>SXGT01063570.1_pt1 | contig 15696 bp, 9 predicted proteins | sample 3176221 | NCBI WGS metagenome assembly SXGT01 (sample SAMN11356862, study PRJNA531348) | freshwater metagenome | isolation source: freshwater sample F1-120 | place: China: Fuxian Lake, Yuxi | collected 2017-12-25
CTCCGAAACAGCGGGATCGGGCACGGTCAGATCAGCGTAGAGCGATTGAAACTCGGGCCCGGGCTGGTAGGGTTTCTCCGCATAGTCCAGGGCATGGGGCGACTGAAAACCGAGTGACACGCAGAAAGGACGGCCCGCCGCGACTTCGGCCTCCATAAAACGCTCCGCCGCTTCCGTGTGCAGGTCGTCCGCGTGGCGTGCGCCCGGGTTGTCCTTTGGAAAATACAGGCCGCCGTGGGCCGGCGCCTGAACCACATCGAACGCGCCCTCGGGCGCGCCGTAGCCGTTAACGCCATGCTTCCCGAAGCACCCGGTGCGCCAGCCGCCCGCCCGAAACTGCTCGGGATAGCTCGCTTTCTGATCTTCCGGGCGAAATGGCGTGGCGAAATCGATCACACGGTGCCGCGCGGGGTGCATGCCCGTAAAGATACTCGCCCGGCTCGTGCAGCAAATCGCCGTGGTGACGCAGGCGTTGGTGAAGCGCACACCCTCCGCCGCGAGGCGATCCAGATTGGGCGTCTGGAGAAAAGGATGGCCGGCGCAACCGAGGGCATCCGCGCGGTGATCGTCGCCCACAATCACCACCACATTCATGGGTTTTGACTGCGCCAATGCGGGTAATGCGGCCAGCGCTGCGGCACAGCCGCTGCTCGCAAGAAACTGCCTTCTGGAAAACTGCACTGTTATCTCCAGGACGGCGCGAAGGCCGCCGATTCTATCGGACTGATCAGACTGATCGGACCGATCAGATCAGTCCGATCCGTCCGATCGGTCGGATTGACTTCATTCACCCGGCGCCACGCCATCGCGCAGGCCGTCAAAATATGCTCCGGCCTCGGCAACGGCCGCCTGACCGCACTCACGACCAATAGGTCGGCTCGCCACCGTATCTACTCGGGGATGGACGCCGCACATTAACCGTCCCAGCCCGCCGTCGTCCGCTATGTCCTGATACGTCGCCCATTGGAGCCTCACGGGCTCCGATGGGGCCTCATCGAAGGGCAGCTCGGTCACGCGCCACTCCATCAGGCCGCCTGGTACGAACGGATCCTCGGTGTAACGCTCCATGACCTCCTTGAAACTCCAGCCGAAGGCCGCGTGGCCGGAAGTGTAACCCGCAAAAGGCGGCGTAACAAAGGTCGGATGCTGGTAGGGCATCCAGTCCTCCGGTAGCATCCAGCCCACGCCCGAATAGGGGCCACGCCACGCCCTGATCTTGACCCGGCCCACCTGTTCGCCCTCGGGCCCCGCGAGGGGATCGTCTTCGCCGATCAACTCCACCACGCCCTCGCGCAGGGGCAATTGATTGTACTCGCCCAGCCAGCGGATCACCGTGATGGGGCGCACCCAGTCGTAGTGGCGCTTGACATCCCAAACGGCAATCGCCGTGTCGTGCATGGCGCCGCCCAGTGCAAAGTAAAGCTTCACGTCGTATTCGAGATCGTGACGCGCGGGCTTGTTGGCGGGTTGCGCATTGACGAGTCCCCTCCCCGCCAGCACGTCGGTCGCGATCTCGAACCACCAGGGCCCGGGCATGTTGAAACGATTCCCATCAAGAAAGGCCGCCTGCGCCCGGTAGTAGTCGCCGCGTCGGGCGAAGTTGTCCGCATAGGTCTCGCCCGTGCGGGGGTTCACGGCATGCCCCGTCCCGTCGTCGGTGGGATAGGGGTTGTTCCCCCGAACTCCGGGCGAAATATTGATGATCTCGCTGCCCGGCCCAACCTCGGGATCGAGGGAGGCGCTGTAGACCAGCACCTCCATGAAGTTTTCGACAAACTCACCCATGGTGGCCCCGCCGACTTGAGGCGGCCCGCCGGGATCGATGCGCAGAGCCGACGGATCATAGGGCGCGAGGGCAAAGGGCGTCACAAAGCACCACTGGGGCGTGAGAAAGTTTTGCACCACGCCATCGGGCATGCGGATGGGCTGCCACGCATTGATGTCGAAGACCGGGGGCGTCACGTAATCCAGTTCCAGCGGAGGATTCGCAGGCGCATAGCCGCTGGTGTCCCCATAGCCACCCGATTCGTTGGCCCCATCGTCCTCGCAGAACTCCAGTATGGCCCGGGCGATCTTCTCTCCCAGCGCCTGCGCCGCGGATGGCCTGGGGTTGCCCAGCGCATCGATATAGCCCAGGGCGCGCATGTGAACTCGAAAGGCGGAATAGGCCTCGTAGCCCGCCGTCCCTGGCGGCTCCGTCGCCAGCACCTTGAATCCCTCGCGCAAAACGGGGTAAACCGCGTGACTCAGAGTTTCCGCAATATTTTCAAGCGTCTTCGGGCCGGCCTCCGCCTTCAGCCGCTTGCCGGTGAAATAGCCCGATGCCGTATCATCGTAGGCGGCCCAGGCCTCGTACATCGCCGCGCTGACGTGCCAGAGCTTACGCGCTTCAACCGTCGGCCCCTGCGCCTTTGCCCGCGTCCCTTCGAGGGCCAGACGCATCCATGACTGGGAAACATCGTTCAGCCGCGCCGCACGCTCATCCATCGGGCATCCTGCGAGGCCCGCCAGAAGGCTCAGACCAAGGCAAAGAAATCCGAGTCTGCGGCTGAGGGGGCGTTGCATGCATGATCTCCTGACCTTCGAGGCACCCGGTTTCAAACGGAACTACAATGTCGCGAAGTGGGCCATAGAGTCAAGATAAAGTGGAACGGAGACTTCACGGTCAGGCAAGGCAGCACACCTGATTACGACCGTGGCGTTTCGCATTGTACATGGCCTTGTCGGTGTGGCTGATCAGGGCGGCGCTGTCCTGCTCGCCCGGTTTATACTGGGAAAGGCCGATACTGCAGGTCACCACAAGCGAACGGGCGCTGGGAAAATGAAATTCCTGCTCGCCGATACGCTCCCGCAGGCGATTGCTGAAGAGTTCCGCCTTGTGCAGGTCGGTGTTGATCAGCAGAATCATGAATTCCTCGCCGCCATAGCGACCGGCAATATCGGGGCTGCGTACGGTCTGTTGGAGGGTGCGGGCCACGGAACGCAACACGGTGTCGCCCGCCTCATGGCCATGGCAGTCGTTTAACTGCTTGAAGTGATCCAGATCGAACATGCAGAGCGTCAGGGGCTGCTGATAGCGCCGCGCGCGGTTCATTTCGGTCTCCAGCGACTGCATCAGGTAACGGCGGTTGAAGAGGCCCGTGAGTTCGTCCCGAGTGGCCATCTCCGCGAGGTGGCGGTGGGCGGATTGCAGTTCCTGACGGAGCCGAACACGCTCCAGCGCCGCGAGAATGCTCTGGATCAGGCGATCCTGATTGAGCCCCAGCTTCGGCAGGTAGTCACACGCGCCCCGGCGCACCGCCTGAGCCACCAGATCTTCGCTGCCCTGGCCCGAGATGAGAATAAAGGGTGGCAGCTCGATCTGAAGGGCCAGCCGGGTGAAAAGATCGAGTGAGGTGCCGTCGGGCAATTGATAGTCCGAAAGGATCAGGTCGAAGCGGTTTGCCAGCAACGCCTTCTCGGCACTCGCGCAGTCCATCGCGCGACCCAGTTCCAGCGTGGCGGACCAGGGCTCAAGCAAGTCGCAAACGCTCGAAGCAAAGACGTCTTCGCCTTCCACGATCAACACGCGGTAACGGCCTTCCGGCACATCCATCGAGGTAGCCGAATTCGCCGGAAGGAGCAGGTCCGCCTGCACATGCTGAATTCGGTCAATGATCTGCTGAACCTGCCTGGCGTGGGACTTCAAATCGGCGATTCGGGCGCTCAGGGCCGGCGTACACGAGGCATCCGTTTCAAGCTCCGCGCTGACGCGAAGGAGCTCCACCAGAGGCTGATCAAGCTCGGCCGTCGTGGCCCCCGCCATTTGAAGCACGACTTTGAGCCGTTCTTCTTCGATTCGCCGCTCCGTGGCTTCGGCCATCTGCCCGCGGATGAGCGCGAGCTGGTTGGAGCGAAGGGCCAATTCATGGGTCACGGCGGAAAGACGCTGCTCCGTGCTGCGGAGCTTGCGCTCGTACACTTCCGTGCTTTCCCAGGATTCCCGGGCATCTATACCACGGTGTTCTCGCATGTGCCACCTACCCACGCCCGGAGTTCGGGCGCGTGTGCCCGTCGGACCCCTGCCAGGCCGACGAGTTTTTGCCGTTCACTGAAAGCATTATACACGTAATCGCGAAAATCGGGGGGATGTATTTTGCGTCCCCGCCGCCGATTGAGTAAGATGATTTACCGTTTGACTTCTAACTGTTTTGTGGTACACTTGTGCCGTGCCTGCGTGATACCCTGTGGAGTGAGGAGGCCCTTACCATGAACAATCGCGACGAAATCAGCCAGATTCGGGCGGAGCTGGAGCGTGTGCAACGAAGCGTTGCCCGCCTGGCCCAACGCCTGGATGAAGTGGAGGCGCGGGAGAATGGCGGCGCGGAAATGCCCCCGGCCGCGATCAAGTCGGTCACGCCGGAAGTACGGATGCCACCGCCGCTGCCGGCTTCGGCCTTTGTAGCCGAGCCCGCCGCAGTGAAAAGCGAGGCAGCGCCTTCCTTCCCGCCTGCCGCAAAGGTTGCGCCGACTGTTCCCGCGCCCCCGGTGCTTCCCCGACGTCCCCTCGTGCCGCCACCGCCCCCCAAAAGGCCCCGCCGCTTCGGCCCGCCGGAAGGCATGGGCTGGGAAATGGCCCTTACCACGTGGTGGCTTCCCCGCATCGGTATCTTCATGATGGCGCTGGGTCTCGTCTGGGGGCTCACCTTTGTATCGGACAAATTCCGCGATTCGCCCTGGATGCCCTTTGCACGGGTGGCCCTGGGCTATGCCCTGGCGCTGGGTCTCGGCGGCATCGGCTGGAAACTGGAAAAGAAATACGCAGGCTACGCCCGAGTGCTCATGGGCGGCGGCTTTGGCCTCCTGTACTTCGTCACCTTCGCGACCTGGTATATCCCGCCGACGCGCATCGCGCCGAGTCAGGAGTTCACGCTTTTCCTGCTGGCCCTGCTGGTCGTCGCATGGGGCGCCGTGGCCCAGTGGCGCAAATCCGCCCTCATCGCCCTCTCCATGACCCTCCTCGGTCATTTCACCGTAGCCCTGTCCACCTTGTCCCTCGACACGCCCAGCCGCGCGGCCGTGGGCGGATTGCTGGTGCTCGGCATCGGCAGCGCCTTTTTCCTCATTCGGAACGGCTGGTACAGCGTGGCCATGAGCGCCATGGTAGGCAGCTACCTCAACCAGTTTTTCTGGCTGGCCCAGGCGCCCCCGAGCGGTGCGCCGATGGACTTCGCCCTGGGCATGACCGTGCTTGCGACCTACCTCGTGCTCTATGCGCTGGCCGATCGCTTCACGCCCTATGAACACGCTTCCACACGAACACGGACCCGCAATATCTACTGCGGCCTGAATACGGGCGGTTTCCTGCTCCTCGGCCTCGCCCTGATGCAGGGCTTTGAATTCGCCCAGGGGAAGGAATACCTCCTCTATTTTGCCACGGCCGCCTTCGCGGGGGGCATGGGCTGGAGTTACACCCTGAGGGAGCTGCACGCCGAGGACCACTACATCCCGGCTTGGACCGCGGGAGGCCATATCCGCAGCGCGGGCCATGTCCGGCCCGACTCCCTCGCGAATATCTACTACACCAAAGCCTCCATGCTGGCGACGGCGGGCCTTGCGGCATGGCTGGATGGTCCTTCAGTGACCCTCGCCATCGCCCTGCAGTCGCTCGCCCTCCTCGCGGCGGCGCGGCGCTCGCAGCGCCCCGTGGGGCGGCTCCTGGCCCTCGGCACGGCCCTCGTGGCCTTCGCCCATGGCTGGTATACCCTGGACCAGGGCGGGTTTCCGCTGCTCGGTACACCGGGCCACACGGGACAGGTGCTCGTGGCGCTGCTCACGATGTCTGTGTTCTGGGCGACCGCGGAATTGTATCGCGTAACGCCCTGGCACACCTTCCCCCAAGGTCCCTGGCGGGGTCCAGCGCTATTCCGCGACCTCTGCGGAAGCCTGGAGATGCTGGAGCAAGAGAAAGGCGCCCCCATCCTTCCGAGCCGCATGCTCCTGGCCCACGTGCTCATGGCCTTTGGCGCGCTGCTCGTCGCGGGCCAGGTCCGTGCCCTCTTTCCCCTGTATTACGGCGCGCCCGCCTTCTGCGTGCTGGGACTTGCGGCGGCGGGGCTGGGTCTGGCCCTTCGCTCCGCACCCGTACTCGCGGGCTGCGCTTTCTACCTGACCTTCGGCCTCGCGTGCTGGCTGATTCAGATCCTCGGCGGCCGGGCTCCGGAACCCAACGGGCTCCTCGTGGCCGTGGCGTGTGTGGTCGCCGCTGTAGGAACCTCGGAGCTCTTCCGCCGCTTCCTGGCCTCACGCTTTGAGTCGCACGCGCTGGACGGCGGCATTCAGGGCGCCTGGAAACGGAACCACCTGCTGCTGGCCCACCTCACCACGATCGGCGCGGCGGTCATCATCGCCACCGGTCTTCAGGAGCGTACCAGCCCCCCCATGGCGCTCCTCGGTGCCGGGGCCATCGCACTCCTCGCCACGGGCTATGCCGCCGTCACGGGCGCGGCCAACCTGGGCCTCCTCGCGGTGCTGTTGACGGTCTTCACCCTTGTCGTGTCACCCCAGGTAGCGTTTGAGACTTCAGACGGCTTCCGGGCCCTTCGGGGCGTAATCCTCGCCGCCGCAGCCGCCACGGCGGTGGAACATCGCGGATGGGGCGTCGGGCGGCCGGGACTGGCCTTTCACCGTTTGCTGCCCATGCCCTATCTCCTCTATGGCTGCGCGGCGTGGAACACGATCTGGATGGTCGATGCGTACTGTCCCGACCATCTTCATGCCGTTGTCCTCGCGGGTGCCGCAGCCGCCTTCGCTGTCGCGCTGCTGTTGCTTCACGCCCGCGCCATGGCCAGTCTGGGCGCGGTCCTCATGGCGGTGGCGCTGGTGGCGTGGCTGTCGAATCAAAGTCTCGCGGAAACGCGCTGGTGGCACATCGGAGCCCTCGCCATGGTCGCGCTGTCCATCGCCGGCGATCGCTTCCTCACCCTGCGCAATCCCTTCAACAAACCGTGGCCCGCGCGGGTGATGCTGTGTTGCGCCTGGGTGGTCTGCCTGGCCTGGAACGGGAGGATGGGCGATTATGGCTGGCACTACAGCGGCATGGCCCTCATCGCCGGGGCCTTCCTGGCCTATGCCGCCATCTTCAGAAGTCGCACCGCAGGTGCGTTGTCCCTCCTGGCCGGAGCCCTCGCCACCTTTCCCCTTATCGTCGCCACGGAGCACGGCATGACCCTGGGCGCGCTGTGGGCCGGCTACGCCGCCCTCATCGTCTATTGGCTCGCGGCCGAACGGGGGGTGACGCTGGTGCTGAACCGCGTCCGCGTTGCCATCGCACCCGGACAGATCACCACAATCACCGTGCTGCTCGCGGGCACGCCCACGCTGCTTGGCGTGCTCTGTCTCTCCCGCGTGGACACCATTCAGAATTTCTATCTCACCATGGCGTGGACGGCCTGGGGCCTCGCGATCTTCTGCTGGGCCCTTTTCACCCGCCAGCCCTGGTTCCGCTACATGGGCCTCGGCGTCTTTGCCCTGGCCTTGTCACGCGCCTTCCTTATCGACGTTTGGCGTCTCCAGGGCCTCTACCGCGTGGGCGCCATGCTATTCCTGGGCGCCGCCCTCCTCGCCGTGGCGTATGGCTACACCCGCTGGCGCGCCAGCCAGGCCGAAAAGACCGACGGAGACAAGGCACCGGAAGAGGATCGGTCATGACGGATGGCGGAATGGTGGCTCATCCGGTTTAAGGGTACTTATTTGGGAAACATACCGAACTTATCCAGACCGTCGGTCGGTCCGGACAAGTCATTGTTCACGTGAAACCGAGTACGAGTCCGCAAGTAACCGCCTTGGAATTACTTCGGTCGGACGTGTGCCCGGGTGATGAGGCCGCAACGCCGAGTCCAGAGGCCCACCAATCCGCATTGCGGATGGCAGTCTGTAGCCTGGGGCTTCAGCCCCAGGATCAGGCGTAATCTATGGTTGAATCCGCGAAGCGGATGGCAGAGTAGAGTGACTCCGCTCTGCCATCCGCTTCGCGGATTCGCTGCCGGGTCGAGCTGTGAATCTGGGGCTGAAGCCCCAGGCTACAGACTGCCGCTCCTTCGGAGCTGGATTTCTTGGTCGACCAACATCTACTTCGTCATACCCTGTGGACGCTCCTGTTCAAGAATGCGATGTACGCTGAAACCGACTGAGCCATTAAGGTCACGCTCCAGCTATTTCTCTTGCGGCCGCGCCGCGGTTCGGGTGTTATACTGATGCAGGTTGATGATTTTGAATTCTGAATGCCGCCCCAAACCGCGTTAGCCATGGAACCATAGAGGATTGCCACGATGAAACGATTCCTGACGAGTTTGCTCGCATTGAGTCTGTTGCCCGGCGCCTGGGCGGCGGAACACGCTTCGGGCGAAGTGGCCGCTGTAAAGCCCGCGCCCACCGAAATCCTCAAGGGGCTCGAAGAAGGAAACGCCCGCTTCGCCGAGGGCAAAGCGACCGGTTCCCATCGCGATCCGGAGCGCATCGCCCTGGCGGCAGCTTCCGACCAAGCCAACTTCGCGGTGGCCACCGTCCTGTCCTGCGCCGATTCCCGGGTGCCGGTGGAGTTGCTCTTCGATGCGGGCATCATGGATCTCTTCGTGGTGCGCGTGGCGGGGAACGTGGCGGACGTGGATGAAGTGGGCACCATCGAATACGGCCTGGCCCACGTGCGCACCCCCGTGCTGATCGTGCTCGGACACTCGGGTTGTGGCGCGGTGAAGGCGGTCAACCAGGCCGCCCACGGCGAAGGACACGCCCTCGAAAAGAATATCCCGCCGCTGGTGGACAATATCGGCCCGGCCGTTGAGCGCGCGATAGCGGCCCACCCCGACGCGAAGGACGGCGAGATCGTCGCTTTTGAAGTGGAAGAGAACGTCTGGCAGGCCATCCATGATGTCTTCCTCCACAGCGCCGCCGTGCGGGAAATGGCGGCAGCCAACACCGTTCAGGTGGTGGGCGCGATCTACGACCTGCCGACCGGCAAGGTCCAATGGCTCGACGCAAAGAAGCCGCTGGAAATCCTGGCCCAGGTCAACGAAGACCCGGCACGGGAAATGAACGTCCTGGCTGCTGAACATGAAGGCACGGCGAAACACTAGTCGCCGGGGCCTTCGCGATACACTTCCGCAACTTTTCCTTCGTATGCGCCGGGGATAGTGCAATGCGGCGTTTCACTTAATTGGCAGAAACAACTTTCAGTTGAGGAGGCAGCGAACCATGTTCAACATAACTCGTCCACGCTCGATGATGGCAGGACTTTGCCTCCTGTTGTCCAGTTGCGGTGGCACGCTGTCCAGCGAGCCGGGAGAATTCGACCTGGCATTAAGAAAAATGCCCCTACCGCCCGGGCCACAGGAAGTCCGCGTCACCGGAAAGGACCGGAACGACTTCTTCGTCCAGGCGGAATTCCCGGACAAGGCGGTCGGCACGATTAGCGATTTTTACTTAGATTTCTTCAGGGAGAATGGTTGGACGATCAACGCACCACCCGAGGGCGTGGATGGCAGCACAACCCTGTATTACAAGAAGGACAAAGCGGAAACCTTTGTACAGATGTCCAACTCTACTCCAGGAACTCAAATCTTCATCAGCTATGTCGAACGTGAATTTACCCCTGAAGAATTCGATCAGGTCGTGCATGACACCGCGTCGCCTGAGGCGAGGGCGCTGGTGAATCAGATCAAAGAAGCTTACAGCAAGTTAGCGTCCTATGCAGACACGGGAACAGTTGAGTTCAACTCTGGTGGCAATATTACGGATCGCACGACCTTTAAGACCACCTACCGTGACCCGGGAGACCTCCTCTTCGAGCAATGGGACACGCAGGTCGATACGTACTTCACGGCCAGCGTAGTTGGAAAAATGGGAGATGTGGTCCAGATCATGTCGGACACGGACAAAGAAGCCACCGTTGAGCCTGATGTTGTGAAGGCTGTAGGTACAGTATACAGCGTCACAACGTGTAACGTGCCTGCGCTACTGCTGGACAGTGATCCTGACTGGAACTTTAAACTCTCCGGGTTAAGCATCCTTGAAGAGGCGAGTATCGACGACGGAACTCCGTGTCTGCGGCTTCAGGGCAAGGACTTCCGTGGTCGGGAGACCACAATCTGGATTGGGAAAGAAGACCTCCTTCTCCGCAAGTACGAGCACATCGACTATATGGGCAACCGTGGAGCGACGACCTACAGTCCCAGGGCGAATGTCGAAATTGCCGAAGAAGAGCTGACTTTCAAGAAACCGGTAGCCCAGGGATGAGTGCGCGATGAATCCTAAAGCATGGTGTCGGGAGTTTCTGTTTTCCGTGCATTTCCGTGAAATTCCGTGGTCAAAAATTAATTGCCCTCGGAAGGGCACGGAATTTCACGGAACATGGTGGCAGAGGAATTCGATGTCGGATCAGCAGATGTGGTGGTACACTGATGCCGAGGGTATGGTTATGCCTGCCGCGCTTCAATCAGGAGGGTGCTCGCTGTGTCCATTTTGATTTTCACCATCGTGCTAACGCTGCTCGCGCTCATGACCGGAGCCGGACTGTGGCTTTTCGGGCGCAACGCGCCCATTTTCACGCTTGGCGATCCAATTCAACCGGATGAGATGGACGAGTTGGACGACGCAACGCTCCAGGCCTATGCCGCCAAGACTCAAGCCGCAGCGGGTGAACAAAGCATCGCGGCACTGGTGCGGCGGCGGCTGGTTCTTTCGTTCACCGGACTCGCGTTGATACTGGGGGCGATCGTGGGAACGCTCTGGCTCGTCCTGGGATAACAAGAGATATGAAGAACATGACCCGATACACCAGCCTCATTGCCATCCTGGCCGCAGCACAATGCATCGTCGCGGAAGACACGGTCCAGATCCTCACCACGGGCCTGCACCATGGCGACGAAGTCACCGCCGAGTCGGGTCCCGACTGGTGGGGCATCTTCCCGGAGGGCGACGGCTTTACGCTGCAGTCTGCGCCGGTGACGATCACGATTGTCGAAGATGGTTTGGTCGATGACAAAGGAGAGGCCACGGGTAAGTTGGTCAAAGTCCCGCAGGAAGCGAAGCCCATATTGCTAGTGCGAGGGATTGGGGAGCTCAAAGAGGGTCGCATCTGGGCGGTAAACACAGAATCGCTGCCGCGCATGTTGTATCCCGGCCAAATCGAAGTCATCAGGCTTGATGATCACCCGAATAGAAACACCTTGTACCTCGCGGCGTTGGGTGAGGTCAGAGACGAAGCGGATTGTCGTGAAGTCGGAATTTTCAATTACCAGATCAAGATTTTCAACGACTCCGATCAGAATCGAAAGCGGCAAGTGGTGTTGACTATTCCCGAGCTTCAAGCAGACGCCACGCCCCGACTGGTGTGGGCGGGCGATCTGGATCGCGATGGCAAACTCGATCTGCTTTTTGACGCCACATACCATTACAACGTATCGCTTCTGGTGCTTTACCTTTCCAGCGCCGCGAAGGAAGGCGAACTCGTCGGAAGAGTGGCTGAGTGGAAAACCACTGGCTGCTGAGCACCAGACCGACAACGAATCGATGTCTTCGGGTGCAACCTCAATCCCGCCTCAGCGGGTTTGGGTGCCCTGAGCCACGGGAACCCCCTGCCCGCACCGATGATCAAACCGGGCCTCTTTTCCTTCGGTGCGATGCCTGAAAAAGTCACCCCCATAACGACGCTCCACTTTGTTGATCGCGTCCCCACTTGCTACACTGGGTTTCTGGACAGCAGCACCCCAATTCCAACCAAGGACGCGCCCATGAAACGCCATTCACATGCCCCCCTCAGCCGCCGCTCTTTCATCCGCCGCTCCCTGGGGGCCGGGGCCGCGTTGGGCGCCTTCGCGGGCCCGCAGATTCTTTCTTTTGCCCAGGGCGACGTGACCCTCCGCGCGGGCGAGGCGACGGTGGATTCCACGCCGCCGAAGGGCATCGAGTTGGCCGGCTTTCACTATCCCATCGGCGGGAACCCGCGCTTTATCACCGATATCCGCCAGCCCACCGCCGTCCGCGCCCTGGTGCTGCAGCAGAACCTGACCCAGGTTGCCATTTTGTCCATCGACATCCTCGCGGTGACCACGCCCATGGCGGAACGGGTGCAGAAGGCCGTCGAGGCGAAGACGGGCATCCCCGCGGCGAACGTGCGCCTCTGCGCGACCCACACCCACTCCATGCCCACCTTTGCCTACCTGCGCCAGTGGGGCACGGTGCCGGAGGAGTACATGAAGTTGGTGGAGGAGAAATGCCTGGAAGCCGTGACCCTGGCCCAGGCGGACTGCGCGGAAGCGGTGATGTTCACCGGCGGGAGCCAGGCCGAGGGCGGCAACTTCAACCGCACCATCAAGACACCTGCCAAAACAGACGGGGATTTTACGGCGGAGTCCACGGACGACGAGCGGTGGCTGGACACGCTGCTGCAGGTGCTCTATTTCGAGCGGGCCGAGGGAAAGCCCGGCATTCTGTGGTATCACTTTTCCTCCCATCCCGTGTGCTACGGCGACGGCCTGGCGGGTCCGGACTGGCCCGGACTGGTGGCGAATCGGGTGAAGGAAAGCTTCAAGATGACGCCCTCGTTTCTGCAGGGCCATGCGGGCGACGTGAACCCCGGCGACGGCGTCAAGTGGATCGGCCAGGCCGAGCTTTCGGCCAATGCGGTCTTCGCCGCGATCGATCGCGCGATGACGAAGCTGGAGAAAGTGGACGTGGACGTGCTGCGCGCCATGACCCGACCCTTCGACATGCCGCTCGACATCCCACTGTACAACCAGTGGCTGAAGGAATATGAAGCCGCGCCGGAGAAATGCAACAACGGCAACTGGGTGGACGCGGGCTTTGCGAAGGACTGGTACGAGGCCAGCCGGGCCAAGGCCTGGACAAGCCCCACGCTCGCGGCGCCCATCAGTTGCATCCAGCTCGGCAACACGGCCCTGGCCTTCCACGCCTCCGAGCTGTACAGTTTCTACGGCCTCGACATCCGCCACAAGTCGCCCTTTGAAAACACCCTCGTCGTGGGGTACGCTGATGGCGCCCTCGGCTATGTGACGGATCCCAAATCCTACGATCCGGCCGACGGCGGAAACTACGGCGCGGTGGTGGTGCCGAAGATTCTCGATATTCCCCCTTTCACCCGGGAAACCGGGCGCGCCCTGGCGGCGGGCATCGGCTCGCTCCTGCGCGACACCGCCGTGTAATCGCCCGGCATCAGAACGGTACTACGAGGAACCCCATGATTTTCCTGGCCTTTATCCTGCTCATCACCTGCGGCGCCCTGGGCTTCATTTACTGGCAGATCCAGAAGACCACGGCGCTCACCACGCCTTCCGAGGTACTCGCCTACCACGCGGAAGAGCGCAAGTATTTCGCGGAGATTCACTCGCCAACGGTTTCTGAACTGGCGGAGGCGCTTCGCGCCAATGGCTTTGAGGACGTGGCCAGCGCGGCCGAGAACGCGTCCAGGCCCTGCTTCAGGCTGGTTCCCGCCGCCGAGGAAGATGTAAGCCCGCGCAGCCGCCTGGGTGGCGCGCCCGACCTGCCCGACATCGCCCTCTGGCCCCTCTGGGAGGGCGTACCCCTCGCCTTTCTGGGGCAGATTGATCTGGGCGAACTTGCCGAACTGAACCCGGACACACCGCTGCCGAAGGAAGGACTCCTGTCCTTTTTCTACGACGCCGACCAGCGCACCTGGGGCTTCAAGCCCGAAGACCGTGAAAGCTGGCGGGTGCTCTATTTCCCCCAGCCCTTCCAGCCCGTGGCCATCAACGAATGGCCCGCCGGCCTGCCCGAGCAGGGCTGCTACCCCCTGGCTTCCATGTTCATCGAGAGCGGCGAGTCCCTGCCCGATGACCTGATCGACGATTTCCTCGCCGGAAAGGGCCCGCGCGAAGCCGCCATGCTCGAAGACATCATGGATCAATACCAGCAGTGCTACGAGGGCGCGGCTCACCAGGTCCTCGGCTACCCCTATACCATTCAGGGCGACATGCGCCTCGAGTGCCAGCTCGTCAGCAACGGCCTCTACTGTGGCGACGAAACGGGCTATAAAGATCCCCGCGCAAAAGATCTGGAGCCCGGCGCCGCCGACTGGCGCCTACTCTTCCAGCTCGACTCCGACGACCGCGCCGGCATGATGTGGGGCGATATGGGCACGCTCTATTTCTGGATCAAAGATCAGGATCTCGCGGCGAAGCGCTTCGATCAGGTGTGGATGGTATTGCAGTGCGCGTGAGGCGGGCTATCCTTCAATCCGCGCTACACCCGAATCCCCATCCACTTCGATCATAGCCCCCGTCGTAATCCGCTCCGTCGCCTCTGGCACACCAATCACCAGCGGTATCCCATATTCCCGCGCAATAATGGCCGCGTGTGAAAGCAGTCCGCCCCGCTCGATCACGAGGCCCGCCACGTGGCGCAGTACCGGGGTCCAGGCGGGATCCAGGCAGGGCAGCACGAGCACACACCCTTCGGGCAAATGCTCGGGCAGGGCATTCAACTGTTGGAAGACCTGGGCCGGTCCCCGGGCCACACCGGGTGAAGCGCCCACACCCCGAAGCACCGCGGCGGTCGGTTCGTCGCCCTCCTGTTTCCACGGCCCAAGGTGGGTCGGTCGACGCACGGGGACGTTGATGCGGTGCTCACGCCTGCGCTGAGCGATGCGGACCGGGTCGGGGCCACGCCCCTCGGTCAAGGCCGGTCGCAGTTCGTCCCACGTGAGCCACCAGATGACATCGGCTTTTTCCAGTACTCTCTTTGCCTCCAGGTGGTGGCCCGCGCTCAGCAACAGCGCACGCTGTCGCGCGAGGATACGTTCCCAATGAAATCGCTGCTCCTCGCGCATTTCCAGCAGGCGTGCGAGGATGTTCCGGGACTGGGGCGATAAGGTCTGGCGCGGTTCCGCCGGCTCCGGCTGTGGCGCCACGCTCGCGACGGGTGCAATCTCGGCCCAGGTTGGCGCAGCATAGTCCAGCGATGAGGAGCGATGGCCGAAGGTGCGCAGGAAAGCTTCCACGGCGGCCTGATCGCCCACACGGGCGGCCTCGCGGGCGGCATTGGCCTCGGCCGTGACCAGCCGCACCTGCCCGTGCAGCCGCTGGCGCATGCCTTCCCGGAGCGCGCGGGGCAGCGGACGCGTCAGCATCAGGAAGGCGTTGAAGGCATAGTCCGCCAGCACAATGCTCCAGCGGTGGAGACAGAGAAATTCTTCGGTCAATGCATCCAGTTGTCCCCAGGCCGCGTACCAGCCCGCCACGTCGTCGCCATCGGGCTCGGGAATCGCGGCCAGACGCGCGCCGAGGCCATCGCGAAACCGATCCCAGGCGCGGAGGTTGCCCAGCACGCGCTTGCGCTCGCGCCAGAGCACGGGGACTCCGGTCCACAGCAAGCCCGGACCAGGCAGGCGACCCGGCGCTCTGCCTGCGGGATAGAGCTGGCGCAGGTCGGGCGTGAGCAGCCACGCGGGCAGATTACGGAGGAGCCGATGGTACGCCTCCAGGGACACGTAGACCTGTCCACCAAAATCGAAGGTCAGGGGCGTCGGCACGGCGATGCCCCGCAACTGAAGCGCCTCTTCAATACCGGTGCGCACGATAAGGGGGAGCAGCGTGCTCCGGGTGATGGGATGAATCGGCTCATGAAATCGCTGATCGAGAAACCACGATGTGGCGGGCACGGGCGGGCGCAGCGAAGGTGCCA
>SXGT01151987.1_pt1 | contig 15694 bp, 24 predicted proteins | sample 3176221 | NCBI WGS metagenome assembly SXGT01 (sample SAMN11356862, study PRJNA531348) | freshwater metagenome | isolation source: freshwater sample F1-120 | place: China: Fuxian Lake, Yuxi | collected 2017-12-25
ACCGCGAAGGGGCCGACTTTGAAGGCACGGTGAAGGAGATTCGCGAGCGCCTTGTGTCGCGGCCGCTCGTGCTGCAGATCCCCGTGGGTCTCGGACCACCGCACTTCCCCAATCCCTTCCGCGGCTTGATCGACCTTGTGACCATGAAGCTGCACACCTTCAACAAAGAGGCGGATGGTCGTGAGATCGTCGAAAGTGAGATTCCCGACGAGTTGGCGGACGATGCGGGCATCTGGCGAGACGAGTTATTGGAGTCGCTCTACGACTTTAGCAACGAACTGATGGAGCTCACGCTCGAGGGTGCGAAGCCGTCGGTGGAACTCCTGCGCAAAGTCATTCGCCAGGCGGTCGTGGCCCAGCAAGTCCAGCCGATTTTCTGTGGCTCGGCCCTTGATCGGATTGGCGTGCAGCCGGTGCTCGACGGCGTCGGCTGGTACCTTCCGAGTCCCGCCGACCGTCCGCCGGTGCAGGGCACGCTTCCCGGCAGGAAGGACAAGACTGAAAAACGCAAGACTTCGCCGGACGAGCCATTTTGTGGATTGGTGTTCAAGGTGCTTCCCTCGAAGCATGGCGATTTTGTTTGGCTGCGTGTGTACTCCGGCCAGCTCACACCGAATAGCCGCGTGCTCAATCCGGGCAAGGACAAGCGAGAGAATGTCTCGCAGCTCTGGCAGATCCACAGCACCAAGCGCGAGGAACAAATCGAGGGAGTCAGCGCCGGCGATATTGTGGGAATCATCGGCCCCCGGGAGTCGATCACGGGGGATACCCTTTGCGACCCGAAATCGCCGATTTTGCTGGAATCGATCGAATTTCCGGAAACGGTGATCTCGATGGCGATTGAGCCGGACAATTCGGCGGAGCGGAAAAAACTGGCCGAAGTTCTGGAGATGCTGCGACGGCAAGATCCCACGTTCCGCGCTCGCGAGAACGAGGAGACTGGCCAGACTTTGATCAGCGGCATGGGCGAGCTGCACTTGGAGGTCATCACGCATCGCTTACTGCGTGACTTCAACCTCAAGGTGCGGATCCACACCCCGCGTGTGAGCTATAAAGAAACGGTTGCCCACGCGGCGGACGTCACCGGCGAGTGCCATCGTCAACATGCGGGACAGTCGCTATTTGCCAGGGTCCGGATCCGCATGGAGCCGTTCGATGGCGGTGCGACGCCCGTGCTCGTGAGCATGGCGCCGGGTGTCAGTCTTCCGGAACATTACCTTGCGGCGGTGCTTGATACATTAAAGGAGCAAGCCGCCGGAGGCGGTTCCCTTGGATGTCCGTTGCTCAAGGTAAAGATCACGGTGCTCGGCGCCGAGATGCACGAGATCGATTCGAGCGAAATCGCGTTCCGCTACGCGGCCGCCGACGCGTTCAATAAATCGCTCACGGCCGCCGGTATTGTGCTCTTGGAGCCGATCATGAAGGTCGAAATTGTCACGCCGGAAGAGCATTTAGGGGATTTTATCGCCGATTTGCAGCAACGTCGTGGCGTGATCACCCATACCACCAACCGCGGCAAAAGCACGGTGATTGAAGCCCAGGCCCCGCTGGCCAACCTGTTCGGCTATTCCAGCGCGATGCGCAGTCTCAGCCAGGGTCGCGCCAGTTGCTCGATGGAGCCCTGCGCCTACGGCCCGGCGCCCGCCCAGGTCTTGGAATCGTTCATGTAAGACTGGCTGCGGTCATCGTGGTGGCGAAGTTAATGGTCTTGAGGACGGTGTTACGCGAAGAGTAATTCCGCCCACCGCCGATCAGTTTTTTATATTCGGCAACCTGGCAGGGGCGGCTTTGCCGGCCGTGGATGGAAAAGTCACGCGAATCCGGCCGGCCCAGCCGGCCCTCCAGCGGATAACAGATTGGCGGCGAGAATTTCATCCAGGGGCAATTGACAGCCCTTCTGAAACCTTTTACATTACGAGGCTTCCCACATGGCGGAAGATTTCGGTTTGTGTGGATTTTTGGCCGTTTCGATCCCTCGGGCGGAGTTTGACTGTGGCGGCAGTTCAAGAAGTCATTCGCATTCGAATGGAAGCTTACGACCATTCGGTTTTGGATCAAAGCGCGTCCGAAATCGTCGATACGGCGAAACGGACCAACAGCGTGGTGCACGGGCCCATTCCGCTGCCGACGCGGATCGAACGCTACACCGTGCTTTCCAGTCCGCATGTGGACAAGAAGGCGCGTCAACAGTTTGAGATTCGCACGCACAAGCGGCTGATCGACATCGTTCAAGCCACGGCCAAGACGATTGAAGCGTTGAATAAGTTAAGCCTGCCGGCGGGCGTTGACATCAAAATCAAGGCATCCAGCCGGCGATAAGAATTCGAACACGAGAACTCCTATGCACTGGAGGCTGAGCGGGTAAGCTGGGGAAATTGGCAATTGCCGAAGATTTTTCTCCTGTCTCCCGTCCGGCAACTAGACCTTGGGGAATATGACGATGGCACTCGGACTGCTCGGCCGGAAGGTCGGGATGACACAAGTATTTGATGAAAGTGGCAACGTCAGGGCGGTGACGGTCATTGAGGCCGGCCCGTGCCACGTGCTGCAGTTGAGAACCATCGATCGCGATGGCTACGATGCCGTGCAGTTGGGCTTTCTTGACAAGCCCCGTCGGCTGGCCAGTCGTGGTATCCGTGGTCAGGTTGCCAGACTTGACAGCAAGCGTTCAAGAACTCGCACCAAAGCAGGTGTTGAGCTGCTCGCCAAGGCCGACTGCGAGCCCAAACGATTCGTCCGCGAGTTTCGCGGCATGGTGGAAGGCATTTCGGTCGGTCAGGTGCTTGAGGTCAAGCAGTTTGAAAATGCGAAGGCCCTGGACGTCACCGGAACGAGCAAGGGTCGCGGCACGGCAGGCGTCATGGTTCGCCACAACATGGCTGGCCAACGGGCCACGCACGGCGTCAAGAAAGTGCATCGTTTGCCCGGTTCCATCGGGCAATCGCAGTTTCCGGGACACGTGCACAAGGGGCGTCGCATGGCGGGGCGGCACGGCAACGAACGCCGCACGCAGCGGAATCTGAAGGTTGTACGGATTGACGCGGACAATAACTTGCTGCTGGTTGAAGGGGCCGTGCCAGGCCCTAACGGCGGTTACGTGATCATTCGGGAAACCAACAAGCGGTAGTTCGAACATGGCCAGCCTTAATATTCTCGATCGCAGCGGCAAGAAAGTGGGGACGTACGAAATCGACCCCACGGAGCTAGCGCCGCGCATCAACAAGCAGTTGCTGCACGACGCGGTGGTGATGTACCAGGCCAATCAGCGGCTGGGTACGTTTCGCACCAAGAGCCGGGCGGAGGTTGCCGGTTCGACCAAGAAAATGTATCGCCAAAAGGGCACGGGCAACGCTCGGGCCGGCTCGCGTCGCAGTCCGGTGCGTCGTGGCGGCGGCCACGCCTTCGCTAAACGTCCGCGTGATTTTTCCTATAAGCTGCCCCGCAAGGCTTTGCAGTTGGCCACGCGAATGGCATTGGCCGCGAAGATCAAGGACAACGAGCTGGTCTTGATCGACGACCTCACGTTCGACATGCCCAAGACCAAGGACATGGCCGCGATGCTCAAGGCGCTTGGCCTGGCGGGCAATACGTTGCTCGTGGCCACGGCCGACAACAGCAGCAATGTTTACAAGAGTGGGCGCAACATTGATCAGGTGGAGATCACACCGGTCAGCGGTCTGAACGCACTGAATGTGCTCAGACCCAAGCGAGTTTTGATGACCAAGGCGGCGCTCGATGCCGTGCGGGCCAAGGTTCCGAAGAAGGCAGCAGCTTCGTAGCCCTTCACCCCAGCCCTCATCCCAAGGGAGAGGGAGGAGTCGAGATGATGACTGAAACGGCGATTTCCGAAACCAGCCAGCTACTGCAGCCGCATCAGGTCATCCTGCGGCCATTGGTGACCGAAAAGGGAATGCACCGCAGCACGCGCAACAATGCGTACTCGTTTGAGGTAAGCCGGCTGGCGAATAAACTCGACATCAAGAACGCCATCGAGCAACTGTTTAACGTTAAAGTAGTCAAAGTCACGACTCAGAACCGCAAGGGCAAGCCGCGCCGCTCAAAATTCAGCCACGGCTACACCAAGGATTGGAAAAAGGCGATGGTCACGCTCGATCCGAATGATAAGATCAACTTTTTTTAGTTGGAGCAAGACTTGTCGTTGGATTCGCGAGACTTCAGACGCCTGAAGCCTGGCGAGTTCAGCCACGGAGCACGTTTGACGGAATTGAACTGAAATGGGCATTCGACGATACAAACCTGTTAGCCCCGGCCGTCGCGGAGCGACCGTGAACGACTGGGCCGACCTCACGAAAGGGGTGCGGCCCGAGAAGTCGTTGATGGTGCCCAAGAAGAAGACGGGCGGCCGCAACAATCAGGGGCGGATCACCTCGCGGCATCGCGGTGGCGGCCATAAGCGGATGTTGCGGCTGATTGACTTCCGTCGTGACAAAGACGTTGTGCCTGCCAAAGTTGCGACGATCGAATACGATCCGAACCGGACGGCCCGAATTGCCTTGTTGCACTACGCGGACGGCGAAAAGCGGTACATCCTTGCGCCGCAAGGTTTGCAGGTGGGGGCTGAATTGCAGAGCGGCCCCGACGCTCCGCCCGCGGTTGGCAATTGTCTGCCGTTGCGAAATATTCCGCTGGGGATGTCGATTCACAGCGTCGAGCTTCAGCCCGGCCGTGGCGGCCGGTTGTGTCGTTCGGCTGGCATGTCGGCGACCCTTGGTGCTCGTGACGCCGATTGGGCCCAAATCAACTTGCCCAGCGGCGAAGTGCGGCGCATTCCCGCCTCATGCCGGGCCACGATCGGTGCGGTCGGTAACTCGGAACACGAGGGCATTGTGATCGGCAAAGCGGGCCGAAATCGCTGGAAGGGTATTCGTCCGCACGTTCGCGGTACGGCGATGAATCCGATCGATCATCCGCACGGTGGTGGGGAAGGTCGAACCAAGGGGGGGCGTCACCCTGTGAGCCCAACGGGTAAGAGTGCCAAGGGTGGCCAGACGCGAAAGCGCCGCAAGCCATCGAATGCCGCGATCTTGCGCCGTCGCAAGTCGCGTCGTTATGGTCAATTGAAGATTTTGTAAGAAGTTTGGCTTCCGTTTCCCGGCATCGGGCCGGGGGAGGCCATGAGGAAACTACCATGAGTCGTTCGCTGAAAAAAGGCCCGTTCGTCAACCCCAAGGTATTCCAGAAAGTGGAACGCCAGTCGATGGGGGGCGGAAAGGAGCCGATCAGGACGTGGTCACGCGCTTGCACGATTGTGCCTGAGTTCGTGGGTTTCACGTTCATGGTTCACAACGGCAAACTATTCACCAAGGTTTTCGTGACCGAGGACATGGTTGGCCACAAATTGGGTGAGTTCGCGCCAACTCGCACATTCCGCGGGCATGGCGGAAAGGGAAAGAAAGAATCGCCGAGCAAGTCCTAAATCCGTCCCGGACGTCATACACGTAAAAGCCGTCCGCCGCGGCGGATAGGTCGCTTGGAATAACCGCAATGGCATCATACTCTGCAACACACCGTTTCGCCCGGATCAGCGCCCGCAAGGTCCGTCCGCTGGCCGATCTGATTCGCGGCAAGCATGCCGACGATGCGCTCGACCTGCTGAAATATCAGCCGCAACGTGGGGCTCGGCTGTTGGAGAAAGTATTGAAAAGTGCTCTGGGTAACGCGGAGGATCGCCGGGCGCCTTCCATCGACGATCTGGTGGTCGTGGATGCGCGGGTCGACGGTGGACCGATGTTCAAACGAGTCCGCCCGCGAGCCCGTGGCATGGCGTTCATGATTTTGCGGCGGATGGCGCACATTAAGATTACTCTGGACGATCCGACGCGCGAGGATGAGGAACAGAAAAAGGAAAAGTAGGACGGATTCTTAATCCGTCCCGTGAGGCATACGGATTGAAAATCCGTCCGGTGAGGCGGCATCGACAAACGGGCATTGCCGAGACGAGCAACAATTATTTCAACGGGACGGTTTGAAAGAGTCGTCCTGCCAAATCGCTATGGGTCAAAAAGTAAATCCAATCGGCTTTCGCACCGGCATTATGGAAGGCTGGAAGAGCCGCTGGTACGCCTCCAAGCAGGAGTTTTCCAGCTTGCTGCTGGAAGACCACAAGCTGCGCAGTTACATCCACGACAAATACAAGTTCGCCGGTATTCCGAAGGTCGAAATTGAGCGCACGCGGGATGAAGTCAAGGTCACGTTGCACACCGCCCGACCAGGCGTGATTATCGGCCGCAAGGGGACCGAGGTCGAGCGATTGCAGGGGGAACTTCAAGAGTTAATCGGCCGACGCGTCAATATCAAGATCGAGGAAATCCAGCGTCCGGAGATTCAGGCGCAACTCGTTGCTGAAGACATCGCCGAGCAGCTCGCCAAGCGAGTTGCGTTTCGTCGCTGCATGAAGCGAGCGATCGAGACGACGATGGAAGCGGGGGCCAAGGGAATCAAGATTCAACTGGCCGGCCGGTTGGGCGGTGCGGAAATGGCGCGCTGCGAGAAGGCCAACGCCGGTTCGCTGCCGCTTTCAACGTTGCGGGCCAAGATCGACTACGGATTTACGGAAGCAAAATCCGCGCAGGGACACGTCGGTGTTCAGGTGTGGATAAATCAAGGCATGTATCACGAGGTACCAACCGATGGCGCTGATGCCCAAGAGGGCCAAGCACCGAAAAAGCCAAAGAGGACGTATAAGAGGTAATGCCACTCGTGGCAATACCGTCGTCTTTGGAGATTTCGGCCTGCAGGCAATGCAACCTGGCTGGGTAAGCGCGCAGACGATCGAAGCCGGTCGTGTGGCGGCATCGCAGTACTTGCGCAATGAAGGTCGATTGTACATTCGCGTGTTCCCTCATAAACCGATTACCTCGATCCCGCTCGAAACCCGCATGGGCAAGGGCAAGGGTGAGCCGGAGTATTGGGCGGCCGTGATTAAGCCTGGCACGGTGTTGTATGAGATCAGCGGGGTGACCGAGGAGGCGGCCCGCATGTGCATGGCTCGGTTGGCTCACAAGATGCCGATTCGCGTGCGATTTGTGAAGCGAAAAACAGCCTAGGTTGGGTGGTCCAGCCTGCGGGAACGACTGGCAGCCGGTTCCGATGATTGGCGGTTCCGGTGGCTGGCCCATGGCGAGCGAGATTATGAAGATTGCCGAACTACGTGAAATGAGTGACGAGCAGTTGGAACTGACGCACAAAGAGGCGGCGGAGATGCTGTTTAAGTTGCGGATCCAAGCCCAGACTGAGCGGCTCGATACACCGAGCGAACTGCGCAAGCAGCGCCGGCTGATCGCCCGCGTGAAGACCATTCAAGGTGAGCGAGCGCGAACCGCCCAAGTCGCCGTTTAGCGGCGGCCCATTGAATAGCAAGTGTGAATAGCAAGTGAATAGCAAGGTGAAGCCATGCCCAAGCGAGTGTGTGTAGGTATCGTCAAGAGCGACAAGATGGCCAAGACCCGTCGCGTGGAAATCCCGCGGGTGGTGCGGCACGCCAAGTACAACAAGATTCTGCGCCGCACGACGGTCTGTCACGTGCATGATGAAAACAATGATTCGCATGTGGGGGATACGGTGGAGATCGTTGAATCGCGACCGCGTTCGAAGACCAAGAGCTGGGAACTCGTGCGTGTGGTGTCGAAAAGCCGGCTGGTGGACCTCGTCGCGATGCGCACTGCCGCGAAGTTGGATGCCGACGCTACTCCCTGAGAACAAACGCAGGTGGCAACATGATTCAGATGCAGACCACGATGAACGTCGCCGACAACACCGGCGCTCGCGAGGTGATGTGTATCAAGGTGCTTGGCGGCACGCGGCGGCGCTACGCTCGCCTTGGCGACATCGTGGTGTGCAGCGTACGGAGTGTGATCGCAGGCAGCGAGTTAAAAAAGAAGAGCGTGGTTAAGGGGGTCGTTGTGCGTTGCCGGCAACCGACGCGCCGGCCCGACGGAAGCTATGTGCGATTCGATGCGAATGCCGTGGTCTTGATCGACAACGACAAGAATCCGCGCGGCACGCGTATTTTCGGCGCCGTGGCTCGGGAGTTACGGGACCGCAATTTTATGAAAATCGTGAGCCTCGCCAGCGAGGTGGTGTGATGCACATCAAATCGGACGACATCGTAAAAGTTATCTCCGGCGAAGACAAAGGCACGGTGGGCAAGGTGTTGCGCATGTTGCGCGACGAGCACAAGTTGGTCGTCGAGGGGGTCAACCGCGTTTACCGCCACGTCCGCCGCAGCCAGAAGAATCCGCAGGGGGGACGGTTGTCGAAGGAGATGCCGATTTCCATCTCGAACGTGATGTTAATCTGCCCTGTTTGCGGCAAGGCGTCGCGCACGGGGGTGCGGTTGAAGAGCGACGGCGCGAAAGAGTGTTTTTGCAAGAAGTGCGACGCAACGATCCGCGCCTTGTCGCCGGCTAGCGCCGCCAAGACCAGGTCATAACCCATTGAGTTGTAGAGGCCCAGTATGGCCAAGAAAGATCAAAAAAAGGCCGCTGCTCCGCAGGAAAAGCCCCCCGTGCCGCGCCTGCGGGAAGCGTATCAAACGCGGATTCTGCCCGAACTTGCCATCAAGCTCGGCCGCAAGAATCAGCTGGCGTTGCCGCGCGTGCTGAAAATCGTGGTCAACATGGGGGTGGGCAGCGCCACGGTGGAGAAGAAACACCTGGAAGATGCCGTGGCTGCTTTGGCGCAGATCTCCGGCCAAAAGCCGCTTGTCACCAAGAGCCGCGTGGCCATCGCCGGTTTCAAATTGCGAGAAAATCAACCGATCGGCTGCAAGGTCACGATCCGCGGCTTTCGGATGTACGAGTTTCTCGATCGTTTGATTTCGCTCGCATTGCCACGGGTGCGCGATTTCCGGGGACTCAACCCCACGGGTTTCGACGGCCATGGCAATTACAGTCTCGGTCTGTCGGAATTACTCGTTTTTCCCGAATTGAACCCCGACAAGTTCCTGCGAACCCAAGGCATGAACATCACGATCGTGATCTCGGGCGGAAGCGATGACGAATCACGCGAGCTGCTTAAGTTATTTGGTTTGCCGTTCAAGGCAGACGCTGGTAAAGGAAAAGGCGCGGCATAACGCATAAAGCCGCGACCGTTGGTCGCGGGACTGTTTCAACGTACGAGACCTATTCATGGCCACAACTGCACAAGTCGTCAAATGTGCCCGCAAACCCAAGTTCAGCACGCGCCTGGTGCGACGCTGCAAGTTGTGTGGGCGTCCGCGGGCCGTGTATCGCAAGTTTGGCATCTGCCGTCTTTGCTTCCGCAAGCTGGCCGATCGAGGTTTGATTCCTGGCGTAAGGAAGGCGAGCTGGTGAACTGCGGTGGGACGATGAAAAGGTGAGACCATGGGAGGAGGTAATGTTAAACCTCCTTCCACCCTTCCACCGTCCCGCCAGGCAATGAGAAAGACAATCGTTCGACCGTAAGGGAACCCCCGACACATGATGACCGACCCTATCGCCGATATGCTGACTCGCATCCGTAACGCGGTGCGCGTAGAACGCGCCCACGTGGTGATGCCTTTGTCGAAGGTTAAGCGCGGTTTGGCTGAAGTGCTCAAGCGGGAAGGCTATATCTGGGACTGGAGCGAGGTGGAAGGGAAGCCAAAGCCTCACTTGCGCCTGGAGTTGAAATATGGGCCCAATGGCGAACGATTGATTCGCCACATCCGCCGGATCAGCAAGCCGGGCCTGCGTGTGTACAAGGGATCGTCCGACCTGCGGCCGGTACTCAACGGTTTGGGAATCTCGATTATCAGCACCAGCCGTGGCGTGATCAGCGACCGCGAAGCGCGTCAGCGCAACTTGGGTGGCGAAGTGCTTTGCGAGCTTTGGTAGAGGAGTAGGAAGATGTCACGAATTGGCAAGAAACCTGTCCCGGTTCCCGCGGGAGTGAAGGTCAACATCGGCGCGAGTCGCATCGCCATTGAGGGCCCCTTGGGTAAACTCGAGTGGGATCATCGGCCGGAGATCATGTACACCTACGATGAATCCGCCAAGGAACTGAAGGTTGCCCGCAACGGAGATTCTCGCTTGGCGCGCGCGCTGCATGGCTTGGGTCGGGCGATGGTCAACAACATGGTGACGGGCGTGACCAAGGGGTACGAAAAGAAACTGGAGATCGTGGGCGTCGGCTACCTGGCCGCGGTCCAGAAGGGTGTGTTGCAGCTTCGCGTGGGTTTTGCCAACGAAGTGCATCTGACAATTCCGCAGGGGCTGACGGTCACGTGCCCGGACCAGACGCACATTCTGATCAAAGGGACGGACAAGCAGCTCGTCGGCCAGTTCGCCGCCGACGCCAGAGCGGTGCGCAATCCAGAACCGTACAAGGGTAAGGGCGTGCGTTACGAGGGAGAAATGGTGCGTCGCAAGGCGGGTAAGGCAGTCACGAAGTAACAAAATGGCAAGCCAGATTGCTCGCCGTTGAGGCTTAATTTATGAATCACCATCGGGCCAACCTGAACCTTCGCGCGCGGCGTGCTTTTCGTGTGCGAAAGCGTACTCGCGGTACCGCCGAGCGTCCGCGCTTGACGGTGTTTCGCAGCCACCAGAACATTTACGTCCAAGTCATCGACGACATCGGCGGCCGCACGCTGGCGTCGGCGAGCACCATCGACAAAGAATTGCGCGGCAACGTGAAGTACGGCGGCAACAAGTCGGCTGCGCAGGCGGTTGGCAAGGCAATTGCCGAACGGGCCAAAGCCGCCGGCATCAGCAAAGTGTGTTTCGATCGTGGCTCATGCCAGTACCACGGCCGTGTGGCCGCCCTGGCGAACGCCGCCCGTGAAGGCGGACTGGAGTTTTAAATTAGCACTTCATCAAGCAGGCGATCACGATCGGGCGACTCGTCGGGCTCCGGTGGCGGCGAGGGAAAAATGCGTGGAGAGCTGACCGACAAGGTCGTGAAGATCAAGCGCTGCGCGGCTGTGGTTAAGGGGGGGCGTCGCTTCAGTTTCGCGGCGATGGTCGTGGTTGGCAACGGCAAGGGTCGTGTGGGCTGGGGTTACGGCAAAGCCAATGAGGTGCCGCCCAGCGTTGAAAAAGCCGTCAAGGAAGGTTCTCGCAGCATGATGGATGTGCTGTTGGAAAACGGCACGATCGCGCATCGGGTCGAAGGGCGCTACGGCGCCGCGCATGTGGTGCTGGTGCCCGCCTCTCCCGGCACCGGCGTGATCGCAGGCAGCGCGGTGCGGGCGGTTTGTGAAGCGTCCGGCATTCAAAACATCCTCACGAAGAGCTTTGGCTCCAACAATCCCGTCAATCTGGTCAAAGCCACGCTTGCGGCGCTTGGGCAGCTGCGCTCCAAGCCGGAGATCGAGCGCTTGCGGGGAGTGGCGTTGAGTTGAGCCTGTTGCAGGCCGGATTTTCAATCCGATCCCAGGGACGGGTGGAAAACCCGTTCTACAGAAAGCGAGTTGGATATGAATTTAAGCGACATAAACCGCGGCATCAAGAAACACAAGAAAAAGAAACGCGTTGGCCGCGGCAGCGGTTCGGGTCACGGCAAGACAAGTGGCCGAGGGCACAAGGGTCAAGGTGCTTTGGCGGGTTGGAGCGCCGCGTTGATCTTTGAAGGCGGAGCATCCCCCTTGATTCGCCGGATTCCCAAGCGCGGCTTCAACAATGCCTTCGCCAGGACCATTGCCGTGGTGAACCTGGGCGACATCAACGAAGCCTTTGCGGCCGGCACGAACGTGACTCTCGAGGTATTGCGCACAAAGAACCTGGCGAAGCAGCGCCACGATGAGTTGAAGGTACTGGGGGATGGCGAGATGACCAAGAAGCTCAAGATCACGGCCCATCGCTTTAGCAAGAGCGCCTTGGAAAAAATCCAGAAAGCCGGCGGCGAGGCGATCGTCATTCCAGGCCGCGCCCCTGTCGTGAAAGGCGAAAAGAAGGCGAAGAAGACCTGACCGCGGCGAACCTGAAATCCGAATCTCGACTTTCCAGACCAACACAAGGTACGAAATGAGCAAGGTCCCAAAAGGGCGGGCGTGAGTGTTCCGGCATTGAATTTCGAATCGGTTTAGGATTCCGTGTTTTAGGACTTTGGATTTAAGGACCCTGCCATGTGGGAAAAACTTCGCGTTGTATTCACCATTCCCGAGTTGCGGAAGAAGATTCTGTTCACGCTTGGGTTGCTTCTGGTTTATCGCGTGGGTTGGCAGATTCCGCTGCCGATTATTGATCAGTCGAAGATGGACGCGTTCTTTGGCAACGTGAGCAATTCGCTCGGCCAGGTATTCGCCCAGGTCGCGGTGTTCAGCGCTGCTCAACTGGACCAGATCACGATCTTCGGTCTGGGGATTATGCCGTATATTTCGGCGTCGATCATTTTTCAATTGCTGGCCAGCGTTTGGCCTCCGCTCGAAAAATTGCAAAAAGAGGGTGAGAGCGGCCGCAAAAAAATCAACGAGTACACACGCTACGCCACGGTCCTGCTATGCCTGGGGCAAAGTTGGGCGTACCTGAGCTTTCTCACCAACAATAACCTGGTGCTCGACCGATACCTGACTTCCGACGGCGGTTTGCCCTGGAGTTGGCAGTTTGTCACGGTGCTGACGATGACCACCGGGACCGTCTTCTTAATGTGGCTGGGCGAACAGATTGATGAGTTCGGGATTGGCAACGGCATCAGCCTGCTGATCATGGCAGGCATCCTGGCCAGCATGCCCGGCGCCCTTCGTCAATTGTTCCTGCAATCGGATTTTGAGTTGGGCTCGTCCGGCAAACTGGGCATTGAAGTCCTGCTCTTGCTGGTCTTGCTGTTCATCGCGGTGGTCGGCGGCGTGGTGTTTATCACGCTGGGACAACGGCGCATTCCCACGCAAAGCGCCAAGCACGTGCGCGGGCGCCGCGTGTATGGTGGCACGCGGCAGTACTTGCCGCTGAGGGTCAATCAAGCCAACGTGATGCCCATCATTTTCGCCAGCAGCTTGTTGATGTTCCCCAGCATCTTATTCAGCTACATGGCCCGCCTCTATTCCACAAACACCTTTTGGAGCGGCTTGAACGACGCCTTCATGCGCGGTACTTCGTTCGTCTACAACGTGCTGTATGTGGTACTGATCTACTTCTTCTGTTATTTCTGGACAGCAATCACCTTCAATCCTAAAGATATTTCGGAGAATCTGAAGAACTTCGGCACGTTTATTCCCGGCCATCGACCGGGTCGGCCGACCGCCAGTTACCTGGAAAAAGTGATGGAGCGAATCACGTTTGTGGGCGCCGGTTTCCTGGCACTTGTGGCAGTGACACCAACCGTGATCGCCGGAATTTTTAATGTGCCGTTCCAGGTGGCCCAGTTTTTCGGCGGTACGGGCTTGCTGATCGCGGTCAGCGTGGCCTTCGACCTGGTGCAAAAGATTGACAGCCACCTTGTGATGCGCAATTATCGAGGCTTGCTGGAGAAGGGCTAGACGCGGTGGAACGGTCGGGCGATGGGACGAATTCACGATTCAGGGCTGCGCCCCGTCTTCCCGCCATCCCGCTGTCACCCGTTGGGGCGCGTATGCGAATCATCTTCGTCGGTCCGCCGGGTGTGGGAAAAGGCACGCAAGCCCAACGATTGGTCGCTTACCTGGGCATCCCGCACCTGTCCACCGGTGAGATGCTGCGACAGGCCATGGAGGAAGGCACGGAGGTCGGACGTCTGTCACAGGCACACATCCAAAGCGGCAAACTCGTGCCCGATGAAATCGTGCTGCGAATCATGGACGAGCGGCTCGATCAGCCCGACTGCCGCCGCGGCTACCTCCTCGATGGCTTCCCGCGAACCATCAAGCAGGCAACCGCACTCGATGAATTCCTGGCGGCCCGCCAGACGCCACTTTGCGGGGCCTTGGAACTGAAAGTCGACGAGGATCAGCTCGTCGCACGATTGGCCAGTCGCGGCCGAACCGACGATGAGCCGGAAATCATCCGCGAGCGTCTGCGACATTATGGCGCCCAGACTTCGCCGCTGCTCGACTATTACCGCCGGCGCGGGCTGCTGCATGAAATCAACGGAATGGGAACCCAGGACGAAGTGTTCGAACGCATTCAGCGGGTGCTATCGACGATTGGGGCGAAAAAGTAGGAGGTGAGCTATTGCGACGCATTTGCTACAATGATTTCTGGTCTGAGATGAGGAGTTATTAGCGGTGCATATCCTTCGATCGTTGCGAGAGCTGAACCTGATGCGCAAGGCTGGCCTGCTGGTCTGGGAAGCGCATCAGCTGGTGGGTTCGATGATCCGGCCAGGCGTGTCCACCCTGGAGGTCGATCGTACGGTCGAAGCGTTTTTCGCCAGCCATCATGCCACACCCCTGTTTAAGGGCGTGCCTGGCGATAAAGGACCCTTTCCGGCGGTGTGTTGCATTTCCGTCAACGAGGAAGTGGTGCACGGGATACCGAGCCGCCGTATGCTGAAGGAGGGAGATATCGTCAGCGTGGATACGGGTTGTCGGCTCGACGGCTGGTGCGGGGATGCGGCGTATACGTTTGCGGTGGGACGGCTCGATCCCGAGGTGCAGCGACTGCTCGACGTCACGCAGGGCGTGCTCGAATTGGCCATCGACCTGATGAGCAAGAAGAGCCGCTGGAGCCAGGTGGCCGAACAAATGGGCGCCTACGTGCGCGATATGGGATTCTCGACCGTCGAGAACTTTGTGGGTCACGGCATCGGTCGCGACATGCACGAGGAGCCTCAAGTGCCCAACTTTGTCAGCCCAAGTCTGCAACGCAACGGCGACTTTTCGCTGGAGCCGGGCCTGGTGATCGCCATCGAACCGATGGTCAATATGGGCACCAAGAAAGTTCGGCAGCACAACGATAGCTGGACGCAATCGACCAGCGATGGCCTGCCAAGTGCTCATTTCGAGCACACCGTGGCCATCACCGATCAGGGGATTTGGGTTCTGACAGACCCTCCTGGAGTAGGGCCGAACGAGCATGTTCCCGTCGTTCCCGTTCCGGAGGTCAAGCAGCAGCGAATGGTACGGGCTGGACGGCAGTAGCGTCCCAAAGGTGCGGGGGGCGGTGTCCGCCCCCTTTCGCCCGTCACGACCTTCAAAATTCCAGTCCGAGGGCCCTTGCCCGCACTGCCAGGCAATCACTATATTGACATGCTTTCGCCGAGCAGGCAGCACGCCCTTATTGTTGAGTCCGTCATGAAAGTTCGCGCCAGCATAAAGCGAATCTGCGAGAACTGCAAAATCGTGCGCCGTCAAGGCACCGTTTATGTGGTCTGCAGCAATCCGCGCCATAAGCAGCGACAGGGTTGAAGCCCTCCTGGTGGAAATCCGACGCACGAACTTTGAGACCGATCTGAAATTCACATTTCTGGAATCGCGGTTTGTGGTCTGTCCGGTTTGAAGATTTTGTAATTCGTGGTTGTTTTTGTAATTCGTGGTTGTTCGGGAATTTCGACATTCGCATTTTGAACTTGGGGAGCGAGTATGCCGCGTCTGTTGGGTGTTGATATTCCGGCTGATAAGCCCACCATCGTTTCATTGCAGTATCTCTATGGGGTCGGACCGATGGTCGCCAGTGAGTTATGCCATAAGGCCGGCGTGAACCCGCGGTCCAAGGCCCGGGAGCTTCACGAAGACGAAGTGGCCAGGATCGCCGCGCTATTGGACAAGGATTATACGGTCGAGGGCCAACTGCGACGCCAGGTGGCACAGAACATTTCG
>SXGT01695562.1_pt1 | contig 15686 bp, 20 predicted proteins | sample 3176221 | NCBI WGS metagenome assembly SXGT01 (sample SAMN11356862, study PRJNA531348) | freshwater metagenome | isolation source: freshwater sample F1-120 | place: China: Fuxian Lake, Yuxi | collected 2017-12-25
GCCCCGCCCCGGGCGCCGACGGATCCAGCGCCGCGACGAACGCGGCGACCGAATCGATCCGATCCGCCAACGCGCGGCCCGGGCCAACGATCGGAACTGTCGCATCTGGCCCGACCATCAGCGCGTCGACCCTCGCAGGATCTCCTCGGCCGTCAGGCTGCACCCGCGCGGCGACGCGCCCGCCAAGCGGCCGTGCAAGGTCAGCCGCCCGTCCGTATCGACGGCCCCGAGATCGCTCGTGAGGATCGCCGACACGTGATCGAGGTTCAGCAGATCGAAGCACGCCACCAGCCCGACCTCGCCCGCGCCGAGCGCGCGCCCGTCGGCCGGATCCACGCTGCGAAAGCGCAGCGCCGCGTTCGGAGTGAAAGGCGCGCCGTAGGCCTGGCTCGTCAGCTCGGTCATGCCGTACTCCGCGACGATCGCGGCTGGGGGCAACCCGAATTGCTTGCATAGGGTTGCAACCAATTCGGCCTCGGACAGCGCCGTCTCGTGCCGCTTGAAGCCCCCGGTCAGCATGACGCGCGAGCCCGGTGGCAGGCGCGGCAGGCGCCGCACGCGCGCGATCAGCTCGGCGATCGCAAAGGCGGTCGTGACGACCACGAGCGGCGCGTCGCCCGACCCCGGACCCTCGGCCAGCGCCGTCGCGGCGAGCGTGTCATCGAGACCCTCGAGATCCATCGCCCACACCGCATCGCTCGCGAGCGTATCCGCGAGCTCGGTGACCATCAGGCTGAGCGAGCTCGTCGGCAAGACGTCCGCGCGCGGGATCAGCGACACCCAGCGATGCGGCGCGAGGTCGCCGCCCAAGACCTGCGCCACGAACGGCGCGGCCATCGCCGTCCGGTACAGCGTCAAATCGGGCACCCGCCGGCGCCCTCTCGAGCCTCTCTGGCCCTCACCGGCCTCGGTCGTCGTCCCCGACGTGAGAAAAACCTGGTCCTTCTTGGACACCGGCAGCGAGCACAGATCGAGCGACCGAAACAGCTCGGTCGGCACCAGCGGCGCCTCGCGCCAATCCCCGCCCGCCGCGAATCCGGCCGCCGCGGCGAGGCGCCCGTACGTCGGCAGCGCGGCGATCTGGTACGCGACCACGCGCCGCGCCAGAGCCTCGAAGGTCGCCGGATCGGGCCGCCGCGCGAACACCACCAGATCCGCGTGTAGCGCCTGCCGGGTGGCGGCCAGCTCCGGTGTCAGCGCGGGGACTGCGTCGAAGACGTGTTCGGGCGTGCTCCTCATGAGGCCTCGGTCGCTCGTTCTCGGGAAAGCGCGTCGCAGGCCTCGGCGATCGCCTCGAATGCGGCCGCGCGCTGTCGCTCCGTTAGGACCACGGGCGGGGTCAATCCCAGCACATCGCCGTGGACCCCGCTCGGAAGCACCAGATACCCGCGCTTCAAGAGCGCCCCGGTCAGAAGCGCCGCGTCGCCCGCCCCGACCTCGAGCCCGAGCATCGCCCCGCGCCCGCGCACGCGCACGCCGCGCGGCTCGAAGAAAGCCCGCGCGGCCGCCTCGAAAGCGCGTGCGCGGCTCGGCACGTCCAGCTCCGCCATGACCTCGAGCGTCGCCAGCGCCGCCGCCGCCGTCACCGGATTCCCTAAAAACGTCGACGTGTGGATCGCCTCGCCCGCGCTCTCGCCCCACGCGCGCATGACCCGCGGCGACGCAAGACAAGCGCCGATCGGAAGCCCACCGCCGAGCGCCTTGCCGATGGCGACCACGTCGGGCACGACCCCGTCCGCGTCTGCCGCCCAGCGCGTCCCGGTGCGCCCAAAGCCCGTGTAGACCTCGTCGCACACGAGCGCGAGCCCGCGGCGCGTCGCGATGTCGCGCAGCCCCGCGAGCCATCCGGCGGGCGGGACGACCTCGCCGCCGCGGCCCTGAATCGGCTCGACCAGGATCGCCCCGAGGCTCTCGCCGCCGGTCGCCGGCCCCGCCACGAACGCATCGATGAGCGCGAGGTCGCAACCATACGGCAGGTGCCTGACGTGCGACCCGAGCTGCGCCGCGAACGGGCGCCGGAAGTCCGCTTTATAGGCGGTCGCGGCGAGTGCGCCGTAACTGAGGCCGTGATAGCCACCCCAGAACGCGAGGACGCCCGGGCGCCCGCTCCAGAGCACCGCCGTCTTGAGCGCGATCTCGACCGCCTCCGCCCCCGAGCTCGCCAGGATGCACTGCGTGAGCGCCTTTTCCGGGTCGCCCTCTCGCGAAGAGCGCGAAGCGCTTGCCCTCGCGGGGTCGCCCCCGTCGGCCCCAGGAGCAATCGCCGCGAGCGCCGCCATCAGCGCGATGCGCGCCGTGTTCGGGTAGACGTCCCCCATGCCGTGCAGCAGCGTCTCGCTCTGCGCGCGGATCGCGGCGGCGACGCGCGGGTGCCCGTGGCCGATCAGCGCCACGCCAAAGGCGCCCGTCAGATCGACGTAGCGGTTGCCGTCGGCGTCCCAGACGTTGGCGCCGCGCGCGCGCTCCCAGACGATCGGATCGCGTCCGACCCCGCGCGCTTCGCCCGCGCGTGCGCGCCGCGCGGTGATCCCCGGGCACTCGACCTGGGCCAGGGTCTCGACCCAGGAAATGCTGCGCGGTCCGGGTACGGTTGTCTGCAGTTCCGGAAGGCCGGCTCCGGCCTCGCCCGTCGACGTGTCGCTCACACCCGCACTGTGGCATAAGATCGACCCGATGCGCGACCGTTCATCGCAGGTCCCCGTCCTCGCTGCGGCACGCGTCGCGGCGACGCTGTTGTGCGCGGCCCCTCTCGCCGGGTGCTCGTCCTCGGCCGCGCCAACCGACGAGGCGATCGCGAGCTATGTCGGCAGCCCCGGCGAGACCTCGTCGCACGGCGCCTCCGCGGGCGCACCACGGGCCACCCGGATCTCCGTCACCGTCGAGGGCGCCACCGGCCTCCAAGACCACGACGGCCCGGGCGTCACCGACCCCTACGTGATGCTCGAGGTCGAAGGGAACCGCGCCCGCACCTCGGTCGTCGAGGGCTCGCTGACACCCGTCTGGGGCGACAGCTTCGCGTTCGACGTCCGCGCGGACAGCATCCTCCAGCTCCGCCTCATGGACGAGGACAGCCTCTCGAGCGACGAGCTGATCGGCACCGTCGTCGTGCCGCTGCCACTCTTGCATGTCGGCGAAAGTGTCCAGCGCGAGGCCGCCTTCAAGAACGGCGACGAGGGTCGCGTCACCCTCACCCTCACCGGCCTTGGCGCGCCGCGATGAAGGCCGAGGCCAGGCCCTTGCCGTTCGGCCTTCGCGGCATCGCGCGCCTCGGCCACGAATCGCACGCCTACCTGCTCGTCCTCGGCCGCGCCGTGCGCGCGCTGCCGCGCATGCGCCGCCACGACTTCATCGAGCAGCTCGGGCGGGTCTCGCTCTCGGCGCTGCCGCTGGTCGGCGTCGCGGCCCTCTTTGCGGGCATGGTCATCGCGCTCGGGACCTCGCTCCAGCTCACGAAGTTCGGCCAGCCGCAGCTCGTCGCGGACGTCGTATCGGTCTCGCTCGTCACCGAGCTCGCGCCGATCTTCACGGCCCTCCTGATGGCCGGCAAAGCGGGTGCGGGGCTTGCCTCCGAGCTCGGCATGGTGACGCTCTCGGGTCAGGCGCAGGCGATGCGCGCGCTCTCTCTCGACATCGATCGCGAGCTCATCGCGCCGCGGATCTGGGCCTGCATCGTCGGCACCTTCCTCCTCACGATCGCCGCGATGCTACTCGGCCTCCTCGGCGGCATGCTGCTCGGCTCGGCCAAGCTCGGCGTCTCGCCCGTTCATTATTTGAACCGCGCCACCGACGCGCTCGCCCCGGCCGATTTCGTTCTCGGGCTCCTCAAGTCCATCGGCTTCGGCGTCATCATCGCGCTCTACGGCACGCGCTTCGGCCTCCGCGACAAAGCCGACGCGGCCGCCCTCGGTCAGCACACGATGAGCGCCGTCGTCCTCGCGAGCTTCACCGTGCTCGTCGCCGACCACATCTTCACGACGTTTATCCGCGCGGTGATCGGATGAGCGCGCCGAGTCTCCAAGGCCACGCGCACGCCTATCGGATCCGCGACCTCCGCTGGACCTTCGCGGGTACCCCGGGAACCGCCCCGACCTTCGAGCTCACCATCCCCGCGCTCGATCTCCCGGCGGGCCAGACGACCGCGCTCCTCGGTCGCTCCGCCAGCGGCAAGTCGACGCTGCTCTCGCTCCTCGGCCGCGTCGAAGGCTCCTACTTCGAGCGCCCCCCAGGCCTCGCCGGCACCATCCACGCGGCCCTCGGACCCGCTCCCGAAGCGGCCCCCGTCGATCTCCTCGCCCTCTCCGAGCGCGAGCTCCTGCGCCGGCGGATCCGCGGCGCCGGCATCGGCTTCGTCTTCCAACGCGAGGGACTCTTCCCCGGCCGCGACGCCATCGAGAACGTCGCCTGGCCCCTCCGCGCCGCTTCCCATGCGCCCGCCGTCGCCCTTGCCAAAGCCGAGGCGGCCCTTCGCGCCGTCGGCCTCGCGCCCGATCGGACCGTCGCCACGCTCTCGGGCGGCGAGCGCAAGCGCCTCGCCATCGCGCGCGCCATCGCGCTCGAGCCCCGTATTCTCCTGCTCGACGAGCCGCTCACCGGCCTCGATCCCGAGGCCCTCGGCGGCCTGCGCGAGCTCCTCGAGACCCTCTCCAAGGACCCGAGCCGCACCGTCGTCATCGTCACGCACCAGCACGAGGACGTGCTGAGACTCGCCCACCACCTCGTCTTCCTCGATCGCGGCAGCGTCGTCCGCGCCGGCCCCCGAAGCGCCCTCGAGCCCGAGCTCGCCGCGTTCTTCGCCGGCGTCGTCCCGTCTCCGATCGCCCCCACCGTCCCCACCCGGCAAGGTCACGCCCCATGAAGCAGCGCGGACACTTCTGGCTCGGCCTCGTCATCGGCGCCATCTTGGCGGCCGCCGTCCTGTTCTCGGTCTACTATGTCCCGCGCAAGGGGATCTCGTTCTCGCGCGCGCCCGTCCACTTCACGGTCGTCCTCGGCCAGGCGCACGGCCTCCACGCCGGCAGCCCGGTGCTCGTCTCCGGCGTCGAGGCCGGCGAGGTGACGGGCGTCGAAATCCGCGAGCTCCCCGCCCGCGGCTACCGCGTCCTCGCGAGCGTCGAGGTCTTCGACGGCGAGCGCTTCGCGCCGATGCTCAAGCGCGACTCGGTCTACCAGGTCGCGCAGAGCGGCCTCCTCGGCGAGACGACCCTGGCGATCGCGCCCGGCGGCCAGGGCGGGCCCGTCGCGGACCAGCTCGTCGATGGCCTCCCGCCGGCCGATTTCACGCGCATCGCCGAGGATCTCGGCCACATCGCGCGCCGCATCAGCGACTTCATGGACGGCGGTCAGCCGAGCGACCCGAGCCTGCGCAGCATGCTCAAGGACCTCCAAGAGGCGGTCCGCAACGTCCGCGACTTCAGCGAGAAGCTCCCGAAATAGGAGTGGCGGCGGAGTAGCGTGCTGAATAGGGTCGTCCATATCGAGCGCAAGGACCGATCACTGGACCTCCAGGTGTCGGCGCTCGAGCGCGCGCTGCGCGGTCACGAGGGGCGCGAGCTGACGCCCGCCGATGTCGTTGCGCTGTCGGGGATTCCGCTGGATGTGGCCGAGCAAGCACTCTTGCAGCTCGCGGCAAGGACGACCGCCCGTGTGCGCGTCACCGAGAGGGGCGACCTCCTCTTTCGCTTCACGGCTCTGACGCCTCGGCGCACCCAGGCGCACTGGCAAGGCCTCGCGCGGCTTTGGCGCGTCGCGGATCGACGCGTCTTCGGGCCGCTGCTCGCGCTGGTCTCGCTCGTCTTGCTCGTGCCGACCGTCGCCATCTTCCTTGGTAACGCGCTCGCGGTTCCGCTCACGACGAGCGAGACCGGTTGGCTCTGGCTGACCGGGATCCCGTCGCTCGTCGCGCTGCTCGTGACGGGCTTGGCGTTCGCGTTCGTGATGTTCGCGTTCGTCGTGCTACCGCTCATGGCGCTGGCAGGCCTCGCCGGCGCGGTCGGGATGATCGCGGTCCTGGTCGAGGGTTGGCCGCCGACCGTCCCCGGTGCCATCGGCTGCCTTGCGATGGCGCTCATGTCGCTCGCCGTCGGGGTGCCGGCCTTCCGCCATTCGGTCCGCGGTTTTCGCAAGCTCGTGTTGGGCGAGCAGACCGCGGTGCGCCGTTTCTGGCGCTTGTACGGAGGCCTTCTCTTTGGGCCGCGTGCGCCCGCCCTGGCCGACGACGCCCTCGCCGACGAACGCCGCCTGACGTCCTTGATCCGGGCGCGTGCGGGCATTCTGTGTGCGAGCGATCTCGTCGGTCTCTTTCGTTGGACCCCCGAGGAAGCCGAGCGCGCGCTCGTCCGGATCTTGGTCGACTACGGCGGCGACCTGCACGTGACCGACGACGGCGCGATCGTCTATGTCTTTGCCGACATGCGCCGCACCGCCGACGCGACCGCCGTCGCCGAGCCGGAGCCGCTGCCCGTTCCGACGGCCCCGCGGTGGCTGAGCGCGGATCCCAGTATGCGGGCCATGGCGATTCTGCTGTTGGCCGTGTCGGGGTGGGGCGCGCTCGGGGTCGCGCTCCTGACCGGGCTCGTACCCGACGCGTCGCTCTTTCCAACCGCGGCCGATCTGGCGCGAAACGGCGGACGAACGTTCGCGAAGGTCGACGTGGCCATGTTGTACGGTCTGGGGCTCTGGCCGCACGTCGCGATATGCGGCCTGCCGCTGTTGCGATTGCCGCGGTTCTTCTGGCGCAGCCGCGCGTGGCGTCGTCGCCGTACGCTCGATCGTCATCTGGCCATCGCCGCAAACCAGCCCGAGGGCGCGTCGCTCGCGAAACCCGATCCCGCCCTCGTTGCGCGTCTTGGCGGCGAATTCGTTGGTCCCGACCGCATTCGCTTTCCCGACCTCGCGCGATCGTTTCGAGCCGCCCAGCGCCTGCGATGCGCGCCTATGGCCCGACCCGACCTCGGTCCAGTCGTCTATTCCAGCGACGACATCCCGGGCGGCTGACGCGCCCTTCGCGAGCACCTGGTTTCGGGCTATCCTTTAGATGATGATCGCATGCCTCGTCGCATCGTTGCTCTTCATCCAGCCGGCGCCGACGCCGACGCCGACGCCGACCTCGCCCGAGCCCGGGCCGGACACGGACACCCGGCGGACCACGCGCGGCTACGAGACCCAGGTCCATCTCCAGCGCTTTCTGAACGACGGTTCGCGGATCCTCATGTCGATGCCGGGCCCGCGGATGGAGCTCGTCGACGTTCAGCTCGAGCAGATGGAGCGCCTCGCGAGCCTGCGTCCCGCGGGCTGGGAGGCCAGGCTCGAAACCATGCGCACGGAGGTCAACGAGGCGCTCGGCGGCCTCGATGCCCTCGCCGAGCGCGCGCAGGAATTCAAGCAGGAGCTCGTCGGACGTGCGCTCGAGCTCTGGCGGGTCGGGGTCCTTCCGGGTCTGCGCGGCGAGCCGACGCAGGACCCCTACGCGATCGATTGCCGGGATCTCTTCCTCAACCTCGCGACCTCCGACACGCTGCGCGAGCTGCGCACGCTCGACCTCGCGCCCCGCCTGGCCACCTTGCGCAAGCGCCTGGCGGCCATTCCCGTGCCACCTCGGCCGTAGCGTCGTGCAGGGAGATCAATGCTCTGCCGGCTCCGGCATGAGCGTGTTCATCTCGCGGCGCAGACGAATCAACTTCATCATGAGCGCCTCGTGCGCGGCCTCGCCCTCGCCCAGTCGCGCCCACGCGGTGAGCAGCGATCCCAGCGTCCTACCCGGCGGCAGCGCAAGCGTGCCCTGAACGACCAGGTCGTCCCCTGTCACCATCAGGCTCGCAGTGATGCGTCCCAGGTGTGCGCGCAGCGCGAGCGCCCGCTCCCGACTGGCGGTGATGTTCGCGAGCAGCTCGTCCTCCAGGGTTCCGAGCGCCGCGAGGTCCTCGAGCCAGGCCCGCGGCGGCAACGCGCCCTTGGGGATCTCCGGCTGAAGCTCGGCGCGCTCGACCGGCCGCGCGTCGATCCCCAGCGCAAAGGGGCCGAGTAGCGACGGCTCGAGCACGAGGACCGCCGACCATCCAGGCGCCTCCAGCAGGGCGCGTGCCTCCGGCGCAATCGGCGCGGCCACCGGACGGCGCAAGAGCTGCTTCGCGCCCACGCCCGATCCCCACCGAACGGTCACGTCATCACCGGCGACGTCGACGCGCGCGACGGCCGTTCCGCGGTCGACAATCTCATAGCCCGCACCGCTCGCAACGAGGAGCTCTGCGGTTTCGGGGGTTTTCTGCGCTCGCGCGAGGAGCGCGCCGAGGGCGGCCGGATCGCGCACGCCGGCCACCACCTGCGAGCCCAGTGTTCGCGGGACGCCATCGACCACGTAGGCCGTCTCGAACCAGGTCGCCGAGCCATCGAGCCACGCGGGCGCCGTCGCGAGGTAGCTCCCGCCGAAGGTCTTGTCGAGGCTCTCGAACATCGGGCCGGTGAGGCTCTTGGCCAAGGAATGCACCACGCCGATATCGAGCCGGACGGCGACCAGCATCGCGACCGCGTCGTCGACCCCACCAAGCCCACCGAGAGCGCGGAGCCCAGTAGGCGCCACGCCCGAGGACGGCGGCGCCAGCGCCTTCGGTAGGATCCATCCGGGTTGGCCATAGATCCGCAGCTCGAGGCCGAGCTCCGCAGGGCGTACCCGGAGGAGGCCGATCCCGAACCGCACGCCGCCATAGAGCCCGTCGAACGCCGCCTCGCCTCGTGTCTTGGTCTCGGCGTAGACGGCGCGGACCTCGGCGTCGAGCGTCAGCACCTCCTCCCAACGTTGCGTTTCCGTCGCATTGCCGCTCGCACGCGCCGCCTCGCGCGCGGAGATCCACTCGGTGGCTGGCGGTAGCGGGGGCTCGGCCTCATCCCGCGAACGCACACGCACGAACGCGAAAGTCGCGTCCCCCGCGGTCGCAAACGCGGTCGCCGCCTCGCCGATGGCGCCCAACGCTTCGCTCTGCGGGAACCCGAGGAGATCGCGCTCGCCCGCCGCGTCCGCGACGACCATGAATCGGCCCGCCGCGCGAACCACCACCCCCGGTCCCGCGAGCTCGGCCTCGGCGCGCGCGCGGTCGAGGACCGGCAAGACCGCCGCGAAGGCTTTGCCACCCGTGAGTAGCGCCAGCGCCCACGGTCCCTTGGGATCCAGCCCCGCGGCTTCGAGGCGCCCGTGCACAGCCACGAGGCGCGCCCCGACCGGACTTCCCTCTGAACGCGCCGACGCCACGCGGCGTTGCGCGGCGAGCCCGAGCGCCGAGCTCAGCAGCGTTTCGGCCCCGTCCAGCGCGTGCCCCGCCACGACCGCGAAGGCCTTCGAAGGCACCAGGTCCAGCGGGCTCTCGGCGGCCCGCGCCGTTGCCGCGACGGCGTCGTTGGAATCGTCGGTGACCGGCCTCGGCGCTCGCGCGCAGCTCGCCAGAACGCCCAATGCGAGAACCCAAACAGCGGAAGAGAAGGCGTGCACCCGCGCAGTCTACGCGATGCGCGCCGTCTGCAAAGGCCCCGCTGGAGGCGCGGGGCGCGCACCTCAGGCCTTGGCCACGATCACCGCGAGCGTCGTCGCGAGCGCCGCCACCGTCAGCGCATAGCCGCCGAGCGCCATCGTCGCGCGCGTCGCAAGCGCCCGCCCCTTGTGCTTGGGCCCGCCGTCCCAGGTCGACAGCACGTACACCGGCTGCTGGTGCCCTGCGAAGAACCCGGCCGTGATGGAGTCCCACGCGCCGCCGCGCTGGGTGGTGGCGGTCTGGGACAAGCGATAGACCACCTTCGCGAAGACCGCGATCGACCAAGCCGCCAACAGCATCAGCACCGGAACGAGAATCATGGGAGCTCCCCGCGGCGCCCCCGTGAGGTCCGGGACGCCAAGCGCGCGGGCACCTAACAGCCCCTCGCGATCGGGTCAAGCGCCCGGCCGGATGGTGGTCTGGTAGTTTGCTATTTCTATAGAGGCGCCGCATCACGGGCCTGAGGGCCCAACCATCCCCGACAGGACAGCGATCGAACCATGGTCCAAACCGCCGCTCTGCGCGCGCCCCTCGCGCTCGTCGCCCTCACCCTCGCGTTCGCGAATCTCCACGGCTGCGGCACGTACCCGATCGCGATCGATCGCGACGTCCAACCGCCGCGGCCCCTCTTGCATGGGACACCGATCCTCACGTCGTGGCCCCGCGCGTCCGAGTTCGCAAGCGGCCTCAGTCACGCATCGCCGCGTGCCCGGTGCGCGGCGATGCCCGCGGGTGTCCGCGATTGGCACTCGGCCCAGGACAGCGCTCTCCACTGGCTTGCCCCGCCTGCGACCCCCGTCGAAGGGAGCGCGCCGCGGAGCTCGCGTTTCTACCTCGCGCTCATCCGCCTACGGGGCGGCGACGCCGTGCGCGCATTCCGGGATGCGACGCGGGTGAGGCTCGGCGCCGAGGTCGGTGTCGTCGACTGCGACGGCCTCTTCTCGCTGCGGGCCACCGACGTTCCCGAGCTCTACGTCGGCATCGAGGGCCGCGCGATCGCAATCGACAGCCAGGAGCTCGCCCTCTTCGGGCCCCCGGATCTGCGCGCGTCCGGCCTCCTCGTCTTCGCGCCCGACGACCGGTCGGACGTCGTGACCTACCGGGCCGAGCGCGCGACCATCGAAGCGCTCGCGCGAGCGCTGCCGTTGGCGACCACGCCGGAGGCGCTCTTGCCGGCGCTCGAGCGTACGCTGGCGGCGATGAGCACGAACCCGTCGCGGGCGGCGGCGCTCCGGCGCGATGTGCGCGCGGTCCTCGGGGGCCTGTCCGCGGCCGGGCGGGACATGCTTGCCGAGGCCTGGGTCGACCGGCCGACCACCGACGTCGTCCGGCTCGCCGCCGCGCTCCACCCGTTCGTGCCTAACCTTGCGACAGAGCTCGCGACCGCCCACATCGCCTCGCGCCAGGCAGCGCACCTGCCGTTTGCGACGGCGGGCGCGGCGATCGCGCTTCACCCGTACGGCGGGCCGTACCCGTTCTTCTCTCGCGCGCGCGGTGCCGGGGCTCGTGCCGCCGTTGGCACCGGTTGGCGCGGTCGCCGAGGCCGTCTTCGCACGCGACGACTTCGGCGGGCTCCCGCGCGATGCCGAGTCGAAGCGCACGGGTCCTCCGATCGCAATCGAGGTCACCGAGACCCAGGACATCGCACAAAACATGATCAAGGAGCTCCGTGAGGTCCGCGAAACGACCCCTCAGTGGGACGCCTGGAACGCGCGGGTGGACCAGATCCGCGCAAGTGCCGATTGGGCAAGGGCGGAGCACGCGGCGGCCGGCGCCGAGCTCGGCAATGGCGTCAAACGCATCCACGTCAACGAGATCACGACCCCGGTCGATCGCTACGGTAATCGCGCGGGCTCAGACCGCGTGACCAACGCCTATTTCGACTACGTGCCGATGGAAACGGCGGAGATCGCATCGCTGCAAGCGCGCATGGCGTCGGCGCGGGCGGTGATCGACGCCGTCGACGCCCAAGTCGCGCGCATGACCAAGGACGCCCCCACCCGGTCGCAAACGGTCAAGCGCCACGTCTACGTGCAGGCCTGGACCGGAGGCCTCCAGTGGCGCGTCAGCTCGCCGGCCTTGCCCGACGGCCCCATCGAATTCGACGCGGGCAAGCGCTCCGCGCTCTTCGCGAGCGAGTTGCGCTTCTCGGCGGACACGATTCGTCACCGTGACGCGACCAAGCTCGACTTCCACATCACGCACGCCGACGCGCTGCGCGAAGGACGCGAAACGCTCAAGAAGGAAGTGCTTCGCCAACTCCACGCCGGCTCGGTGGCGTTACTCCGCGCGCGACTCGACGCCCACGTCGCGACCATCACGCCGTCGCGCCAAGTCGAAGAGCTCGCCTGGGGCTGCTACTGGTTCGGGCTCGACTGTAGCGACCATCGCTGGGTGCCGGCGCGGATCCGCTCCAAGTTCGACCGCGACAAGCCGCCGCTCGAGCCCTGACGCGCGCATCGCACGCCGCGCTCAATCGTCGTCGAGCTCGGCCAGGATTCCGAGCGCCTCGGTGCGCGGCGCCTGGTGCCCCTGCGCCATCGCCAGCTGGATCGCGCGTCCCAACGCCTCCCGCGCCGCCGCGGCGTCCCCGACCTTCGCCAGGCACGCCCCGAGCCGCAGCCACGCGACGCAGTAGTCGGGCTTCAGTTGGACCAGCTCGCGGAACTCCGCGATGGCCTCGGGCACCCGATCCAGCTCCTCCAGGGCGGTCGCGAGGCTCCAGCGCGGCATCTCCGACTGCGGGAACTTCGCCTTCAGCGCCACGAATCTGGCGAGTCGCGGATGGGGCTCGCTCACGTCGCTCATGCGTTTCTCCTGTCGTTGTGGGTCCAGGCCTGGCTTGCGTCGCTGGCGAACTCACCGGAACGTGTCGGTCAGCTCACGCGCCTCGACCTTCTTGACCTCGCCGAGCGCCCGCCAGGACGAGAGCAGCGCGACGATCATGATGACGCGCAGAAAGATCCCGCTCGGCACCCCGCCGCGCCCGCCCGCCTGTGCGAACAGCGCGAACGTCAGCGCCGTGTCGACCAAGACGATTCCGATGGCAAAGCCGAGCGCCACCTTGCTGCGTTTCTTCAGCACCAAGAACCCGAGCACCCCGAGCACGACCCCGGCAACGAGCGACGGCCAGCCGAACCCAATCCGCGCGACGACCGGGCTTCCGAGGCCGAGGAGCCCGCCCAACGTCGAGATCCCGCTCATCACGAAGAGCCAGAGGGCGGCCATCTTGATCGCCACGCGCGGGTCTGTCCCCGCACCCCGTAGCGGCACGCCGTCCACCTTCAAGTCGAGCCCGGCGCGCCCAAACGTCTGGAAGAACCCGACCTGCAGCGCGCGCCCATCCGGCAACGTGAACTCACGCCCCCGCTTGAGCGCCTTCAGATTCGGAAACGGCTCCCCGAGTCGCTCGCCGTCCAGCACGACCTCGACCTGCTTCCAGATTCCGCGCCACCGAATCGTCAGCCGCTTGGGCCCATCCTTCTCGATTGCGAAATGCTGCTTACCCATGACGCCCTCCGCGTGCCGCCCCCGGCAGGACCCCTCACGCCCCGACTGGTAAACCGCGCGCCCCGGCCTGCCCCGGCCGATCGGCGACCCACACGGCCACGTCGCGCAGCGCGCCCTCCGAAAAGAGTCCGCTCTGCTCGATGCGCTCGAGCGACCAGCCGCGCCCCGCGACCAGCCGCGCGAGCCCGGTGTCGTGGTTCGCGACCAGCATCTCGATGCGTTCGTAGTGCCGCCGCTCGAAGCCCTCCGCCAGCGCCGCGTCCCGCAGCCGCCGCCCGACCCCGCGCCCACGCAGGCTCGGCGCGACCAGAATCTGCAGCGTCGCGATGTGCCGCGCGCGCACGAACTCGCGCGGAATGAGGCGCGCCGTCCCGGCCGCGTGCCGCCCGAGCGTCGCCAAGAGCAGCGACTCGCTGCCAAAGAGCGACGCCGCCACGAAGTCGCGCCCGACCTGCTCGAGATCCGGCCCCAGCTCGTCGCGCTCGATCGGCGCGGACGGCGCATGATCGAGCGCCGAGGCGATGAGCAGCCCGATCGTCGCCGCGTCGTCGAACGTCGGGATACGGATGACGGGCTCGCCCGGCACGCTCAGCGCCGCCCGACCGACCAGGCGCCGCCCCCGACCTTGTTGCCGAGCGTGCCGTCCCAGCGCCCGAAGGCGGCGTCCGGATCGGCGAAGCTCCCGCGCAGCCGCACGAAATCGTGACTGCCCTCGCCGGGCGCCTGACCCGTCAAGGCCATCGCCGCATCGCCCGCGAGCGCCTGCGGCGCGAGCACAAACGTCACGCCCCCGGCCAGCCGAACCTCGGCGCTGACGATCAGGTGTCCGACCACGACGATGCGCAGCTCGGCCGCGATGGATGCGCCTCCCAGCGCCCCCTCGAACGTGCCATTGGGCAACGGGCGCGCCTTCTTCTCGACCCGCACCGGCGGCTCCGGCTTGGCCGGCGACGGCACCTCGTCGGCCCACGCCGAGCCGCCCGCGCCGATGGCCCATGCGATCCCCAAGACCCGCGCCACGCCTTGCCACTGCATCGGTCCCTCGCGATCGAAAACGCGCGCAGCATGGACGCAAACCGACCAGCGACGCAAGCGAGCCGGCGCTCACGCCCGCTCACGAGCGTTCGCGTGCCCGCTCGAGGACCCTGGCCGCTGCGCGCCGAATCCGCTCGTCTGCCCAGGCCTCGGTCTGCCGATTCATGGCCTCGATCGATCGGTGCTTGTAGACGCCCCGCGGAAACGTCATCGGCGCCAGCGCATCGGCCGTCGCCCAGACCTGCAGGATCGTCGGCAAGAGGCGCGGATCCGACGGCTCCATCCATAGACCATTTTCGGCTTCGTCGAGGCTCCTCAGCTTGCGAACCGCCACGTCAATCCTCCAGCCGGAGCTTCTGCTCGAGGCGCGCTGCGTCCGCGAGGCCGTGCAGATTGAGCGCGACTGCTCCGACGACCTTGTACGCGACGTTCTCCGCGTGAAGCGCATGCAGTACCCGAATGACGAGCCGCCCATCCATGCCGGGATCCTAACACGCAAGCCGCCGCGCGCCACGCCCTCGGAGCCATGGCGAAGCCCCGCCGCGTGCTGCCCTCAGCCGAACCGCCTTGCGCGCACCGTCGCGCCAGTCCACTCTCGACCACCGCGAGGCGCCGCGAGGAGGTTCGATGCGCAAGCTGATCGCCGGACTCCACAAATTCCAGGCCCACGTCTTCGACACCCAGCGCGCGCTGTTCGAGCGCCTCGCGACCGCGCAGAACCCGGACGCGCTGTTCATCACCTGCTCGGACAGCCGCATCAACCCGAACCTCATCACGCAGACCGGGCCCGGCGATCTCTTCATCATGCGCAACGCCGGCAACATCATCCCGCCCCACGGCGCTGCCGCCGGTGGCGAGGCCGCGACGATCGAGTTCGCCGTCGCCGGCCTCGGCGTCAAGGACATCATCGTCTGCGGCCACTCGAACTGTGGCGCCGTGCGCGCCCTGTTCCACCCGGAGGACATCGCGGGCCTCCCGGCGCTCACCCGCTGGCTCTCGCACGCCGACGCGACGCGCCTCATCGTCAAGGAGAACTACGCCGAGCTCGCACCCGAGGACCAGGTCGCCGTCGGCGTCAAAGAGAACGTGCTGGTCCAGCTCGAGAACCTGCGCACGCACCCGACCGTCCAGGCGCGCATCGCCGCCGGCAAGCTCAACCTGCACGCCTGGGTGTACAAGATCGAGACCGGCGACGTCCTCTGCTTCGACCACGCCGAGCAGCAATTCGCGCCGCTCGGGACCGACGTCACGCCCCCGACAACGTCGGCACGTCGCGCAGTTTCAATCTGAGCGAGAGAGTCGAGGACGGGCTCGGGTTCGGGCTCGGGCTCGGACGCGAGTAGAGCGGAGCGCGGGATGGATGGCCGTTGCGCGGTGACTTCCCGACGTCGGGAAGTGGACTTCCCGGCGTCGGGAAGTCGCGCCGCGAGTGCGATGGGGCTGGAGTACGAAACCGAACTCGAGACCGAACTCGAACTCGAACTCGAACTCGAACTCGAGACCGAACTCGAGACCGAACTCGAACTCGAACTCGAGACCGAACTCGAGACCGAACTCGAGACCGAACTCGAACTCGAACTCGAGACCGAGACCGAGACCGAGTCCGAGTCCGAGTCCGAGTCC
>SXGT01737718.1_pt1 | contig 15686 bp, 9 predicted proteins | sample 3176221 | NCBI WGS metagenome assembly SXGT01 (sample SAMN11356862, study PRJNA531348) | freshwater metagenome | isolation source: freshwater sample F1-120 | place: China: Fuxian Lake, Yuxi | collected 2017-12-25
CAGATGCCGGAGATGAGCGGCCTCGAGGCGACCATGCAGATCCGCCGCGAGGAGGCGAACTCCGGCCGCCGCGTGCCGATCGTCGCCCTGACCGCGAACACCACGCCGGAGGATCGCCACGCCTGCCTGCACGCAGGCATGGACGAGGTCCTGCCCAAGCCCGTCTCGATCCCCCGCTTGCGGGCGATGCTCGCCAAGCTGGACCCGTCTTCGCCGAACCCGCTCGCCGGCCCATCGCAGGGCCAAGGGGAACCATGAACCTCCGCTTCTCCATCGCCGCCCTGCTCTGCGCTGCCGCCGAGCTCGCCGCGCAGACCAGCCTGCCCCAGGATCCGCCGGAGACGGCGCCGCAACAACCGCTGGCGCTCGACGACCTCTCGCTCGAACAGTTGATGGAGGTGCCGGTCGAGGTCGGCTCCCGCCAGAGCCAGTCGCTGGCCGCGACCGCGGGTGCGGTGTTCGTGCTCAACGAGCCGGAGATCCGTCGTTCGGGCCTGCGTTCGGTGCCGGAGCTGCTGCGCCTCGTGCCCGGCCTCGTCATCGCCCAGGACGTGCCGGGCGCCTACGGCTTCAGCAGCCGCCTCGGGGAGTACGGCTTCTCCGGCATGCTGGTGCTGATCGACGGCCAGCGGCTCTACACGACGCTGCTGCGCCGCGAGTACTGGCAGGCGATCGACCTGCCGGTCGAGGTGATCGAACGCATCGAGGTCGTGCGTGGTCCCGGCGGCGCACGCTGGGGCGACAAGGCGTCGCAAGGCGTCATCAACATCGTCACCAAGAAGGCCTCGGCCGCGCACGGACTGCGCGTCACCGGCGTCGTCGGCACCGAGGAGCGGCTGATCGGTTCGTTCCGCTACGGTGCGGGCGTCGGCGAGAAGTCGGACGTCATGCTGTTCGGCAAGCTGGCGCAACGCGACGGCGGCTTCCCGAGCACGTCCGGCGACCGCTGGGACAACAACAGCGTCGGCATGCGCTTCGAGACCGCACTCGACGAAGGCGTCGCCTTGACCGTCGACGGCCTCTACCACGACAGCTTCATCGGCGACTCCTATCTGTCCCCACCCGACGTGTCGTCGCTGAACATGATCAAGGGCGGCCACGTGAAGTCGCGCCTGCGCGTCGACCATGCGGCGGACCACTGGACCGAGTGGCGCCTCGCCGGCGACGCGTACGACCAGGACATCCGCGACTACACGGCGAACGTGAACGACTTCACGCTGCGCTACCGCGAGGAACTGTTCGACACGATGCTGATGCACTCGCTGCCGATGGCGCCGGGGCACCAGCTGACCGCCGGCATCGTGCTGCGCTCGCTGACCGTCGAGAACTTCCGCCTGCCGGCGGAGACCGGGCAGGAGTACAACGAGACGCGTGGCGACATGTTCGTCGCCTGGGACTGGGACGTCGCCCCCACCGTGCGCCTGACGATCGGCGGCAACGTCGGCTACCAGGACGGCCTGCAGGGCAGCGGCATCGACACGCAGCCCGACCTGCGCCTCGCCTGGATGCCGAGCAGCGACTTCACGCTGTGGACGGCGTTCAGCGCCAACCGCGAACCCGACCGCAAGATCGCCGACTCCGGCCTGCTGGTGCGCCGTCGGTCGCCGAGCCTGTTGGCGCTCGAAGTCGGTCTGCGCAAGCGCTTCGGCGAGACGCTGCTGCTGCAGGTCGACACGTTCCTCTACGAGGTCGACGACCAGCTCAACGGCATCGTCACCGACCCGGGCAGCGGCGCCGACCTCTACCAGACCGACGGCCGCACCAGCGCGTTCGGCGGCGAGTTCTCGGCGAACTGGAACCCGCTGCCGCAGCTGCACCTGACCGGCTTCGTCGCCAACACGACCGCGAACACGCGCAACATCGACCCGACGTCGTTTCGCAGCATCGAGTACGAAGTGCCCCGGGTCCGCTCGGGCTTCACCGCCGGCTACGAGTTCCTGCCTGGCCTCGAGCTGTCGTCCAACCTGCTCTACACGCGCAGCTGGTCCGGCATCCCGTCGTGGTGGCGCCTCGACCTGCGCCTGGCGTGGAACGCCACCGAGGACACCTCGGTCGAGCTCGTCGGCCAGAACCTGACCGACCCGAACCACCCGGAGTACTTCTTCCAAGAACAGGCGCAGCGCGGCGTCTACCTGATGGTGACCCACCGCTTCTGAGTCCGGCCTCGCGGGAACGCTCCCACGCGGCGATCTGACGGACTCGGGACGAACGTTCGCAGCGTCGGCGTGTCTATGCTGCGGCGATGAGTCGCGCCGTGCTCGTCCTCGTCGCCGCCGCCACCTTCGCCTCGCTCGCGTTCGCGCAGGGCCCGCCGCCGAACGGGCCGCGCACGGTCGAACCCGGCTGGTTCGCACTGACCTCCGCGCGCCTCGTCACCGCACCGGGTGCGGCCCCGGTCACCGGCACCATCGTCGTGCGCGACGGCCGCATCACCGCCGTCGGCGACGCGCCCCCACCTGCCGGAGCCACCGTGCTCGACGCCAGCGGCCTGACCATCTACCCGGGCCTGGTCGAACCGTTCTACGGCAGCGACGTGCCGGCACTCGACCCGAGCACCGACGACAAGCACTGGAACCCGATGGTGCAGCCGCAGCGGCGCGCGCGCGACGGCGCCCTGGTGCCCGCCGCCGACCGCGACGCGCTGCGCAAGCTCGGCTACACGACCGTCGCCTGCGCACCGTCGGGCGGCATCCTGAAGGGCACCGCGGCGGTGGCGCTGCTCGACGAACCCGACGCCCAGCGGCCGACGCGCATCCTGCGCGAGGACGCCTACCTGGTCGTCAGCCTGCAGACGAGCCGCGACGGCTATCCCGAGAGCGAGATGGGCGCGGTCGCGCTGCTGAAGCAGACGCTGCACGACGGCGTCTGGTACGGGCGCTGCCTCGCCGCGATCGCCGCCGATCCATCGCTGCGTGCTTCGGCGCCGACGCCGTCGGCGGCGCTGCAGGCGCTGGTCGACCACCGCGCGCTGCCGCTGTTCTGTGACAGCCAGGACGAACTGCAGGCGCTGCGCCTGTTGAAGGTCGCGGCCGAGTACGAACGCAAGGCGGTCGTCGTCGGCAGCGGCATGGAGTTCCGCCGCACGGCCGCGCTGGCCGCGGCGAAGGCGACGCTGGTGCTGCCGCTGGTCGTCCCCGACGCGCCCGACGTCGCCACCGTGTCGGCGGCCGAACGCGTGTCGCTGCGCCAGCTGCAGAGCTGGGAGCAGGCGCCGACCAACAGCAAGCGCATGCTCGACGCCGGCCTCGAGGTCGCCTGGACGACGGCGCGGCTGCGCGACCGCAAGGACTTCGCCGCGCGCGCGCGCGACGCGATGGCCTGCGGCGTCACCGCCGACCAGGCGCTCGCGGCGGTGACCACGGTGCCGGCGGCGCTGCTCGGCGTCGGCGACCTCGTCGGCACGCTGGCCCCCGGCAAGTACGCGAACCTGCTGGTCACCAACGGCGACCTGTTCGCCGCCAAGACCGAGGTCAAGGAAGTCTGGGTCGGCGGCCGCCGCCACGTGGTGACGCCGCCGGCCGACCAAGGCCTCGACGGCACGTGGAGCTGGACCGAAGGCTGGCCGGGTGCCGCGGGCACGGCGCCGAGCGTGCGCATCGCCGGCACCACGGTGACGGTCAAGGTCGGCGACGCCGAGCTGAAGGTCGCCGACGTCAGCCGCGACGAACGTTCGCTGCAGTGCCGCGTGCGCGGCGAGGCCCTCGGCCAGGACGTTGCGTTCTGGCTGCGGCTGCGCCGCGATGGCGACGGTCTGGTCGGCAGCCTGCAGGCGCCGGAACAGGCCCCGCGCGCGGTGCGCGGCGTGCGCACGGCGGCGCCGGCGAAGGACGAAGGCAAGGAGACGGCGAAGGCCGACGACGGCAAGCCGGACGAGAAGACCGCCGAGAAGGGCGGCGACAAGGCCGGCGAGAAGAAGGACGACAAGCAGGACGGCAAGAAGGCCGACGAACCCGCGTTCACGCCGCCGGACCTCGGTCCGTTGCCGACGCCGCTCGGTGGCTACGGCTTCGCGGCGATGCCGGAGCCGAAGGAGTTCGCGCTGGTCGGCGCCACGCTGTGGACCAGCGACGGCCGCGGCAACCTGCGCGACGGCGCCGTGCACGTGCGCGGTGGCAAGATCGTGTTCGCCGGCCCGCGCAGCGAGATGGCCAAGCTGCCGGCCGACGTGCCGGTGATCGACGCCACCGGCAAGCACGTGACGCCGGGCATGATCGACTGCCACAGCCACACCGGCATCCGCCGCGGAGTCAACGAAGGCGGCCAGGCGGTCACCGCCGAGGTGCGCATCGAGGACGTGCTCGATCCCGACGACGCCGACTGGTACCGCCAGCTCGCCGGCGGCGTCACCATGGTCAACCAGCTGCATGGTTCGGCGAACGCGATCGGCGGCCAGAGCCGCACGACGAAGGTGCGCTGGGGCGTCGCGGTTCCCGACGACATGCACCTGGCCGGTGCGCGCCCCGGCATGAAGTGGGCGCTCGGCGAGAACCCGCGCGGCGCCCACGGCGGCAGCGGGTCGCGCTACCCGAACACGCGGATGGGCGTCGAGGCGCTGCTGCGCGATCGCTTCCTCGCCGCCGACACCTACCGCCAGCAGCACGCGGCCTACGAGGCGCTGGCGCCGGCGCAGCGCGCCAAGGTGCTGCCGCCGCGGCGCGACCTCGAGCTCGAGGCGATCGCCGAACTGCTCGCCGGCGTGCGCTGGATCCACTGCCACAGCTACCGCCAGGACGAGATCCTGATGCTGTGCAACCTGGTGCGCGAACGCGGCATCAAGGTCGGCACGTTCCAGCACGTGCTCGAGGGCTACAAGGTCGCCGACGAGATCGCGCAGAACGCGGTCGGCGCGTCGTCGTTCACCGACTGGTGGGCCTACAAGTTCGAGGTCTACGACGCGGTGCCGGGCAACGGTGCCCTGCTGCACGCCGCCGGCGCCGTGGTGTCGTTCAACAGCGACAGCGACGAACTGGCGCGCCGCCTCAACACCGAGGCCGGCAAGGCGGTGAAGTACGGCGGGCTCGCACCATGGGACGCGCTCACGTTCGTGACGCGCAATCCGGCGATCCAGCTCGGCGTGTTCGAGCGCACCGGCTCGCTGACCGCCGGCAAGGACGCCGACCTCGTGCTGTGGAGCGACGATCCGCTGAGCTACGCCGCGCGCTGCGAAGCGACGTGGGTCGACGGCCGCCCGCTGTTCACGCTCGCCGCCGACGCCGAGGCGCGCACGCGCATCGCCGCCGAGCGGAAGCGCCTGATCCAGAAGGCGCTCGACGGCGGCAAGGCCGGCGGCCGCGGCCGCACCGCGCGCGAACGCGATCCGAAGGACGCCTACTGGGCCGCCGAAGACCTGACCGGTTCCTACTGCTGCCGCGACGCAGGAGCTCGCTGATGGACACTCGCATGCACCGTTCGTTCGCAACCTTGCTGCCGGCCCTCGCCCTCACCGCGTTGCTGCCGGCGCAGGACCTCGGCCAGAAGCCCGCACCGCAGAAGCAGCCGATCGTGCTGCAGAACGCCGTGCTGCACACGGTCACCGGCGGCATCGTGCTCGGCGGCACGCTGTGGTTCCACGACGGCCAGATCCGCGGCGTGCTCGCCGCCGACCAGAAGCTCGAACTGCCGGCCGGCAGCAAGCCGGAGGTGATCGACCTGCAGGGCAAGCACGTGTTCCCCGGCATGATCGCCGTCAACACGCAGCTCGGCCTGACCGAGATCATCTCCGTGCGCCAGACGGTCGACACCGACGAGGTCGGCGACATGTCGCCGGAAGCGAAGGCGCTGGTCGCCGTGAACCCGGACTCGACCGCGATCCCGGTCGCGCGCAGCAACGGCATCCTCGCCGCCGGCGTGTTCCCGGTCGGCGGGCTGATCCCCGGTCGGGTGTCGGTGATCCAGCTCGACGGGTGGACCAACGACGACATGAAGGTGCGCGACGACGCCGGACCGGTGATCGCCTGGCCGGGCCTCGGCAGCGGCAGCGGCTTCAGCCGGCGCTTCGGCCGCGTCGGCGACGACGGCGAGGGCAGCGCCAGCGACGCGGCGAAGAAGTCACGCCAGCGCATCGACGACGCGTTCACCGCGGCGCGCGCATGGCTCGACGCGTTCACCGCCGACCCGACGATCGGCGTCGACCTGCGCCACCAGGCTCTCGTGCCCGCACTGCGCGGCGAGACGCCGGTGTTCCTGCTGGCCGACGACGTCGAACAGATCGAGTCGGCGGTCGGCTGGGCGATCGGCCGCAAGCTGCGCCCGGTGGTCGTCGGCGGCCGTGACGCAGCACTGTGCGGGCCGCTGCTGAAGGACCACCAGGTGCCCGTCGTCGTCACCGGCGTGCATCGCCTGCCGCGCCGCGACGACAGCGCCTACGACGAGCCGTTCACGTTGCCCAAGCGCCTCGTCGACGCCGGCCTCCGCATCGCACTCGCCACCGGCCAGGACTTCAGCTTCGACCGCAACCTGCCCTACCACGCGGCGACCGCGGCGGCGTACGGGCTCGGCCGCGACGCGGCGTTCGCGGCGATCACCATCGAGGCGGCGAAGGTGCTCGGCGTCGACGACCGGCTCGGCTCGCTGACGGTCGGCAAGGACGCGACGCTGTTCGTCGCCGACGGCCACCCGTTCGACCTGCCGACGAAGATCGAGCTGGCGTTCGTGCGCGGGCGTCGTGTCGACCTGAGCAACAAGCAGACTGTGCTGGAGGCGAAGTACCGCGAGCGCCTGCGCCAGCTCGGTCGCTGAGGCGGCGTCATCCGTCAGCAGCCACCAGCCGCCCGGCTGTTGCCGAGCCCTAGCCATCAACTCACCGCGGGCTGACGATCATCGCGCGCAACACTGAATCGAAATCTGAAAGAGCTCTGAGCCGTTCGGAGTCGACGGAGGCGCCGGCAACGCCAAGCTCTGGATTGGTATCCAGGCCAGCTCGTACGACGTATCGCACGCCGCCATGCATTACGATGGACACCGCTTCGTGGGGGTGTCGGCGCCGGGCATTGTTCTCCTTCGTCCTTACCGGCAACCCTTCGCGCTCCCCTCTCTGAACGCGCTCCATCAAGTCACGCTTCAGAGGCCTGAGGGCATTCCCGGCCACCAAGAGATACGCATCTTCTGCCTTGTCCAAACGACCGATTGCATCATCCACGATGCTTCGGACTGCGGGCAGGTCCTCAACCTTGACCCGGCCCGTAGAGCTGATCTCGGGGCGTCCAGACTGCGCCAAGAGGCGGTTGACTTTGGCCAACCGGTCTCGGTCGGCAGGGTCAGACAGCTCCGCAAGCTCGATCCAAGCAGGGACCCGCTCATGCGTTTGCGCGCCAAGCCCCGTCGCGCCTGCAACATCGACTGAACCGGGCATTACGGCAGAGTGCGCGTACGTGGCAGGCGATTGATCACTGTGAGAATGCGGCTGTTCTGGAAGTGATGCAGACAGAGGATGCAAGATGGTGTCAGCGGACGATGCACGGTAAGCGATCAGGCCGACAGCGACACCGACCACCAATGCACCGATCAAGAGTGCCCTTCTCATACAAGACCTTCCTTGGCTTGGGGTGAGCCCGATCAGCCGGCAACGCTCTCACGTCAGAACAGCGCCCCCCCCGACAATACAAGGGCCGAGTCCATATCGAGGAGATACTCCTCACCACCGATGCGGTGGCTCCTGCTTCTTGACGAGCCTGAGTACGTCCGCCGGGTCCGACACGAGCCGCACCGCCCCCGCCGCACGCAGCCGTTCGGCGTGGGCCTCGGCGCCGATGCCGTGCGGCGCGATCGCCAGCGGCACGACGCCCGCAGCACGCGCCGCCTGCACGTCGCTCGGGTTGTCGCCGAGCATCCACGCCGAGGTGACGCCGAGGCGCTGCAGCGCGAGACGCACGGGGAACGGATCGGGCTTGCCGGGACCGTCTTCGCTGCACACCACGGTGCGCACGAACGGCGCGAAACCGTGGCGACCGAGCACCGACTCGGCGAGCCGCCGCGGGCAACTGGTCACCACGCCGAGCGGCCAACGTGCGGCAAGGGTCTCGACCACCGATGGCTCGACCAGGGCTCGGCGCCCTTCGATGTCGGCGAGCACGCCGTCGAGATCGAGCAGCAGCGCGTCGGGCGCCAGCGCCGCGGCGAGGGCCCGCTGCAGCCGCGCGCACGCGTCCGCATCGGCGGGCACGGGGATCCGACAACCGTCGGCGAGTGCATGCACGGCGATGCCGAGCGCCGCCAGCGCATCGCGCAGCCACCGAGCGTCCGGCGTGCGCACGTCGACGACTTCGTCCGCGGCCGGCAGCAGCTCGAGCCCGAGCTGCTGCAGCTGCCGAGCCAGCGCCGGCCGCCCGCTCATCGCGCGTCGGCGCGGCGGCTGCCGAGGTACTGCCAGATCGCCTCGAACTGCTTCGCCGCGTCGCCGCCGAGCACTTCGCCGAACGCGGTCTTGCCCTTGTCGTCGGCGTACTTCGGCATGCGCGCGTCGGGATCGAGCCGCGGCGGGTTGGCGAGCCAGCGCGTGTAGTACTCGTGCCGCAGGCGCGTGCGCGCGGTCAGCAGTTCGATGCCTTCGCGCTCGAACACCTGCACCGCCGGCTTGTCGCCGAGCGCGTGGCACTGCACGCAGCCGAAACCGGTGCCCTGCTGCAGCAAGCGTTCGCCGTGGATCGTCAGCTGCGCATCGGCGCCGCCCGGCGGTTCGTCCTTGTCGCCGTAGCCGTGCTCGCGCACGAGGCCCGCCGTGATCGCCGCACCGTGGTGCTCGAACGCCGGCATGCGCGCCGTGAGCCACGGCCGCGGCGACTTCTCCTGGCCGGTGACGAAGCGCGCGAGCCACGACGGCTGCAGCTTGCCGCCGGCCCACGTCAGCGCCGGCACGCCCTGCGCGACCGGATCCTGGTCCTTCGGCAGCGGCTCCTTCTGGCTGGCGATCGCCGCCCAGCGCGCCCACGTCGACGGCTGGCCGTCGAGCGCGTGGCACGACGTGCAGCGGTCGGCGAGCAGGTGCCGCTGCGCGAAGTCGAGCGGCGCGCGGCGGAACGGCGCCTCTTCGGCGAACGGCAGGAACGCGCGCACCGCGGCGCGCTGCTCCGGCGTGAACTGGTGGCTCGGCGCCTTCTGCGCGTGCGGCTGCTCGGCCAGGCAGCCACGCTCGGGCTTCAGGTTGCGGAAGCGCGGCCACGGCCGTTCGTCGAGCGGCACCTCGAGCTCGTGGCAGAGCCCGCAGCGGTGCTGCTGCGCCAGCTTCCTGCCGTTCTTCGCATCGCCCTGCACCGCCGGCAGCGGCGACGACGTGCCCGACAGCAGCCACGCCGTGATCTGGCGCGCGTCGTCGAGCGACAGCTTCAGGTCGGGCATGCGCACGTGCCGGTAGTTGGCGCTGGGATTGCGCAGGTAGTCGACCAGCGCCGCGGCGTGCCACTTCTGCGGCACGTGTGCCAGCGGGATGCGCATCGCCAGTGCGGGATCGTCGGGGCGGTCGTCGCCGAGCGCGTGGCAGGCGACGCAGCCGAGCTGGCGGAAGCGCTGCTGGCCCTTCGCCGCATCGTCGGCGGCGAACGCCGGTGCTTGCATCGGGCCACCGAGCGTCGCCAGGTAGGCCGCGAGGTCCTTGGTCTCGGCGTCGCTCAACGCGAACTGCGGCATCGTCGCGTCGGCGCGCAGTGCCCGCGGATCGCGCAGCCACGCCGCGAGCCACGGCGTCTGCACGCGCGCGCCGATCGTGCGCAGGTCCGGCCCACCGCGGTCGAGCTCGCCGAAAGCCGACTCGCCGATACGCTTCTCCGGGAAGTCGTGGCAGACGGCGCAACGGCGGTCGGCGAACAGCTGCTGGCCCTGCCGCAGCTGCTCGCCGGCGCGGATGTCGGCGTCGTCGGCGGCCCACGACAGCCGCTCCGGGGTCAGCGGCTCGAAGCCGAAGTCGGACCCGGACCAGAACAGGCGGAACTGGCCGTCGCCCATCACCTGGCTCTCGAACTCGAGGCGCAGCTCGTTGTCGCCCTTCTTCAGCTTGACGACGTCGGCGGTTTCGATCGGCTTGCCGCGCAGCACGCCTTCGAGCACGGCCTCGCCGTTGACCAGCAGCTTGACGGTGCCGCGCCCTTCGACGCGGAAGCGACAGCGTTCGCGCGCCGGCAGCACCAGCACCGTCTGGTAGGTGGCGCGGAACAGGCCGGGCGCGACGAACGGCGTCGCCGTCTCGCCGCGTTCGACCGCCAGCGACAGCAAGCGCGCGCGCGCACTGTGCGTCGTCGTGCGGCCGTCGCCGTCGGTGCGCGCGAACGTGACCTTGGCGCCCTGCACGCGCGCGCCTTGCGGGGCGGCGTTCGCAGCGCTCGCGACCGCGATCGCCGGCGCCGCCGCGGGCGCGGCCACCGGGGCAGGATCCTGCGGCCACGACAACCAGGCACTGGCGGCGACCCAGGCCAGCAGCGGAGCGACCAGCGTGCGCATCAGCGCGCCCCCTCCTGCGGGAAGCCAGGGTCCTTGGCCAGCGCGTGGATGCTGTTGTGCAGTTCGCCCTTCAAGGCGCGGCCGTCCTTGGCGTCGAGGTCCCAGGTGATCTTCATCTGGTGCACCGGCCGCATGCCGTCGATCTGCAGGAACACCGTGCGGCCGTCCGGCGACAACGAAGCCTTCGTCACCGGCAGCGGATCTCGGTTCTGCTTGCCTTGCTCGACCTTGCGGTCCGGCTGCAGCACCGAGATCTCGGGCGAGCCGTAGTTCGGCGAGTAGAGGTAGTTCCACACCTGCACGCCATAGCTGTCGGCGTCGTTCGCGGTCTCCGGATCGAGCGGCTCGGCGAACGTCAGGTAGACGCCGCGATCGCACGTGCGCAGCGCCACCGGCAGCCCGAGCGGCGCCTGCGTGCGGCGCACGCGGTGGAAGCCGCCTTCGCGCGCGGCGCTGGTCTGCCAGCCCTGCAGGCCGACGACGTAGAGCTGGCCGTCCTTGGCCGAGAAGCGCCCGCGCATGCAGCTCGACGAGAAGTTCGCCGGCAGCCGCACGACGCCGCCTTGCACCTGGCCACCGACCTCTTCCTTCAGCACGAGGTAGACCGAGCAGGTGCCGTACGACAGGTGCAGCAGCCGACCGGCGAGATCCCGCCAGCCATCGCCGTTCACCCACACCTGGCCGCCGCTCGAGTTGTCGACCTCCATCGGGAACCAGCACAGCGGCAGGTCCGGTTGCTCGGGCACCTCGGCGCGCTGCGCGGTCGGCTTGACGCCGGCGAAGAAGCCGGGCTTGGTGATCCAGTTCAGGCGGCACCGCGGCATGAACGTGCCTTCGTTGTCGCCGCTGGTCAGCACGCCGTCGGGGCCGACGCCGATGCCGTTCGGCGCGCGCAGGCCGGTCGCCATCGTCGTCACCGCGCTGCCGTCCTTGGCGATCTTCAGGATCACGCCGTGGTGCGGCACGATCTGCATGAAGCCGCGGCCGCCCGGGTTCACCGGCGCACCCTTGCTGACGTAGAAGTCGCCGTTCCGGTCGGTCTGCAGGTCGAACGAGAACTCGTGGAACGCCGGCGTCGCGTAGATCGCGTTGGTCAGGCAGTGGAACTCGTCGGCCTCGCCGTTGCCGTCGCTGTCGCGCAGCACGGTGATGCCGTCGCGGCCGTGCACGTGCACGACGTCGTCGACGATGCGCAGGCCGAGCGGATCGAACAGGCCGGTGGCGAAGCGGCGCCACTCGAGGCGCTCGAGCTGCTCGTCGATGCCGCTGACGATCCAGACGTCGCCGTTCCACGTCGACACCGCGGCGCGGCCGTCGCGGAAGAAGTCGAACGCACCGGTGCGCATGCGCGACTGGAACGCGTTCTCGAGCGGGATCGTGATCGTGTCGACGGCGAAGGCGCCGTCGTCGGCACCGCGCTCGCCCTTGGTGACGATCGGCGCGCCCCAGCGCAGCTTCGGCGCATCCTTCGGCAGGCCAGCGGCGCGGTTGCGCTTCGCGCCATCGCCGCCGACGCAGACCTGCAGCAACAGCGCGTTCGTGTGCGGCGGAACCTGCAGCAGCACACGACCGTCGCGCGCCTGCAGCGAAGCCCCGTCGCCGAAGACCGCGACCGGCAGCTGCTGCGTGGGCCGCTCGCGCCGGTCCGGGTGTGCGGCGGTGAACACGTCGATCTCCGAGAAGAACGCGCTGCCGCTGCGCACGACGAACAGCAAGCGCTTGGCCTTCGTCGCCGCCGGCACCGCGACGCCGTGCTGCTCGCCTTCGCCGAGGCTCTTGCTGTCGACGCTCGCGAGCTTCTGCCAGCCCGCCTTCGCCGGATCGGCCGCCGCGGCATCGGCCTGGTCGTCGCCGCTGGCGTAGAGGTCGTACTGCTGCACGCTGCGGTAGCCCTTGTGCCACGTGTAGCTGTGCACCGACTGCACGTCGGCGACACCGCCGAGGTCGACCAGGAAGCGGCCGTCGTCGTCGTCCTTGCCGTCGACCTTGCGCTTGTCGAACCAGACGCTCGCCTGCCAGTCGTCGTCGTTCGCCGCCGCCTTGCCGTCGTGCAGGTTGGGCAACGCGAACTCGCCGTCCTTGCTGCCGTGCGCCACCGCGAAGCCCGGCACGAACGTGACCTTCGCACCCGTTCCGGCCTTGGCCGCGAGATGGTCGTCGGCCGACGGCGCGCCGATCGCGAGGCGATCCCACGCACCGACCGACGAGGCCAGCTCGACGCCGTCGGGCTTCGGCGTGCGCCACTGCATCACCAGCGCGTTCGCACTGGCGCCGTCCGCGGGCACCGCCAGAGCCGGCAGGTCGGCGACGACCAGCCACTGCTCGCGCTGGCTCGCCGCCAGTTCCATGTCGCGCTGCAGCAGGCGCGCGGCCGGGAAGCGATAGGCCTCGCGCACCTCCATGTCGCCGATGCGGTAGCGCACCACCGCGCTGTCGCCGCGCAGGTCGTAGCCGAGGAACTGGCCGTGCTCGCGCGGCAGCGGCCCGAACGGGATCGGGCGCGTGTCGGCGAACGCCCCGTCCTTGGCCCAACCCGGCAGCGGCCGCGTCTCCATCAGCTTGCTGCCGCGCAGCGCCGGCATCGGCCCGTGCGAACCGTCGTAGGCGGTGCCGCGCAGCCGCAGCCAGCCGTCGGTCCACGCCGCCGCGACGCGCAGCAGTTCGGTGTCGAACGCGACCGCGCCACCGTCGGTGCGCACGACGAGCGCTTTCGTCGTCGTGCCGCTCTGGCCACCGGCCTCGAGCGTCGTGGTCAGGCAGGGCCCGTACTGCATCGCATCGGGTTCCTGGGCGAGGAGGAAGGACGGGAAGGCGGCGACGGCAGCGGCGAGTTGAAGACGCATGCGGCGGACGATCTTACGGATCGCGGCGCAAGGGGAAGAGGGCGCTTGTCCCGGCTGCGCAAGGAATGCGCGCGAGCCCCGACCGAGGCGCATTGCAGCCACCGCACGGCGAAGCGACACTGGCCCGGAGATGGCCACTCCGTCCGACGACGATCCGCTCCGCAGCACGTCCGGCGGGCCCTCATCGGCCGAGGAGCTGGTTGCGTTGCTCTACGACGAATTGCGCCAGCTCGCCGCCGCGCGCCTGCGCGCCTTGCCGGCCGGCCAAACGCTGCAACCGACGGCGCTGGTCAACGAAGCCTACCTGCGCATCCAGGCGCGCGGCGACCGGCACTGGCAGGGCCGCCGCCACTTCTTCGGCGCGGCGGCGCGGGCGATGCACGACATCCTGGTCGAACGAGCACGCGCCCGTTCGCGGCAGAAGCGAGGCGGCGGCCAGAAGCCGGTGCCGCTCGACGACGCCGGCGCCACCGACGGCCTCTGCCTGCCCGAACCCGACCTCGACGTGCTGGCGTTGGCGCAGGCACTGGCGACGCTGCTGCAGGAGAACCCGCGCGGTCACGAGATCGTCATGCTGCGCTACTTCGCCGGCCTCGAGCACGCGGAGATCGCGGCGATGCTCGACTCGTCCGAGCGCACGATCCGCCGCGAGTGGCAGTTCGTGCGCGCCTGGCTGAAGGACGCGATGGAGGCCTGAACGGCCCCCCGCGCACTCACAGACCGATGTAGGCCTGGCCGGCGTTGGCGGTCTTCAGGGCGCCCGGCGCGCTCGGATCGATCGCCGCACCCTGCAGGTCGAGCGTCAGCCCGAACATCGCCGGCACGTTCGGCACCGGGATCGTGGCGCTGCAGCTGCCGCCCGCGACCACGGCGCTCAGCAGCACGTCGGGCGTGACGTGCAGCAGGCAACCGGTGGCGCCGAGGAAGTCGAGCGGGATCGCCGGCACCGGCGTGCCGAAGGCGAACAGGCCGACCAGCGACAGCCCGCCGTTGCCGATCTCGAAGGTCATCGACGTGCCCACTTGACCCGGCACCGTCTGCGCCAGCGTCAGGCCACCGCAGCCGGCCCCGTAGGTCTGGAACGACGGCGCGCCCGAGCGCACGAAGAAGCTGTCGAACTGGTAGTCGAGGCCTTCCCAGATGTTGTGGTTGTAGACCGCGAAGGTCACGTCCTGCGCCGCCGGCAGCGTCAGCACCAGATCCGGCGACGTCACCCAGACGCCGGCCTGCTGCGCCGACGCCGGGATCGTCACCGACGCCAGCACGTTGGCACTGACCGGGTCGATGGCTGCGAAGGTCAGGTTGGCGGCACCCATGGCGGCGATCCCCAGCAGGCTGCGCAAGCGCACGTTCGCGACGTGGGTGCCGGCCTCCATCGGCCGCACCTTGCGCAGGTCCATCCAGGACAAACCCCAGTTGCCGTTGCGCCGCGCCACGCGACCGTAGACCGAGCCCGGCTCGACGACGTAGCGGTCGTAGTAGGTCTCGTTGGCGAAGCCCCAGGTGTCGAGCGAGTCGACCTGCACGGCCTTGCCGACCGGCACGAAGCCGACGCGCGCGGTGTCGAAGCGGTAGTTCTGCTTCTGCGCGCCCGACGTGTTGCGGACGACGATGTCGACCACCGTCGGCTGCTGCACGGTGAAGACCACCTCTGGCGACCACACGTAGGTGTCGACGGGTTGGCTCGCCGCCGGCAGCACCGAGCTGCCGAGCACGACGGTGCCGGCGCGGGCTTCGACGGTCAGGGCGAAGCGGCCCGTCGTGCTGACCGTCTTCGCGACCCTGGCCTGGGCGACGTAGGTGCCGGGCTGCAGCACGACCTGCGGCGAATGCAGCTCGAGCCAGAAGACGTAGTGGAGCTGGTCGACGACGCCGGCCTCGGCGTTCGCGTCGGCGACGTTCTCGGTCCAGTACGGCGAGCCCCACGAATGGGTGCCGTTGGCGAGCACGAGGTTCTCCACCAGCTGGGCGGAGGCGGGAAGGGCGAACGCGAAGGCCGCGGCGGCGGCGAACAGGGGACGGAGGAGGGAGGCGTGGTTCATGGCGGAATCGGTTGGTTGCCCCTCATCCGCCGTTCCGCGGCACCGACGGCCACGGATTTTCCGCCGCCGGCTACTTCGTCGCCTGCTGGGCCGCGTCGCGGCTCGTCTGCAGCCGCTGCAGCAGCGCCGCATCCGTCGGTGCCACCGCCTGCGCGACCTCGAGCGCCGCCGCGAATGCGGTCGCGGCCGCCGCCTGGTCGCCACGACGCGACGCAACGACGCCGAGATCCTCGAGGGCGGCTGCCGTCACCAGGTCCCCGCGCGGCCACTGCCGACGAGCGAACGCGACCGCCTCCGTCAGCAGCTCCGTCGCCATCTGCGGTCGCCCCCCTTGGAACAGCGCCGCCGCCGCCATGCGCTGCGCGCGCACGAG
>SXGT01144808.1_pt1 | contig 15685 bp, 13 predicted proteins | sample 3176221 | NCBI WGS metagenome assembly SXGT01 (sample SAMN11356862, study PRJNA531348) | freshwater metagenome | isolation source: freshwater sample F1-120 | place: China: Fuxian Lake, Yuxi | collected 2017-12-25
CAGCGCGAGCTGGCCCTTCGCCGACGAATACCGCCGCATCTCCCAAGCCGCCCTGGCCCACCCGCGCAGCCCGTAATCCACCTCACTCGTCGCGCTGCCCAGACCCCGACATCACCGCTGAACAACGCTTGGGGAGGGGGACCCTCCGCGCAGACTCCGACATTCCGGACTCCCCACCAGCCTCCATCCACAGCGCACCCGAAAAAACTGGCCACTGACCGATGCATGAATAATGCGGGCTAGCCAGACTCCTCGTCAAATAGCTCGATCACCTGTCCGCAAACCGACTGCGTGATCTTCTCCAGGCCACGAATGATCCGTGCGACGGTTCATAGGAAATCACCAAGATTTTTCGTCACCCAATCCCTGACGTTTTTCAGATCGGCTCGGTCTGTGCGATCAATTTCCTCGTTCAGGATGGCGACCGTCTTTCGAACATCGGCAGCCGCTCGCTGGGGGTCGCCAATGTCGCGGTAGCAGCCCGCGCGATACGCAACGACCAAGGCCAAGTTACCCCGAAGTTCGCGTCGTCCCTCCCGCTCGACCAAGCGCTCATAGATTTCGATGGCCCGATCGTACAATGCCACGGCGGCACGCAAATCACCCAGGTCACTGACCGCAATGGCCTTGTTCATGCACGCCATCGCGAGATCGTTGGCCAGTTCGCGTCGTCCCTCCCGCTCGACCAAGCGCTCACGGATTTCGATGGCCCGGTCATACAACGCGAGCGCCCCAGGAACATCATCCGTGTGTTCATGAATCAACGCTTTCTCTACGCAGAGAGTCGCGAGTTGTTCGTCGAGGTCTTTCCGACCGCCGGCAACGAGACGCTCGAAAATCAGCCGAGCTTGGTTGTAGGCCGCCAAATCCGCAATCGCCTGGGCTTTGCGTGATCCTTGCCGTGTCGGCAGCAATGCTGCGGCTTCGGAGGCGTCGCGGCCATCGGCGGCCAAAGCCCGCACGAGCCATTCGCGGGGATCGGTCCATTGGGCACCTGAGGTCGTGCGCCGGTCATGGGCGACATCGGCAAGACTTCCTCGACGAGGAAACGCTGGGGCGGGGCGTGAGTAATTCGTGCCCACCGCTGGACGATACGCACACCGTAATTCCTCGGCGGCATCGGACAGACTGGCCCAGCGCTCCGACGGATCGTGGCGAAAGCACTGGCGCAGCACGTCCGCCACACGATCCGGCATCGTCGGAAGGTCTGCATTGATCGGACCATTCTTCAAGTACTCTTGCAACACCTCAGGTGCCACGACTCCCGATCGCCAAGTCACCTCGCCCGTGAACATTTCCAGGACGGAGACTCCCCAGCTCCAAACGTCGGTCTTTCGAGACAGCGGCCTGCCGTTCGCTTGCTCCGGGGAACAATACGCGGGGGTCATTCCTCCGGAACTGATCAGGATGCTTTGCGCGGCTCGCCCTGCCGAAGTCCCATCCGCCGCCGCGCGAGCACCCGCGAGACCAAAGTCGGTGACCTTCACGGTTTCAGCGCTGGTCCACAACGCATTCCCCGGCTTGACGTCTCGATGGATCAGTCCCCATTCTTGGGCGGCGTGCAGCCCCCACGCAAATTGAATCGCGAGATCGAGAATGTCCTCCAGTCGAGTCAACCGACGATTCTGAATCAGATCCTGCAAGGAACCCCGGTCGGCATACTCCGCGAAGATGGCGATTTCCTCCCCCACCGTTCTGAAGAATCGACACGCCGCCAAATGCGAATGGTCGGGCAAGTCGATCCAAGTCTGTAACTCATTCAGGAAATTCCGCTGACTCGTCTCGTCGTGAAATTGCGCTTTCTTAACCCCGAACCGCTGGTTGGTGGACCGACTTCGCACCCGATAGACCGTGCCCATCCCACCTTCGCCAAGACGTCCCTCGACTTCAAAGTCGCCCAGAACGAGTTCCCCTTTGGCCCATTGGTTGCGCGTCAGCACAAACGCGATGTGACAATTCTTGCAGCGTCCCTTGCGGCCGAGCCAGGACTCTTCCACGTCATGGCTCTTGCCGCAACCAGGACATTTCACAGAGACACGCGACATCGTGCGTTTCCTCGGATCATTCGGAGAATCAGTTCCGCGCCGGGCCGCCATCAAACTAACCCGAAGCGCCAGCGAGGGCGAGCGTTCAATTCGATGTGAATCGAACACCAACATTCCATCCGGCGAGCCGGAGGGCGTCAGCCCCCGGACGATCGCGACGAAGTCCGAGGGCTGACACCCTCCGGCTTGCTGATGTTGAGTTGGGCTTCCTCAGCGTCCCGACAGCCGCGCCGCGGGGGACAACTGGCGGGCGAACATCTGCAACTCAAACTTCGCCGCACCGAGTTCCCCTTGTGCGGCATACCGTTCGGCGTTCGTCAGGCGATTCACGTACCGCGCGAACTCGTCGGTCGTCAGCGGCAGAGACTCCACCAGTTCGCGGAGTTGCGACCAAGCCGTCTCTGCCATGCGGTGCTGTGGCAGTTGCCGCAACAACGCCTGCGTCATCAGCGACAATTGTCGCAACCGCTGATCCACCGGTGACAGCGGTTCTCGCGAGATGAACTCGCTGGAAGAGGCTCCGTTTCGTTGAGCCGGTGTGGTCAGGACTTCGGATTTCGGTGCATGGATGACTTGCAACATGGCATTCCCCTTTCTGTTCGCGAGTGCTGGCAGAGGCCGAACACGTTGGCCTTCACCTCTGTGTTCGGGGCCGTCGCGAAATTTGGGGAAAGATTCTGTGGCGCGATCCGATGCCTGATACTCTGGTCGCGGGCTAAAAAGAATTGGCGAGCGGGGCGGCGTCAGCCCCCGGTGGGCTTGATGGTCGCAAAAAACCGGGGGGCTGACGCCGCCTCGCTCGCCTGAGTGTTAGTTAATTGTTTCACTGTCGCCGAGCGACTCGCCGACTTCAAAAGTTTGCGAGTCCATTCAGTTGGAAACCGATTCACGGGTTTTGATGGGGATGACAACGATGGACGACACGACTTCCTCAGCGGCGGATTCGCGGAAGTTCCCCACCACGGCCTGGACGTTGATCCGAGCCGCTCAAGACAGCCAACAGACGGATCACGTCGAGGCGCTGCAGCAGTTTGCCGCGCGGTACTGGAAGCCGGTCTTTTACTTCGTCCGCGCGAAAGGACATCCGCTACACGCGGCCGAGGATTTGATTCAGGCGTTTTTTCTGCGACTGTTGGAAAAGGACTGGCTGCGTCCCGCCGATGCTCAACGCGGCCGCTTTCGGACCTTTCTGCTGACGATGCTGACTCGGTTCCTCGCCGATCAAGGCCCTGCCCGCGCGCCAGGGCAGATGAACTTCGAGCGTCAACTGGTTTCGATTGGCAGTCTGATGAGCGACGCCGATCGAATGTTTGAACCGGCTCACTCCGAAACCGCCGAGACGCTCTTCATGCGGCAATGGGCGGCGGCGTTGGTCAACACCGTGACGCAACGACTGCGAGGGTTCTACGACGCCGAAGGCCGGCCCGAATGGTTCGATGCGTTTCAAGCGATGCCCCCCGAACAGCCTGGGCAAGCGGCACCCACTCAGCACGATCTGGCGGATCAACTGGGAATGACGCGAGACCAAGTCCGTTACGCCCTCAGTATGGCCGAACAGCGGTTCGCTCATTTCCTGCGCGAGGAGGTCCGAGACCAAGTCGGTTCGGAAGAAGACGTCGGCGAAGAGATCAACGAGTTGCTGGCGATCCTGAATCCGTCGTAATCGGGAAAGTCTCTGACGACAAATCGGCGAAATGTTTTTGGCAGCACACAGCCGGTCCGATCGCACCATTGTGCAGCGCGGTGGCGAGCAGCACACCATCGATCCCCGCAGCTTGCAGAGGTCGCAGGTCATCGGCATTTCGCACGCCGCCGCCGGTGATGAGGCGGACTTCCGGCGCGAACCGCCGAATGGATTCACACAGCGCGAGAGTGCTTGGTCCCCGTTGTTCGCCGACGCTGGCGAGATCCAGCACGATCAGTTGAGTGAGGCCCAGGCTCAACACGGTTTGAGCGATTCCCAGCGGCGAACTGTCTGGCCAATCCGAGTGGCCCAGCAGTGGGCGTCCCGCTTGAAGATCGAGACTGAAGACAATGCGCGAGGCTCCGAGTTCTGCCACCAAGGCCGCGAGCAATCGTCCATCGGGAACGGTTTCCAAACCGACAATGATCTTCGCGGCTCCCGCATTCAACAGGCGATTCGCGTCGCTCAGCGATCGGACTCCCGCGTCGATCCAGAACTCAAAGCCATCATCGGCGAGCTGGCGGTAAACCTCGCCGTTGGGCTGCTGTCTCAGGATGCCGTCCAAATCGGCGACATACAATGTGGTCAAATTCAACCGACCGCGAAACGCCTGAGCGACGTCCAGCGGTTGCGCGGAAGAGGCCAGCACGCTTTTCACCGGCCGGTATTCGTCCCGACGTCCTCCCACGCCGCGCACGACCACACCGTTGAGCAAATCCAGCACGGGGATGATTTGAAGTGCGGAGAATTGGCTGTCGTCGCCTCTTTGAATGGCTTCCCGTTCTTGCATTCCGCATTCCGCATTACGCATTCCAATTCCCCTCACACTGCTTTCGTCGGCGAAGCGGCACGCTGACTGATTTCTTCCGGTTTGACGCGACTCAATCCCGATGCGGTCCCTGTTCGCGTGCTGCTCTCTTCGCTGGGATTCGCCAACACTTCGAGCCGCAACGGCATCGCGATCGTGAAGATGCTCCCTTTGCCGAACTCGCTCACCAGCGTGATCTCGCCACCGAGCAGTTTGCTCAACTCCTTGACGATCGAGAGGCCCAGGCCCGTCCCCTCGAATTGCCGAGTCAGCGCGTCCTCCTGGCCCGGCTGCAAGCGGCCCTGCCGAAACTTCTCGAAGATCCGTTCTTGCTCTTCCAGCGGGATGCCGACGCCGGTGTCTTCCACTTCGACAAAGAAACGCGTCTCGTCACGGCTGCCGGCGCGAACACGCACACGGCCCCCTTCGGGAGTGAACTTGATTGCGTTCGACAGCAGGTTGTTGAGGATCTGTTGCAGCTTACCGACATCTTGAAACAGCCGCGGCACGTCGGAATCGACCTGCCAAGTCAGCTCGATGTTTTTCTTTTCGGCCTGCGGAGCCATCGCGCTGGTCTGCCGCTCGATCAAGTCGGTCAGCGAGGTCTCGACCAAGTGCAGTTCCATCTTGCCGCTTTCGATCTTGGCGAGGTCCAGCACGTCGTTGACCAGCGACAACAGATTGCGGCCGGCAATATTAATGTTGCCAACGTATCGCCGCTGTTTGTCAGACAGATTGTCCGCCGTATTCAGCACATCGCTGAACCCCAGGATACTGTTGAGCGGCGTGCGCAGCTCATGGCTCATCGTGGCCAGGAATTCGTTCTTGATGTTGTTGAGCTCGTACAGCCGCAAGTTTACGCGGGCCAGTTCATCCACCTTGCCGTCGAGGTCCGCATTGACGCTCCGCAATTCTTCCTGCACCGTGACCAGGTGCCGCAACATCCGATTGAACGCATGGCTGAGTTCCTCGAACTCATCGCCGGTGCGGATGTCGGCCCGCATGTCGAGCTTGCCGTGAGCGATCGCATCGCTGACTTTCTTCAAGTGCAGGACCGGCTTTGTCACGACGTACCGCAATACCAGATAGATGGCGACAATCGCCAGCACGACCTTCAGCAGTTCGGCCGAGATCACGAAGGCGTTGGTGCGGGCCAGTGAGGACTTCACTCGATCGAGCGGCAGCGAGATTTTGGCCACGCCCAGAAAGTCGCCAATCTGGCGTTTGATTGGCTGGCCGTCGGCATCGGCGCTGAATTCCAGGTATTGGTGGTTGTGGCACGAGAAACAGGACTGGGATGCATACAGCGCGGTGTAATACTCGTACTGGTTGATTTTCCCGCCAATCTCTTTGACGAGCTCCGTCTCCTCCTTGCTCGTGCTGAGTTTTTGCCAAGCGTCCCAATCGCGATCTTCAGTCGGTCGAAACCTGTGATCCGCCCCGGAAGTCGAGGCCTCGGCATGATACAGCTCACCCTTGAGCGCCCGGAGGAGTTCCGGTTGCGCATCAATGTTCAATTCGTCGATCAGCGGCTTGAATTCCTTTTCGGCGTGCCACTGCCAATGAGTCTTCAGGAACAGTGCCGTCGCCAGCGAACGCGCCGTCGAGCGCGTTGTTCGATCCGTTAATGTGGTCGTCTGCGAGCGGTACAGGAAAAACGTCCCCACAGCGAGCAACGTCAAGCCGGTGCCGAACAGCACCAAGACCTTCAACTCAAAGTTGGTCTCACCCAGCAGACGTTTTAACCGGCGGTACGACATGCGGCGGAGTGTATCGGCACTGACGGATGAGAGTCAGGAGTCACGAGCTTCAACTGCTTGATTCTCACGGGACATCTCACCAAAGTTCGGGCACAGTTCGAGGCGTCCACACTTTCAGCCGCACATCGCAGCCGGACTCAACTCCGAGTTGTCTACGTTTACTTGTTGGTTGGTGATTCTTATGGCGAATGCTCCGTTACGAGTCGCGTTGATTGGCATGGGGACAGTCGGGACCGGGGTCGCCCGGATCTTGACCTCTCAGGCCGAACGGATCGCTCGCCGTGCCGGTCGCCCCATTGAGATTCGGCGCGTGGTCGTACAGCATCTTGAAAAGCCGCGCGGCGTGTCATTGCCGGAGGGGATGATCACCGACAGTCCCGATGCGGTGTACGCCGACAAAGAGATCGACGTCGCTCTGCATCTAGTCGGTGGGCAAGAGCCAGCTCGGACGATCATGCTGCGGCTATTGGAGTCGGGCAAAGAGGTCGTCACCGCCAACAAAGCGTTGCTGTGCGAACACGGCGACGAGGTCTTCCGGCGTGCTCGTGAGTTGGGCCGCACGGTCGCGTTCGAGGCGGCGGTCGCGGGAGGCATTCCGATCATCGCGGCCATCGGGCAGTCGATGGCCGGCAATCAGATCACTTCGATTCAGGGAATTCTCAACGGGACCAGTAACTTCATCCTGACCGAGATGCACGAGAAGGGACGGACCTATTCCGACGTGCTCGCTGAAGCTCAAAAGCTCGGCTATGCCGAGGCCGATCCGACGCTCGATGTGGACGGGACGGACGCGGCGCAGAAGCTGGTGCTGCTGAGCCAACTGGCCTTCGGAACGAAGGTGCCCGTCTTGTCGTTTCAGCGATCGGGAATCGACAAGCTGGAACTCGCCGACCTGCGGAACGCGGCAGGGTTCGGCTATCGCGTCAAGCTGCTGGCGACCGCGCGGTTAGTCGGCGGACAGCTCGAAATGCACGTGCAGCCGACGCTCATCAAATTGGACGAACCGCTGGCGAAGACCTCCGGCGCGTACAACATGGTCGAACTGACGGGCGATGCGGTCGGGCGCTTGTGGTATTCCGGCGCGGGTGCGGGGGAGATGCCGACCGCCTCGGCCGTCGTCGCCGACTTGATCGACATGGCGGTGGGCCGAGCACAGCTCACGTTCACGCGGCTCGACATTTGGCGTGAGCATTCGCCGCTGCCGCTATTGCCGGCGACCGACGTGCGCCGCCGTTTCTATCTGCGCTACAACGTCGAGGATCGCCCGCATGTGCTGGCGGACATCGCTGATATTCTGGGTCGGCACAACATCAGCATCGCGTCGGTCATCCAGAAGGAAGCCGAATCGGCCACTTCACCGGGTGGACCACCAACCGTGCCACTGGTCATCATGACTCACGAAAGCACCGAAGGTGCGATGCGCGACGCCGACGCGGAACTCGCACAGTTGAAAAGTATTCGTCCCCCACGCGTCCGCATTCCAGTCGCGTCGTAACTTTGGAGTGCGGCGATTCATCGCCGCTTTCCTTTTTATCTGATCTACACCAACGATCCCGAAATCATCCGGGCTCACCGAAGGGAAGGGCGGCGATGAATCGCCGCACTCCAAAGAAAACAACATGGCCAACCACATTGTCCGTTACGGAATCATGCGCATCGTCGGCGAATTCTCCGCTAAGAACGATGACCCGATCGCGCGCGGCACGACCGTCATCGTCCGCTCCGAAAGGGGCGTGGAATGCGGAGAGGTGTTGTCACCCGCTTCCGATCAAACTCGAAAGTATCTGGGGCGCACCGACGAGTCCGGCCGCATCCTGCAAATCGCGACTGCCGACGACCTGCGCAAACGGGATCAAGTGATTGCCACGCAACGCCAAGACTTCATCGACTGCGGGCGGATCATTGCGGAGAGCAAATTGCAGATGCAGTTGATCGACATCGAACGGCTCTTCGGCGGCGAGCGATTGATTATCTATTACCTCTCGGAAAAGCGAATCGACTTCCGCGATCTGGTCCGCATTCTGGCCGGACACTTCAAACTGCGGATCGAGATGCGGCAGATCGGCATTCGTGACGAGGCCAAGCTGCTGGCCGACTACGGCGACTGCGGCAAGCCAGTCTGTTGCAACACGCACCTGCGCGAGATGCCACCGGTCACGATGAAAATGGCCAAGGTCCAAAAGGCGACGCTCGACCCGAACAAAATCTCCGGCCGCTGCGGCCGACTGAAATGCTGCCTGCGGTATGAGTACGACACCTACGAGGAATATCAGCGCGAGCTGCCGCCGGTAGGCGCGACTGTCGTGACCAAGGCCGGGCAGGGTCGAGTCATCTCGCAAGAAATTCTCGCCAAGAAAGTGATGATCGCTTACGAAGATTCGCGTCGCACAATGACCGACGCGAATGAAATCCTGACCGTCATCAACTCCCGCGGGCCGAAGCCGAAAGCGGCTCCGCCGACGGAGAGTGCGTAACCGCCCCGTGGCGGACGCTGCCAGCGTCCGCAGCCGACGCAACCTGCGTCGGCCACGTTACCTCTCGCAGCGCAGATGTCGCCCCGGCAACGTGCGCGGCAGATAATCAGGTGACACCGGTTGCCCTGCTTCGATGATCGGCGTGCCGTTCACGAGTACGCCCTGCATTCCCGTCGTCGGCTGCAACGGTTCTTCGTAGGTCGCTTGGTCCGTGATCGTCTCCGGATCGAATAGCACGACGTCCGCAAAGTTACCGGGCTTCAACTCGCCGCGCTGCTTCAAGCCGTATCGAGCGGCCGGCCATCCGGACAGTTTGTGAACGGCGTCTTCCAGCGAAAACAGTTTTACGTCGCGCACGAGTGGGCCGAGCATCCTGCCGGCCGAGCCAAACACGCGCGGATGTGGTCGGCCCTCGAGACGCAACGCTTCCAGCGGTTTGTTGGCGTTCATCGCATTCGGCGAGGGGTTCGTGATCGGGGCCAGCTTGCCTCGGTCGGATGCACGAACCGGGCTGACGCAGCCGCAGAGGATGCCATCGGTCCCGACCATGTGCTTGGGGTGTTGCAGGAACGGAGTCACCAGCGGATCGTCTCCCTCGTTGACGACCAACAACACGGCGAGCCGTTCTTCGATCAGCAAATCGGCGAGCGCATCGCCCGGCGACATGTTGCGGCTCTCGACGTAATCGCTCAGCAGTTTCCCTTGATGCCGTGAGTTCTCTTTGCTGCCGACCCACGCGATGTGAATCTTGTCGATCTCGACCCGATGCTCGGTCAGCCCACGATTGAAACGCTCGCGCACGATGGGATCGCGCAGCCGTTCGACCGCCGCGATTGGGCCGGATTCCCAGACCTCGTAAGGGAGCAGATAACTCAGCATCGTCGAGCCGGATTGATACGGATAGACGTCGAACGACAGATCGACTTCGCGGCACGCCTCGCGGTCGAGGTATGCCAACACCTCGTCGGTGGCTTGCGGCGTTGAGGCTTTTAAGTGCGAGACGTGCAGCTTCGTGCCCGAACGCTTCGCGATCTCGACCGCCTCGCGCAGCGCGGGAAGCAAGCCGAGCTTGTAGCGCATGTGCGTGACATACAGCCCGCCGAATTCCGCGACCGGCCGGCTGGCTTCGACGAGTTCGTCGGTCGTGGCGAAGCACTGCACGATGTAATCGAGCCCCGTCGAGAGACCGACCGCGCCCTGTTCCATCGCTCGGCGGATGTCGCGGATGATCGACCGCATCTGAAAATCATCCGGCCGCTGCCGCCCCCAGCCGCACACGGCCGAGCGGACGTTCGCATACGGCACTTGAGCAATCACGTTCTGTACGTTGTTTCCGGCGATGCAGTCGAGATACTCGGCTATCGAATTCCAACCGGAATACTCGTCGAGCGCCAGCCCATTCAGCGATCGCAGATAGAAAATCCATTCGCGCCACGTCTGTGGCGTGACCGGCGCGTACGAGATGCCGTCGGACATCAGCACCTCGGTCGTGAAGCCTTGCAGTGTCTTGGGCAGCAAGTGCGGTGATTTCAGCAGCCAGCCATCGGCGTGCGTGTGAACGTCGATAAAACCCGGAGCGGCGACTAGTCCGGTCGCGTCAATCGTCTGCTTCGCCTCAGCAGCCGACAGATCGCCGATCGAGTCGATGCGATCTCCGTTGATCCCGATGTCAGCGACGAAGCGCGGGGCGCGATTGCCATCAATGACCGTGGCGTGTCGAATCAAAACGTCGAACATGCAAAAGCCTCCTGCGTAGGTCAGGCTTTCTAGCCTGACCCGAACATTCTCAACAACGCCGAAGCCAAAACCGGTCAGCCTGGAAAGGCTGACCTACTTCGGAGTCGACTCGATCACTCGCATCTTTTTCCAGTGGCCGGCTTGAAACCTGGCGAAGAAGCCGATGCCCAGCACGATGATGTAGATCGTGCAGAACCACCAGCACGCATGGAGGCCGCCTCCAAACCATTTGATGCTGACCCAGGTCGGCAACACCATGACTGACCAGGCGATGACGCAGGAAAACAACAGGGCGAACCGAGTGTCCCCCGCGCCCCGAATCGCGAAGCTGAACACGATCACCATCGCATCGAAGAAGCAATACACCGCCACGAATCGCAGCAATTCTACCACGGTGTCGTGTAACGCGGCGAAGTCTTGCGGATCGGAATACTTCTTGAACGGATACAGGATGACGTCCGGCAGCAACACGAAAATTACGACGAACAAAAACATGTAAGCGGCGGACACTTTGAACGCCGTCCAAGTTGAGCGAACAGCCAGTTCGGGGCAGCCCTCGCCGATCCGCTTCCCGACGATCGTCGAAACCGCGGTCCCCAAACCGATCATCGGAATGAACGCCAGCGTGTTGAGCCGAAATGTCAGGTTCGTCGCGGCGAGTTCGACCTTCCCCAGCCGTCCGAGCAACAACATGAACACGCTGAAGCTGGCGACGTCCAAGAAGAAATGCACTCCTTGAGGAAACCCGAATTTCAAAAACCGTTTGAACAAGTCCCGATCGAACGCACGATTTCTCCAAGTGCCATGCGTTGCACGCTGCTCCGGCTGAAAGAACAACCAGGCGAGCATGAGACACTCGACCGTTTGGGCCAGGACAGTCGAAATGCCCGCTCCGCGAATGCCCATTCTTGGAAACGGTCCGTTCCCGAAGATCAGCAAGTAATCGCTGAGGATATTCACCGAGACGCCGATGACATTCACCACCATGACGACTCGCGTCTTCCCTTGACCGCTGAAGAAGCAGGTCAGTGCGGCGGTCAACAACATCGGCACCGACGAAAAGCAGAGCATTCCGAAATACTCCGCTTCGAGCACCGCGACCTCTTTGTCGTGCCCAATGGCATCGAACAACGGGCCCGCGAACAGCGCCAGCAGATTGAGCAGGATGCCTCCGACCAATGCGAGGTAAATCGCCTGCCAGACCGCCGCGGCCGCTCGGTCCATCCGCCCCGCACCTTCGTACTGGGCCACGAAAGTGTTCGCGTACTGCACCGTCCCAAAGACGATGCTGATGAGCGTCCACTGCAAAACTCCGGCGGGTACGACTGCTGCCAAGGATGTGGAGGAATCCCAGGTCAGAAACACCGCATTCGCCAAATGCATCACGCTGACCGAGCCAGAGCTGATCACCAGCGGTATCGCGATCCGCAGCAGTTCGCGCAACGAACCGGCATGTTCGGGATCGTCCGCGACAGTAACGCCACCGATCGCGAGAGGCTCATGCGGAAGTTCGGGTTCAGACATCGGCGTTCGCTCGCGGACAATTCGGTGGTGGCGTCGGATTTGAGGACGTGAGACACACGGACGCAAGGCAGGCGTTGATCTGCAATCGGTATTGGCTCGTAGGTTGGGACTCCGTCCCGACCATAAGCGCGACGGAGTCCCAACCTACAAGGCGAGCCGCTCCCTAACGGTTGCGGTACGGCTACACTCACCGTGACTCATGATGAACGATCAACAAACAATGACGAATGACCCGTATCTCGTTTCACTCGGCACGCGCGTCACGGCTGGCCTAGCGCGACTGGAACCAGAGCGGCGCGAACGGCATCGACGATTCATTCTTTCGCGGCAACTGCGTGATGGTGGCTTCAAAGGTCGCGAGGGAGATTCTGACCTCTACTACACCGGCTTCGCCGTGCGCGGCTTAGCGGTGCTCGGCGGGCTGACGGCCGAAGAGGCTCAGCAGATCGGGCGTTTTATCGGCAGCTTCGATTGGCGAGCGCTGCATGTCGTGGACCTTATCAGTTGGCTGTACTCGGCGCTGGTCACACAGACGTTCGGCGGGCCCAATCCATTCGCCAATGAGCCAGCAAATTGGCCTGATGAGATTGCCGCCAAGCTCGAAAGCGTGAGAACTCCCGATGGCGGTTACGCGAAGTCGGCGGAAGGATCGCTCGGCAGCACGTATCACTCGTTCTTGACCGTGATGACTTATGAGCTGCTCGGCCGTCAGCCACCCAAGCCGAAGAAGCTGGGCCAATTCATCTTTGACCGGCAGCGCGACGATGGCGGCTTCGTCGAGATCGCTCCGATGAAAACCAGCGGCACCAACCCGACGGTTGCCGCCGCCGTGCTGTTGCACCGATTGGGCTTTGCCGACGAACAACTCACGGCCGATCTGCGCGATTTCATCAAGCTGGTCCGCAGCGACGAAGGGGGCTTTCAAGCCAACACACGCATCCCGTTCGCGGACGGCCTGTCGACCTTCACCACGCTGCTCGTCGCTCAAGACTTTGGTCTGACCGAGTCGTTGGACGTCGCAGCCATCACCGCGTTCATCACGCAACAACTCGAATTCCCCACAGGCGGATTTCGTGGAGCGAGTTGGGATGAGCAAGCGGACGTCGAGTACACGTTTTATGGACTCGGCGTCCTCGGCTTGCTGGGCGGCGAAAAGTAGACGAGTCACTCCGTGACTCGAATTTTCCGGTCACGGAGTGACCGGACTACGATGTCCTACCCACCGTCGATCGAATTGGTGATCGCGTTCGTCGGGCTGGGAGGCAAATTGAGAACGTCTTCGGGGAAGAGATCCACGAGGAAGTCCACGATGTCCCGCACCGAGAGCACACCCACCGGTCGGCCACCTTGCATGATGGGGATGTGGCGATAGCCACCGACGCTCATCTTGTTGAGCGCGAACGCAATGCTGTCGTCCACTTCGAGCGTTTCCGGATTCTTGGTCATCACGGTTTCAACGGCCACCGTGTGACTGTCCGAGCGGAAGAAGTCCTTGGTCAGCAGATCACGCTCGGTGAAGATGCCGATCAGCTTGCCTTCGCGGCCCACCAACACGCATCCGGTGTGGTGATCGTTCATCGATTTCACAGCGTCTGCGACGGTCGAAGTGGCGCTGACCAAAATCGGATCGCGCAGTGGGAGTTCACTGATTGGGGTTTCGAGAATCGCTCCGCGAATGCGTTGCTGATCATCGTAGGCGTCGTCAATTCGCTCATGTTCATGGCGGACCTCCCCGTGTGAAAGGTGTGACGCGAACGGCTGTTGCGCGTCGTTGATTGCCGCCCGGCCGATCGCGCATCGGCGATGGGCGTTTCTGCGAAGGCACGGTGCCAACGACTTTGCGCCTTGTCAAGCCGTGAAGAACGATTTGCCGTCGAGGATTGTGGTCGCTCGGGGCGTCTGTAGGACACATTGCCCCACTTCGTCTCGACTACTAGAACCCCGCCCCCTTCCCCTCATCGAACGAGTCGCGTTTCGCAAAATCGACCTCGTTCGCTGCCCCTCCATTTTGCTGTTCTAAAGTCTTTTGGTGCGGAGTCCGTCATGCCCAAATCGTCGGCGATGGCGCCAGCGTCTTTCACTAGCCGGCCGATTCTGTGCATGCTGCTTGCGCTCTGCGGACTGAGCGGCTGCGCGACGTTGCCGTATGGCTACGGTTCGGCCCAGCATTATCGGACATCATCGGAATTGGAGGCCTGCACCAGCCAGCAGATCGAGCGCGGCCAGCCGCACAAGACTGTCGATTCAGTCGGTTGGGTTTTGGGGATTCCCGACAAGATCCTCCTCTGGGATCGGCGGATCAACAATCATCGCATCGGCTCGCAGACAGAGTCGGCGATTGCAGACTATCTGGAGAAGAACGAACTGACCTCGGTCAAAGTGCGACTCAATCAATATCACCCCGGCGACGACTGGCGACGTCTGGCAGCGAATGATTCCGTGGGGGCGGGCTGGCGATACACGCTCGGCACACTGAGCGTCTTGGGGGAAACGATCTTCCCCGGCCGAGTGTTCGGCGGCGATCACTTCAATCCCTTCACGAATACGATTCACGTTTTCTCTGACGTCCCGGCCGTCGCGGTCCATGAAGCGGGGCACTCGAAAGATTTCGCACAGCGAGAATGGAAGGGGACATACGCGGCCGCTTATTTGATTCCCGGAGTTCCGCTTTATCACGAAGCCAAAGCGACCAACGATGCCCTTGGCTATTTACTGACGGACTCGGACGAGCAAACTCAGCGGGATGCCTACGAGATTCTGTATCCGGCGTATGGCACGTATGTCGGCGGCGCGTTCAGCGGAGTCTTCGGCGGCTACGCCACCTACTTCGCGAGCGTCTTAGGCGGACACGCAATCGGACGGATTAAGTCCGAACAAGTCGCACACGGCACATTGCCCGAATCGCAAAACGTCCAGCCAACTTCGGTGTCTGAAATCAAGACATCTACCTCAACCGTTGAAGTCGATGGGCAAACCATCGAACGGATCGGCCTGGAGTTTCCGTGATCGACTTGGGGCAGGTTTCAACCTGCCAGCCGGTATGATTCATGAGCGGGGAAATGTCGCCGCCGTGTGTTTTCGAGTTGCTTAAACCTCATCTGAGATTCGTGTTCCCAGCGTTGACCTCGTTCTTCGGTTCCGTTTCACGATCTCCGCCAACGAAAACGCCCAGCCGTTTGAAGGGCTGGGCGTTTGAGGTTTTCGTTTGAGTGGTGGGTCTCGATGACTCGACCCGCACTACGAAACTACTTCTTTTCGATCACCGCCTGTGCGGCGGCCAAGCGGGCGATCGGCACTCGGAACGGGGAGCAACTGACGTAGTCGAGGCCGGTATTGTGGCAGAACTTGACGCTGTCAGGGTCGCCACCGTGGTCGCCGCAGATGCCGACCTTGAGATGTTGGTCGTGCTTCGCTTTGCGAGCGGCTCGGCCTTTCGTCACGCCGATTTCGATCAGTTGGCCGACGCCGTTGACGTCGATCGACTGGAACGGGTCAACGGAGAGCAGCTTCTCTTTGAGGTACGTTGGCATGAAGCCCTTGATGTCGTCGCGGCTGAAGCCAAACGTCATCTGGGTCAGGTCGTTCGTGACGACGGAGAAGAACTCGGCCTCCTCGGCGATCTTGTCGGCGGTCAGGGCGGCTAGCGGGAGCTC
>SXGT01363812.1_pt1 | contig 15684 bp, 13 predicted proteins | sample 3176221 | NCBI WGS metagenome assembly SXGT01 (sample SAMN11356862, study PRJNA531348) | freshwater metagenome | isolation source: freshwater sample F1-120 | place: China: Fuxian Lake, Yuxi | collected 2017-12-25
AGCGCATCAAGCGCCTCGGCGAATCCTCGCAGGCGATCGGCGAGATCGTCGAGCTGATCTCGGACATCACCGAGCAGACCAACGTGCTGGCGCTGAACGCCGCGATCCAGGCCGCCTCCGCGGGCGAGGCGGGACGCGGCTTCACGGTCGTCGCCGAGGAGGTGCAGCGCCTCGCCGAGCGCTCCGCCGAGGCCACCAAGCAGATCGGCGCGATCGTGAAGACGATCCAGACCGACACGCAGGACGCGGTCAGCGCGATGGAGAAGAGCACGCAGGGCGTGGTCGAGGGCGCCAAGCTCTCGGATGCCGCCGGCCAGGCACTCACCGAGATTGGCGGCGTCTCGCGCGAGCTGGCGCAGCTGATCGAGGGCATCGCGCAGACCACGCAGGCGCAGGCCAAGGCGGCCGGCGGCGTCGCGGTCAGCATGCGCAACATCCTTGGCGTCACCGAGCAGGCTACCGAGGGCACCAAGCGCACCGTCGCCTCGGTCGGCGAGCTGGCGGCGCTGGCCCGCGAGCTGAAGAGCTCCGTGGCGAACTTCAAGGTGTAGGCGGCAGGGGTCGAACCATGGCGTTCGACATCGGACCGCTTACCTGGGTCAAGAGCGAGATCGACTCGTCGCTGGAGCGCGCGCGCGCGTCGCTGCACGCGTTCGTCGGCGGCGGGGCCGCCGACGCGGAGCTCAAGGCCTGCCAGGGCAACCTGCACCAGGCGGCCGGCGCGGTGCAGATCGTCGGCCTCGAGGGCGTCACGCGCCTGTTCGAGGAGACCGAGGCGCTGGTCGGGGACCTCGCGTCGGGGAAGTGCCAGGGCGGCGCAGATGCCATCGGCGCGCTCGAGCGAGCCATCGCGGCGATCGGCAAGTACCTCACCGAACTGCTCGACGGACAGCCCGACCAGCCGCTGCGGCTGTTCCCGGTCTATCGCGACGTGGTCCGTTCGCGTGGCGCTCCCGCGGCCTCGGAGGCGGACCTCTACTTCCCGAACCTCGCGCTCGCGCCTCCGCCGCGGGACAAGCCGGCGATGCGGCTGCCCAAAGGACAGGCCGAGCCGCACGCAAAGGCGCAGCGCGCGATCTACCAGCGGGGATTCCTGAGATGGCTGCGCGCGCCAATGGATCCGCAGGCCGTCGGTGACATGCGCGCGGCGGTGGACGCGGTCGAGGAAACGCAGACCGTGCCCGCGCAGCGCGCGTTCTGGTGGGCCGCCGGCGCGTTCCTCGACGCGCTCGGCAGCGGCGACCTGAAGGCCGATGCAGGCGTGCGGCAGGTCTGCACGCGCATCGAGCAGCAGATCCGCCGCCTTGGCGAGGGCTCGCCGGCGCTGGCCGACCGATCGCTGCGCGAAGTGCTCTACTGGATCGCGCGCATCGGCCCTTCGCCTTCGAGCAGCCGGGCTAGCGCCGCGCAGCAGGCATTCGAGCTCCACGGCACGCTGCCGGACGAGGCGCCGGAGGCCGACATGTCGCAGCGGGTCGCGGTCGCGCAGGCGCTGCGCGAGGCCGTCGCCGGTGCGAAGGATGCCTGGAACAAGTACGCGGCCGGCGCTCAGACGGCGCTTGCCGCGTTCGCGCAGCAGGCCAGGAACATCGCCGCGCAGGTCGAGGCGATGCGCAACGAGCCGCTTGCGGGTCTGGCTCGAGAGATCCTCGCCTGCGCCGCTGCACTGCAGTCGGAGCCGGCCCGCATGTCCGAGTCGGCGGCGATGGAGGTCGGGACCGCGCTTCTGGTGCTCGAGAACGCGATCGAGAGCTATCGCACGCCCGCCGCGGATTTCGCGCAGCAGGCGAACGTGATGACGGCGCGCCTCGGCGCTGCGGTCCTTGGCCGCGCCGCGGACGCCGCGCTGCCCAGCGTGCCGCTGGTCGACGAGATGACGCGGCGCGCGCAGGACAAGCTCGCCACCGGCACCGTCCTCGCCGAGATGCAGGGAAACCTGCACAAGATCGAGCAGGCGCTCGACGCCTACTTCCGCGACCCCGCGAAATCGGCCGAGCTGTCGGCGCTGCAGGCCGTCGTGCACCAGGTCTCGGGGGCGCTCGCGGTGCTGGGCGAGGAGGAGGCGCGCGGCGCGCTGGAGCGCTGCGCCGAACGCATCCGCGCATTCGCCGCGGGCGGCGTGCGGCCGGCGCTGTCGGATTTCGAGGACGTCGCGCAGGCGCTGTCGGGCCTCGGCTTCTACATCGAGGCGCTGAAGCACGGCAAGGCCGACTTCGCGGCGGCGATGCAGCCGCTGCAGCCCGCGGTCGCGCCGGTGGCGGCGGACGTGGAGGAGCCCGCGGTCGCGAGCGTGGAGCAGGGCATCGAGCTGCAGAAGCGCGAGACGCAGACGCTGCTCGAGGCGCTGCAGGCCCACCCGGAGGACACCGGTATCCGCTCGGAGCTGAAGGAAAAGCTCGAGTCGATCCGCGAGGACGCCGACCTCGTCGCCGATGCCTCGCTCGGCCGGCAGGCGACCGAGGCTTTGCAGCAGCTCGATGCCAGCGCGGGACCGGACGACTCGCAGCAGCTCGTGCGCACGCTCGCTGCGCTTGCGCCGATACCCGCCTCGCCGTCGGAGCAGGCCGAGCGCCTGAAGGACGCAAGCGAGGAGACGATCGACCAGGAGCTGCTCGCCATATTCCTCGAGGAGGCGGAGAGCGTGCTCGCGACCATCGCCGAGAACCTCGAGACGGTGCGCGCGCAGCCCGCTTCGGTGCCGCACCTGACGACCATTCGCCGGAGCTTCCACACGCTGAAGGGCAGCGGGCGCATGGTCGGCCTCGGCAAGCTCGGCGACGCCGCGTGGGCGGTCGAGCAGGTGATGAACCTCTGGCTGCAGGACGAACGACCCGCGTCCCCGGAGCTCGTCGGGCTGATCGCGGAATCCCACCAGGCGTTCGCCGAATGGGTGGCGCGGCTGTTGGCCCGCGAGCCGCAGCCCGAGCCTGCCGCGATCATCGCGGCGGCCGAGCGCCTGAAGCGTGGCGACAGCGCGGTCGCGCCGGTGCCCGAGGCCCCGCCGGAACCGCCCGCGGTCGCAGTCCCCGCCGAAGAGGCGCCCGTGGTGATCGGTGCCGCCCGCTTGTCGCCTTCGCTCTTCACGGTGTTCGTGAACGAGGCGCGCCAGCACCTCGAGACGCTGGAGCGGGCGCTCGCGGCGCTGGCCGCGGGAGGCACGGTCAACGAGGAGTTCGTCCGCGTCGCGCATACCCTGGCAGGCATCTGCGGCACCGCCCAGATGATGCCCATGCACATGCTGGGACAGGCGCTGGAAGGCGCGCTCGTGCAGCATCGCAATCGCGAGGCGACGCCGGATGGCGTCGCGCACGCGCTGCTCACCGACGCCGTGCGCGCGCTGAAGGAGATGTACGCCGAGGTGCTGGCCCGCCGGTTCCCGGCGCCGCGCGCCGATGTCGCCGCCGCTCTCGAATCGGTTCGTCAGCCGGCGGCCGAGCCCGCGCCGGCACCCATGGCGATGCCGGCGGCGACGCTCGACCAAGCGCCCGCTGCGCCGCAGGCGGTGGCCGTAAGCGAGGAAGAGGAGCTGTTCCCGCCGGAACGCCGCCAGCAGCGCATCGAGGACGAGGTCGATGCCAACCTGCTGCCGGTGTTCCTCGAGGAGGCGCAAGAACTGGCTCCGCGCATCGGCGAATTGGTGCGAAGCTGGCGGCGCGATCCCGCGGATGCGGAGCACCCGAACGCGCTTCAGCGCGCGCTGCATACGCTGAAGGGAAGCGCCCGCATGGCGGGTGCGATGGGCCTCGGCGAGTTGACCCACCACATGGAGGCCCGGGTCGAGAACGCGATCGCGCTGAAGCTCGCGCCGCCGCAGCTCTTCGACGACCTCGAGACCTCGTATGACCGCATCGGGCAACTGCTGGAGCGCCTGCAGGCGCCAGCCGTGCCTGCTGACCCTGCTGCGATCGAGGCCGCGCCGGGCGTGGCGCAGGCCGAGTCCGCCGCCGAAGCTGCGCTGCCGCGCACGGAAGCGGGGCTCCCGCGCGCCGTCATGCGGGTGCGCGCGGAAGTGCTGGAGAAGCTCGTCAACCAGGCGGGCGAAGTCGCGATCACGCGCTCGCGCATCGAGAGCGAGGTGCGCTCGATGAAGGCCGCGCTGGCGGAACTCGTGGAGAACGTCGGCCGCCTGCGCCACCAGCTGCGCGACATCGAGATCCAGGCCGAATCGCAGATGCAGGCGCGTTCGCGGGAGGCGGAGCAGAAGCACGCCAGTTTCGACCCGCTCGAATTCGACCGCTTCACGCGCTTCCAGGAACTGTCGCGAATGATGGCCGAGTCGGTGAACGACGTCGGCACGGTGCAGCAGACGATCGCGCGCATCGTCGAAGACGCGGAAACCGCGCTCGGCGCGCAGGCGCGCATGAACCGCGAGCTGCAGCAGGACCTGATGCGCGTGCGCATGGTCCCGGTCGGCTCGATCGCCGAGCGCCTGCATCGCATCGTGCGGCAGACTTCCAAGGAGCTAGGGCGCCGCGCCAACCTCGACCTGCACGGCGAAGGCGTCGAGGTGGACCGTTCGGTGCTGGAGCGCATGATCGGGCCGCTGGAGCACCTGCTGCGCAACTCGATCACGCACGGCATCGAGGCGCCCGCGGCGCGGGTCGCCGCGGGCAAGGCGGAGACCGGCGAGATCCGCCTCGACGTGCGCCAGGAGGGCCAGGAAGTCACGCTCGCGCTCGCGGACGACGGCGCGGGGCTGAACCTGGAGCGCATCCGCGAGAAGGCGCTCGCGCAGGGGCTGCTGCGCCAGGGGGAGACGCCGAACGAGCGCGTGCTCGCCGACCTGATCTTCCTGCCCGGATTCAGCACGGCGGAGCGCGTGACCGAGGTCGCGGGGCGCGGCGTCGGCATGGACGTGGTGAAGAACGAAGTCAGCGGCCTCGGCGGCCGCATCGAACTGACGACCACCGTCGGGCAGGGCACGCGGTTCATGATCCGGCTGCCGTTGACGACGGCGGTGACGCAGGCGGTGCTGGTGAAGTCGGGAACCCGCACCTGCGCGCTCCCCTCCGTCATGGTCGAGCAGGTGCAGCAGATGCGCCCGGAGCAGTTCGAGAAGATCCACGCCGCGGGGCAGGTCGAGTGGGCGGGTCGCCGGTATCCGCTTGCCTACCTGCCGGACCTGCTCGCCGAGCAGGGCGCCGGCGTCGGCGCGGGCGGCGCGAAGAAGTACCGCTCGGTGCTGCTGCTGCGCGCCGGCGCGGAGTCGATTGCGCTCCTCGTCGACGACATGATCGGCAACCAGGAAGTGGTGGTGAAGAACATCGGGCCCCAGCTCGCGCGCGTACCCGGCGTCACTGGCGCCACGGTGCTGGGCACAGGGGAGGTCGTGCTGATCCTGAACCCGGTGCAGCTCGCGCACCGGCCGCGGACGGCGCCAGTCGCCGGCGGCACGGCGATGCTGCCCGCCACCCCGGTCGAGGACACGCGCCCGCGCATCATGGTGGTCGACGACTCGCTGACGGTGCGCAAGATCACCGGGCGGCTGCTGGCGCGCGAGGGCTACGAGGTGGTCACGGCGAAGGACGGCGTCGACGCGCTCGAGCAGCTCGCCGACCTGGTGCCCGCCGTGATGCTGGTGGACATCGAGATGCCGCGCATGGACGGGTTCGACCTCACCCGCAACGTGCGCGGCGATGCGCGGCTGAAGGGCGTGCCGATCATCATGATCACGTCGCGCACGGCAGACAAGCACCGCAGCTACGCCACGGAACTCGGCGTCAACGTGTACCTCGGCAAGCCCTACCAGGAAGACGAGCTGCTCGGCCACATCGCCGGCTTCATCGGGCGCTAGCCCGGCGGTCCCTTCTTCAGCACGCCGAAGCGCGCCAGCGTGCGCCGGCGCGCTTCGGCGTGGTCGACCACGGGCGCCGGATAGTCGCGTCCGATGCGGCATTGCGCCGCGGCCTGCGCGGCCTCGTCCATCGTCCACGGCGCGTGCACGAACCGGTCGGGCACCTTCGCGAGCTCCGGCACGTAGCGCCGGATGAAGCGACCGCCGGCGTCGAACTTCTCCGACTGCGTCACCGGATTGAAGATGCGGAACCACGGCTGCGCGTCGCAGCCGGTGGACGCGGCCCACTGCCAGCCGCCGGTGTTGGCGGCGAGGTCGTAGTCGTTCAACTGCGCGGCGAAGTAGCGCTCGCCCCGCCGCCAGTCGATGCCGAGGTGCTTGACGAGGAACGACGCAGCGACCATGCGCAGGCGGTTGTGCATGTACCCGCTGGCATTGAGCTGCCGCATCGCGGCGTCCACCAGCGGATAGCCGGTGCGACCGAGGCACCACGCCTGCCACCAGTCATCGCGGAACTCGAACGCCACCGCGTCGTACTCGCGGCGGAATGCGCGGTCCACGACGTCGGGGCGCACGGCGAGGATCATGTGGTAGAAGTCGCGCCAGACGAGCTCGGAGAGCCATGTCGCGGCCCCTTCGCCGCCGTGCTTCCACGCATGGCCCGCGAGTTCGCGGATCGACGTGGTGCCGAAGCGCAGGTGCACCGAAAGGTACGACGGGCCCTTCTTCGCCGGATAATCGCGCCGCTGCCGGTAGGCGTCGATCCGGCGCCGGAAATCGGCAAACAGGCGCCTTGCGCCGGACATGCCCGGTTCGATGCCGAGCGCGGCCAGGCCGGCGGGCTGGAAGCCGATCTGCGCCAGGTCCGGCACCGTGGCCGCGCCGGGGCCCGCCGCGAAATGCGCCGCGTGCCGGCCGACCGGATAGGCCTTGAGATGGAACGGCTCGAGCTTCTTCAGCCACGCGTTCTTGTACGGCGTGAACACGCTGAACGCGCCGCCCGCCTGGGTGCGGAACTCGTCCAGCTCGAACACCACCTGGTCCTTGCGGGTGTGGAAAGCGATACCGTCGCCTTCGAGCGCCGCCGCCACCTCGACGTCGCGGGCGATCGCGGCCGGCTCGTAGTCGCGGTTTGCGTACACTGCGACGACGCCCAGCGCCCGCGCCAGGCGCGGCAGTTCGTCTCGCGCCCGACCATGCAGCACGTGGAGCCCGCCCCCGAGCGCCGCCAGCGCCCGGGCCAGCTCGACCACGCTGCCGTGGATGAACTCCACCCGCCGGTGGGCACGCGATCCGAGTGCGTCGAGGATCTCCGTGTCGAACACGAACGCGCAGTGCACCGCGCTGTGGGCCGTCAGGGCGGCGTGGAGGGCGGCATGGTCGTGGTCCCGCAGGTCGCGGCGGAACCAGACCAGCGCTGCGCCGGTCTCGGGCATTGCGCTAAAATAGCGCCAAGCGTGTCCTCGATCAATCTGACGAATCACTTCCTGATCGCCATGCCCAACATGGCCGATCCGCATTTCTCGAGGACGCTCACTTATGTTTGCGAGCACAACGACCGCGGGGCCCTGGGCGTGGTCGTCAACCGGCCGATCGACATGACCCTGCGGGACCTGTACGAGCACCTGTCGATCGACCTTGGCGCCAGCGAGTCTGCGGACGCCCCGGTCTACTTTGGTGGCCCGGTGCAGACCGACCGCGGATTCGTCCTGCACGTTCCGGCCGGCAACTGGCAGTCGACGCTGCGCGTCGGCGACGAGGTCGGCCTGACCACGTCCAAGGACATCCTGGAAGCCGTCGGCCGCGGCGAGGGACCCGAGAAGCTGCTGGTGACGCTCGGCTACGCCGGCTGGTCGCCGGGCCAGATCGAAAGCGAAATCTCGCAGAACGCGTGGCTCACCGTCGAGGCGCGCGACGCCATCCTCTTCGACCTTCCAGCCGGGGAGCGGCTGCCCGCGGCGATGGAACTGCTGGGCATCGACTTCGCGCGGCTCGCCGACGTGGCGGGACATGCCTGACGCCAGGGCCGGCACCGTCCTCGCGTTCGATTTCGGCTTGAAGCGCGTCGGCGTCGCCGTCGGCGAGCCCCAGGTCGGCACGGCGCATGCGCTGCCGGGAATCGAGGCCAGCGGCGACCCGCTGTTCGCCGAGGTCGGGAAGCTGGTCGCGGAATGGCGCCCGGGGAGGCTGGTGGTCGGCCTGCCGCTGCGCGCAGAGGGCGGGGCGCACGAGATGACCCGCCGCGCCGAGCGTTTCGCCCGCCAGCTCGAAGGGCGCTTCCGGTTGCCGGTCGCGCTGGTCGATGAACGCTATTCCTCCGTCGAGGCCGAAAGCCGCGTGCGCGCCGCGGGCGGTGCGCGCCGCGCCGCGAAGGCTTCACGCGCGCGCACGCTCGATTCGCACGCCGCCCAACTGATCCTGGAGCAGTACTTCAGTGAACAACCTGCCTGACGCCGAAGCGCTCTGCGCCCAGCTCGCCGCGCAGCTGAAGACGGCGCTGGCGCCGTCGACGGCGATGATCGGCATCCACACCGGCGGCGCGTGGCTGGCCGAGCGCCTGCACGCGGCCCTCGGCCTGAAGGAGCCGCTCGGCCTGATGGACATCTCGTTCTACCGCGACGACTACTCGAAGCAGGGCCTTCACCATGATCCCAAGCGCACGCGCATCCCGTTCGAGATAGAGGGGCGGGACCTGCTGCTGGTCGACGACGTCCTCTACACCGGGCGCACGGTGCGCGCGGCTATGAATGAACTGTTCGACTACGGCCGGCCGGCGTCGATCGCGCTGGCGGTGCTCGCCGACCGCGGCGGACGGCAGCTGCCGATCTGCGCGCAGTACTGCGGCGCGCGGGTGGAGGTGCCAGCGGGCGGGCGCCTGCGCCTGAAGCGCGGCGACGACGGGCGGCTCGCTCTGGAGATCGAGCGTGCTGCGTAACCCCCAGCTCAACGCCAATGGCGAGTTGCTGCACCTCCTGTCGATCGAGGGGCTGCCGCGCGACAACCTGTTGCAGATCCTCGACACCGCGAGCTCGTTCGTGGGCGTCACCGAGCGCGAGGTGAAGAAGGTGCCGCTGCTGCGTGGCAAGAGCGTGTTCAACCTGTTCTTCGAACCCTCGACGCGCACCCGCACCACCGTCGAGATCGCCGCCGAGCGGCTGTCGGCGGACGTCATCAACCTCAACATCGCCGCCAGTTCGCAGACCAAGGGCGAATCGCTGCTCGACACGGTGGCAAACCTCTCGGCGATGCAGGCGGACCTGTTCATCGTGCGTCACGCGGCGTCGGGCGCGCCGTACATGATCGCGCGGCACGTCAAGCCCCACGAACACGTGATCAACGCGGGCGACGGCCGCCCCGCGCACCCCACGCAGGGGCTGCTCGACCTCTACACCATCCGCCATTACAAGGGTGACTTCTCGGCGCTGACCGTCGCGGTGGTGGGGGACGTGCTGCACTCCCGCGTCGCCAGGTCGCTCATCCACGGACTCAACATCCTCGGCGCGCCGGAGGTGCGGGTGATCGGCCCGCGCACGCTGGTGCCCGCGGGCGTCGAGTCGATGGGCGTGAAGGTGTTCCACGACATGCGCGAGGGCCTCAAGGGTTGCGACGTGATCGTCATGTTGCGCCTGCAGAACGAACGCATGAAGGGCGCGCTGCTGCCAAGCGCGCAGGAGTTCTTCAAGCACTACGGCCTCACCGACGAGAAGCTTGCGCTGGCCGATCGCGACGCGATCGTGATGCATCCGGGTCCGATGACCCGCGGCGTCGAGATCGATTCGCCGGTCGCCGACGGCCCGCAGTCGGTGATCCTGCCGCAGGTGACCTTCGGCATCGCGGTGCGCATGGCGGTGATGTCCATCGTGGCGGGGAACTGATGCGCCTCCTGATCAGCAACGGTCGGGTGGTCGATCCGAAGAGCGGCCGCGACGCGAAGGGCGACGTGCTGCTCGAGGACGGCCGTATCCTCGCGCTGGACGGCGACGCGCGCGCGGGCAAGGCTGACCGGACCATCGACGCCTCGGGGCTCGTGGTGTCGCCCGGATTGATCGACCTCTCGGCGCGGTTGCGCGAGCCGGGCCAGGAGTACAAGGCGACGCTGGAGTCCGAGATGGATGCCGCGGTCGCCGGCGGCGTCACGAGCCTTGCCTGCCCGCCGGACACCGATCCGCCGCTCGACGAGCCCGGCCTCGTCGACATGCTGCGCCGCCGGGCGAAGGCGCTGACGCGCGCGCGGGTCTACCCGGTCGGCGCGCTCACCGTGAACCTGAAGGGCGAGGCGCTCACCGAGATGGGCGAACTCACCGACGCGGGCTGCGTGGCGTTCTCGCAGGCCAACGCGCCGCTCGTCGACACGCAGGTGCTTTGGCGCGCACTGCAATATGCCGGGACGTTCGGCTATCCGGTGTGGCTCCGCGTGCAGGATCCGTGGCTGTCGAGGGGCGGCGTCGCGCACGACGGCGAGGTCGCGACGCGCCTGGGACTGGCTGGCATTCCGCCGTTCGCCGAGACAGTGGCGCTCGCCTCGCTGCTGGAACTGGTGCGCGCGACCGGCACCCGCGTCCACGTCTGTCGCGTGTCGTCCGCCGGCGCGGTCCAGATGCTGCGCCGCGCGCGGCATGACGGCCTGCCGGTGACCTGCGACGTGGGCGCGCACTACCTGCACCTGTCGGATGTCGACATCGGCTACTTCGACCCGCAATGCCGGCTCGATCCGCCGCTTCGCGGCCAGCGCGACCGCGACGCCCTGTCGCAAGGGCTCGCCGACGGCACCATCGACTGCGTGTGCTCGGACCACACGCCGCTGGACGACGACGAGAAGCAGCTGCCGTTCGGCGAAGCGGCGCCCGGCGCCACCGGGCTCGAGCTGCTGCTGCCGCTGCTCCTGCGCTGGGCTGCCGCCGCCCGCGTGCCGCTGGCAGCGGCGCTCGGCCGCGTGACCAGCGACCCCGCGCGCATCCTCGGCGTGCAGTCCGGCTCGCTCGCCTTGGGCGCGCCGGCGGACCTCGCGGTGTTCGACCCCGAAGCCCCGTTCCCCGTGACCGCGCAGGCGCTGCGCAGCCAGGGCAAGAATTCCCCGTTCCTCGGCTACGAACTCCAGGGACGGGTGCGCTGCACGATCGTCGCCGGGAACGTGGTCTACCAGCAGGCCTGACGCCCGGCGTGGCGCTGTTCCCCACTCCTGACCTGCAGGCCGCGTTCGTCGCGCGCGTCGCGGGCCGGCGCGTCGTCGAGCTGGGCTGCGGCGGGCGCAAGATTCCCGGCGCGTTCGGCGTCGACATCGCGGCCGGGCCCGAGGTCGACCTGGTGCACGACCTCGATGTCGTGCCGTGGCCGGTCGCGGATGCGTCGTGCGACGCGATCTCGCTGAACCACGTGATCGAGCACCTCGACAACATCCCGCGCGCGGTCGGCGAGTGCGCGCGGATCCTCTCCCGCGGTGGCCTGATGTGGGTGGCGACGCCGCATTTCTCGGACGTCTCCTCCTGGACCGATCCGACGCATCGCTTCCACCTCGGGCTGCGTGCGCTGGAATCGTTCTACCTCGGCGCGGGTGCGGCGTGGCGGCTCGAGCAGGTCTACGTGCGGCTCAACGGGCGCTGGCGCAACATTGGCTACGAGCGCTGGATCAACCGGGGCCACGCGGCCAACGCGATCTCCAGGGCGGCCCGGCGCTGGGAGGACCGGCATTGCTTCGTGCGGCGTGGCGGCGAGATGTGCTTCGTGCTGGAGCGCCTGTGAGATTGCTCGCGACCGTGGTCGCGATGCTGCTCGCCGGATGCGGATCCGTCCTGCGACAGGCGCCCGCGCCATCCGCACCGGACGGCGGGCCGCGCGTCGAGCGCCCCGGCCCCGCCAAGCCCGCTGAACCGCGGCGCGGCGGCTACTACAAGGACGACGGACCCGGCGACAACGCGCCGCCGAACCTCGAACTGACGCCGGATGCGGTGCCCCGCTCGGAACCGCTGCACCGCTTCGCCAACCGGCCCTACGAAGTATTCGGCAAGCAATACGTGCCGGTGCCGAGGGCCGAGGGGTTCCGCGAACGCGGCATCGCGAGCTGGTATGGACGCCGCTACCACGGCCAGCGCACCTCCAGCGGCGAACCATACGACATGTACGCGATGACCGCCGCGCATCCCACGCTGCAGATCCCGAGCTACGTCCGCGTCACGCATGCCGGCAATGGCCGCAGCGTGGTGGTTCGCGTGAACGACCGCGGACCTTTCCATGCCGACCGCGTCATCGACCTGTCCTACACCGCGGCGCTGAAGCTCGGCTACGTGCACGCCGGCAGCGCGCCGGTGGAGATCGAAGTCGTCACCGCCGGCGGCCGCCCGGTCGCCGCCGCGCCGCTCGCACCGCCGCCTGTTGTGGCCGCGCCGCCGGTTGCCGCGCCAGGTGATCCGAAGGGCGTGTTCCTGCAACTCGGCGCGTTCGCGTCGCGCGACAACGCGGAAGGGTTCCGCGCGCGCGTTTATCGCGACCTGCCATGGCTGAACGACGCGATCCACGTCCTGCCCTCGGGCAGCCTGTTCAAGCTGCAGCTCGGTCCGTATCCGTCGCCCGACGATGCGCGCCGCGCTGCGGAGCGCATTCGAGTGGAGCTCAACCTCTCCCCCGTGTTGGTGTCCCGGTAAGGACCGCGCGCATTCGCGCGGCGTATAATGCGCGCCCTTCGATGCTCCGCCTGTTCGTTTCCCTGCTGATTACGCTTTTCGCCGCGGCCGCGCACGCGCAGGCGCCGGCAGCGCCGTCGATCGTCGGCAAGGCGTGGATCGTCTTCGACGTCTCCACCGGGCAGGTGCTCACCGCCGAGAAGCCCGACGAGCGCTTCGAGCCGGCGTCGCTCACCAAGCTGATGACCGCGTACCTCGTCTTCGGCGCGCTGCGCGACAAGAAGCTCACGCTCGACCAGCAGGTCCCGGTCTCCGAGCGCGCCTGGCGCGCCAGCGGCTCGCGCATGTTCATCCAGCCGCGCAAGCCGGTGAGCGTGGACGAGCTGATCCGGGGCATGGTCGTGCAGTCAGGGAACGACGCCTGCATCGCACTGGCCGAGGCGGTGGCAGGCTCGGAGGAGGTGTTCGCGCAGATGATGACGCGCGAAGCGGAGCGCCTCGGCATGAAGGGCTCGAAGTTCATGAACGCGTCGGGCCTCCCCGACCCGCAGCACTACAGCACCGCGCGCGACCTGCAGCTGCTGGCGGCCGCGCTGATCCGCGATTTCCCCGCCGAGTATGCGCAGTACTACTCGCAGAAGGAATACCGCTACAACAACATCACGCAGGCCAACCGCAACCGCCTGCTGTGGCTCGATCCGAGCGTCGACGGCGTGAAGACCGGCTACACCGAGGCCGCGGGATACTGCCTCATCGCATCCTCGAAGCGCGGCGAGCGGCGGCTGCTGTCGGTGCTGCTGGGGTCCACGTCGGAAGCGGCGCGCGCGCAGGAGTCGCAGAAGCTGCTCAACTGGGGCTTCCAGTTCTTTGACGCGGTCAAGCTCTATGGCGCCAACCAGATGGTCAAGGAGTTCGAGGTATGGAAGGGCGCGACCAGGGTGGTGAAGGCCGGTTTCCGCGGCGACCTCGCAGTCACCGTGCCCAAGGGCGCGGCCGACAAGCTGAAGGCGGAACTGGTGTCGTATTCGCCGCTGGTGGCGCCGATCTCGCAGGGCCAGCGCGTCGGCACGCTGCGCATGTCGCTCGACGGCAGGCCCGTCGGCGAGTATCCGCTCGTCGCGCTGGAGGCGGTGCCTGCCGCGGGATTCCTCGGCCGGGCCTGGGATACACTGTTGCTCTGGTTCAAGTAAGTCACGGGGGCGACATGGTTTTCCTGAATGGCAGGTTCATGCCGATCGAGGAGGCGAAGATTCCCGTCCTCGACCGCGGCTTCATCTTCGGCGACGGCATCTACGAACTGGTGCCGGTCTACTCGCGCGTGCCGTTCCGCATGGACGAGCACCTGGCGCGCCTCGAGCGCAGCCTCGCCGAAGTGCGCATCCGCAATCCATATACCCGCGCGGAGTGGCGCGACATCATCCTCGAGCTCGTCGCGCAGCAGTCGTTCGAGGACCAGGGCGTGTACTTCCAGGTCACGCGCGGCGTCGCCAAGCGCGACCATGCGTTCCCCAAGGATGCGGCACCGACCGTGTTCATGATGTCGAACCCGCTCGTCAACCCGCCGCGCGAGCTGGTCGAGCGCGGCGCGAAGGCCGTCACTGCCGAGGATTTCCGCTGGGCGCGCTGCGACGTGAAGTCGATCTCGCTGATCGGCAACTGCCTGATCCGCCAGATCTCGGCGGACGTCGGCGCTGTCGAGACCGTGCTGTTCCGCGACGGCCTGCTGACCGAGGCATCGGCGTCCAACGTGTTCGTCGCCAGGGGCGGCGTGATCCTCGGCCCGCCGAAGTCCAACCTGATCCTGCCCGGCATCACCTACGACGTGGTGGTCGAGTTGGCGCAATCCGCGAAGATGCCGATCGAGATCCGCGACATCACCGAGGCCGAAGTACGCGGCGCGGACGAGATCTGGGTGACCTCGTCGTCCAAGGAGGTGCTCGCTATCGTCGCGCTCGACGGCAAGCCCGTCGGCGACGGCAGGCCCGGGCCGCTGTTCAAGCGCATGTTCCAGCTCTATCAGGACTTCAAGAACACCGTCATGCGCGCCGGCCGGGAGAAGGCGGCAGCCTGAATGGCCGAGGAAGAGCAGCCGTCGCTGCTCAGCTTTCCCGTCGAGTTCCCGATGAAGATCCTCGGCCGGCGGGAAGGGGGGTTCGCGCAGGGCGTGATGGAGATCGTGCTCAGGCACGCACCGGACTTCCAGCCCGCGTCGATGGAGATGCGGCCCAGCCGCCAGGGCAAGTACCTCAGCCTGACGGTCACCGTGAACGCCACCTCCCGCGAGCAGCTCGACGCGCTGTATCGCGAGCTTTGCGACCATCCCGCAGTAGTCATGGTGCTTTGATGGCCGTGGTTCTCGACTCGATCCTGGTCCGCCGCCTCGGCCTGGTCGACTATGGCGACGCGCTCTCGCGCATGCGGGAATTCACCGCGGGGCGCGACGCCACGACGCCGGACGAGCTCTGGCTTCTCGAGCATCCGCCGGTCTACACGCTGGGGCTCGCCGCCGACCCCGCGTTCGGGCCGCGCGCCGCCAATGGCATCCCGGTGGTGCAGGTGGAGCGCGGCGGCGAAGTCACCTACCACGGGCCCGGGCAGGTCGTCCTCTACACGCTCGTCGACATCGCGCGGCGCGGCATCAAGGTGCGCGATTTCGTCGCGCTGCTGGAGGATGCGGTCATCGATCTCCTCGGCGAGCACGGCGTGACGGCAACTCGCCGCCGCGGTGCGCCCGGCGTCTACGCGGGCGAGGCGAAGGTCGCCGCGCTCGGCATCCGCGTCACCCGCGGCCGCGCGTTCCACGGCCTGGCGCTGAACGTCGACATGGATCTCTCGCCGTACCGGGCGATCGACCCCTGCGGCTATCCCGGCCTCGCGGTCACGCAGGCGCGCGACCTCGGGGTCCGCGCCGGCAGCAGCGAGCTCGGCGAGCGCCTCGCCGCCCTCCTCGCGGAGAAGCTCGAGCATGCGTGAGCCGGGCACCAAGGAGAAGGGCGCGGCGAAGACCGCGCGCATCCCGATCAAGGTCATCCCGAAGCCGGCGCTGAAGAAGCCAGCGTGGATCCGCGTCAAGGCGGCGAGCGAAGGCACCCGCTTCTACGAGATCAAGCAGATCCTGCGCGAGCAGAAGCTGCACACCGTTGGGATCGCATCCGCGCTGCCAATGCCAAGGCGGAGTTCGAGACCGCCTTTGCCGCGACCTGCGGCGCTGCGGAATTGGTCGCCGCCGGTCAGGCCGTGCGCGGCGTGGCGATGGACGCGCTCGAGGCCCTG
>SXGT01407121.1_pt1 | contig 15684 bp, 14 predicted proteins | sample 3176221 | NCBI WGS metagenome assembly SXGT01 (sample SAMN11356862, study PRJNA531348) | freshwater metagenome | isolation source: freshwater sample F1-120 | place: China: Fuxian Lake, Yuxi | collected 2017-12-25
CGCTTTGAACTCCGCGGGATTCCGCCGATGGTCGCCGGCGCGGCGCGCATCCGGGTGACCTTCCAGGTCGATGCCGATGGCCTGTTGTCGGTGAATGCACGTGAGCAGACCACCGGCCACGAGGCGCATATCGAGGTGAAGCCATCCTACGGCCTCAGCGACGACGAGATCGCCGCGATGCTCAAGGACAGCATCGCGCATGCTTCCGAAGATGCCTTCCGTCGCGCCTTGCGCGAGGCGCAGGTCGAGGCGCAGCGTCTCGTCGAAGCGGTGCAGTCGGCGCTCAATGAAGATGCACACCTGCTGTCCAGGCTCGAACGTGCGCATATTGACAGCTGTCTAGCCAAGCTGCAGGGCGTGCTGCTTGGCGATGATCGCCGTGTTATCGACGCGGCAATGGACGCGTTGTCGAAGGGCACGGCGGAATTCGCCGCGCGCCGCATGAACCAGAGTGTCCAGCGTGCGCTGGCCGGCAAGAAGATCGAGGAAATGGATCAGCTATGACACAAATCATTGTATTGCCCCATGTCGAGTTGTGTCCGCAGGGCGCGGTAGTCGAGGCAGCACCCGGCACCTCGATCTGCGATGCCCTGCTTGACAACGATATCGACATCGAGCATGCCTGTGAAAAGTCCTGCGCCTGCACGACCTGTCACGTGGTGATCCGCGAAGGCTTCGAAACACTTGAAGAGGCCGACGAAGTGGAGGAAGATTTGCTCGACAAGGCGTGGGGGCTGGAACCGACCTCACGCCTGTCCTGCCAGGCCTTGATGGGCAAGGACGATATCGTTATCGAAATTCCCAAATACACGATTAACATGGTCAAGGAAGGCCACTGAACGGAGGACAGGCAGATGAAATGGACCGACACGCTCGATATCGCCATCGCCCTGGTCGAGCATCATCCCGATGTCGACCCGCGCGCAATTCGCTTCACCGACCTGCATCGCTGGGTCATGGCCCTGCCGGAGTTTTCCGACGACGCCAACCGCTCCGGTGAAAAAATACTGGAAGCCATCCAGATGGCCTGGATCGAGGAAATGGATTGAACCCGCTGCAGCCCCTCTCGCTGCTGGCCGCAGCGTTGTTGATCGCCACAACGCCTGCATTCGCCGCCGCCGAAAAGCTCGGCTTCAAGGGTGTCGATCTCGGCTCCAGCCTCGGCCGCATCGCCAGCAACCCGAAATACGACTGCCGCAACGTCAGCACCCCGATTGCAGACATGGTGTGCAGCCTGCGCCCGAAGGAAAAGGAAACCATCGCAGGCGCGCCGATTGAGCTGCTGTTCTATTTCTATGATCAGGGCACATTGACCGGCATTGTGGTCAGCCTGGCTGAAATGCACTTTCAGCCGGTGATCAATGCGCTGAGCGAAAAGTACGGCAAACCCGGCCTGAAGTCGGAAAGCGTCAAAAGCCTGAAGGGCGACGTGTTTGAAGACCGCATCTACCGCTGGACGCGTCCGGAAGGCTCGTTGCAGGCGCAGCGCTACGCCGGCCGGCTGGACAAATCCTCGATCCGCTTCACCGATGACGCCGCCGCTCAGCGCATCGAACAGCGCCGCGCCCTGGTGGCGAAGGATCCGCGCAAGGATTTGTAGGCGGACAAGCCTGCCCGCCGTCGCGCCACGATCAACCCAGGCGGCTGAAAGCGCGAATTGCCGTCGAGCGGGCGGTATCCAGCATGCCGGCGAACATTTCTTCCAGAAACAACCTGATCCGGCGTGGCGCATGCTCGGGCGAGCCTGCGTTGAATGGCGGCGCCGGGTCGTATTCGAGATAGAGCTGCACTGCCTGCGCATAGGCTTCGCCACGCAGCAGCGCGACGAGATGCAGCGCGAAATCAATGCCGGCGGGGACGCCGCCGCCGGTAATCCGATTGCGATCGACGACGATCCGTCCGGCGGCGGGAATTGCGCCGAGTTCGGCCAGCAGATCGCGCGTCAACCAATGCGACGTTGCCCGGTAGCCTTTCAGCAAGCCGGCGGCGCCAAGAATCAGCGAGCCGGTGCAGACGCTGGTGATATAGCGTGCCGTCTGGCCCCTGGCCGCCAGAAAAGCCAGAACTTCGGGGTCTTCCATCATGCTCAGCGTGCCCGGCACACCGCCGGGCACGAACAGCACGTCGAGGTCCTCCGGGGAGTCGGCAAAGCGGGTGGTCGGGGTGACCGGAACCAGTGCCCGCTGGGCGGGGTTTTCATTACCCACTGGTTCAAGGTTCTTCCAGAGCAGATGGATATCGCGATTCATCATCGCCTCGAATACCGCCAGCGGGCCGGCCAGATCGAGCATGAACATGCCCGGATACAACAGCATGCCGATTTTCAGTGTTGCGCCGCCGGTCAGGTCATCGTAGTGCTGCATCGCCGCCAGATGTTTTTGCTCTATCGCCGCGCTCGCCAACGCCGGGTTGGCGTCGGTTTCGGCTCGCACAGGCTGGTTGACGTTGCCGCTCAAGCCGAGCAGCGCAGCCAGTTTCACGAAATGGCGCCGATCCATGCCGCCTCCCGGATCAGAACGAGAAGCTGGCGGTTGCCGTCAGCGTGCGTCCCGTGGAAGGCATCACTTGTCCACCGCCGAAGTAGGCGGAAGGCGTCAGATAGTCCTTGTCCAGCAGGTTGTTGATGTTCAGGCCGAATCTTGCCAGCCGGGTCTGGTAAGACACCTGGGCATCCCAGACCGCCGTCGCCGGCGTGAAAAAACTGTTGCTCGCATCGCCCGGCAAACGCGCGTGCTGCGTCACCCCCAAGCCCAGGCCGAGTCCGTCAAGTGCGCCCGCGTGGATGTCATAGCGTGTCGCCAGGCGGAAAGACTGTTCCGGCACCATGAATAGCTGCCGACCCACCACATTGGCAATGGCCGCATGGCGAGTGCCGCTGTACTCGGCCGTTTGCGACGTGAAGGCGGCGATCCATTGCCAGGACGGATTGATCTGCCAGCGCAGGTCGATCTCGACGCCCTGCGAGGCCTGATCGGCCTGGTAAGTCAGAAATGCCGCGCTGGCTGTGGCGACGTTCTTGCGCGCCAGATCAAACAACACCACGCTGGCGTTCAGACCCGCGACGTCCTTGACACGAAAACCGGCCTCGATTTGCGTGACCTCTTCCGGTTTCGGCGTTACGCCGGCGGCATAAGTGGTCAGTGTGGGAGTGCGCACCGCTTCCCCATAGCCGAGGAAGAAGGAATGGCGCGGTGTCAGTTCATAGACCACGCCGAGACGTGGCGTGGCTTTCGAAGTCGAGTCGGTTGAAGCAACGCCGGCCTGCGTTTGCCGGAACTCGATGTCGTTCAGGCGCAGCGATCCCAGCACATGCCAATTTCCCGCGTCGATCTGATCCTGCACATACGTCGTGGTGGCCTTGAAGTTGCGCCGATAAGCCGAATCGAACAACGAATTGCCGGCGGGTTCGATCCAGGCCGGATAGATCGAGCTGCGCAGGTCGATGCCGACACCCCCCAGCAGCGCGGTGCCACCAAGGGGCGAGATGCCGAGGCCGAAAGGGTCGGAGAAGCGGAGGAAGGCCTGTTCACTCGATTTTTCATGATCGATGCCCAGGCTCACCCGATGTTTCAGGCTGCCCGTTTCGAACTTGCCGCTCAGGCTGGGCGATAGCACGGTCGAAGTGAATTCCTGCCCGAGCCGGTAGCCGTAGATATCCTGTGTCGGCGAGCCGAATGCCGGCAGTGCAAAGCCGGCCAGGAAAGCATCGATTACCGAGGCGTTGAACGCACCGTATTGATCCAGTTTCAGGCGGTTGCGCGCGACGGTCAGCGCGAAGTCCCACTGCTCATTCAAGCGCTGCGTCCACTGGGCATTGATGCCCCGGTTCTCGTTGCTGGTTTCCGGCATGCCCTCGGCGCCTATGAAACGGCTGCGCGCAATGCCGCCGATGATCGCCGGCGATGCCGCGTTGGCGCGTGGCAGACCGGGGTAATCCAGCGTCGTGTTCTCGCTCTGGCGCAGGCGGAGCACAACCCTGGTATCGGCATTGGGCGTGATTGACACGCTTGGAAACAGCCCGGTGCGCTTGAAAAAGATGCGATCCACTTCGCTGTCGGTATCGGAATATTCGCCGATCAGGCGAAACGCCACGCTGGCGCCGATTGGTTGATTGAAATCGAAACCGGCGCCCTTGTGGGCATGGCTGCCCAGGCTGGCGTTGACCTGGCGGATCGGCGTCGGGCGCGGTTCCGCCGTGTTCAGCACGATCGCGCCGCCCAACGTCGAATAGTTCATGCCTTGTGAACCCCCATAAAGCCCGCCGGAAGGCCCCTTGATGACGCTGATCTGTTCGACATTGGCGAGAGATTCCTGATTCTGGAACACGCCCGGAACCGCAACGCCATCGACGATGGTGGCGGCTGAAAATCCGCGAATCCTGAAACCTGTCAGGTTGGAATCGCGCACATCCACAGCATTCACGTTGCTCACATTGCGCAGCGCATCCGACAGCGTCTTGGCGCCCTGATCGTTGAATACCGCTTTCGGCAGGACCACGACCGACTGCGGAACTCGCTCCAGCGGCGTCTGCGTGCGCGTCGCAGCGGCGACGTTCGCCACGCCATATCCGATCGACTCGGCGGTCGCCGTGATCTGTATTTCCGGCAGCGTCTGGGGCATGCGCGCCGACGCGGCAGCCACCGGCATCCGGCTTACTGCCGCCGCGTTGTCGCTGGTCAGGGTCGCTTTCAGGCCGCTACCGGCCAGCAACCTTTCCAGCGCCGCACGCGGTTCAAACTCGCCCTTCAGACCCGCGCTGGCGTTTCCGGCCAGACTGGCGCGGTCGAACAGGATCTGCATTTCTCCCTGTCTGGCCAGTGCATCCAGCGCATCCGCCATGGACCCGGCGGGTACGTCGAAGTTGGCCGGACGCGCCTGCACGCTCGCGGAGGCCGCGCCGAGTGCAAGCAGAACAAGTGTGCCGAGGAGTGGGTGAATACGCATGGGTCGTTCTCCAGAGAAATAAATGCCCGGCCCGGTTTGGGCCATTCTCTGTACGACGAACGAGCGTGCGGAAAGTGGACATTCCGGCGGCGTCAGCGTCGCGCGGTGAACAGCCGGATATGGCGCGCCGTCAGCACTTCGGCGCGAACTGGAAAGGCGGCTTGCAGAGTGTCCAGAAACAGCCCGGGATCGCCGATGCCGAAGCGGCCGCTGACACGCAGATTTTCCAGGCCGGCATCGGCCAGTTCGAATTCGATCGCGTGGTAACGCTGCAACTGCGCCAGCGCCTGCCGCAGCGGCAGATCGCGGAACACGATCTGGCCGGATTGCCAGGCCTCGACGGCTTCGATGTCGGCGGCGGTAACCGGCCCGACACGGCCGCCGGCATCGTAGCGCGCTCGCTCTCCGGCGCCGATTTCGATATTGGCCACCAGATCCGTGCTGACGCCGACGCGGCCTTCGCTGACGCTGACCACGACTTCATCGACGCCGACCTGGACATTGAAGCGCGTGCCGATGTCGCGAATGACGCCGCCGCCGGCTTCCAGCGTGAAGGGTCGTTGGTCTGCCGCGATGTCGAAGGCTGCCTCGCCCCGGTCCAGTCGCGCCGCGCGCATGCCCCCGCCGATGCGGACCGAGACCCGAGTGTCGGCGTTGAGTCGCAGCAGGCTGCCATCGGCCAGCGTGATGGCGCGTTGTTCACCGCGCGCGCTGACAAGAATCTGTTCGTCGCCACGCCACCAATGCAGGCCGGCCGCCGCCACCAGCATGGCCGCTATGCCCCCGGCCAGGACACCTGACCAGACGCCCCGCCACGCACGCCGCCCCGTGTGCCGAAGCGCAGCGACGCGCGGGCGAAATTCGAGCGGCTCCAGCGCCGCCATCGCTTCCCAGGTGGCGCTGGCGTCCTGAAAGGCTTTGGCGTGCTCGGCGCGCTCGGCGAGCCAACTTGCCAACTCCACCGCGTCGCTTGCCCGCCAGTTGCCCGAGTGTTGCCGCGCCAGCCAGTTCGCGGCCGCGCGGCGGATGGCCGCGCGGTCGGAAGCGGATGAAAAGGGGTCGGAAGTAGGCTGTTCCATGTCGTTGAGGATACGACGACCGGGACTGCGCGGCGAGGACAGACACCTTGCCGGCCACGTCGACGGGCGGTTCAGCGGTTGCGCATGCGCTGGGTGCAGTGTTCCAGTGCGCGGGCGATGTGTCGTTGCACGGTCTTGCTGGAGACACCCAGGTGGCGCGCGATCTCGGCATGCCCGAGACCCTCCAGACGGTTCAGAATGAAAGCGTCGCGACAGTCGGGCGGCAGTTCGTCGAGCGCCGCCAGCAAGGCGCCGGCTTCGCAGCCAAGCACACAGCGGGCAGCCGGATCCGGACGCGGATCGGCGATGTCGGCAGCATCCTGATCCTGGATTTCGACCCGGTGGCGACGTTGCAAAGCCCGCCAGCGATCAGTGACCAGATTGGCGGCAATGCCGAACAGGTAGGCGCGCGGCTCGCGCATCAGCGCGGCCGCATCGCGTTCGAGCAGACGCAGGAAGCTGTCCTGAACCAGGTCAGCCGCGTCCTGCGGCCCCACGCGCCGACTGACAAAGTCGGTCAGATCGCTGGCTACCTCACGAAACAGGCGACCGAGCCCGTCGAACCTGTCGGCCTTGGTGGGCTCGGCATTTTCGGTTAGTTCAGCGCACACCGGACCGACCCCCGCGCCTCGCAACTGCATGCCAGTACATGCGAGGCGCGGTCCACTTCAGCCACCGGCTCACGAATCCAGCGCACCTCGCCTTCGAGCAGACGCAGCTTGCAGCCGCCGCACTCGCCGGCCTGGCATTCGGCGTTGGGCAGGTGCTCCCAGAGCGTGTTGAGCAACACGCCGGGCTCGGCCGGATAGCTGCCTTTGCCGATCAGCGTGATGGTCGGCAGGGTGTTGGTCAGGATTCCGGCCGGCGCCTGTCCGGCGCGCGCCTGCATGATCAACGCGGCGCTGCCCAGCAGAGTCAAGATCAGGGCGGCTACGGATGTGCCGATTCCGAGAACGATCAGGGCAGTAACCATGCTCACGCCCCCCTGGCCGCGATCAGCGGCGATGTTTGCGGGGCTTGCTGCGTCTGCCGCTCCAGCGCCTTCTGTTTTTCCCGCCGCCACCACATCCACAAGCCGGTCAGCGAGAGCAGGACAAGCACCCAGCCCATGAAGTTGCTCCACCACATCTCGCCCGGCCCCTTGCCGAAAAAGTAGGCGCCGGAATGCAGTTCCCGCATGAACTGATGCAGTGCCACCGACGGGTTGTCCAGCGCCGGCATTTGCCTGTTGGCCTGCATGGCGGGTCGATATGGCTGCCAGTTGACGCCATCCTGGCTGACCAGCGGCCGGCCGTTGGCCATTTCGCCGCGCCCGCCGACGATGGTGAGAACGCGGCCGTCGGCCAGGCTGCTCAACTGGCGCACGCGCCCGCGTTGAACAGATTTCCATGTGCCATCGACCTCGGCCCAGACCGACATACGTGTCGCCACGATGGGTGTCGCGCTGTCCGCAACGCCGGCCAGGCCGATGATTTCCTGGCCGGCGAAGGCGGCGATGCTCCGGGTTTTGCCGGACGCAATGCGGTTGAGTCCCTGCGCGTTGCCAAGCCAGATTTCACCGCCGGGATGCTCCAGGTAGGCCGTGATCGGCAGGTGCTCGGGCACCGATTCGCCGCCCAGCCAACGCATGGGAACCTGTATCTGCGTGACGCTGCGCATGGCGATCAGAATTCCGCTGACCGCTATGATGACCATCGGGATGGCGAGAATGATGGCGACCCAGAGATGTATCCGGCGCGCCGTCCAGGGTTTGCGTTTGTTCGACATGGTTTTCTCCGGTTAGAACTTGGCCAACATTTCGACACCCAGCACGCGGCCCGCGTCCTGCACCCCGTTCGACGTCTCGTACCGCTCGTCGCTGAGGTTGCGGCCGTAGAGCGTGGTCCTGACCTGTGCGCCCTGAACTTTGAAGTCATACGACAGGCCCAGGTCATAGCGGTCATAGCCGCCCAGGAAATCGCCGGCATCGGTCGCGTTGCCCTTGTAGGCGCTGACATGCTTGATTGCACCGGTCAGGGTGTAGCGGCCCATGCCGTGCGACATGGACAGATCGGCAACGGTGCGCGGCGTGGTGCTCTCCACGTTGACGCGCCGGGTGAATTCCGTAATGCCGAAGCGATACGCGCTGTTCTCGGCAAAATTGCCGCTGATGCTCAGTTCCAGACCATCTCTTACCGTGTCGTCCTGGCCATAACACTCGGTGATGTCGGAGGTGCCGTTCCAGCGGGTCGCCGGCGCGCCGGCGGTGGGGACGCGGGCGGCACAGGTTACGGTCGCGTTGGTGGCGGAGGTATAGGTAAAGCCCTTGACGCTCTTTTCGTTCTTCACCTCGCGATGGAAAAAGCTCAGCGACGGGTTGAACAGGCGGCTGATCTGGCCTTCGATGCCGATCTCCCATTTCTTCTGCTCATCGTCGCCCAGGGTCACGCCCGGCATCGGATTCAGGCTGTTGCTCGCCTGCTCGCTGGTGCCGTAGCGCGTGCTGGCCTTCCACTGATCCGTGACTTTCCAACTGGCGCCTGCGCTGAGGAAAGTCGCGGCCGGGAGTGTCCGGTTCCGGTAGATCAACGGCGAGGTCAGTCCGCCCGGCGGTTGCGCGCCCGCCGTGTAGTAATCCAGCCCGCGCACCACCTTGACCGTATCCCTGCGGTAGCTTGCATCCAGCGCCAGCCGGTTGGACAGCAGCTTCTGCTCGATCTGGCCAAACCAGCCGCTGGTCTTCTCCTCACGCGGAATACCCTCGAAGTAGTTCATGCCGGTGGGGTTGTTCCAGTGCTGATAATCGCCGCCGAGCATGACGCGCGTCTTGCCGTAGTCGATGTTGTGGCGAAGGTTCAGATGGGTGTTCTCGTTGTCGTTCAGATTCGGTGTCGTGGTCATCAGGATCTGATGGCTTTCGGTGCGCGACAGGTTGAACAGAGTGGTGTGATCCGAGCCCCATTGCTTGCTGCCGCTGACGACATAGATGTCGCTCTGCGACGGATCGATCCGCCAATCGCCGTTGGTACCGAAGACCGGCGGCGTACCGGCCGAGAAATGGTTATTGGCGTTCGGGATGCCGAATTCGCCGTCGTCCCGGTAGGCCATGAAATCCAGCAGCCAGCCGCCGGCCTTGTAGCCGGCCTTGAACAGACCGGCAGTCGTTTCGCGCCAGATGTTGTAGCGCGCGCCGTTGTCGAGCAGGTCATCCGGCCCGTTGCTGTCGGCGTAATTCAGCAAGCCGGCGATATAGCCGCCGGCTTCCTTGTTGCCCATTGTCTTGCCGAGCCAGACGCCGGCCTGCACGCTGTCGAGGGTTTCCACCGCCAGTCGCGCCTGGGCCTCGTTCCTTGTCGGCTTGCGGGTGCGCACGATGACGAATCCATCCACCGGCGCGCCGCCCGGGCTGGCGGAACCGGTCATCGGGCCCATGGTCAGAGCGCTGGCGCCGCGCACCACGGTCACTTCCTCGATCGCCATCACCGGAATGTTGCGCATGATGCGGCCGGCCAGATTCGGTTGCAGATAAGCGCCATCGACGATCCAGCGGAAGTTCGAATCACCGCGTATCGACAGGCCGCTGAACCCCTTGCGGCTGCCCTGCGTGGAGATCACCCCGGTCGCGTTGTTGAGCAGTTCGAAGACATCGGTCGGACGCAGTTGCTCGATCTCTTCGCGGGTAATCGTCTGGCTATGGCTGTTCGAGCTTTCCGGCGTGCGGAACGGATTGCGCGCGCTGGACGGCAGCAATTCCTCACGCGGCGCCACTCCGGAAATGGTCATCGTGGCAAGGGTTGCAACCGGGTTGGCCTGCTCGGCCTGGGCCGTCGCGGCCAGCGACAGCGCCAGCGCGCAACTCAATCGGGAAAGGCGCGGCGCAAAGCCGGGTTGCCGGTGCGGCGTGTCTGCGGATGTGGTTTGAGCAAGTGTGTTGGCGTGTTGCGGGCTTGAGATGTGGCGGGATAAAGACATGATCGAAACTCCTGAACAAAATGGATGCGGCGCAGCCAGGGGTGGCCTGGATGGGGGATGACTGGCTGCGGCATCGGGCCAGGAGCCTGCCGGACTTTGGAATCGTCGGCTGCAAATCGACCGCGCCGGTCCCTTTTCTGCCGGTTCCTTGCACCCGCAAGGGGTACGCCGAATTCGTAAGCGCTAAAGCGCAACGACTCCGCTGCCCCATGGAACAACCATGCGGCGGCGAATCCGGTAAAAAACGGCCTCGGCGGGGTCGATTTTCGCTATCGACGACCAAAGTCCGACAGGCTCCAAGACATGGCCTGACCGTCGGGTGAGCATGAGTAACGCTCATGACCGACGGCGATCAGCAACTACCGTTGCCAAAAGGCCGGGCTTGGCCAGCGCGGATCAATTCGGCATCCGCGCCGGCTGCATCGTGAAGATCAGGAGAGCGCGGGCGGGCCGCGCGGGACAAGCGGAGTGAGGGCGGGGTGTTGCGCCGGGCAGAACGCAATGGCAGGTGGCGCTTGCGCGTTGACCAGGGCGAAGGCGATCTGGAGCGGCGCCGGCACCGGGGTACTGGCGATGGCTGGCGCTGCGCAAGCGGCGCATAGATCGCAGCAGCGCGGCTTTGCATCATCTTGTTGCGGCGACTGCTGCGCCTGAATCTGGCCCGTTTCGGCGTCGATGCTGACCATGCCTTGCGGGGTGCAAAGCTGGATCAGTCCATCAACCGATTGGACAGGCCGGATATGCCCGACAGCCGCCAGCGCATGCAGCACGATCGCCAGCACGCCGAGCCAGAGTACGGCGGCGGAAAGGCGCGATTTGCGGCGGCGAGCAGGCATCGGGATCAAGGGAGTCAGTGGAGGCAGGCCACGCGCGGCGGGTGCAGCAATGCCTGTGGAATGCCGCAGCTTGCCTGTAACCCGCCCGTGATCATGGCCGCGCGCCTTTCAGCCAGGCTTGCAGCATGTCGGTTTTGAGCGCACCGCTGATGCCGGTGCGCCGGCAATCTTCCCGGTAGAGATAGGTACGCGGCAGTTCGCCGGCCCATTGTCGATCGACCGAGTAGCGCAGGCGTTCCGGCGCGTCGTCGCCGAACACCCAGCGTTCGTCGGCTTGGATACCCAGCCGATCAAGCAGGGCCGCGCCGGTTTCACCCTGCTCCGCCGCGTCGGTCTGCACCAGGACGACGTGGAGATCGGGGTGTTGCCGCCGCAATTTGTCCAGCTTGGCCAGGCCATCCTTGCAATGCGGACAATCGAGCGACCACAGCGCGAGCGCGAACGGGCCTTTGCCGCACTGGCGGGCGGTGATCGAGTTCATGCTGGTGGGGTCGAATTCGCGTACGTCGTTCGCCGCCGCGCTGGTTGCCAGGGACAGGGCGGTAAGCGCCAGCAGGGCGGCGGCGAGTCGTTTTGCGCTGTTCATGGAGCCCCTCCGCTGGTCATGTCGAACACGCGCATGCCTTCATCCCGCGTCTGCCAGAACACAGCCAGGCGTCCATCGCGTGCCAGCAGGCGGGGTTGATCCGATGCCGCCGCCGTGCCGGCCAATTCGCGCGCAGTCCAGTGCAGGCCGCCATCCGGGGAATATTCGCCATGCAGCACGGTGCGTTCGCCGTCGAACTCTTTCCATGCGATCAGTAGCGCATTGCCGCTGGAGACGATGGCGGCATGCGCGGCGCGCGCGCCTCCCAGTTGGCGGCGGTCGGCAACGCGGCCAGCATCGAGGCGGCCATAGAACACGCCGGGTGTCGCGCCCTGGGTGAACCAGACCGCATGCAGTTTCGCATTGGCGTCGGTGGCCAGCGCCGGGCCGTGATGCGGGCAGGCCTGCGTGTGCCAGTCGTCGAAGGTGGCGCGCAGCAAGGGTTCGGCGCGGCCATCCGGGTGCAGGCGAGCGAGGGCGTGGTCACGAATGTCGGGTGCGAAAACCTGCCGCCAGAACGCGAAGACGCTGCCATCGGGCTGCGCCGAGAGGGCGATGCGGCAACATTCGCAGCTATGGTCGGCGATCCGGAAATCGCCCTTGAAGCTGGCGCCGCGGTCGCTGGACACCGCGTAGTAAAGCGCTGCGCCGCGATAGTCGCGAGCGGCGGCCTTGGCGAGCAGGAGATCGCGTTTGTCGATCCAGGCGATGAAGAGGCTGCCGTCGCTGGAGACGCTCATCGCATCGAAGCGATGCGTGATCTCCTGCCGGTCGGCATGCACCGTCAACGGGAGATCGAAACGCTCGCCGCCATCGAGCGAACGGGCGAAGCGGATTTCTCCCGTGTACGGTTTCGCCAAGGGGCGCGTCCAACTGACGTAAATCTCGTCGTTCGGCCCGAATGCGATCTTGGGATGGCTTTCGCCGTCGGCGGCAATGGCTTCCGGCGTGGCATTGATCGCGCGCGGCAGCGACCAGTTGCGTCCGGCATCGGTCGATTTTCGCAACACGACGTGGCCACCCTCCTTGCCGACGGCCCAGATATTGCCGGCGCGGTCATAAGCCGCCGAACTGCCGAGTTCCAGGCGCGCCGGTTTCGTCGCCATGCCGGATTCGGCGGCCTGGCCGGGCGCGGCGGGCAGGAGCAAGGCTATGCCCAGCAGGCAGGCGCGGGCAAATGTCCGTACCGGCGCGGCGGCGGCAGTCTGGCGGATGGGCGTGAGGTTGAACATGCCGGCGCCCGCTCAATAGTCGTACTTCAGATTGGCGAACCAGGTCCGCTGCGGGTACGGGTTGGGGTTCACGAAGTAATCGTGGTTGCCGAGGTTGTTGATACCCAGCGACCCGGTCCAGTGCTTGCTCAACTTGTACACCGCCTTGGCGTCGAGCACGGTGTAGGAACTGACCGCGCCGTACACGTTCGGGTTGATGTCGTTGTAGAGCAGGCTGTTGTGCTGCTGGCCGCTGTAGCGTGCCGCCAGACTGAGCGACAGGCGATTCGACGGGCGATAGACGCCGACCAGGGTAGCCCGCCAGTTCGGTACGCGCGGCTGGTCGAAGCCGACCACGGCCGGATTGCGGTCGTTGCGGCGGATTTCCGAATCGACATAGGTCAGGCTGCCGGTCAGATCGAAGCCCTGAAACCAGAGGTCGCTCAGTTGCAGCACGCTCTCGACGCCGACCGTGAAAATCTTGTCGACGTTCTGGATGCTGGAGATATTCGGCGTCACCGTGGTGTCGGTCTGCGAAATCAGCGCATCGCGCTTGTCTTCCCAGAACAGCGAGTTGCGCCAGATACCCTTCTCCAGCCCGAGTTCAGCCGCGAATTCGCCGGACAGGACATGTTCCGGCTTCAGATTGGGGTCATTGGTGCGCTGCGCGCCGGCGCCGAAATTGATCAACTGGAACAGTTCAGCGACGGTCGGATAGCGATAGGCCTTGCCGATCGAACCGCGCAGACTCCAGTCGGGCGTCGCCTGCCAGGACAGCGAAAGCTTGGGCGAGAAATTGGTTTCCGAGCGGTCGCCATACACCACATTGAGCGGCGTCGGCGCCACGTTGGCGGTATTGAAGTTGCTGCCCTTGCTGGCTTGCCAGCGTTCGACACGACCGCCGGCAACCAGCTTCCAGTCCGGCGCCAGTTTCCAGGCGTCCTGCAGGTAGAGGCCCTGGGTTTCGGTCCTGCCGCGCGAATTGCTGCCCAATGCGCCGGGCGCGCCCGCCAGCCAGTCGGTCGGTACGGCGTAGGTATCGGAAACCAGATCGTAACGATCGTAGTGATAGCCGAAGCTCCACTGATGCCTGCTTTGCAGGTTGCCGTCCGGACGCCAGTCGCCACGCAGATCGAGCGAGGTCCAGCCGGTATCGTCGCCCACCGTCAGCGTGCCGCGCGGTCGCACCGCGCCGGTGCCGGAATCGAGCAGGGAGCCGGTATTGGTGGCCGAACGTGAAAGTTCCTTGCTCTGGTCGTACAGGCTGGCGACGACTTCCCAGTCCCACTGGCCGTTGGTCGTGGTCTTCAGCGCCAGGCCGTGCATCCAGTGCTCGCTCTCGCTGCGGCCGGGGCTGACGCCGGACAGGGTGTAATAGGTCGGGTCGCCGGTGAACTGGACAAAGCGGGTGGCACCGGCAGCCGTGGTGTTGAACACCGGATTGCCGGCGGCGTCGCGCAGATAGCTTTCGACGCTGGTGTCGGTCTCGTTCTGCCAGAACCCGAGTGTGTAGGTGGCGCGCATCTGCGGGTTGATGTCGTAGGCCAGTTTGATCTTGGCGTTGTCCTGCACGGTATGGTCGGCGCCGATCGCGCTGCCGATGATGCGTGGCCGGCCGGTGGTGTCGATATCGCGAATTTCGCCGCTGACCGGCGTGAACGGCGTGCCGGCGGCGGGTTGTGTCGGCCGTGTCGCGGCGCCGAACGTCTGCGGGTGGCCGTGATTGTCGAGGTGGTCGCCGCTCAGCCAGAGCGACCAGTCACCAAAGCGGTTGCCGAGCGAGACATTGCCGTGCTTGCCGGTGAACCGGTCGTCGGTGCCGTACATCTTGAAATTCTGGCCGAATACATCGGCGGAAACATGTGCCTCGAACTTCTCCGGCATGCGCGTCTTCATCTTCACCACACCGCCCATCGAATTGCCGGGATAGAGCGCCGAGAACGGCCCATAGATGATGTCGACGCGATCAATCTCCTCGGCCGACACCATGCTCCAGCGCGGCGGCGTGCTGAAGCTGTTGTTGAGCAGGTTCGACAGCAGCAGGTTGTCGGCATAAACCAGGGTCTGCGCGCTGGCGATCGAGCTGTTGGCGCGCATCACCAGAATGGCGTTGCGGTCGCCGATATAACGCTGGCGGACATGGATGCTGGGCAGGTATTGAATGGTTTCCGCCGAGGTCACGGCATTGACGCTTTCCCTGATCTGGCGGGCGGTCACGCTCTCCACCGTGGCCGGCAGATTGGCGGGAACGGCAGGCATTTCCGCCTTGATCGACAGTTCGCCCAATTCCTGTTCGCCGGCCGCCAGCGAAACAGGGGCATGCGTGGCCAGTGTGGCAAGGGCGAGGGCAAGGGCGACGGCGAGCGGATTTGGTCGGAACGAGAGCGGGGTGAGGTTGGGATGCATGTTGTCTTCTTTGATTTATATGAGGGATGTTGTCGAGGTTCAGGGGTTATTGCGCGGGGTCGCTGACGAAGCCGATGCGCACCATGCCGTTCTTCGCCGCGATGGCCATGACCTTGGCGACGTTTTCGTAATGCGTGAAGCGGTCGGCGCGGATATGCAGTTCGGGTTGCGGCTGCTTGCGGGCTTCCACGGCAAAGCGCGGCGCCAGTTGTGCGAGCGCGACGACCTCGCCGTTCCAGTACAGCGAGCCGTCGGCGCGGATGCCGAATTCGATATGGTCCGGCCGGGTCAGGTTGGCGCTGCTCGACGCCTTCGGCAGGTCGATCTTGACCGAGTGCGTCAGCAACGGCGCGGTGATCAGGAAGACAACGACCAGGACGAGCATGACATCGACCAGCGGCACCACGTTGATTTCAGCCACCGGCGCTTGCCGGTGACGGGTTCCCAGGCTGCCGATGGACATCAGATCGCTCCTTCGCGCGGATGCACGACGCGCAGGACGCGCACTTCGCCGGCCGAACTGTTGGCCTTGGCGCCGACGGTGATCAACGCGAACAGGTCATGCGCAAAGGCGTCGAGCTTGGCCAGCAGGATGCGGTTGCCGCGCGTGAAGGCGTTGTAGGCGAGCACCGCCGGAATGGCGACGGCGAGGCCGAGCGCGGTCATGATCA
>SXGT01564917.1_pt1 | contig 15683 bp, 14 predicted proteins | sample 3176221 | NCBI WGS metagenome assembly SXGT01 (sample SAMN11356862, study PRJNA531348) | freshwater metagenome | isolation source: freshwater sample F1-120 | place: China: Fuxian Lake, Yuxi | collected 2017-12-25
CCTCCCGCCGCTGCCACTGCTTCGGATCGCGAGAGGTGTGGAACACCGGAAGGATCTCGACATAGTCAGGGTACTCCCCGAACAGCACGACGTAAGGGAACCTGCGGACGATCGCCTGCCGGATGCGGCCTTCAACCCGCCGGTGTGCCTTGGGGTTGCGCTGCACCGCCGCAAACGCGACTTCGACGCACCCCAGCACTCGTCCCCGAGGCCCTCTCGCCGCTGCTTCGAGGGAAGGCTCTCGGATCGGGTCATCGGGTTCGCGGCAGTCACCGCGCCGATGCCCGACCTCGTTGACCGCACGCTCGCCCTTCGCTGGCTCGGGGGCCTCCCCGACGAGGCACGCCGGTTGAAGAAACTCGGCGCCAAGGACGGCCCGGTCAGGGTGCAGGCGGGTCAGAACGTAGCATCCACCAGGAGGGAACCGCCCCACTCGGCCCGGTCCAGCGACGCGCGATCACCGAAGAAGGTCGACGCGCCGGCCTGAACCTTGAACTTGTGCCCATTGAGGTAGAGGTTGGCGCCAACCGTGGCTTCGTTCGGTTGTTCGGCCACGGTCGCGAGCAGCGTCGGATCTGTCCCGTCGAAGGCGCCCAATCTCGCGTATCGAGCCGCCACCTCGACCTGGGGTGCGACCATGTACGAGGCCTGCGTGACCACCCCCCAACCCGACCGGGTGTACTCGACCGCCGCCACCCCGGCCTCGTCGACGCCGTCGATGTGGTCGACAGACGCCTCGCGCAGGATCCATTCGGCCTCCACGGCGAGCCCCCGCCACTTGAACACCGCATCCGCGGCCGCATGCGTGTAGTCGGTGGTGCCGAGCTCGTACACCGTGGAGGTGGTGCCACGTGCGCGGGCGCTGCCGTGGTTGAAGGCGCCGGCCACCCCGAGCGCGAGACCCGGGGCGGTGCGACGAGCCAGGTCGCCCTCGCTGTCGTCGTCGATCGGTCCCAGGGGCCGGACCTCGACGCGCCCCACGAACAGTCCGCCGGGAGGTCGTGCGTCAAGCTGGTGGATCCCGGAGCCGCCGAAGACGCCGAGACGGTAGGCCACCACGGAGTCCGCGCCACCGAGCCGGTCGGACCCCACGACCACCCCGAGGTCGCGGTCGAGCGCGAACTCCGAGATCACCCGCGGTCGATCCGGCAACTGGAGCGCGAACTCCCGAATGGTACGCAGGCGATCGAAGGGAACGAACGCCTGGCCCACCCGGACCATGAGGTTCGGGTTCTGCGTGAAGTCGAAGTAGGCGTCGAAGACCGGGCTGGTGGCCCCGTCGCGGAAGTCGCGCTGCGCCACCGCGAGCTGGAGCACCCAGCGTGTGTGCTCGGAGAGGAGGTGCCCGCCCAACCATAGTCGGGCCGTGCTCAACTGCGTTTGCAGCTCGGGTTCGGCCGAACCGCCCGCCTCGGCGGCGGGCACCGAGACGAGCTCGCGGAGTTGCACCCGCCCCCGTAAGGTCAGCGAGAATCGACCGTCGCCCGAGGCAACGGTGACGCCCGACCCGGGGGCCGCCGACACCGCCGGGACCGCCGGCTCGGCCGCGAGCGCGGGCAACAGCAGCGGGAGGATCATTGGAACTCCAGGTGACCGCCGGCCACGCGCACCACGCGCTCGGCCAACTCCGATACGTCGTCGGCGTCGTGCGTGACGAGCAAGACCCGCGCGGTCTCCTTGGCCAGCACCGCGCGGAGGGCCTCCCGCATCCGTCGACGCAACGGAAGGTCCAGCGAGCCGAAGGGCTCGTCGAGGAGCAGCAGCTCGGGGCGCGGCGCGAGCGCTCGCGCCAACGCAACCCGTTGCGCCTGGCCCCCGGACAGCTCGCCGGGGCGGGCGGTCAGCCGCGCGCCCAGCTCCACGAGCTCGGCCAGCTCCCGCACTCGGGCATCGCGTTCTCCCCGCCCCCACCGGTGCAACCCGAAGCCGATGTTGCCCGCCACGTCCAGGTGCGGGAACAGGGCGCTGCCCTGGACGACCAGGCCCACGCCGCGGTCCCGCGCGGGCAGGTCCACGCCAGAGGCCCCATCGAACAGGACCCGCGGCCCCAATGCAATCCGCCCGCCGGTGGGGCGCACCAGCCCGGCCACCGCACGAAGCACCGTGGTCTTCCCCGCACCCGACGGGCCGACCAGCGCCGTGACCCGAGTGTCAGAATCGAACCCCAACGCGTAGGTGAACGTCCCCACCCGCCCGCGTACATCCACCGCGAGCGCACTCACCGCGCCCCCGATCGGGTCACCATGTACAACACCGAACCCGCCAGGCCCGACAACAACACCGTGAGCAGCGCGGCGTCGCCGCCGCGCCCGGCCTGCACCGCGTCGTACACCGCGAGGCTCGCGGTCTGCGTGCGGCCCGGGATGTTCCCGGCCACCATCACCGTCGCACCGAACTCCCCCATCGCCCGCGCGAACGCCAATGCGGTGCCCCCCACGACGCTCCTCCACGCAAGCGGCACGGACACCTCGCGGAACACCTCCCACTCGGTCCGCCCGAGGGTGCGTGCGATGTCCTCCAACTGGGGGTCCACCTGCTCGAAGCCGGCCTGAACCGCACGAAACATAAATGGAAACGCTGAAATCGCCGCTGCCAAGACCGCGGCCGCAGGGGTGAACACCAGGGAGCCGCCGGTGGCCACCTCCCAAGCCCGGCCGACGAGCGAAGATCGACCAATCCCGAGGAGCAGCAGGTATCCGAGCACCGTCGGAGGCAGCAGCATGGGCAACATCACCACGGTGGAGACCGCGTCGGCCCACCGCTCGCGCCGCCGCGCCAACCATCGGGCACAGGGGACGCCGGTCACGACGACCAGGATCGTGGCCGTTGTTGCCACAGCCAACGAACGGAGCAGGAGGTCGACCATGTTCATTCGCTCGGCCGGACGAAGCCGTACCGTTCCATCACCGGCCGGCCCAGCGTTCCGGTCACCAACCCGATCATCTTGCGCCCCGCTTCGGGACGCTCGGCGGCGGTCGGGATCGCCGCCACCTGGACCAACGGATCGTGCAGGGATGCATCGATCGGCGTGTAGGCGGCGCCTTCCCTCGCCAGCGCCAAGGACAACGCCACGATGCCGGCATCGGCGTTCCCCGAGTCCACCAACTGTACGGCCTGCGCGATGTTCTCCCCGAGCACCAGCCGGGGCCGCACGGTCTCCAGTTGGCCCGACGAGGCGAGCGCCTGCTCCGCCGCCCGCCCGTACGGCGCGTGCTCCGGGTTGGCGATGGCCACAAACCGAAACGCAGGGTCGGACAACCCCGCGAGCGACGCGGGCGGCGCGCGGCCCGGCGGCGCCACCAGGACGAGGCGCCCGAGGGCGTACTCCACGCGGGTGCCGGCCCGGACCAGGCCGGCGCGGTCCAGGCGATCGATGAAGTCGACACTCGCTGCGAAGAACACGTCCGCCCGCGCGCCCTGTTCGAGCTGGGTGGTGAACGCGCCCGTCGATCCGAAGGACAACGTCGGCGCGCAGCCGTAGGTGGCGGCGTACTGCGCGGCGAGCTCGGTGAGGGCCGGCGCGAGGTCGGCCGCCGCGAGCACCAGCGGCGCCTCGCAGGCCACGGGAGCCGCGCCGGTGGTCGCCGGCGCCGCGGCCGGGCCCGGGGGCCCCTCGCCGCACGCACCGAGCCACCACAGGCAGACCGCCGCCCTCACGCCGCCGTCCCGATGTGTTGCAGATCGTAGCCGCCGAGGCGCTCGTAGTCGGCACGCACCGCCGGCGCCCGCAGGACGTCGAGGAGGGACGCCACCACGGGCAGCGCCAGGAAACGCCGAGGTACGACCAGCCGGTACGCTTCGTGCTCCCATGGCGAAAACGACAGGCCGAACGCCCGCGCCGCGGCCGCCGTGGCCACACCGGCGTCGGCGAGGCCGCTCGCGACCGCCTCGGCCACCGCGAGGTGGCCCCTGGCCGCGGTTCGGTAACCGGGGAGGCGCTCGCCCACGACGCCCGCCACGGCGAGCCGCTCGTCGAGCAGGCGTCGGCTCCCGGACCCGGTCTCGCGGTTCACCAGGCGCACGCCGGGCCGCGCCAGGTCTTCGGCCCCGGCCAGCGCCAGCGGGTTGCCGGGCGCGACCACCAGGCCCTGCTCCCACACCGCCAGGTGCACCACCTCCGCGTCGAGCCCCGCCGCCGCGACGCGCGCGGCGGTGTCGGGCAGGTGGCTGCCCGCGACGTGCACTTCGCCCCGAGCGAGGCGCCCCAGCGACGCGGTGCTGCCCGACTCGACCCAGAGCAGGTGGACGCCGTGCCGCTCGGCCAGGCGCGCCACGAGGATGGCCGTGCCCGGATCGCAGCCCGCGAGCACGACCGTGGGTCGGCCTTCGCCCCCACCCCCCGGGAGCCCGTGGGGCGCGCCCAGGGGGAGCTCGACGTCGCGCTCCCCCACGCGCACCACGCACGACGGGGCCACGGGAGGGAGGGGCCCGGCCCCGCCGAGGCCGAACAACGCCTCGACGGGGGTGCCGAGCGCCCGGGCGAGCCGAAGGGCGGTGTCGGTGCCGGGGATGGCGCGACCCGCCTCCACCGCTGCGTATGCCTGGCGCGAGAGGCCCACCGTGTCGGCGAGCGCGGTCGCGGTGAGCCCGGCGCGTGTACGCGCCGCGCGGAGGTGTACGTGGAGCGCAGACACGCCCCAGGCGTAGCGTCGGGGCTACATCACGTCAAGCCCACTTTACATGCGGGGCGGCGTACGCTCCGCGCACGCTTCGTCGTATTCGCGCTCCCACGCCGCGATGGCATGGGCCGCACCGCGCAGGACCAATTGGGCTTCGGCCGCGCGCGCCAACCACCCCGAAAGTGTGGCCCCATCGGCCTCGGCCGCGTCGCGGACCCGCTCGACGAGCTCAACCGGCAAGGTAACGGAGAGGCGTTCCATCCCGTCGTCATACGACTACGCTCCCGCCACGTCAAGCCCGCGCGCCGCACGCGGTGCCCGCACGCGCCGATCGAGGTCGGGACGGTCGCGGGGCGCCGCCCCGACCCGAGCCCCTATTCGCCGCAGCCGCAGCCGCCCGTGAACTCGACCGCGTTGGCCGCGACCCAGCCCTGCCACCCCTCCCGGGCGATGAAGCCGGCGAGCACCAGCGCCACCACGCTGTCTGCCCACCACCAGCTCGGCACCATCAGGTAGATCGCGCTGCCGGCGAGGAGCACGGTCGAGAGCTGGATGCAGGCGCGGGAGCAGGCGGCGTCCATCGCGAGCGTACGGCTGTCGAGCGCCGCGGCGGCGGCAAGCTTGGCCCGCCAGAGAAAGGCCATCCCTGCGAGGCTCACGACGCTCACCACCGTCGCGGGCAGCGTGCTCACCGGGTGGCCGCCGGTCGCGAGCTGCGCTGCGGCGCCGAACGCGGTGACACCGGCGAGGACCAGGAACAACGTGCTGATCCAGCGGGTCGCGCGCCGTTCTTGCCCGCGTTGGGTCGTGGCGCACCCGGGCGGTCGCGTGAGTTTCCACCACACCACCGCGGCCGAACCGACCTCGACCCAGGAGTCCAGGCCAAAACCGAAGAGCGCCACCGACTCGTCCGCCACGCCGAACCCCATGGCCACCACGCCCTCGACGACGTTCCACGCGATGGTCAGCCCCGCGAGCACGCGGGCGCGGCGTGGCCAGTCGGGCGGCGCGCTCAACGCCCCTGCCGGACCTTGTAGTCGAGCACCAGGCAGGTGACGGGGTCGACGTTGCGGCCGAAGGTGGCCTCGACCGCGTCCGGCCGCTCCAACGCCAACATGCACGGCAGACCCACGGCGCGCGCGATGACCTCGGCGCTGCGTTGGAGGATGGGGTCCTTGGTCGGCTCCTCCTCGAGCGGGGTGACCATTCCGTTGCGGAAGTCGAGCCGCGGGCTGTCGTTCTCCTCGTAGCGGTTGCCCGGCGCGTCGGCCGCGTAGAGCTTCACGATGCGGGCGATCGGCGCTTCGTTCTGGCTGGTCTCGGGAACGGCGTTGGCGCGGGAGCCGAAGTGCCGCTCGAACGCGTCGAGCGTCTTGGACTGCTTGCTGCGGGCGTCCTCGCCCGTCTGGTAGAGGCAGAACTCGCGGCCCGATGCGAGCTGGGCCTGCTCGATCGCGAGGGTCGGGTCGGGCGCCGGCTGGCCGGCCGCGAGCGCGGCGTCGGTGATGAGCTTCATCCGGCCGGGCTCGTCGTCGGTGAAGCCCACCGTCTCGTCGCCGCGGAACGCATCGACGAAGACCGGGTCGAGGCCCAAGGACCACGCCTGGCGGTAGCTCAGGCGCGCCGGACCGCGGACGCAGATGCGCTGGTTGAGCACGTCGGTCTGCACGTTCCAGTCTTCGCGCGTACGCTTCGGGATGGCCGCGGCGAAGGGGAGCAACAGCTTGGTGGCGGGATCGAACGCATCGGAGCCGCCGATCGCCTCGCGCCAGCGGATCCACTCGGCGCGCGCTTCGCCGCTGTCCTGGAGCAACCACTGGTAGTTGTCGCGGCTCGCGAAGAGGGTGCGCAGCTTCTTGACGACCTCGCCCGCGAAGTCGCCCTGGTTCTCCAACGCGGAGCCGAGCGCGGCGCTGGACGCGAGCTCGCCCACCAACTGCGTGGGCGTGCGGCTGGCGAGGCCGCCGCCGGAGGAGGAGAAGCCCTCGCGCGCTTTGCACTCGTCGAGCTCGTCGGCGGCGACCATGGCGTCGGCCTTGAACTTGAAGGCCGCGCACGAGCTCGCGAAGGTGCCCATGTACCCGACGGCCGCGATGGCCAGGGGGATGAGGATCCGCGGCTGGAGGAGCGCCCCGCTGGTGAGCATGTACCAGCCGCGCATCGCCATGCCGACCGGGCCCAGCGCCCACAGGCGCGCCAGGAGCAGGCGCCAGCCCTCCTGGGCGAACTTCTCCGCGGTGAGGTTGTTGCGCCGCCCCTTGGCCTTGGCGCGCTGCGCCACGACCTCCGGGGGGAGCGCCGCGAACTCGACCGTGAAGCGCGCACCCTCGGGCGAGACCAGGGCGAACCGGTCGCCCGGGCGGAGCGCCATCGGCGTTTGAAGCTGCTGCGGCCGCCGCGCGTCGCCCTTCCACGCGAAGACCGCGGCGGTGCGCTCGCTCGCAGCGAGGATGAGGCTGCCGTCGCCCTGGCGGATGAGCTTGCAGTGCTCGCGGGCCACGCCGAAGGCCTCGGGCAGCACGATGTGGCACCGGTCGCGGTCGGCGCCGAGCCGCACCTCGAGCCCTTCGAACGGGCCAAAGCGGGTTCCGCCGAACTCGGGAGACAGGACCAGGTAGAGGGCGAGATCGTCGCGGGCCATCGCGGGCACTGCTTAACGCCGGACGATAGGCTGTCGGCCGCATGAACATCTTCCTCATCCCGTTCACGCCGTTCCGGCACACCGCCGTGGCCGCGGCGTGCGCCGGATTCTGCCTGGTCGCGTGGTGGGTCGTGCTCGCCGCGAGCTGGGCGGGCGCCCCGTGGAGCCAGGCGTGGGACGGGGCGATCTTCCTCGGTGCGCTGGCCGGGGCCGCGGGGGGCGGCTCGCTCTACGCCGAGGGTTCGTTGCGCCGCTCGCCGATGTGGAAACGGGCGGGCCTGACCGCGCTCGGCACGGCCTTGTCGGTCTTGTTCGCGCTCGGGTGGTTCTGGGCGTGGGCCGGGTTGGTGGGGCCGGCGCTCATGGGCGACGACGGGGCCGACGCCACGCTGGTGAGCCTGCGGCACCGCCTGCTCGCGTGGGTGGCGGCGGGCTTCGGCGCCGGGCTCGGGTCGATGATCCCCCGGCGCTTCCGGGGGGCGTTGTCGCACCTCTCCGGCGGCCTCGTGGCGGGCGTGGTCGGCGGGCTGACCTGGTACGTCGTCGGCTACTCGGCGTACCCGTTCGCCAAGGACCTGTTCTGGGCCGGCGCGGTCGGTGCCGTCGCGTTCGGGGGTGCGTTCGGCCTGTTCACGTGGGGCGTCCCCGACGACCTGTACGCGGGCTGGTTGCGGGTGCTCAGCGTCACGCGGCACGGGCGGCGCATCCCGATCGACGGGGCCGACGGCAAGTCGCGCGAGCGGTTCGTGGGGCACTTCCCGCGGGGCCTCGACCTGTTCCTGCCGGCCGACCAGGGCGTGATGGAGCTGCACACCAGCGTCCTGCGCACCAACGACGGCGAGTACCGGGCGCGCGGCCTGTCGTTGCAGCCCACGTTGGTCCGGCGGTTCCTGGAGCGGGTCGATCTCAGCTACGACCGGCGCCGCCCGGCGCCGCTGGACACGCGCCTGGCCAGCGGCGACCGCCTGTTGCTGGGGCCCAAGGACCGTCAGATCGTCGTGGAGTTCCTGATGCTCCCCAAGGAGGAGCGGTGAGCGTGCTCGGCGCCCTCCTCCTGGTGGTCCTCGGCGGCTGCGCCGAGGACGAGTTCACCGCGATCGGCGGTACCACCATCCGCGTCGGCACGCCGGTCACCAAGGGGCAGTCGGGCCCCTTCGCGTTGCGCATCTTCGACTCCGAGGAGGACTGCCAGAAGGCCGACTCCATCAGCGACGCGGAGCGCGAGTTCTGCAAACCGTTCGTGGACCGCGCCACCGGCACGGTGCGCCTCGCCTTCCAGCTCGTCGTCGACGGCTCGGCTTCGCCGATGACCTTGCGCCCCGACGCCATCGAGGTGCTGCACGACGGCCACAACCCGGCCAACGCCGACGACTCGCGGGTGTCGATCATCCCGCACCAGCCTTCCGCGACCGGCAACCTCTTCGTCCTGTTGATCGACGGCTCGGGCTCGATGAGCGTGGTCGACACCGACGACGGCAAGACCCGGATGGACAAGCTGCGCAGTGCACTCTTGCGCAAGGACGTCGTGGCGTCGTTCTTCGGCGGCGAGGGGGGCGCGCGTGGCGAGGTCTCGCCTCTGGTCTTCCGGGGCAGCGGCCTGCCCGAGCCCCTCGGCGGCAAGTGGGTGGTGTCCGACCCCACCGAGTACATCCGCCTGATGCGCGACGAGCTGCAGGTCGGCGCGGGCTACACCTACCTGTACCAGGCCGTCAACTACGGCACGATGGGCCTGGCGGAGCGCCCCGAGATCAAGACGGCGGTGCAGACGCGCGGACTCGCGCCCACGATCATCGCCCTCACCGACGGGTTCAACAACGAACGCAACTCCGACACCTGCGGCGACAACGCGCCCCGCCTGCAGTCGTTGTTGGAGTCGCTGCAGTCGGTACGGCTCGGCAAGGGCGTCCAGGGCTACCAACCGGACGTCTACACCGTGGGCCTCGGCCGGCGCGCGTGGAAGTCCTTCAAGGTCCCGTCGGGCACCAACGTGTCGGCGGGCCAGCTCTGCAAGGCGTGGGCGCCGCAGCCGATCGACGGCGGGGTGGAGCTCAACGGCGTCGACAACGCCGCGCTGGCCTGGATCGCGAAGGTCGGCAACGGCGACAGCTTCGTCCGGAAGGACGCCGACGGCCTCGCCGAGGCGTTCAAGGCCGCGGCCCAGAAGCGCTACATGTGGTTCGAGGCCCGCTACCGCACCGACCCCTTTCACCTGCGGCGGGGGTTCGACGTCACGATCCGCCTGTCGCAGCCCTACCAGGTCGAGGCGACGGTGCCCGTGCACCCCAACGCCTGGATCGACGGCCCCCCGGGGGTCCCCGGGGCCGACGGTTGGCCGGTGGCGGCGTCCTTCCGCGCCTCGCTCGTGGTCTTCATGTCGCTGATGTCGCTGTTGTTGGCGTGGAACTACCTGCCCGCCTCGTTCTTCAACATGCGCCGGGCGCTCTTCGGCATCTTGTGGGCGCGGCGGTAGGCCCGTCCTGAAGCGCGCCGAGGCGGGGCCGCCGCGCACTACTGCGGGCGACAGGCGTCGGGTACCGGCAAGGTGACGGCGTCGTTGGTGGGGTCGACGTCACCGAGCACGCGTACGCCGCGTTCGTCGACGTCCACCACCGCCTCGACGGTGGCGGCGTCGGGCGCCGCGAAGGTGAGCGCGACCATGCGGGTCTGCCCGACCGGGACCGACACCCGCTCGGTGGTGAGGATGACGCCGTCGGCGCGGATCGACACCGGGGTGCGCACGATCGGGAGCCGCCCTCGGTTGGCGACCTCGAGGTAGACGGTCCAGCCTGCCGCGTCGCAGTCATCCTCGCAGGTGTCGACCACCGCCAACGAGGCGTCGACGCAGCCGGCGGGCGAGCCGGCGAGGGTGCCCCGGAAGGTGTTGCCGGTGAGGTAGTTGGGGACGAACTCGCGGGGGTGCCGGCCGAACGCATCGGCCATGCCGTCGGTGTAGCCGAACTGCGTCCACGAGGGCGCGCCCGCTCCCCAGCCCGGGGCGCTCCACACGCGGAGGGTGGGGCCGGCCGTCTGCCCGTTGTCGACACACCGGGTGTCGAGGAGGTCGGTCACGCCGTCGCCGTCCACGTCGACCACAACGAGGTTTTCAAGTTTTGTCCCAGATTTTATCCATTCTTCGCCGTAGGCCGGAAGGTACACCCACCGGGTGCCGGCACCGTCCCAGATGTACAGAAAGTGCTCCCCGCGGAAGATGATGTCGAGGCGTCCGTCCGCGTTGAGGTCGACGAGGGTGGCCGACGCCCGGCCGCTGACATCGTCCGTGGGGGCGCTCCAGAGCAGTGTGCCCAGGTGGTCGTAGACGAAGAGCGTCTCGGCGGCGGCCACCACGACGTTGGGGTAGCCGTCGCCGTCGACATCGCCGACGGCGGGGGCGGACGGGCGCGCGTTCTGCCAGGTGCTCAACTCCCACGGACCCCACACCGTGTTGCCATGCGCATCGAGGGCGGCCACCTCCCGCACCAGCGAGGCCACCACCTCCGGCGACCCGTCCAGGTCCAGGTCCGCCACCGCGGTGAAGGCGTCGCTGAGGTCGGACTCCCACACCCTCGTCCCGTCGACCTCGTGGGCAGTGTTCCCGGCCACCGCCTCGGGCCGACCATCGCCGGTCACGTCGGCAACCGTCGCGGCGCTCCAATCGGACGAGCTGCCGATCCCGCCATCGCCGGTGCCGAGGAGGTTGCCGCCGAGGTCGTACACCTCGCGCCCGACCACGATCTCGGGGACCCCGTCGCCGTCGAGGTCCCCAACCCCCGGGGCACCGTCGACCTCGTAGTCCAGGTCATTCTTCTCGGTCTCCCAACGCCACTCCCCGGTCGTGGCGTCGAGGGACTGGATCCACTCGGAGCTGTTCACGTACAACTCGGCGACACCGTCGCCGTCGGCATCGGCGAGCGCCAGCCCGGTGACGGTCCCACCGCCGCGCACCCGCCAACGCTCCACACCGTCGCCGGAGACCGCGACGTAGTTCCCATTCACGACGAGAAAGACCGTCGCCAGGTCGGCGAGCGTGAGCTCGCCGTCACCGTCGGTGTCGATGACCCGCGCCACGGCGGGGGGACCACAGAAGCCACTGCCCCCCTCCGTAGGCAACTCCCACTTGACGGTCGGAGTGTCGATGGGGCGCGGCGGGGGTGGTTCGCACGCGTCGGCGGTCGAGACCCCCCGCGGGACCCAACTCGGCGCCCGGCAGGCTTGACTGTCAGGGGGCGCCACGCCCTGGGCGGGCGCGGGCGCCGAGTCCGACGGGCCGACGCGGGGGCCGACGCCGTACTCGGAGCAGGCGAACAGGACTAGAGCAACTCCCAGCAGCTGGCACCTCCGTCCTCGAAGTGTACGCACGCGACGCCCAGGCGCTCGTAGTCGACGTTGCGCAACAGCCAACGGGACGGTGCACCGGGCCGGATCCTCTCGTGGGCCACCCGGAGGTTGCCGAACGAGGTCATGTTCTTCGCCGTTAGCCGGAAGTTGCGCGTGACCGTGTTGGTGCCACTCGGGCCCACCCAGGTGAGGGTCTGCTCCACCCGCGCCGCCCGGATCAGGCCGCGCCAGATCTCCTCGTACGCCTCGTCCGTGTCGAAACTCCCCGATTGCACATCACCGGGGAGGCAGACACAACCTTCGACGTACGTGACGAACGAGAGGTAGGCGCTCATCTCGTCGTCGTCCGCCGTGGGGTGCGAAAACGCCAAGGGGGTGGGGTTGTGCTGGTTCGGGTGGTTCACCAGGTCCTCGTAGGAGTCGTCGTAGCTCGCCGCGTTCGGCATGTCCGCCGCCGAGCAGGTGTAGGTCTTGACTCCCTGCCACGCCACCTCGCCGGGTCCGACCTGGTCGGCGGTGACCACCGTGATCTTGTACTCCACCTTGTTGAAGAACGACAGCCAGACCCGGGCGAGCGCCCCCTTGGCCGCCTCGCCCACGTTGTTGTCCCACTCGCCGACCTGGTCGAGGTCCGACGCGTTCCACGGCGCGCCGCTGGACTGCACGAAGTAGGAACAGTGGTTGAGCATGCCAAGGTACACGCGGGCGCGCACGATCGTGTAGTCTCCGGACGCGACGTACATCCGCGACGACGTCTTGCACACGGCGTACGGCACGACGCCGGACACGAGGTACGGCGGGTGGAGCTCGTCCGTCGCCGCCGGGTTGAGCACGGGATTGCAGGCGCTCTCCGACGAGACGTAGGGCCGCATGTACAACCACGAAATCTGCGTGTGGCAGAAGCCCTCATTAACCCTCAGGTCGAACGGCATGGTGGGCCAGTCGGCCCGTAAGCCGCTGGGGGCCACGGTGTACGCGTCGGTCAGGTGTGCATGGAGCGCGTCGGTCCGCCACCCCGAACCAATGGAAGTGTCGGGGGTCAGAACCCCGGACCCGCCGCTCCACGCGCCGAACGACAGGTCGTACCCCACCCAGTCTCCACGGCGCAGGTCCGGGGAGTTCGCAGGGACTTCCGCAAGTGTGTACCTTCCGAAATAGTCCACAGGGTCGATGGTCTCCGACGGGTAGACCGTGATCGTGTCGCAGGCCACGGGGACTACGGGGATCACCATGTCCCGCGGCACGATCGTGTGTTGGGTAAGACCGCCTCCCCCCGTTCCACGGGGGGACGACGCCAACCCGCCCTCACACGGCGCGCCGGCGGTCCCACATCCACACCCGCACCCCCCCACGTTGGTGGGGCCCTTCACCACGGCGCGACTCCAGTCGACCGGTTTGAACTGTGACCACATGCGACCTCCGGACGGGCAAGCGGTCAGGTGAGGAGGGTGACGATGAGCATCGCGCTGATCCGCGCGTTCTTCACGCCCGTGATGTTCAGCTTGTTGCGCCACACGGCCTGCAGGCGTGCTTCGGGCAGGAAGTTGCCCAGCGTGGCGTAGTCCGCGCTCCGGCTGCCGCCCGTCGGGGTGGCATCGAACCAGGCGCTGGCGATGTTGAAGGGCGAACCCGGCACCTCGTGGTTTCGGTCGAAGCCAGGGATGAACGCCACGTTGAACTCGAAGTCCGTCGCGGCGACCTCCGTCACGAGGCCGTACAGCGCCAGCGAGGCCGCCTTGGGCAGAATGCCACGAATCTGAGGCACCTCGAGGTTCAGGATGGTGACACCCTCCGACGTGCCGAGGGTCGTCACCGGCATGTCCTTGAAAAGTTCGACGAGAAGGACTTTCGGCATTCCACTGGCCATGGTTGACTCCGGGTTGAAACGAGCAACTGCCCGCCCTGGCACTGTAGCCCCACGGACCCGGGATCGATCGCTTCCACAGCGTCTTCATTTCCAGCTCGGATATTCTGCAGGGCCGTGCGCTCCCTCGGGCAGGCCTTCCTCGGCCAGGGCGCGAAGGGCATCCGCCGCGGCGTGCAGCTGAGTTCGGAGTGCGTGACGATGCTCGGGAGCACATCCGCGAAGCGCGTCGCCCAAGAGGGGATCGCGCGCGCGGCGCACAACCTCGCGGAGCGCGCGCGCCCCAGCCGGCAAGCGGGGGCGGCCCACTCCCGATCGAATGGCCCTTCCGGACTCGTCGACTCGGACGCCCAGTTCACGCGCCGTCCACGCTTCACGGACGCAACGCTCGGCGAGTGGACCGCGGGACTGCGGTGGCGCCGCAAGCAACTCGACTTGATGGGCGCAGGTGAGCAACTGGGCGACGGGCCCCAGAAACCGGTGCTGCTCCGCGAGCCGGACCCCGAGCTTCAGCTTTGCGGGCGTGACCGGCAAGTCGGGGTGTGCGAGCAGCCTGCGCAGTGAAGCGGAACGGGCCCCGTGGCGGAGGTACTGCTCGCCCGAGCCCTCGAAAAGTGCGTCCAGCACCGCGAGACCCATGCCCACCAGCGCCGGCGGCGACCGCTGCCCGGCCACCCGTTGCAGCTCGGCCACCAGGCTGTCGACCAGCCCCGCTCCAACACCTGGTCGCGCCACACCGAGAGTCGCGGGGGGGGGGCGGGTCATGCAATCCTCCGTACAACCTGGCGGAGTGTAGATGCGCCTCGGGCGAGCGTCAAGAGCTGGCCCAGGTCTTCGCTCGGGCGGAGCCGCCCCCCGACCTCGGCCGCCGGGCTCGCCCGCTCGGAGTACGGCGCCGCCACGCTCACGGACCTGAGCCGGTGCAGCAAGCCCCTCGCGGTTCGGCGTCCTCCTCCGACCCGGCAGGACCCGGTGATGACGGTGTGCCTCACCAAACGCAGGTTGTGTCCCAACCCGCTGATTTCGAGGACGCCGACCCGCGCCAGCGGGCGCCGCGTCGTGCCCGGCGCCCCCACGTGCATTACGCTCCCCCCGTGCAGATCCACCAGTACGAGGTCGTCCGGGAGCTCGGGCAGGGCCAGTTCGGCAGCGTCTCGCTCGCCGTGGGCGAAGTCCCCGGGCGGCACGGCGCGCCCGGGCGTCGGCGGGTGGTGGCGGTCAAGTCGCTGAAGGACGCCCGAAACGCCGAGTCGTTGCGGCTGTTGCGCCAGGAGTTCGCGCTCCTGGACCAGGTCAAGCACCGGTCGATCGTGCGCGTCTTCGAGTACTTCGACGACCAACGTGCCGTCGTCATGGAATATGTGCACGGCGTCACGCTGCGCACCGTGCTCGAGGACTGCGCCAAGGCGCGCGAGCAGGTGTTCACCGAGGCGGCGATCGAGATCGGGTGCGAGATCGCCGACGCGCTGTACCAGGCGTGGACCACCCCGGGCGACAACGGCGACCGCCTGCGCCTGGTGCACCGCGACCTGAAGCCCGAAAACGTGATGCTGACGGCCGACGGCGAGGTGAAGGTCCTCGACTTCGGGCTCGCCCACGTCGACAACGCCGACTTCGTCCGCGAAGACAGCCGCCTGGTGCGAGGCACACCCCTGTACATGTCGCCGGAGCAGGCCCGCGGCGAAGAACTCGACCACCGGAGCGACTTGTTCGCGCTCGGGCTGATGCTCTACGAGCTGCTCACCGGGCGCCCGGCGTATCGGGTGCCGACCGATGCGCCCGACCCGGTGCGCGCGGCGCTCGCCGCCATCGAGGCCGGCGCGCTGGACGAACAATGCCGCGAGCTCGAGTCGAAGTTGCCGGGAATGGGACCGGTCGTGGCGCGGTTGTTGCAGGCAAACCCCCGCAACCGCTACCCCAATGGCCAAGACCTCCTCGTCGACCTGCGCCGCCAGCTCTACCGGGACCGCGGCAGCTACATCAAAGAGTTCGTGTCGTTCTACTTCGGAAGTCTACATCCACTCAGCGTGCCTCCGGATCCGGACGCGCCGCGAGGAGGCCGCATGTCGGGTGAAAAGCGCAAGTCCATCGAAGAGCGCCTGGCGGAGCAGCTGGTCGACGACACCGGCGAGCCCGGGCCGCGCGCGCCCGTCCCCGTCCGACGCACGCAGCGGGCCGTGCCTCAGGCCGCGGCGCCGGCGCCCACCCCCGCGCCGTCGATGGC
>SXGT01665168.1_pt1 | contig 15681 bp, 12 predicted proteins | sample 3176221 | NCBI WGS metagenome assembly SXGT01 (sample SAMN11356862, study PRJNA531348) | freshwater metagenome | isolation source: freshwater sample F1-120 | place: China: Fuxian Lake, Yuxi | collected 2017-12-25
ACTCGGTGACGATCGGCTGGATTTCCGGGAGTTCCCAAACTTGGTGGCGGATGGGATCGGCATCCACGCCGTCGAGTTCTTTGCCACAGCGTCGGCACTCGGTCGGCACGCACGGCACAACGTCCTGGCATTGCTCGGCAGGAATCAAGGCGCGTTCGTGTTTGTCGTGCCCCGGTTGACCGCCGTGTTTGCGACCCGACTTGGGCTTGGCGGACGGCGGCTTGGCATGAGGATGCGCCGTCGAGGGTGGCTTCGATGAATTGGTAGAGTCCTTGCCGAGTTTCGCTTCCAGTTCGGCGACGCGCGCAGTCAGTCGTGCAATCTGCTCGGCTTGCCACTGGATCAGAGCGACCACCGCAGGCGGCAGCGCGGCGAGAACATCAGGAGGTAGTGGTGCTGGCGCGTCCATGCCAGCTGCGACAATACCCGAAATCGCACTTCGAGGCTATATCACCGTGTGAACGGTTACACGATCACGCAATCTACAGGATCAGACTGATTTTCAAGAGTGACGGGTACTATGAGGCTGAACTAGCGAATCTCAGGAATGAAACTGCCGATATTGATGGAATCGTCATCACGAACGACGACTCGCAGCATCTTGTGCACCTTTCATTTCTGAACAGGAAGACTCTGAGAAAATTTCGAGAAGAGATCGATATTGGATTCATGCCTAGCCAGCCCTACGAATTCAAAGAGTTTCGGCGAAATCGAAAGGGCCAATGGGTTTTCGTGACAAAGCCGATTCTGTGGGATGAAGACCGTCTCCGCTGAAACAGCCTGCCTCACGAGATATACGCCCACGCACTAATTTAGATGTCAGCAAAACAGCGGAGTTTGACCGCCGCCGGCCGGCATGGGAAACTCCCGCTCCTATGCCCCTTCCCAATTCCCCGCCAACGCCTGAAATCTCGCTTACACGTGCGGAAAAGGAGCGATTGCTCCAACAGATGTACACGCTGCCCCACTGGATCGCGGTCATCCGGCTTTTCGCCTACTAGACGATGCCGATGGAGAATGCGCGTCAGGAGATCAAGCCCATTGCCGAGGAATTTGGCAAGGAACGGGTCGCAAGTGCGTGCGAAGCTTTGGTAGAGATTTCCGTGCAGGGCAAAGATTCGGTTGCCCGTCTCAAGCCGCATATCCGCCGCATGGCGTTTCAAATCCTCGGCGCCGAGACGACGGCGGATGCCAGCACGTCGACTGTCGCATCCGACGCCTCGACTCCAACCCGGAAACCGGAAGCGCCACCGCCGCAGCAGCGCGAGAAGAAGACGAGGAAAAAACCGGCGGCCCCTTCCGCACCATCGGTGCCCACGAGGACAAGTGACACGTCGAGCGATTCGCCGATCATGCAGCAATATCGCGCGGCCAAAGAGAAGCACCCCGGCATGCTGCTCGTTTTTCGTAATGTGGCCAAGTAAGTTATGTGGCGTTCGGTTGGGCGCTGGCCATTCCATCGACTCAAGGGTGATTTGGACGCCACATAACTGATAGGGCTACAGCGTTCGCAGGAACTCCATCAATCCTTTGTCTTCGCGCCACGGCTTCTGTGGCTCTTCTTCCTTGATCTCGCAGGTCGCCAAGGCTTTGGCCTTCATTTCCACGTCCACCTCGGCGTATAGATTCGTGGTGTCGACGGAGACGTGGCCAAGCCAACCCCGAATCGTGTTGATATCGTTCCCGGCCCGGAGAAGGTGTGTCGCCGTTGTATGGCGGATTGTGTGTGGGCTCACGCGTTTCTTCGCCATCGAAGGTAGTTTTGTTGCCACCTTCGCGGTGTAGCGTTCTACCAGTGCGTGAATCCCGAATCGAGTTAGCGGTTGCCCGCGACGGTTGAGGAAGACGTGTTCACTGGGACCACGTTCCTGAATCAACTCGGTCAGTTCGCGGACCGTCTGTGCCCACAGTGGGCACCGGCGAGGCTTATTCCCTTTGCCTCGGACCAGAACGGATGCCAAGTCGCGTTCGGGAACCTGGGGTAAGGTCAGATCACCGATACGGACTTGGGCGGTTTCATCTGCGCGCGTGCCAGCGTTGTACAAGAAGAGAAGCAACGCATGATCACGCCGGCCTTGAGTGCTCGTCGGGTCTGGCGCTGCAAGTAGGGCATCCATTTCCGCTTTCTCCAGGTAGGTGACCAACGTCTGTGGCGCCTTCTTGAATGGCACTGTGTGCAGTTGTCCACACCACTCGACCAGTTCGGGGGCGTGCCGACCGATGAACTGGGCCAGAGCATGAATGGCCGCCAGCCGTTGATTCCTGGTGGCGATAGCGCAGCCGCGCTTCTCCTCCAGGTCATTCAGGAATTGTCGCACCCGATCAGCTGAAACGTCGGTCACGGCCAGGCAATCGATCGACTTGCGGGCTCGCCGGGCAATGGCCGGGAGCAATAATCGCAAGGCGTCTCGGTAGCTCCGCTGGGTATTGCGGGCAAGATTCCGTTCGCTGACCATGTGTTCCATCAAGAACCGACGAATCCACGGCCCCAGCAGGGAAGGATCACGCATGGATGTCCTCCCCGAAGGCGTACCGCTCAAAGCGCGTGCTGGCCTCCCGCAGAAGTTCCGGCGTCATGGTCAAGTAGACTTGCGTGCTGACCAGGCTGACATGCCCGAGGTAAACGGAGAGGTGGTACACGAGCCGTTGTACGTCCGCCCCTTGGCGGTACCATTCCGTCAGACGGTGCGCGGCAAAGGTGTGCCGAAAATCATGCATCCGAGGCTGGAAGCGCGTGGTGTCGGAACGCTGAACGCCAGCGTGTTTCCGAAGCCGCTGAAACGCCCTTCCCAACGTAATCGGCGGCAGTGCCTCCCCGTCTTCACCGAGGAAGAAGTTACTGTTGGCGCCGGCCGCCGGATACTTGGCGCTCCGCCAAGCCGCGTAATCGCTGAGCACCTTGGCCAAATCCCGGCTGATAGGAACCAGTCGAGACTTGAAGAACTTGGTGTAGCGAATGGTGAGCAGAGAATTCGGCAGATCGACATCGGCGAGCGCCAAACGCAGGACTTCGCCTCGTCGGAGCCCCGCGCCGTAGAGCAGGAGCAGAATCGCTCGCATGGTGGGCGCCGCAATCCTTGCCGGCAAGCGGCGACAGGTTGAGATCGCATCCAGCAAGCGGCGAATCTCTTCTCGTGAGTAGATGTAGGGCGTCAATGTCGGCAAAGGCTTGGGAAGATCCGTCGGCAGCGGGGCCGTAGCCAATTCACCCCGACTGATAGCGAACCGGAAGGCTCCCTTCAGAGCGGTGTGCTTGCTGAACCAGGTATTCGTGAACGGACCGGTGCCGGCCAAGAAGGCGTTGACATCTTTGAGCCGAATCCGCCTGATCGGCGTTCGCGGACCGATGGCGCGGCAAAACGCCCGGAGATGGATTTCCTGAGTCTTGCACTTTTCTCCCAGCGCTCGGCGGTATGCCACGAATTGCGTGGTGAGAGTCTTGATATTCATAGGAGACCCTCCACATCGAAGTCACCGACCGTCCGCAGCGCGTTCAGATCGACTTTGGCGTAGATGCGAGTGGTCTGCGGCGATCGGTGTCCCAGATGGTCGCCGATTTCTTTCAGCGACAAGCCCTGCGCCAGCAGGTGCGTTGCGCAGGCATGGCGCAACACGTGCGAGCCATAGTGCGGCAGTTTCAAGCCCAGCGCGAGTAACCGGTTTCGAGCGATGGATTTCAACCCTCCCGGCCCCAACGGGCGGAACGGTGCCACCCGCGTCAGGAAGACTTCCCGGCGGTCCGATCGAGGTCGAACTTCGCGCAAGTAGCGAAGCACGGCATCGCCAACAGATCGGCACAGAGGATAAGTCCGTTCCTTCTTTTGTTTGCCGTGACGGACGATCAGAACTTCCTGCTGCCAATCAAAGTCTTCCAGCCGCAGAGCCCTGACTTCTCCGCCGCGCAGGCCGTAAATGGCCAGCAGCATCAGGATGGCGCGGTCACGGACATCCTTGGGCCGATCTCCTTCGGCTGCCGCCAAGAGCCGTTTCACATCATCCCAGGACGGACCGATCGGCAAATCTTCGTGTTGATACACGCGCGGCGTCGCAATGCCGTTCGCCAATCCCCGACGGCACCATCCGCGCGCTTCAGCGAACCGAAAGAACGGGCGCAGGACCCCAGCCCATCTTCTGACAGTTTTGCGCGTATAGCCGCGGTCCTGAATCTTCTTGGCCAGAAGATCATTCACCTGCGCCACGGTCAGCCTCTTGAGGCGCAAACCGGCATCGCTGACTTCCTTGAGAAACTGCTGAATCGTCCCCGTGCTGTACGCAATGGTTTCCGGAGACAACCCGCGTTCGCGGTGCATGTATTCCCCGAATCGGGCGATCTGATCGGCGTATGGTCGTGGTTTCTGGCGGGGAGTGTGCAATCGGTCCATGAACTTGAGCCAACGAGTGGCATAGGTCTTGAAGTTGTACCAGAGGTGGCCGCCCTTACGCTTCTCCGGCTCTTTGGGATGGCGCCGCCGATTGGCGATCCTGACATAGCCGGTCGCTCCAGCTTCGATGTCGGCTCGCGTGATGAGATCACGCGGCCGATCCGCCAAACGCAGCGTCTTGGCGGTGATCAAGGTGTAGACCGCGATCATGCGCAGCGATCCAAGGGTCATCTGCAAGGCGGCGCAGTGGGCGAGGTAGCGGCGACGCTCCTCGGCCAGTGGGCCATTCTGCTGCGGCGTCAACCCACGCGGAGTCGTAAAGAGTTGGTCGAACATAGTCGAACCTCCAAAAGGAAGGAAAAGGGCGAATGGTTCGACTATGGATCATACAGTTATGTGGCGTTCAACTTGGCAGAAATGACGTGTTTGCCGGCGATTCTTCGAGATTCCCGACCTGAGGCCACATAACTTACTTGGCCACATTACGGAAAACAAGTAGCATGTTGGGATGTCGTTCCTTGGCCGCGCGATACTGCTCCATGAGGGAACTGTGGCTGTCAGCCGTTGATGACTTTGCCTGCGGAGGTGAGAGTGCCGAAACTGTATCCGGCTGCTTTGGCTTTCGCTGCCTGCGTGGCCGCGGCGTGTCCGTGGCGGTTTCTTCCCGCAACGGGGGTGGTAGCGGGACGGTTGCCCGTTCAGCCGAGCCGTTGCTTGCCGGCTCAGGGCCAAGGATCTGAAACGCCATTCGGCGAATATGCGGTTTCAGTCGTGCAAACGCATCTGAGCCCTGTGTAGAAATCTCGATCAGCGTCTCGCACGCAGCGGCACATGGCTCCTTGCCATACTTCTCGGCCAAAGGCTTGATCGCCTCGCGGGCCTGGGCCATCGGCAACGTCTGATAGCCGAAAAGCCGGATCAGGTCGATCCAGTGCGAGAGCGTATACATCTGCTTGAGCAACTTCTCCTTTTCCTGCCGCGAGAGGGGCACATCTGTCGCCGGCCGAGATGCGGACGTAGCGGTAGTGTCCATTGGTTTTCCTTTCAAGGATTGTGTGGACGAACTGCCTATTGCACGCGGCCGGACATCAGATGGACATTGCGATCTGCGGCCGTGCCGCGATAGGCAAGCCGGCGTAGATTCTCGACGCCGAGCCATTTCTTGAGAGATTCTGCTGTGTCGGGTGGATCGCTGAACTGAATGCCGTGAACGCCCTGGTTCTCGACCTTCCAGACCTCCTTGCAGCCATTCTCCAGCAGGGCAAAGACGGCGATCGGCACGAGCAACTCCGGCGCCAGCATCACGCTGCCGACGTGAGGCTCTACGGGGCTGCCTTGGTTCCAGTTGGGTGGCAAGTTGAGTCCGGGAATCCCCAGACATTTTTCAAGGATGGCTTTTCCCTTGGCGGTCACATCGCAGAGGATGCGATAGCCAAGGCCGCACGACTCCCCCGTGAGTGGAATGATGCCGAACTCGCTCAGGTGGTCCCAGCGTGTGATAGTTTTCATGGGGTCCTCCTCTGGGAAAATGAAAAGCGAAATCGATCGGCGCCGGAATGCGACAAACCGACCGATCTCGCTTGCAGAGGAGGACGAAACCTTCTGGCATCACCGCTCCTCAGCCCGTACAAGCCGGCTGAGCGGGTGATGAAGGCTTCTACGCAAGAATGCGCGAAAAAGAACGACTCGGAAAGGCGGGACCCACCATAGCACAGCCGGCGAACGCCGACAAACCACCCCATCCGCAGGGTCCAGGAAAGCGCTAAACCGATGTGCGTGCGTTGCTCACACCGCAAAGTGGAGCGCGATTTGAATTCGCCCGTCGTTGATGGTAATCACAATCTCGCCCGCCCGGAGGATAGGGGCAACGCTGCGGAGCGACCCCGAGCGCCGAGGCGGGTGACCGTGCGGATGGGCAGGGTCGTTTCGGCGACCCTGCCATCCCTTTTGCCTTCGACGGAAGAATACGCGGTCAGGTTACGACGACGGTTTGGCTTTCCTGGAGATTGTGCCGGTATTCAAACAATCTCCCGACTCGATAGCGCCGCCGAGACACCGAACACTGATAAAATTGCCGCCTGTTCTTGATTCGGGATCAGATGGCGATACCGCTTCCGCATTTCATCGGTCTGGTGGCCCATCCAGGCATCGATCAACCGTTGGTCCACACCACGCGCGGCGCAATTCGATGCGAACGAATGCCGAAAGACATGCCAACCGCGGAGCTTGACCCATTTGCTGGATTGCAACGCGCGGTGGAAATGGTCGTGAACTTCGTTGCGAGTTGCCGCGGTCGGGCTGACTCGTTTTGCTCGGCTCCGAGAGACAAAGAGCTGCTGGCAAAAAATCTCCATGCCACCGGGATGGTTGGCAAACCATTGGCGCAGCACGTCCGCCAGGAAGGGCGAGAGCGGAACGTGTCGGATCGTGCGATGGCCGCGGCCACGCTTTTTCTCGCGAATGAGGATTCGCTTTCCCTCGAAGTCCACGTCGGTCACCCGGCAGCGAAGCATCTCACTTCGACGAGCGCCCGTGTGAGCAGCAAAACAAAACATCGGATAGACGAACGGTTGCAGGTCCTGGCTGCGGACGTGGTCGAGGATTTCCTGAATCTGCGGGACGGTCAAGAAAAGCGAATCCCACAATGCCTTCTCGTCCGCCGCCGACAATCCGCCGCGAGCGAGCTGACGCTGAATCTCGTCCCAGGTTTGGAATGGCGGCTTTTCCTCGGTCTTCGGAAACACGAGCCCCTGGTTCGGGAACGGGCCGGTAAGCAGTCCGGCTTTGGCTCCCCAATTCCACATGGCGCGAAAGCTGGCCATCTCCTTTCGCAGGGTGACGGGCGAAAGCTTCCGCTTGTGGAAGCCTTTTTTCTTGGCTCGTCGGTCGACGTGGGCCTGGAGGTTTTCTTGCTTCAAATGGTTGATATCGAACGTGGCGCCAAGCGTGTCGGTGAAATGGCGAAGGTGCATCTCGACCGTCTGAAGCGAATTCTCTTCCATGGCGCCGTTCGAGTGGACTTCGACGTAGCGACGAACGATCGCTTCCAGGGTAAGCGCTTGCTCTTGGTCGGGCAGGTGAAACCGTTCGGCAATCTTGCCATCGGACAGAAGGAACGTTGGGATGTCGGCATCGGGCGGCGGAATGAGCCGGCCGCGTTCGACAAGACGAAGGTTCTCTTCCAGCCGGGCCAAGCAACCTTCTGCCTCTTTGCGGTCCGTCGTCTTGAGGGAAGCGTAGAGTTTCTTGCCGCCGATGCGAAAGACAATGCGAAACCGATCTGACCGTAGTTCAAGCGATGCCATCGTTGCCTCCGGATGCATCGTAAATCCGGCGTGTCGCCGATTTAAGCGATGCAAAGGCAACGCATCATCCTTGCTGTCCCCAATTTGTCCCCAAATGGGGTCGAAAAGAGGGGTCTAAAATGCAAAAGGACCTACGCCTGTTCGACGTAAGTCCTTGAGCCACTTGATTGCCGGAGACAGGACTTGAACCTGCACTCCCATTACAGGAACCAGGCCCTCAACCTGGCGCGTCTGCCAATTCCGCCACTCCGGCTTGCATTGCAATAACATCTCATCCACACGCAAACGTCAATTGTCCCTTGGGTTACGTTTAAACCGACCATTCGGACGTGATTCGGGCATGTTGAGGTGACACGGCCACGTTTGGTCACAAAACGGTCACAATTCTCCGCTCTGAACACATTGTACGATTCGGGTTCCTTGCTTCCAAGGTCCGATGTTTCGTTTTTCGATGTGAAAGTAGAGAGCGCCCAATGCGGAGGACCTTGTCGCCACATTCGTGTGAGCTGGTTTCTCTAGATTACTTTGGCGATGCCGGCGTCGCCAACGGCGATCCGAAGCGGACACGAGTTAGCGGCGCGGGCAGGATTTCGGTCAGCGTGGGGCCGTCGGATGCTGACTTGGTACTGGTGACATCGACAAGGGTGCTCGCGGGCGGAAAAGACGTAGGTGCGTCGCAGCCGTCGCAGCGGATTTGCCAGCCGCCCCCGAGCGCGCGATAGACCTGAATGAGGCCCAGGGCGACATCTCCGCGCGCTTGCGCAAGTAGGTTTTGCTGCTGGACTAAATTGAGTTCGAGCACGGCCAGCCGGTTAAAATCCATGTCTTTTACACCGGCTTTGTATTGCTTGGCGCCAACGTCGCGGGCCGTCTTCGCCTCGCGGACGCTTTCGGTCAGTTCTTGGACCTGTTCCTGCGATTTCACGAACGCGACCAGGCCGTTTTCCACTTCCTCGGCGGCCGTCAGGACTTTATTCTGGTACGCCGTGACAACCTCTTCGAAACGAGCGCTCTGGAAGCGAACCTTGTTGTAGACCCTGCCATAGTTGAGTACGTCCCAACCCAACGAGGGGCCGAAGTTTCCCTGGAAGGCCGGCTTGGTGAACAGTTGCTGTATCTTGGGGGCCTGCCAGCCGAAGGATCCGTTGATTGAGATATGCGGATAGAATTGAGATTGGGCCACGCCGATCCGGGCGCTCTCGGCAGCGGCGAGCCTTTCGGCGCGGCGCACATCAGGTCGGCGGCGCAGCAGCTCGGCGGGAATCCCGGCGGCGACTTCCTTCGGTGCGTCGGGGATCATTGCCTTGGCAAGGCGCATTTGCAATTCTTCCGGCGGAATCCCTAGCAGTACACAAAGGCGATTGGTGCGGACACGCATGCGAGCTTCGGTCGGCGGAATCTGCGCGAGGGTCTGCCTCAATGTTGTCTTGGCCTGCGGAAGATCGATCTCCCACCCTTTCGCGCCAACGTCAGCCCTGTCCTGAACATTCTTTAACGTGTCTCGCTGGAACTCCGCGTTTTTTTTAAGAAGCTCGACCTGTTGCTCGAGCACTCGAAATTGGACGTAGTTGGCGGCCACATCCCCCAGCAACGTGACGAGCACATCGTCGTAGTTGTCGACGGAGGCATCAAGCTCCGCCCCCGCCGCCTCGATGGAACGACGGAAGCGGCCCCAGAAATCCAGTTCCCAGGCCATACCGAAATTTACGGTGTTCTGATTGAAGTAGCGCTGAATCGTGGGAAGCGTCCCACCAGTAGGAAAGAAGGAACCCAAGGATCCGCCCAGCAGCCCCGCGATACTGGTTGCGCTGCGGTTATAGCTGCCACTGATGGTTTGCGATTGAGGGAAGATTTCGCCCACCGCAACCCCATATTCGGCGCGGGCTTGCAGGACGCGGAATCCAGCCTCTCGCAGAGTGAGGTTTTGCCGATAACTGTGACAAATCAAATCGTCGAGCACCGGGTCATTGAAAACTTTCCACCACTGGCTGAGATCGTCAGTTTCGCTGCGCACACGCTTGTCGGATGCGTCAATCCAGGCGGGCGCGACGGCAGACGGCGGAGGGCAGTAGTTTGGCCCAACCTTGAATCCATTGCGAACATACTCGGATAGAGATGTGCATCCGCTCATGAGGACGACCAGGACCGGCAGGATCAATCGACAAGAACGGGGGGCTAGCCAGATTGCGCCCGGTTTTACCGTTTCAGTACGGGAGAACTCCGATGCTGCGGGTCTCACATTCATATGCTTCCACTCTTGGATTTCCCGCCACGAAACCGGAAGACCCGGCCACCAATCTGTCCTCACAATCGATACAACCGATTTCATCGGCATTTTTCGGCGGGCGGGTTGGCTAAACTTGTAAGTGAGCATATACTTACTAAGTTGTTTCCTGGCGTGGAGGTTGCAAGATGAAGAGTACGAGCAAGATGTCGAGCGAAGATCGCCGGGAATCGATTATTTCGGAAGTGCGCAAGGTATTTGCTGAAAAGGGTTTTCGAGGTGTAACCAGCCGAGAACTGGCAAACGCCGCGGGAATCTCGGAAGCGCTTTTATTCCGCCATTTTCCGAACAAAGACGCTCTTTATACGGCAATTCAAGAGTCCTGCTGCCGGCATGAAGACACTGAGAAAATGGAGAAGCTGGATGCTCTGGATAATTCGACGGGCAATTTGGTGCTTCTCGTGCATGTGTTGGTATCGGAAATGTTCCGGGTTCCATCAGGCGGCGATGCGGAGGAAGATACGCTCCGTCGCCTGTTTCTGCGGAGCATTACGGAGGACGGCGCGTTTGTGCGACTGCTGTTGAAGGGACTGACTTCTCGCTGGGTGCGAAAAACAGAAATGTGCCTCCGGGCGGCGGTAGATGCAGGGGACGCGATTCCGGGGCCGGCGCCGCTGCATTTACGAGCCTGGTTCGTGCATCACCTGGCTGCCATGGTCGCCATTCACCTGCTTCCCGAAACGCCGATTGTCGACTATGGAATCTCCCGCGAGAAGTTGATGGAGCAGACTGTTTGGTTTGCCTTACGGGGGCTAGGGCTAACGGACACAGCGATCGAAATGCACTACAACCCAAAGGCATTGGAACCGTTTTTCGCTTAGCCCCTTTTTTTTCTAGGTGAGACAGGGGCGTACGGACTCACTTAATGTCGCCGCACTGACGAGGACCGGTGTCATGCTGAAAAGTCTATTTCGTCGGATGGTCATTCCAGGCCTGCTGCTCGTCGGAGGAATCGGTTTGTTTTGGCTAATAGGTGGCAGCCTCCTCACGCGCGGCGCCCGGGAGTCTTTGTCCGCTGACGTGACGCCCACGCGGGATCCGCGCATTGTCACCATCACCGCCTCCCCTGTGGTGTTTCGACCGATACAACGCTCCGTCGTCGTTGTGGGAACGCTGTTCGGGTACGAGGAGGTGGCAATCAGCGCCAAGGTCGAAGGCCGCGTTCGCAAGATCCACCATGACGTTGCCGCCCGGGTAAAGCCGGGTGAGGTGATCATGGAAATTGATCCGACCGACTCCGAGCTAGCCGTGCGGCAGGCGGAGAAGGTTCTCCTCACGGAACTCGCCAAACTAGGACTGAAGGCGCCGCCGCAGAAGGATTTCGACGCAACGACCGTCCCGTCCGTTCAACAGGCAAAGGCCCGCCTCGATCGAGATGAAGGGCAATTCAACCGAACCAAAAAACTCTTCGACCGCGGCAGTCTGGCGCAGGAAGTCATGGACAACGCCACCGCGGACTTTCGCGCGGCTTTAGCGGAGTATGCCAACCAGCTCGTTCAGACGGGAGTCCTTGTGGAGTCAATCCACTTGAAGCAGGCAGCGCTGGCCATTGCACAGCAGCAGCTGACGGACACTTTGATTCGCGTGCCAACGCCCACCAAGCCTTTGCCGGACGCCAACGGCAGCTTGACCTATGCCATTACTCAACGTGGAGTGGCGGAAGGCAGCTACGTGCGTGTCGGGGGTGAGGTGTGCAAGGCCGTGATCGACCAACCGCTGAAGTTGCGGGTGCTGGTGCCTGAACACCACAGCGGCGAAGTGAAGCTGGAGCAGAAAGTGGATGTCGCCTCCTCCGCCTTTGCGCATTCGTTCGCGGGAAGTGTATCACGCATCAATCCGGCAATCGATCCGAGCAATCGAACGTTTGAGGTCGAAATTCGGATTCCGAACAAGGACGGCAAGCTCAAGCCGGGTGGCTTCGCACGCGCCACCATCCTTACACGGCTCGACCCACAGGCCGCGACGGTTCCGCTCGAAGCGCTCGTGCAATTTGCGGGCATCACCAAGATCTTTTTGGCCGAGGGCGACCGCGCCAAGGAAGTGCGGGTGTCCCTCGGGGTCGAAAGTTCCGATTACGTGGAAGTGATCGAGCCGACGTTGCCTCCTGGCTCCCAAGTCGTGATCAGCGGCCAATCCGGATTGGCGGCGAATACACCGATCGTCGTCCGAGAAAAGTAGTTCCCAGAAACAGAAATCTAGCGCCTCGCTGAATTCGTGGCGTGCATAGTGCCTGCATTGAGGATCATGATCGATGAACATTTCCGAGATCTGTATACGTCGGCCTATCTTCACGTGGGTACTGGTTTCTGTTCCGGTGGTATTGGGACTGGCTTCCTACCTCATGCTGGGCGTCGATCTGTTCCCGAAGGTCGATTTTCCCGTGATCGCGGTCAGCGCCAATCTGCCCGGCGCCAGCGCCAAGGAAATGGAAACCACCGTGACCAAGCTGATCGAAGAGGCCGTGAATTCGGTCTCCGGCCTGGACGAGCTCCGTTCGACTTCGCGCGAAGGCGTGTGCACGGTGACGGCACAATTCCTGCTGGAAAAAAACAGTGACGTCGCCGCCCAGGAGGTGCGCGATAGAGTGGCTGCGATCATCAAGCAGCTTCCACCGGGGATGGACCCGCCGGTCGTCAGCCGGTTCGATCTCGACGCGATGCCGATCATCACGATCGCCGTTTCCGGCCGGCGCGATGTGCGTGAGGTCACTGAAATCGCCAAGCGCCAGATCCAGGAGCAGTTGCAGACCATTCCCGGAGTCGGATCGGTTTTCATGTCCGGCGGACGAACGCGTGCGATTCAAGTCGTAGTCAACCCGGACAAGTTAGCATCCTATGGCCTTTCGATTGAGGACGTGCGCATTGCCCTGGTCACCCAGAACCTCGAAGTGCCAGGCGGGATCGTACAGCAGGGCCAGCGTGAGCTTGTCTTGCGAACGCTTGGTCGGCTGCAAAGCCCATCGCAGTTCAATGAACTGATTGTTGCCCAGCGCAATGGCTATCCCATTCGCATCCGCGACATAGGGCGAGCCGAAGATTCCGTGGAAGAGCCGCGCGGACTGACTCGGCTGGATGGGCAGAATGCCGTTAGCCTTTTCGTGCAGAAGCAATCGGGGACCAACACCATCTTGATTTCCGACGCCGTCCAGGCGAGGCTGGCCAAGATTGCCAAGGGGTTGCCCGAAGACATTCAGATCGAGATCATCCAGGACCAGTCGCGTTTCGTACGCCTGTCGATGGAAGAAGTAAAGTTCCATCTCTTGCTGGCTGCGGTGTTGGTGTCGCTGACTATTCTGCTCTTCATCCGCGACTGGCGCACTACCGTTATCGCTACACTGGCCATTCCAACCTCCATCGTGCCGACCTTTCTGTTCATGTGGATCATGGGCTTCACTTTGAACAATATTACCATGCTGGCGTTGATTCTGGCCATCGGCATCGTGATCGATGACGCCGTGGTAGTGCATGAGAACATCTTTCGGCACATGGAGGAATTCGGCAAGGACGCCATGACTGCCGCCCGCGACGGAACCAAGGAAATAGCTCTCGCCGTGCTGGCAACCAGCTTGTCGCTGGTCGTGATCTTCCTACCCGTTGCGTTCATGGGAGGTATGGTCGGGCGGTTTTTCAGCAGTTTTGGTATGACGGTGGCTTTTGCTATCCTGATGAGCTTGTTCGTCTCCTTCACACTGACGCCGATGTTGTGCTCGCGATTCCTCAAGCTCGATCCCACGGAAGCCGGGCACCCCAAGTCGAAGGCAGGATGGTTGTATCGCGTCGTGGATAGCTCGTACGGCATCGCATTACGCTGGGCGATGCGTCATCGATTTCTCATGGTTGGCATTTGCGTGCTCGTCGTGCTTTCAACAGCGCCGATCAGCATGATGATGGGTGTGAACCTGGTCCCCCGCGATGATCAGGGCGAATTGCAGGTCAGCTTCATCACGCCCGAAGGTTACAGCCTGGAGCGGACCGACAAGGTCGTGACTGAAATCGAAGACCGCTTGGCCAATCTTCCCGGCGTCGTGCATCGTTTCGTCGTCATCGGCGAAAACACGGGAGCGTCCGGCAAGGGCCAAGGCGACGTGACGCGCGGCTCCATCTACCTCCGCATCAAGGACCTGGAAACACGTAATTATTCGCAGTTCGACGTGATGAAGCGAGCCCGCAGCATCCTCAAGGACTTCCCCGATCTCCGTTGCGCCGTCTCAGATGTTGCCGCCATCGGTGGTTCCGGGCAGGATAGTCGAATTTTCCAGGTCAGTATCCTGGGGCCTTATCTGGAGAAATTGGAAACCTATTCCGAAACTTTGCGATCGAAACTGGCGGCAATTCCAGGCCTCGTCGATGTCGACTCCACCCTATCCATGCGCAAGCCGGAGGTGCAGGTGAGCATCGACCGCGATCGTGCCAGCGATCTGGGCATCCCCGTGCAAACGATCTCCAACACGCTCAGTGTCATGGTCGGCGGCCAAATCGTCTCACGCTACATGGAGGGAACGGATCAGTTTGACGTTTGGCTGCGCGCGGATAAAAAGTTCCGCGCCAATTCCCAGGGCTTCGGCAGCTTGACCATCCCGTCGCCCCGCGTCGGCCTGGTACAGCTTTCGAGCCTGGCTCGACCGCATGAATCGCGAGGCCCCAGCCAGATCGATCGCTTGAATCGCCAGCGCTGCGTTACGGTTTTGGCCAACCCAGACGAGGTTTCGCTAAATGATGTCGTGCAGAAAGCCCAGGCGATTGTGAAGGAACTGGACCTCCCGCCACAATACGACGTCGTGTTTGGCGGCCAGGCCAAGATGCTTGGAGAAACCGGGTACAACTTCCTGATCGCACTCGTGCTGAGCACGTTGTTCATGTACCTGATCCTGGCCGCACAGTTCGAGAGCTGGCTACACCCGGTCAGCATCTTGGCCGCTCTGCCCGTGACGATTCCTTTTGGCCTCTTGTCCTTGGTGCTATTCCAGCAGCCCATGGATCTGTACGCGATGTTCGGCCTTTTCATGCTCATCGGCATCGTGAAGAAGAACGGCATTCTCCAGGTGGACAAGTCCAACGAACTGAGGCACACCGGCATGGAGCGTGAAGCCGCTATTCTGGAGGCGAATCACACGCGCTTGCGCCCGATTCTGATGACGACGGTCATGCTCATCGCCGCGATGGTGCCGATCGCGCTGGGCCACGGACCAGGCGCCGGCGCGCGTGCGAGCATGGCCAAGGTCATCATTGGCGGCCAGATGCTAAGTCTGCTGCTGGCCTTGCTGGTGACGCCGGTAACCTACTCACTCTTCGACAGTCTCGGAGTGTGGTTCAGCCGAGTTCGAGCCCGGCATGGCCTGGGAATATCCGCATCGCATGAAATCACAACGGATGGGTCGCAGGATTCATCGACTCTCGCGCTGGCAGACCTAGCCACTAAGCCTTCACGCAACCAGAACTGACGTTTCAAGGCCGAACCGTTGTACTTCAACTTTCTTGCTGTCAAACCGTCAGTTTTGGCTCGCCTCAGGTTCCTACTTGAATGCAATTTCAAATCCCCCATGTGCTTCCCGACTGACGTCTGGTTGGGCTTAGCCCGCAATTCTCACCAGTAGTGGGCAACGCCACACTATGGGAGTTTTTTGCCGATGGAGACTCGATTAGCTTGAGGAAGTTGCGTTCGGCGGACCGGTCCGATGGTTTTGTGTTTGGTCGGTGAGCGTTCTTGGCTC
>SXGT01035613.1_pt1 | contig 15679 bp, 16 predicted proteins | sample 3176221 | NCBI WGS metagenome assembly SXGT01 (sample SAMN11356862, study PRJNA531348) | freshwater metagenome | isolation source: freshwater sample F1-120 | place: China: Fuxian Lake, Yuxi | collected 2017-12-25
ACTGGGAACCGGCGAAATGGGTCGCCAAACTCCGCGCGATGAACACCGGCGGCAACACGATTCTACTGAAGACCGACATGAACGCCGGCCACGGCGGCGCATCGGGGCGTTTCGAGCAGTATCGCGAGACAGCGTTGCGGTATGCGTTTATTCTGAAGCTGGCGGGGAAAACTGAGTAAGCGGGATTCATGCAAGCATCTCGCGTTCGCAGGGTCGATAGACAATGAGATTGCTTTGTCGCACACCCCGCTCCTCGCAATGACGGGATGGGTTTACGCGCGCGACTCTAATTCTTCCCATCGCGCGTATAGAACCTTGACCTTTCCTTTGACTTCATCCAGAGCAGCCAGTACACCGCGCGTTGCTTCATGAGGGCCTGAATAGAAATCAGGCGAAGCAATCTTGGCTTCAAGCAGAGCGAGTTCATGTTCCGCGGCTTCGATGGCTGGCTGCATGCCTTCGCGTTCTTTTTTTTCGAGATAGCTCAGCGGCTTCGCGTCGTTGCGCGGGGCATTCGATGTCTTCGCCGCGGTTACGGACGCAGATTTGGCCGCAACGTTCTTCTGCGCCTCGTCGCGCCGCTGGCGATAGGCAAGGTAGTCATCGTAATTCCCGGCGCTGCAATAGACCTTGCTGTTGCCTTCAAAGACAATCATGTGGGTGCAGACGCGGTTGAGGAAAAAGCGGTCATGGCTCACGAGGAGTGCGCAGCCTTCGAAGGCGAGGATTGATTCTTCCAACACACGCAACGTCGCGAGGTCGAGATCGTTCGTGGGCTCGTCGAAGGCGAGGACGTTCCCGCCCTGCAGCAGTTTCTTCGCAAGGACGACACGGTTGCGCTCGCCGCCGGAGAGGTTTCGCATCGGCGCGCGGACGCTATCCATGTCGAACAGGAGCCGCTCCAGATAGCCGGGGATGTAGATGCGCTTGACGCCGGTGTCGTAGTAATTCGAGCCGCCCGACACGAATTCCAGGACAGATTGGCGCGGGTCGACTTCTTCGTGCGTCTGGTCGACGTAAAGAAATTTTACGGACTCGCCGACTTTCACGGTGCCCATCTTAGGCTGCACTTCGCCCATCAACGTACGCAAGAGAGTCGTTTTGCCGCAGCCGTTCTGTCCTGCGATACCGACGCGGTGGCCGCGTTGCATGAGCAGCGTCAGCTTATCGAAGAGCATGCGCCCGTTTACGGAATACGCAATCTGTTCCGCGTCAATTACGCGATCGCCGAGCCGTTGCGGCTGTGGAATCTCGAAGGAGGCTTCGACCACAACTTCGGGTCCGGTGTCGGCGATGAGGGCCTCCACGCGTCGAACGCGCGCTTGCTCTTTCGTGCGCCGCGCCTTCGCGCCGCGGCGCAGCCACACGAGTTCACGGCGGATTTCCGACTGTCGCGCCGATTCCGTGCGCGCCTCGGTGTCGAGGATCTGCGTCTTGTAATCGAGGAAGCTTTCGTAGTTTCCCGGGAAGCTGTACAAGCGCTGGCGATCCATTTCGACGATGCGCGTGACGACCTGATCGAGGAAGTACCGATCGTGCGTGATGAGGACGCAACTGCCGGTGTAGGTCTTCAGATACTGTTCGATCCACAGCGCACTCTCGGTGTCGATGTGGTTTGTCGGCTCATCGAGCAACAATACGTCCGGCTCGCGAAGGAGGGTCGCGGCGATGTCCACGCGGCGGAGTTCACCGCCGGACAGGTTGCCGAGTTCGGCGTCCTCCGGCGGCAGCCCCAGCGCGGCGGCCATGCGCGCGGCGCGCGCCTCCGCTTCCCATACGTTGTGCAATTGCGCAAGGTGGTCCGCCTCTTCGAACTCATGTTGTATGCGGTCATGTTCAGACGGAGGAAGCTCATGGCCGAGTTTTTCACCGAGTGTGGCATGGCGCTCGGCCAATTCCAGCCACGGTGCGATCGCGTCGCGCAGGGCGTCTCGCACGGTTTGTTCGCGCGGCAACGCGCAGGTCTGTGTAAGCACGCGGACGGAGAGGTTCTGCCGGCGCGTGACTTGGCCCGAGTCGGCCGAGTCGAGGCCGGCGAGGATGCGCAGCAAGGTGGATTTTCCAGAGCCGTTTCGCCCGATGAGCCCGAGCCGCTCGCCCTCGTGGATGGAGAGCGAGATGTCGTCCAGCACGGGCTGCGACCCGAAACTCCGCGATACGTTCTGCGCGCTGAGCAGAACTTGTCCTACATTTACATCCGCCATCTAAACAGTGCATCCTCGATCGGGTCGGTGGGAAATTTACAAGGGAAGTTGCTATTATCGCGTTCTTCGGCACGGCCAACCAAATTACTGGCGCGTTCGGATTTGTGAGACCCGCCCGGCCGCAGCCGTTTTGACACAAAGCAAATCTGTATCTGTTTTCAGGTTGATTCGACTTTGACTTCACACGACATGAGCCATGGCCATTATCCGGAGCCTTTCTGGCGGCGCTATATTTTTTCTGTCGATCACAAGGTGATCGGCATTCAGTACGCTCTTACGGCGATGGTCTTCCTGTTTTTGGGCTTCGGGCTCGTGGTGCTGATGCGCTGGCAGCTTGCCTATCCCGGCACGCCGCTGCCGTTCATCGGGCACCTGCTGACGAGCGAAACGCGCTTCTCTCCGCCGGGCGTGATGCTGCCGGAGTTTTACAACTCGCTCGGTGCGATGCACGGTACGATCATGATCTTCCTTGGCGTCGTGCCGCTGGCGGTGGGCGCTTTCGGGAATTACCTCGTTCCACTGCAAATCGGGGCGCCGGACATGGCCTTCCCCCGGTTGAACATGGCAAGTTACTGGGTTTATTTCCTGGGCGGCGTGATCTTTCTGGGCAGCTTCCTGCTGCCGGACGGTGCCGCGCGTTCCGGATGGACGTCTTATCCCCCGCTCTCCGTGATCGAAAATCCCGGGCAGACCTTCTGGCTCGTGGGTATGTTTCTGCTCATCATTTCGTCGCTGCTGGGATCGGTGAACATCATCGTCACAATTCTGCAATTGCGCGCGCCAGGTCTGACGTTCATGCGGCTGCCCTTCCTCGTGTGGGCACAATTCATCACAGCGTTCTTGTTGTTGCTGGCATTCCCGCCGCTGCAGGCCGCCGCGGTCATGCAGTTGATGGACCGCCTGCTCGATACCAGCTTCTTCATGCCCAGCGGCCTTTACATCAACAGCGCTCCGCTCGAGGCCAGCGGCGGCGGCAGTGTTCTTTTGTATCAGCATCTTTTCTGGTTCCTGGCGCATCCGGAAGTGTATGTGCTGATTCTTCCAGCGCTCGGGATCGTCGCCGAGATCATCGCGAACAATACGCGCAAGCCCCTGTGGGGGTATCGCTCGATGGTGTACAGCGCGCTGTTTCTGGGATTCATGTCTTTTGTCGTGTGGGCACACCACATGTTTCTGACGGGCATGGGGACGACGATTAGCGCCTTCTTCCAGACGACTACGATGATTATCTCGGTGCCGTCGATCGTTATTCTGACGTCTTTGGTCATTTCGCTCTGGGGCGGTTCGATTCGTTTCAATACGCCAATGCTTTTCGCGCTTGCTTTCTTGCCCATGTTCGGCATCGGCGGGCTCACCGGCTTGCCGCTCGGACTTGCGGCGGCTGATATTCATCTGCACGACACCTATTACGTCATCGGGCACTTCCACTATGTCGTCGCGCCGGGCACGATCTTTGCCCTGTTTGCCGGCGTTTATTTCTGGTTTCCAAAAGTCACTGGCCGCCGGATGAACGAGATGCTTGGCAAGATTCATTTCTGGCCTTCGCTGCTGTTTATGAACGGAATCTTTTTCCCGATGCTCATTCAAGGTCTGCACGGCGTGAATCGCCGGTTGTACGACGGCGGGGCGTACTACGCGAACAACCAGGAGGTCCTATTCCTGAACAAGGCCATGTCTCACTCCGCTTTTGCGCTGGCTGTCGTTCAGATTCCGTTTTTCATCAATTTCTTCTGGAGTATCTTTGCCGGCAAGAAAGTCGAGAGCAATCCCTGGGATGCAACTACAATCGAGTGGTCTGCGCCTTCACCGCCGGTCGCTCATGGAAATTTCGCTGGGGCGCCCGCCGCCTATCGCGGTCCCTATGAGTACAGCGTGGCCGGCGCCGCGCGCGACTTCAGTCCGCAATTTGAGCCGGAGAAGGCCTGATCATGGACATTCCGTACACCGTCAAGCCACACCCCGACACGGGCCTTTACAACGGCAAGCTCGGGATGTGGCTCTTTCTCGCATCTGAGGTGATGCTCTTCGGCGGGATGTTCTCCGCGTATGTTTTCCTGCGCACGGGATCGGCGGACTGGCCGCGCGGCGCGGACGTACTGAATGTTCCCTTGGCCACGGCGAATACGGCCTTGCTCATTACCTCAAGCATGACGATGGTCATGTCGTGGCTTGCGCTGAAGATGAATGACTTTGGGCGCTTCCGTCGCTTTATCGGTATTACCATGCTGCTTGGCACCGCCTTCCTTGCGATTAAAGGTTACGAGTATTTTGACAAGTTCCAACATGAACACTATCCATCCACGAGCGTTTTCTACGCCATTTATTTCGCATTGACCGGACTCCACGTGTTGCATCTGATTGGCGGCATTCTCGTCTGCGCCTGGCATGCTCTTTTTGGCAAAGCGCTCTGGACTACCGAGCCGGAACGCTTTTCAAACCGCATTGAAATAACGGGGTTATATTGGCATTTCGTGGATCTTGTGTGGATTGTAATGTTTCCCACGTTATATCTCACGTAGGAACCCCTATGGACGCCGATATCCAGAAACGCATACGCGCGCACTTGGTCGCTTTTGCGGCGATTCTTGTCCTTACGTTTGTTGCCGCGGGCACGGTACTGGCCGGGGTCTCGAACGTATACCTGGTGGGCGGTATTGCCGCATTGCAGGCCGCGATCATACTCACGGCAATGATGCACGCGCGGGCGGATGGTATATGGGTCCGCGGGGTGCTCTTTTTTGCAGCACTTTTCGTCGTTACTCTCCTCGGCCTTACGCTGCTCGGGCAGCGCAGCACGATCGTCGGCACGGAGCACATCCAGCCTGCCGCGGCCGTAGACGTGGAGGCCCACTGAGATGTCGCTCAAGGCCATTCACCTCGCCTTTATCTTCCTGAGCACCTTGCTGGCCGCTGGATTTTCGGCGTGGTGTTTTCGCGAAATGTCGCGCACGGGGGATTCCGCCCTTGGCCTGGCCGGCGGGATGGCCTCTGCCTGCGCGGTGGCGCTTGCGGCTTATGGCATTCGATTCATCCGGAAAACAAAAGGCCTCGGATATCTATGAATCGGATCCTCGCCGCTGCATTCGGCCTTGCGCTGTTTTTGCCGGCGCGCGTGTGGGCTTGCGCGGTCTGTTTCGGCGCAAAGGGAGATCCGCAGACCGAAGGCCTCAACATGGCGATCCTGACGCTGCTGGGCACGACCTACACGTTGTTCGCCGGCATGATTGCCGCAGGAATTATCTTATGGCGCCGTTCGAAACGGATTGCCCTGGTTGAATCCATGGAAACGGCCCTGGCCGATACTGCGGAGACACGCCGTGGGTAACTGGCTCGGACTTCCGCTGCTTGCCAGCGAACACGGCGCGAAGATCGACCGCCTGATCTTGATCGTACATGTGCTCATGGTTGTCATCTTTGTGGGCTGGGGACTTTTTTTCGTCTACAGCCTGTATCGATTTCGCAAAAAGAAAAATCCAGCGGCCAGCCACGACGGCGTGAAGTCTCACGCAAGCACTTGGCTCGAAGCCGCGATCGTCGTCGTCGAAATTGCATTGCTTGCCGGGATTTCGATCCCATTCTGGATAGCGGAAGTGGATGCGTTGCCCAAGCCACAGGAGAATGCCTTTGAAGTGCGCGTGATCGCGCAGCAGTTTCTGTGGACAACCCACTACCCCGGCGCGGACGGCGTATTCGGGAAGACCCGCATCGATCTGGTGGATGATGAAGTGAACCCGGCCGGGATCGATCGCGCAGACCCTGCGGCAAAAGACGATGTGGTCTCCAAAATCCTTCGCCTGCCGGCTGGACGGCCTGCGCTGATTCATCTCACCAGCCGCGACGTCATCCACAGCTTCGCCGTACCTGAGTTTCGCGTGAAGCAGGACGCGATCCCGGGGATGTCCATCCCGGTCCATTTCACGCCGACGATGACCACGGACCAGCTTCGCGAAAAAACCGGGATTGCGGCACGCAATTTCGAGATCACGTGTTCACAGCTTTGCGGGCTTGGCCACTACCGCATGCTTGGCCTTGTGATGGTCGAACCGGAGGAAAAAGTGGCCGCGTGGCTGGAGGAAAAAGCGGCAGAAAACTAGCGTATTTAGCCCGGTTTTGAGGAGATCGCGAGGCTTGTCCCCTGTGAATTTCCTCTGTATGATGGATTTTCCAAGGTTGCAGGCTAAGGCTTAAATGCTTTCTATAACAAAGGGAGGAACTACCGTGAGAAAGATGCAAGGGTTGGCTGCGATGGCAGCCGGTCTGCTGATGTGCTCGCAAGGTTTTGCGGCGACCATCAGCGGAAAAGTAGTGGACGCGTCGGGCAAGGCGATGGGCGGCGTGACCGTCTCGGCGTTTGACCCGGAGCGTGAGATGAGTGTGTCGGTGTTCAGCGGACCGGACGGTTCCTTCAAGATCGACGGATTGCGCGATGCAAAGTTCAACGTGCGCGGGCGTCTGCTCGGACAGTTGGACACGATGTCCGAAGGCGTGAAGGCGGGCGCATCGGATGTGAAATTAGCGATGGCGCCGGCGACCGGTGCGGATCTAGACAAACAGCGTCCGGCGGACAACCTCTTCGGCCTGATGAAGTGGGAGAACGAAACGGACAAAGAAAACTTCAAGATGAGCTGCGGGTATTGCCACCAGATCGGGACTGTCGGGTTCCGTTCGCCGGAAGAGCCGGTGGACTGGGAGACGATGATCACCCGTATGGACGGCTTCGGCGGGCTTTACAAACATACGCAGGAGACGATCGTTAACCGCATCGTGAACACCTATACGGACGCGGCGATGAAGGAATGGCCGGCCTACGTTCCGCCGGCGGCGCCGACGGGCGCGGCCACGAAAGCGACGATCACTGAGTGGGACATCGGTCGTCAAGACGCGTGCATGATCCACGATCTCGAGCTGGGTACAGACGGCTTGGTCTATTCGGTGGACATGATCAACGATGCAATCTACACGCTCGACCCCGCAACGGGTGAGCGCAAGGTCATTGCGTTCCCCGGCGGCAAGGACCCCACTGCGGACTCCAACCCGCGCATGGGCCCGCACTCCATCGAGCGCGACCACGAAGGCAACATGTGGGTGACGCTGGCGCTTTCGGGCCAGATGATGAAGTACGACGTGAAGTCAGGCGAGTTCACCATCGTGTCCGGCGCGCCGGCACCGCGTCCGCGCGGAGCCTACCCGCACACGCTGCGCGTGCAGACCGACTTGGCTAAAGACCCAAAGGGCCGCGTGTGGTACACCGACGCGGGCTCGGAGATCTTCAGCCTGGATCCCACCACGCACGAAGTCGTGCAATACAAGACCCCGAGCGCTGACCAGGCGGTCGGCGGCGGGCGCGGCGAATCGCGCGGCCGGACTCCGTATGGCATCAGTATCAGCCCGGTTGACGGCACGGTGTGGTACACCAAGCTCAATGGTAACCGCCTCGGCCGCATCGACCCGAACCTTCCCCCGGCGGAAGCGGTCAAAGAATACGTGCCGCCGTTTATCGGCCCGCGCCGCCACGAAGTAGGCCCGGACGGCATCGTGTGGGTGCCCGGCTTCGGCTCTGGAGTGCTCGGCCGGTTCGATCCCAAGACCGAAACGTGGGACGTGATCGACCTGCCGAACAAGATGGACGAGATTCCGTACGCGCTTAGCGTGGACATGAAGTCCGGTATGGTCTGGATCTGCGGTACCATGAGCGACACGATGATGCGCTACAATCCCAAGACCAAGGACCTCACCGAATACCGTATGCCGTCGCGCGTGACCTATACACGCGAAGTCGAATTCGGCAACGATGGTAGCGTGTGGGTGTGCAACTCCAACTACCCCGTGCGCCACACCGAACGCGGTAAGGGCTCCATCATCAAGATCGTCGCCGCGGACTAAGCACTAACCATCGAAACACTAAACCCGGCCCGTGGGGAACCCCACGGGCCGGGTTAATTTTTCGGGGAGTCTACGTTCAGCGCACCTCGCTGGCCAATTCCGGGTGGCGCGGCGTAACCTGCTGATAGAAACGCGCAAGCACACGCATGTCTGCGTCGTAATCGCCCGAGGGCCATACGATCGGGCCGGCGCCCATGACGCGGCGTTTGTAGTCCAGGAACACCGGTACGATCGGCACGCCACATTCCACGGCGATTCGATAGAACCCCGTCTTCCAGCGGTCGACTCTTCGACGTGTGCCTTCCGGCGCGATGCTCACTGCGCATAATTTTCCGTTCATGAATTGTTGCGAGACCTGCTTCACGAAACCCTCGGGGGTATCCCGCGACACGGGGATGCACCCCAGCCAGCGCAAGAGAGAACGGAACGGGAAACGAAAGGCATTGTCCTTCATGACCCAGCCGACGGGGCGATCAATGAGAACGTATTTCAGCGTAATGGTCCAGATCGCGTCCCAGTTTGACGTGTGCTGGCCGAGAATCGCAACCATCTTGGGAAGATCCGGCACGCGGCCTTCGACCTTCCACCCTCCCACGCGAAGCACGAGATGCGCGAGGGATCGCATCACCGAGAAACCTTGCAGCGTGCGCCAGGGGATTTGTGTGCCGTCGGGTGCGCGCACACCGGCGGAATTAGGATCTTCGTTCAAGGTCATGGGGCAGGATTGTATCCGACCGGACTGGTGAGATGCTTAAAAATTCACAGGAGGATGACGGCGCACTCTTAGGCCGGCAAACCGGCGATGAAACGAAGGAATCGTTCGCCGTCTCGTAGCACTGCGCCGTGCCCAAAGCAGATGATCTCCGGCTTGAGCGTTGCGAGTCGCCGCGCGGACTCACGGTTTTGTTTCGGATCGACGGTAAAGAGGTTTGGCGGCATCTGCAAGCCGGGAGTCCCGATAAAGGGATTCATGTTGAAGACTACGTCCCCCGTGATCAGAACGCGGTCCCGCTCGCGCCAATACGACAGATGACCGGGCGAGTGTCCCGGCGTTTCGAGCACCTTAAAACCACCGACGTCGTCGCCCTCCGTGAGCCGCCGCGCTACCGGATGCCCCGGCCCGACCATGAATCCTCGGCTCAGATTGCCCAGCAGTCCCGGCGGCATTGCGCGACGCATGTCTCCGGTTTCTGCGGCTTCCGCATCGCGCTCGCCCACCCAGAAGGGAATGTTCAGGGTCGTGCATACCGCATGGCTTGCACCTTGGTGATCGGGATGAGCATGGGTAAGCGCATGCGCGCGGACGGTTCGCCCGGCAAGCTGCCGCAGGATGCGCCCACGATCGAAACGAGTCCCCGCGTCGAGGAGAACATCGCCGATCAAATACACGTTGATGGCATTTCGCGGGAAACCGTCGAGCAAAAAGACTTCGTCCGCAATAGTTTGCATGACCTTGGAATATCACAAGTCAGCCTTCAAGACAACAGCAGGAACATAAAAGGAATGAGGTCGGTTATCTGAACCCTATCTCTTTTAGAGCTTACGCAGATAGTCCGCGTTGATTGCCGCGCTCTCGAAGACGCCGATCGCGCTTTCGTCCTGCTCGGCGATATAACACTGTACACCGGCATTGCGGCCAGCAGCCACTACGGCCGGCCAATCGATTACGCCCCGGCCGAGTTCCGTGAAGCCCTTGCCGTCTTTCGGACGCTCCTTGAGATGCAGCAAGCGGCAGCGCGGGCCGAAGTCCCGGATGATGGCGTTCGCGTCGCCGCCAAATTCGGAGGCCCAGCGGACATCGAGCTCCAGGAAGAGGTTTTCGGGTTTGGTACGATCGAAAATGATCTTGAAGGCCGCCGTGTTTCCGAGTGCTTCAAACTCGTGGTCGTGGTTATGGTATCCAAGCCGCAAACCGGCATCGCGCAGGCTGGCGCCGCGCGCGTCCATCGTCACGGCGGCTTCTTCCCACTCTCTCGCTGAATCGAGTTTCAACCAGGGAACGATCACATCCTCGAAATGCAGCGTACGCGCCAAGTGGATGACGCCCGGGAGATCATCCCGGACAATGTCGTAGTCCACATGCGCGGCGACGACATTGAGCCCGGCGGCTTTCAGCATCGGCCGCCACCGCTCTGCGTCGGCCGGACCTACGCCGAAAAGCTCGACGTGATCGAAACCCGCCCGCTTCACGCCGGCCAGCGTCGCCGGCACGTCGCGCGCGAGCTGGTCCCTAACGCTGTACAGCTGGATTCCGAACCTTAGCACGGACCGTCTCGATCTTGCGGAGTTCGCTGGTGTTCTCGACCAGTTTTGCGATGGCGCGCGCGATATCGTCCATGTCGCCGCGCGGGCCCATGAGTGCATGATGATGGATAACGACGCCCGAGCGCTCGTGCGCGTCGGTCGCCACGGGCATCGGGTAACGCTTCGGGTCGATCGCCAGCCAGTACGAGCCGTTCAGCCGGTGGCGTTCCTTCGTGTGCGGCTTGTAGAGCATGCACTGGTTGAGGGGCTCGTAGGGCCGGTCCCATTGGTATCCCGTCGGATTCAGCTCCGCGGTCAACGCGCGCGAGAACTGCGAGTTGTCCACGCCTTCGAGCGCGGCCGGATCAATGCGGAATGCGAAATTGAAGTAGCTCTGTTGTGTGACTTCGCGGCGGCGGCGCATGGGAATCACCCCGGGGATCTTCGCGAGCTTCGCGTTCAGATATTGGGCGTTGATGTCGCGCCGCTTCACCTGTTTGTCCAGGCGCTTCAATCCGCCGAGAAGCATGCCCGCCTGCCATTCCGTCAGTCGGAAATTGCCGGATTGCAATGTGTTGTCCATGCGATCCTTCCACCCGCGGCCGCAGTTGCGCAGTGAGTAGAGGCGCTCAAACAGCGTCGAGGTCGCGGCGGTGTTGAACCCGCCTTCGCCGCTAGAGAGGACTTTTGATTCCTGGAAGCTGAAACAGCCGATGTCGCCGAGACTGCCGGCGCCCTGGCCCTGCCAGAACGAACCGTGCTGATGCGCGCAGTCTTCGATCAACGCCAGACCGCGCTTTTTGCAGAGCGCTTTGATGGCGGTCATGTCCGGCATGCAGCCGTAGAGGTGCACCACGATGATGGCCTTTGTTTTTTTCGTGATCGCGGCCTCGATCTTCTTCGCGTCAATGCACCAGGTGTCCGGTTCGACATCCACCAGGATCGGAATCGCGTTCACATCGAGACAGGCGGCGGCGGTCGCCTGCCAGGTCATTCCGGGCACGATGACTTCGTCGTATGCGCCGATGCCGAGGGCTTCCAACGCAATCTGGATTGCGATTGTGCCGTTTGCGCAGCACAGCCCGTGATTCGCACGCAGGTACTTGGTGTATTTTGTGGCGAATTCCCACTCGTGCGGGCCGTCGTAGGACCATGCATTCGAACGCGTGATCTGCGCGAGCCGTTTCGCATCGGCTTCGTCGCTAATGGGCCAGCGCGGCCATTCCTTGCTCTTCGTCCGAATCGGCTTTCCGCCGTGAATCGCCAGATTGCTCACAGGTCACTTCCCTTCCGTTGTCGCGTTCGTGCGCGCCGCGGCGCGAAATGCATCCAGCAGCCCCAGCTTGATTTTGTTCCCCACGAGGCCGCCCGTGGCAGCATCGACGACGCGAACATCCATCGCGCGGTTGCGGCGGCGATAGTAGAACACCCAGTAGGGCCAGCGCAAAAGCTCGACGGATTCCGTATCGCCGAGCTGAGCGGTCGCGCTCTTTCGCCGGCGGCGCAGAATCGCGGCGACGAGTGCGGCGCGCGCGATCGCATCGGCTTCATCGGGGCCGATGCGCGGCGGGCATTGTGCGGATTCGGGGGCATCATCGCCGATGGACTCGGGCATGGCGAACATCGCAAAAGCGCCGCTCATCCCATCGACGCTACATTGAAACGGCGTGGCTATGCCGCGCTCGAACATCGGAATCGTGACAAGGTAGGCCGGCAGCCATACACATTCAGCCTTCACCGGCACCGTGGTGCCACGGAGACGGGCCGTCATCGATCGCCACCAGCCTTGATTGAGCAATTCGAGCGCAGTGGATTCGTCCACCATAGCGCGAAGGTGACGCATGACTGGAGATGCTAGCCGAGGTTCTTCTTCGTCCACCGGCCGCGCCATATCATCAGGCCACCGATTACGAAAATCGCGGAGGCTGCGGCGAAATTCACCAGACCCGGCACCCAGCCATCGGCGAAGAAGGTGCCGACAAACACCGGCAACGACAGAACAACCAGGAAAAGTCCGAGCGCCCACAAGGTCTCTGCGTCGCGCTCCGTGTGCTCGCTGCCCATGGGTTTTTCGGTCATGCGGCCTCCTCAGAACACCATGTATACGAAGACGTGGGGGAGCATGCAGAGGACGGTCCACACGCGCAGGTCCGTGTACCATTTGTTGTTGGGCCGATCGACGTTCACATACTCCACGCGCAACGACCAGACCCAAATCATCGCGCCGAAGAACAGCCCAAGAGCAAACACGCGGGCCCACGGCATGTAGACCGGCTGAAGCAAATGATCGATCGGACTAAAGATCGGGCGAAGGAGCGGCCCGAATATTTCAGTGATCCATTCGCTCATTCCTGTTCACTCCGCATTTGAAGTACCCGCTGAATCTCGCCGTCTTTCATCACCTGACCGAATACCAGTCCGCGGATTTTCTCGTCCGGCTCGGGCGGCGTCAACAGACTTACGATGGCGGTCACGATGAGGGTAAATACGAAGGACCACCAGGACACGAACAGGAAGGGATCATCACTCGGGAAAAGCCCGTCCACATTGTTCAGAATCGTCGTGAATCCGACGCCAATGACCAGGCCCGCAAGGCCGCCCCACTGCGTTGCGCGTTTCCACATGATGCCGAGGAGGAGAATCGCAAAGACGGGACCCTGGAACATGCTTAGTGCGGTCTGGAGGAACACATACAAGCCATCATTCTGGCCAATCCACTTCGCCAGCGCCGCGGCGAGCACGACGAACACAATGGTGAACAGACGGCCTGCATTCAGCACGTGCCGCTGCGAAAGTTCCTTGCCACTGATGAGCCGGTACGGCAGGCCGTAGAGGTCTGTCGTCCAGATGGTGCACGCGGAGTTCAGGGCGGAGGACATCGTCGCCATGAGCGCGGCAAACATGGCCGCGAACATCAATCCGCGCAGGCCTGGCGGGAGCAGCATCCGCATCAGCCCCGGCACGGCGTCATCGCCGGTTTCGAGATTCGGCAGGAGCACTACGGCGCAGAGACCGGGAAACGCGACCATCAGGGGGATGAACGATTTAAGGAATCCGGCGAACAGCATGCCGCTCTTCGCGTGCCACTCCGAACGCGCACCGAAGGCCCGCTGCACGACCGACTGGTTACCCGACATATACGCCGTCGCCATCACGATGCCCAGGCCGAACACGATGCCTGTCCATGGGAATGCGGTGCTTGTCGTGTGCGGCAGCAGGATGGTGAAATGATTTTGAAAGCCGCGCAACTGCGCTTCAACCGTGTTGCCCTCGCCAGCCGGCAATTTTTCCGTCAGCGCGGTCTTCAAGCGTCCCTGGGCATCGCGCCAGGCCTGCTCGCGATCCGCCACGCCCATTTCCGGCGTGACGAATTTATCGGTGAACCGGACGGAGAATTCGCGCGGTCCCGCGCCCTCCGTTTCGCCCTGCGCCGTCACGGATGCAAGCTGAAAGCCTCCTGCCTCCGCCGCGGACTGCACCCATGCTGCATCTACTGGCTCGGTGGAGGTAACCGTTACCACAGCCTTCGGCGGCATGCCGCGCACTTGATCCATCAGTCCCGGCCCGACTGCGTACACACTAAGAAACACAAGCGCGATGCCGCCGACGTACATCAGCACCATCTGCACGACGTCGGTCATCACCTCGGCGGTGAGTCCACCGGAGAAGGTGTAGATGCCGACGATAATCGCGATGACCCATACGGAGGTCATAATCGGCCAGCCGAGAACCTGATTCAGAAACTTGTCCGCCGTGACCCACAGTGCGAGGGACGTATTTACAAAAAGGAATACGCCCCAGATCGCTGCATGCAAAGTCTGCACGGCGCCGTTGTAACGCCGGCCGAGGAATTCCGGGATCGTGTAGACGCCTGAGCGCCAGTAATACGGAATGAAAAAGAAGGCGGCGAAAACCATCGCCGGCATCGAGCCCATCCAGTCGAAATTGGCGACCGCGATGCCGCTGTCGTAGGTCGCACCGGCGACGCCGATGAAATCGATCGCGCCGATGTCGCTCACGACGATCGACATGCCGATCGCCCAGAACGGCAGCGCGCGCCCGCCCAGGAAGAAGTCCGCGCCGCTCTTTACATACTTGCCGAAGAACGAACCAAGGACGAGCACGCCCACCATGTAGATGAGAATGATCGTGATATCGATCCACTCGAGACTCTGTGCCTGACCCATTCGCCCCTCGCCCGTTCGCGCTGCCGGGCGGCAATATGTCAAAATGCGCGGATTCCTGCAAATTCGGCCCGGCGCGAGGGACATACATGCCTGAACAGTTCATCTTTCATATGCACCGCCTGAATAAACACTTCGGCAAGAAGCACGTGCTCAAAGACGTCGGGCTTAGCTTCTACCCCGGCGCGAAAATCGGCATCGTCGGCGAGAACGGATCCGGCAAGTCCACAGTGCTGCGCATCATGGCCGGCGACGACGACAAGTTCGACGGCGAGGCGTGGTTGTCGAAGGGATACACGCGCGGTTTCGTACAGCAGGAACCACCGCTAGAAGAAGCCAAGACGGTGCGCGAGGTTTTGGAATCGGCTTTTGCCGGCACGATGGCCAAGCTGAAGGAATTCGAAGAACTCGGCGTCAAAATGGGCGAGCCGATGTCCGACGACGACATGCAAAAATGCATGGACCGCATGGCCGTGCTGCAGGACGAACTCGATGCGGGCGATGCCTGGAGTTTGGATCAGAAGTTCAACCAAGCGAGCGAAGCGCTCTGCCTGCCAGACGACGATCGTATTGTTGGTACGCTCTCCGGCGGCGAGAAACGCCGCGTTGCGCTGTGCAAGGCGTTGCTGGAGCGTCCCGATCTGCTTTTGCTTGATGAGCCGACGAACCATCTGGATGCGGAAACAATCGACTGGCTCGAAGCGCAACTCGCCGAGTATCCAGGCACGGTTATCGTCGTTACACACGATCGGTATTTCCTCGACAACATCACAAAGTGGATTCTCGAACTCGAAGGCGGCCACGGCGTGCCCTGGGAAGGCAGTTACTCGGGCTGGCTCGAACAAAAACTTACGAAGCTCGCTGCGGAACAAAAAAATGAATCCGCCCGGACGCGCGCGCTTGAGCATGAACTGGCGTGGATCAAGATGAACACGGATCAGCGCCACGACCTCAGCCGCGAGCGCCTCGGCGACTACGAACGTCTGCTCGCGCGAGAGAACGCATCGAGCAAACAGGACAGCAGCGTGATCCAGATCGCGCCCGGCCCGCCGCTGAGCGATCAGGTCATCGAGTTCAAGAAAGTAACCAAAGCGCTCGGTGGCGTCACGCTCATTAAGGATCTCTCCTTCAAGATGCCCAAGGGGGCGATTGTCGGGATCATCG
>SXGT01852633.1_pt1 | contig 15676 bp, 12 predicted proteins | sample 3176221 | NCBI WGS metagenome assembly SXGT01 (sample SAMN11356862, study PRJNA531348) | freshwater metagenome | isolation source: freshwater sample F1-120 | place: China: Fuxian Lake, Yuxi | collected 2017-12-25
GTCGCCTTGTAGGGCGAGTTGAAGTTGGCCGGCAGGCGCACGTTGAACATCAGCGCCAGCCCGAGCGCCATGTCGGTGTAGCCCGAGAAATCGTAGTAGATCTGCATCAGGAACGCGAGCGCGCCGCCCCAGGCCTCGAGCAGCGTCACCGGCCAGTCCCCCGCAGCTGCCGCGAACACCGGATCGGCATAGCCGGCCACGCTGTCGGCGAGCGCCACCTTCTTGAAGAGGCCAATGGCGAACAGGGTGAGGCCCGCCGCCGCGTTGACCAGCTCGAACGGCAACCTCGCCATGCGCGCGAACTGCGGCATCATCTCCTTGTGGTGGTAGATCGGCCCGGCGATGAGATGCGGGAAGAAGGTCACGAACAGCGCGTACTGGATCAGGTTCAGCTCCTTGACCTCGCCGCGGTAGGCATCGACCAGGAATGCGATCTGGGTGAAGGTGAAGAACGAGATGGCCAGCGGCAGCACGATCGAAGGCACCGTCATGTCGATGCCGAGTAGCGAACCGATGTTGGCCACGAGAAAGCCCGCATATTTGTAATAGCCGAGGGCCAACACGTCCGTCGTGATCGCCGTGACGAGCACGGCAAGCCGCCACCTTGCGGGGACCAGACCCTTGACCAGCACAGTGCCAACGCCAAAATTAGAGGCGATCGAAGCGAGTAGGATGATTAGCCCCGCAGGCTCCCACGCGCCGTAGAACACCAGAGACCAAAAGATGAGCGCCAGAAGCGGCAGACGCGGATTTCGGAATCGCTGAAAGAGATAGAATGAGGCGAGCGCCGCGGGCAGGAAATAGAAAACAAACGCGGTCGAATTGAACAGCATTTGTTTGATCACCACCCGTTGCGGAACAACCTGATCCGGCTTGACGTGGATCGGGAACCCCTTACGCACCGACCCAACGGCCACCGCAGCCAACCTATCTAGCCGGATGCCTGCGGATGCGTCGTGGCCTCCAAACCTTCTTGCGACCCTAACCCCTTGCGATGTACTTTAGTACTGGGTTCACCCACGTTTCGCAAGCTTGCTGGCGCCCCGCGGCCGAAGTCCGCGGCGGCGGTTGGCCTGCAGGATCGCTATGGCGGGCCAAGATTGTGTGCAACGAACCACGACAGCCACAAGTTCGCCCACGATGGCGTTCGAGAGTGGAAGAGTCAAGGGAACCATGGGCCATCATGGCTTGCGCATCCTGCTCGTAATCGTTTCGATCGTTGGCTTGGCGTCAGGCTACCTCATGGTGGAGTTCGCCGAACGCTGGGGTCTTATCAGGCTAGGCCCCGCCACGAGGCTTTCGCCAACTCTGCCCCCGCCCGACGCCAAGTCGGCGCCACCCTCCTCTCCGCGGCCGGCCTTGCCAGCGGTTGCAGATCCGCGAATCCTGTCGGACTTCGGCGATACGCGCAAGGCTGCGGGCGACCACCAACAGGCGCTCGAGGCTTACACGGCAGCTCTGCGATTCCGGCCGCAGGATGCCGATATTTTGTTCCGTTCAGGATTGGTTCGCATGGAACTCGGCGACTACCAGGGGGCGAACGCACATCTAAGTCTGGCGCTTGTCTCCCGACCGCGCGACGTCGGTATGTTGTTCACGCGCGGCAATGCCCGGGCGGCGCTCAATCAGTTGGACGACGCACACAAGGATTTTACGGCTGTGATCGGCATCATGCCGCAACAGGCCGCTTTCTACCAGGCGCGCGCCAGCATCCTCGAACGTCTCGGACGCAAGGCAGAGGCCGACGCGGATCGTGGCAAGGCGGCAAAGTTGAAGTAGGCCGGCGGAATCTCCCCGCTGCCCGGGCTGGACTTGTCGCGCCCGGCTTTGCTGGAATCTCGCCGCACAATGCAACGAAATCGAAGTGGTCCTGCTCAAAGATCGCACTAAACCGCCCAACCTCAGCCGCTTTCGCGACCCATGATGCGACGGAATCGGCAATTCGCAACCTATGATTGGTTGCATATTCCAGGATGGTGCGTATTCAGAGGGGGGTGCGTAGTGGCAAGTAACAAGAGCGGATTGACGGGGCTGCGGCGCGGGCACGTCGCTGAATACGGGACGCCCCGATGGCCTACCAGCTTCGCGTGCAGATGCCCGTCGTCTTCGGCACGAGCAGTGTTGCGGCAACGGTCAAACAAGACATCGTAAGCGTTCTGGCGGGGAGCGCTCGGTGCAAGCGTCACCTTCAGCTTCCTGTCCAGCGGCACGTTCCCTGGCGATGCCACGGCGCTGCAAAGCGGCTTCGCGATGTTGAGCGCCACATCGCAGACGACGGCGTGGGGCGACCACGGCCGTGGCTTGTGCGAGCGGGCTATAAATCGAGGATATCGAGCCGTGGCGAATATCACAGAGACCACAGACGCCGCCGCGAGCTTCGCGACGGCCTACACGCTCGGGGTCGGTCAGACGGCCCAGGGGCAGCTCTCGACGCTGGGCGATCACGATTGGTATCGCATCGATCTGGTGGCGGGACAGTCATACGCGTTCTCGGTGGTCGGTCTCGGGCACAATAACAACGATCTCGATGATGCCTTTCTCTACCTGCGGGGCAGCTCCGGCGCGCTGATCACGTCGAACGACGACGGCGGGCCGGGGTCAAATTCGACCACTACCTACACGGCGACCGCCAGCGGCACCTATTATCTCGACGTCGGAGCTTACAACAACGGCTCCGCAGGGCAGTACGGCCTCGTGGCAACGGCCGGCAGTCGGCCGAGCTACGATGTCGACATGGGCGCCGGTGTGCTCCTGGGGCCAAGTGTCTCCTGGAGCACGCCAGGGACAGGGGCGAACGTCACCTACGCCTTCCGACAGACCGATAGTGGTGACGAGACCAATTTCAGCCAACTCACGGCAACCGAGAAGTCGGCCGTACAGTCGATCCTGGCCATGTACGCGCAGGTTTGCGGCCTCACCTTCACACCGGTGAACCCCGGCGGCTATAGCAACAGCGCGACCATGCTGTTCTCCAACTACGCCGCCAGCGACGGGGCCGGCGCCTACGCCTATTATCCCGGATCGACCGCCAGCTCGTCGCGGGCCGGCGACGTCTATCTCAACACCAACAGCGTCTCCACCACCTCGCTGCCCATGGGCGGCTACAGCTACTTCGCCATCATGCACGAGGTCGGCCATGCGGTGGGCTTGGCGCATCCTGGCGACTACAATGCCGGCGTCGGCGTTTCCATCACCTACGACAGCAACGCCCAGTTCGTCCAGGATACACACCAGTACACGGTGATGAGCTACTTCGACGAGTCATTCACAGGCGCAAGCAGCTTCAGCAGCCACGCCGATACGCTGATGCTCTTCGACATCTACGCTCTCCAGCGGCTCTACGGCGCCAACACGACGACACGCACGGGCAATACGACCTACGGCTTCAACAGCAACGCCGGTGCCGTCTATGATTTCGCCCAGAATACGACGCCGGCGTTGTGCATCTGGGATGCGGGCGGCACCGACACGCTCGACGCCTCTGGCTTCACCCAGAACCAGACGATCAGCCTGGAAGCCGGAACCTTCTCGAGCATCGGCAGCCGGACAGGAAACGTCTCCATCGCCTTTGGCGCCACGATCGAGAACGCCATCGGCGGAACAGGCATCGACACGGTCACCGGCAATTCAGCAGACAATACTTTGAACGGCGGCCTCGGCGTCGACATCCTGCGCGGCGGTGCCGGCAACGACGCCTATATCATCGACAGCTCGTTCGAGCAGATCTTCGAGAACGCCGGCGAGGGTACGGCGGACGCCATTTACACCACCGTCGATTTCCAGCTCAGCGCCAATCTCGAGAACGCCTTCATGCAAGGCACGGCCAATCTCGCCGTCTACGGCAACGACCTCGTCAACGTCATCATCGGCAACGACGGCGACAACCTGCTGAACGGCGGCGCCGGCATCGATGGGCTGCTCGGCGGCAAGGGCGGCGACACCTATGTGATCGGCGATTCGCGCGAGGACATCCTCGAACTCGCGGGCGAGGGCACCGACGCGGTCTACGCGAGCGTCAGCTATGCCCTCGGCGCCAACCTCGAGACGCTGTTCCTGTCGGGCTCGGCAATCCAGGGCATCGGCAACGCGCAGGTCAACTCGATCGTCGGCACGGCCGGCGACAACGGCATCGACGGCGGCGGCGGCGCCGACGTCATGACCGGCAACGGCGGGATCGACACCTTCGTGTTCCGCCAGGGCCAGATGAACGGCGACGTCATCCAGGACTTCGACGGCTTGGGCGCCGGCGCGGGCGACCAGATTCAGTTCATCGGCTTCGGCGCCGGCGCGACGCTCCAACAGATCACCCCCATGGTGTGGCAGGTGACCTACGACGCTGGCGCGTCGAGCGAGCTCTTCACCCTCGGCAACAGCTACACACTCCATGCGAGCGACTACGGGTTCTTGTGACCTTTCGTGCCGCGCCCGCGTGCGTGGGGATCGCGAACGGCAAGAATGCAGATTGAGCGGGGCGCACCCGTTGCATGGGAGCGACACGATTGGGTGTGGCCTGCAATCTACACCCCCACGGCCGGCGCCTGGGTGCGGCGCAACTGCGCATTGTTCTTCGAGGGGACTGGATTAGAGTGGCGAAATCGTTGGGCTGTGCCGGTGAGTACGATGCTCAGTCCGCGCCCCGGGGAGCCCGCCGCACCCAGCTCCGTGCACAGCCCTTCGACTTGCCCTCGGCGTCCACCGCGTGCGCCTCGCTCTGCCCGACGGCGGCTACCGGGATGTATTGCCCCTGCTCCGAAACGAGGAGAGCGCCGTGTTGTTGCCAACTCGCGAGCAGGCCGGGATTGCGATCAACGATCTGGTCGGAGGCGCGCGGGCGTGGGAGTTCTGGGCCATGCTCGGCTGGGGTGACATCCGGCAGAGGTACCGCCGCTCGGCGCTCGGTCCCTTCTGGATCACGATCAGCATGGGCCTTTTGACTGCCGCGCTCGGCATCATCTACGGCGCAATCTTCAACATGCGGCTGGCCGACTACATGCCTTATCTAGCCGCTGGAATCGCGGCGTGGCTGTTCTTCTCGTCGACGCTGCTCGAGGGGGCGAGCGCCTTCATCGGTGCCGAGGGCATCATCAAGCAGTGTGCGATCCCGCTTTCGATCCACATCTATCGGGTGATCTGGCGCAACCTCATCGTGTTCGCGCACAACGCCGTTGTGCTGCTGGCGGTGTTCCTGGCGCTCGGCGGCGTCCCGTTGCTCAATCCGCTGGTGCTGCTCGCCGGTATCGCGCTGGTGGTGGCCAACCTGTTCGTCGTCTGCCTCCTGCTGGCGACGCTCAGCACCCGGTTCCGCGATCTGCCGCCGATGATCTCCAGCATGATGCAGCTGCTGTTTTTCGTCACGCCCATTCTCTTCGCGCCGACGCAACTGCCCGAACGCTTGAAGGCAATCGCACACTACAATCCGGTCTATCATCTGATCGACGTCATGCGGCGGCCGATGATCGGCGAGGTCGCCAGTGGTGCCAGCTATGCCGTGGCAATCGCCATGCTCGGCGTGGGTTGCGTCGCGTGCGGCGTCTTGTTCTTCCGCTTCCGGCCCAGGATCGCGTACTGGTTGTGAGCGCGCGTTGTCCAGACCTGCGAGACAGCCGAGATCATGGTGGCATGACGAATTCAAATCTGTCGCTGCGCAGCGTGGACGTGGAGTTCACGATCTATGGGGTTCGTGCGCGCTCGATCAAGTCGCATACGCTGCGCGTGACGACAGGTGGCATGATCAGCTTTCCATCGGACAGGCGCGTGACGGTCACTGCGCTGGCCAATGTCGATCTCGACGTCCACCACGGCGAGCGGGTAGGGCTGGTTGGCCATAACGGCGCTGGCAAGACGACGCTGCTGCGCGTCATGGCCGGGGTCTACGAGCCGGTACGTGGCCGCATCGAGCGTCGCGGCCGGGTGACGCCGCTGTTCGACTTGAGCAGCGGGTTCTCGCCCGAGGCCACCGGCCTCGAGAACATTGTCATTCGCGGCATGTATCTTGGTCTCGAGCGCGACGAGCTCATGGCACGGCGCGGGGCGATCGCCGACTTCACCGAGCTCGGCGCCTACCTGCACATGCCGGTCAATACCTATTCGGCGGGCATGCTGATGCGGCTGGCGTTCGCCGTCTCCACGGCCGTCGAGCCGGAGATCCTGCTCATGGACGAATGGCTGGCGGTCGGCGACGCCGGATTCGTCAAGAAGGCGCAGCAGCGCCTGCTCGATCTCGTCGGCAGCTCCGGCATCCTCGTCATCGCGTCGCACTCTTTAGGCACACTGGAGAGTGTCTGCAACCGGCTTGTGTGGCTGGACGCCGGTCGCGTGCGGGCGGACGGGCCGGTCAAGACCGTCAAGGCCGCCTTCTTGGAGGCAACAGGGGAACCGAGCGTGCCAGGGTGAGCCCGTGCCATGGTGACCGGTAGGGCTCCATGTGCTAATGCAATTGGGAACGGCTTAGTCTTCGGTATATGGTGGCGTCTGGAGTCTGGCACCGGGACTAGGCCGCTGGTGCTCCGACTCTGACGCTTGGTTCCCAAGCAACAGCCCAGAACACGAGGTATCTTTTCGTTTGTATTCTGTCTTTCCAAACGCTTGCGGCCTACGTCCGGAATGAAGCGGTTGAGCCTGAACACTAGCTCACACGGAGATCCACATTTGACCGAGAAAGAGATCTACCGCCGCCTGCGGCAAGCAATCGAGGACGTTTTCGACGTGGATGATCTGGTGGTTTCGCCGTCCCTGACGGCGCGTGACGTGCGGGGCTGGGACAGTCTCGGCAACATTCGGTTTGTGCTGGCGGTCGAGAAGGCATTCGGCGTGCATTTCAAGTCCTCGGAGGTTGGGGGCCAGCCCGATCTCGGCGCCTTCGTCGAGCTGCTCAAGTCGAAATTGTAAAGTATTCTGGAGGCTCGCATGGTGCGATCGAGGGGTTGGGGGCTCGCTGGGTTACCATGGCTGCCCGGGGCGCCACCAGACCTGCGGGCGCGGGTCGCCGCCATGGACGTGATGGTCGCTGACAAGGGTCCGGCGCTGAGTGCCCTTGCCAGATATGCCCTCGATCTGAATGGCTTGACCCGGCTCGGTCGGGTGGCGGCGAAAGCCATTGCTGCGAGCGAGCGTCTCGACCCGTTGACACCGTACCGCCTCGGCGTGGTCGGCAATGCCACGCTCGATCTACTGCTGCCGTGTCTGGTTGCAAGCGCACTCCGCCACCAGGTGGCGCTGGACGTCGTCGCTGCCGATTTCGGTCAGGCCGAGCAGGCAGCTCTGGACACAGGCTCGAAGATCAACGTGTTCCGGCCGAAGGCCGTGCTGATTGCACTCGACTACCATGCATTAGGTTTCCGGCCCGAGTTCGACGGCGGGCGGGCGGCGGAGGTAGCCGTGGGTACGGCGCTCAAGGGTGTCGACGCCATGCGCCGAGGCTTCAAGAGCGCGGGTGCGGCGGCCATCGTTCTGCAGACCGTGCCTCCTCCACCCGATCCACTGTTCGGGAGCCTCGACGCGTGCCTGCACGGCTCCGTCCGGCGTCAGATCGTGAGGTTCAACGCAGAGCTTGTAGAGTTGGCGGCAACGGACTCCGACATGGTTCTCGATGTGGACGGGCTTGCCGCGTCGGTCGGGCTCGAGCATTGGCACGATCCGGTGCTGTGGCATCATGCCAAACTCGCATTCTCATCGGACCTGGTGCCCCTCTACACCGAGCACGTCGCGAGACTGATCGGGGCCGCCACGGGTAAAAGCCGGAAATGCCTCGTGCTGGATCTCGACAACACAGTCTGGGGTGGCGTGATCGGCGACGACGGCCTCGAAGGCATTGTCCTCGGCCACGGCGATGCGGTGGGCGAGGCCTTTCTCGAGATCCAGCGGATGGCGCTGGCACTCAGGGACCGCGGAATCCTGCTCGCGGTCTGCTCCAAGAACGACGAAAATATCGCGCGGGCTGCCTTTCGCGAGCATCCCGAAATGCTGCTCAAGGAGGAGCACATTGCCGTGTTCCAGGCCAATTGGCACGACAAGGCCAGCAACCTGGAGGCGATCGCGAAAACGCTCAACATCGGCATCGACGCGCTGGTCCTGCTCGACGACAATCCGGCGGAGCGGGCGCAGGTGCGCGGCGCGCTGCCCGAGGTCGCCGTGCCGGAACTGCCGGAGGACCCGTCGTTGTATCCGAGGACGCTTCTGGCCGCCGGCTACTTCGAGGCCGTCTCCTTCACGGTGGAGGATCGGCAGCGGGCGGGCCAGTATGCCGCCGAGGCGCAGCGCGCCAGCACCGCGCTCACGTATCGGGATCTCGACGAGTTCCTGCGGTCCCTCGACATGGCGGCCACGATCGGGCCGTTCGATGCGATCGGTCTCAAGCGCATTGTACAGCTGATCAACAAGACCAACCAGTTCAATCTAACGACGCGGCGCTACTCCGAAGCGGAGATCGCCGGGCTGACGCAGAACCGCGCCGTGTTCACGATGCAGGTCCGCCTCGCGGACCGGTTTGGCGACAACGGCATGATCAGCGCGGTGATCTGTCACGCGCGTGGCCAGGAGTGGATCATCGAGTCCTGGGTCATGAGCTGCCGTGTGCTCAACCGCCGGGTCGAGGAGCTGATGTGCGACGAGCTGGCGGCAGAGGCGGGCCGGCGCGGTGGGACGGCATTGATTGGCCGCTACATCGCGACGGCGCGCAACAAGCTCGCCGAGGCGCATTACGAGCGGCTCGGGTTCAGCGCCATGAGCGAGCAGAATGGCGCCACTGACTGGCGGCTCGATCTCAAGAGGTTCGTGGCGCGGCAGCCGCCAATCAAGGTGCGCCGACCCGCCGATGACGTTGCCGCAGCGGCCGAGTAGCAGGTGCGGGACCTTTGATATGGACTCTCCGGCCAGTTTCACCATCTCGAGTGCAGAGAGCTTGGCGTTCGCGGCACTCACGGGCGATTTCAATCCGATCCATGTTGATCCCGTCGCGGCGCGGCGGCTGATGTTCGGCGGTACCGTGCTGCACGGCGTCCACGTGTGTCTGAAAGCAATCGAGGTCGCGGTGATAGCAAGTGCGGGGGCCTTCGTGCTCGACGAGTTGAAGGCTCAGTTCACCGCGCCAACGCGCGCCGGCCAGGCGATCGACGTGCGGTTGGCGCGCACGCACGGCGGGCGGCTGCGGCTGCAGCTTTTTTGCGAACAGCAGCAGCTCCAGACGATCGCGATCCATCCGGGCGCCGGAGACCTGCGCGAGATCGACGTGCCCGACCGGCCGCCGTCTGAGGGCCAGTGCCGCGAGTTGCACCTCGCCGAGGTCGCGCTGGCCTCGGGCGCCGTGCCGATTGCGCTCGACCGCCAGGCTGCCGCAGCCCTCTTCCCGGTGCTGGTGCGCGCTATGCCGGTGTGGCAAGTGGCAAGTCTGCTCGCCACGACTCGCATTGTCGGCATGAGATGCCCGGGCTTGCATTCACTGTTTACCGGACTTCACGTGCGTTTCCGAGAGCCTGATGGATCGCTGGAGCCGACGCTCGCATTTCGCGTCGCGAGTATCGATGAGCGGTTCTCTCTGGCCGAACTGTTAGTCGCAGGCCCGGGCGTTGAGGGCGAATTGCAGACGCTGGTCCGCCCAGCGCCGGTCTTGCAGGCCTCATTTCCATCCGTCCAACATGCCGTTGCAAATGGCGAATTCGCCGGTCAGCGCGCTTTGGTCGTCGGCGGATCGCGCGGGCTCGGTGAGCTTGCCGCCAAGATTATCGCGGCGGGCGGCGGCGAGGTAGCCATCACCTATGCCACCGGCCGTGACGACGCAATACGGGTGTACCAGGAGATCCGCGAGGGCGGAGGTTCGTGCCGCATGATGGTCTTCGACGTGCTGGCGCCGGATCGCGAAGCGTTGACCGCAGCGCTCTGCGAGTGGCGGCCGACCCATCTCCACTACTTCGCGACCCCTCATATTCAACTGACCGATCCGGCGATTTGGCGTGAGGACCTTTTCCGTCAGTTCTCCGACTACTATGTAACCGGCCTTTTCCGCACGCTCTCCCTAGTCCAGGAGATTTCGGGTTCGGCCCCGCTGACACTGATCAATCCTTCGACCGTATTTCTCGAACGGGCGGAGCCACAGGCGAAGGAATATTCAGCGGCCAAGGCAGCGGCCGAGACGCTTTGTCGGGACCTGGCGGCGAACCACTTGTGGTTGAGCAGCTTATCGCCCCGGCTGCCCCGGCTTGATACGGATCAGACAAGCAGCTTCATGGCTAAGCAGCCGCGCGAATCCGGACTGAGAACAATACTTGGTGTGTTGCGTGCAGCCGCAGCCGGTGAAGGACAGACCGCCGCGGAGCCGCGAGTGTCGGGAACCGCGAGTTGACCTCATTAGCCCGGACCTGTAGGCTGATTAACGGCAGTCGTGAGGTGGCGCCATGCAACATGTCGATCGTTTTTTCTCTGATGCGGCGAGCATTTGCGCCCAGCTGGAAAAGGGCGCTGTCGAGCGCATGGCCACTGAACTTCAGGCGCTGAGGGACCGCGACGGGCGGCTGTTCATCCTGGGCGTCGGCGGCAGCGCCGGAAACTCCAGCCATGCCGTCAACGACTTCCGCAAGCTTTGCGGCATCGAGGCCTACTCCCCAGTCGACAATGTGTCCGAATTGACTGCACGGACCAACGACGAGGGCTGGGACACCGTGTTCGCGGGCTGGCTAGAGGTGAGCCGTCTCGGGCCCAAGGACGCATTGCTGATCTTCTCCGTTGGCGGCGGCGATGTAGCACGCAACATCAGCGTCAACCTCATCAAGGCGATCGACCTAGCGAAGTCGCGTGGGGCGAAGGTTTTCGGGATCGTCGGCCGCGACAGCGGCTATACCGCAACCGCGGGCGACACTGTCGTCGTCATCCCGCAGGTCAATCCAGCCTGGGTGACGCCGCTCTCCGAGGCCTTTCAGGCCGTCGTCTGGCATTGCCTCGTCAGCCATCCGAAGCTGCAAGTCCGGCAGACCAAGTGGTAGGGTCTGGCGAGGGAGGGGGAAGGCCGGGGGTCAACCGAGCGGTATTTCTCGACCGCGACGGTGTGCTGGTGGTGCCGGAATTCCGCGACGGTCGCAGCTTCGCGCCGCGCCGGCTCGAGGACTTCCGAATCTACCCCGAAGCGGCAGCCTGCCTTGCCCGTCTGAAGGCCGTCGGCTACCGACTCGTCGTCGTCACCAACCAGCCTGATGTCGGCAATGGCCTCACCCCACGCGCCGTGGTCGAGGAGATGCACGGCCGCCTGCGCGAAGCCCTGCCGCTCGACGACGTCAAGACCTGCTTCCACGGGCAGAATGAGGCCTGCGGCTGCCGCAAGCCGAGCCCCGCGCTCCTCCTTGAGGCGGCACGGGAGCAGGATATCGATCCAACGCAGAGCTTCATGGTTGGCGATCGCGCGAGCGATGTCGAGGCAGGACGCGCAGCGGGTTGTACTACGGTGTTCATCGACCTGGGGTACACGGAGCCCCTGCCTACGGGCGCCGCCACAAGAGTTCGCTCGCTTGTGCGCGCCGTTGACGCTATCCTTCAGCTGACGGACTTGGCTCGGAAGACCTCAACAACAAAAGGAGACGGCACGTGAAACGGGTGGGCGATCTCAAGATCAAGATCTTCGCTGACGGAGCCGACCTCGACGGCATGGTCAAGATGTCGAGGCACCCGCTGGTCAAGGGCTTCACCACTAATCCCACACTCATGCGCAAGGCGGGTGTCACGGATTACGCGAGCTTCGCCAAGGACGTCCTGCGTGTCATACCGGCCCGGCCTGTGTCCTTCGAAGTGTTCGCGGACGACATCCCGGCCATGATCGCGCAGGGCCGCGAGATCGCGAAATGGGGCAAGAACGTCAACGTTAAGATTCCGGTCAGCGATACGAGGGGCCGGTTCGCGGGCGAAGTCATCCGCACGCTTTCGGGCGCAGGCATCACCCTCAATGTGACCGCAATCATGACCATCGACCAAGTGTGCGCTGTCGCCGAGGCGCTGGCACCGGCCACGCCGGCCATCGTCTCGGTGTTCGCGGGCCGTATTGCCGACACCGGCATCGACCCGATGCCGCACATGCGCCGGTGCAAGGCAGCACTTGCGGATCGCCCGAAGGCCGAGCTGCTGTGGGCGAGCCCGCGCGAGCTGCTCAACATCTTCCAGGCAGACGAGGTCGATTGCGACATCATCACCGCAACGAACGACGTCATTGCCAAGCTCGATCTGGTTGGTAAAGATTTACTTGATTACTCGCGGGAGACGGTCCAGATGTTCCACCGCGATGCAACAGCGGCGGCATACGAGATCAAAACCGCACTGCGCTAGCTGCGGCCGATAGCGCGTGGATTGGTCAATTAATCACCGGTCCACGGTGAGGGAACAAAGTGGCGAATCTGACTGGTGGGGACCAGCGCGACCCCAACCCAAGAGAGTATTCAGTAGTGGTTGTGGGCTAGGGTGGATCTGATGGTGAGACAGTTCAATAGCGTGCTTCTAACGGGCGGCGCGGGCTATTGCGGTAGCCGGCTCGTTCCCCAGCTCCTTTCCAAAGGCTACAAGGTTACGGTGTACGACATCATGTACTTCGGCAATGATTTCCTGCCGAAGGGCAACCCCAACCTTAGAATCGTCACTGCTGACATCCGCGATGCAGCGAAGCTCGGCGCCACGGCAGTTGGCCACGACGTGGTCATCAGTCTCGCCTGCATCTCGAACGACGCCAGCTTCGAACTCGACGAGAAGCTCTCGACGACCATCAACCTCGACGCATTCGAGCCGATGGTTGTGGCCGCCAAGAATGCGGGCGTAAAGCGCTTCATCTACGCCTCGTCAAGTTCGGTCTACGGCGTCTCGGACAAGCCGGACGTGACCGAGGACCACCCGCTAGTGCCGCTTACACTCTACAACAAATACAAGGGCATGTGCGAGCCGCTGCTCAGAAAGCACACGGATTCCAAATTCACGGGCGTCACCTTCCGCCCGGCAACAGTATGCGGCTTTGCGCCCCGCCAGCGCCTCGACCTCTCGGTTAACATCCTGTCCAACCATGCCGTCAACGCCGGCAAGATCACCGTTTTCGGCGGCTCGCAACTCAGGCCCAACCTGCACATCCAGGACTACTGCGACGTGATCGAGATGTTCCTCGAGGCTCCGACCGAGAAGGTGCAGAACGAGATATTCAACGTTGGCTATCAGAACCTATCGATCATGGAGATCGCGCACATGGTGCGCGGCGTCGTCGGACGCCTTTTCCCCGAGAAGGGCCAGATCGAGATCGTGACGACACCGACCGACGACATCCGCTCGTACCACATCAACTCGAGCAAGATCACCCGCATGCTCGGCTTCAAGCCGAAGTACACGATCGAGAACGCGGTCGAGGAGCTGTGCGACGCCTTCCGCGAGGGCCGGCTGCCGCGGAGCATGGACGACGACTCTTACTTCAACGTGCGCCGTCTGAAGAGACTCAAGGCCGCATGAAATGACCAGCGACATCGCGATCGTCACCGGTGGTGCTGGATTCATCGGCAGTCACATGGTCGATGCGCTGGTGGCCCGGGGCTTTGCTGTCCGGATCATCGACAACTTGAGCGGCGGACATCGCGATAATCTCGCGCATTTCTCCGGACACCCTGACGTCACTTGCCACTGGGATGACATCCGGCAACTTGAGCCGGATTCGCCGATCTTTGCAGGCGCCCGCTTCGTCTTCCACTTTGCCGGCATCGGCGACATCGTGCCCTCAATCGAGCGGCCGATCGACTACATGGACGTCAACGTGCAGGGCACGGTGCGGGTGCTCGAGTGCGCAAGGGTGGCCGGGGTCGAAAAGCTCGTCTACGCAGCGTCCTCGTCCTGCTATGGGCTTGCCGACACGCCGACCCGCGAGGACCACCCGATCCAGCCGCAATATCCATATGCGTTATCCAAATACCAGGGCGAGCAGGCAGTCTTCCACTGGCAAAAGGTGTACGGGCTGCCAGTCAACTCGGTCTGCATATTCAATGCCTATGGCCCGCGCGTGCGCACGACGGGAGCTTCTGGCGCCGTCTTCGGCGTGTTCCTGAAGCAGAAGCTCGCCGGCAAGCAGTTCACCGTCGTCGGCGACGGCACCCAGACGCGCGACTTCACCTTCGTAACGGACGTCGCAGCGTCGTTCCTCGCTGCGGCTGACACGTCCGTCTCAGGCGAGCGCTTCAACGTTGGTGCCGGTCGACCGAAATCGATCAACTGCCTCATCGAGCTGATTGGCGGGGACGTCGTTTACGTGCCGAAGCGGCCCGGCGAGCCCGACTGCACGTTCGCCGATATCCGCAAGATCAGCGAGCGCCTCGGCTGGTCGCCCCGGGTCACCTTCGAGGCGGGCGTGGCCGAGATGCTGGCCGGCATCGAGCATTGGCGCGATGCGCCGCTGTGGGAGCCCGACAGCATTGCTATTGCAACGGAAACGTGGTTCAGGTACATCGGTAATCGCGTCTGAATCTCACGGCTGAAACCCTTGAATGTTTGGCATCCCATGACATTTGCCCTCTCCGAACGTTATCGCCACAAGATCAAGACTCCGGCTGAGCTGCGCGTGCTTCTCGGAGCGCCGCCGCGCAAACGCAAGGTGATCATGTGTCACGGCGTGTTCGATGTGGTGCATCCGGGTCACATACGCCATCTGCTGTTCGCCAAGGGCAAGGCTGACATCTTGATCGCCAGCCTCACTGCGGATGCCCACATCGACAAGGGCGTCTATCGTCCCCACGTTCCGCAGGATTTGCGCGCGCTCAACTTGGCCGTGCTCGAGTTGGTCGACTTCGTGGTAATCGACGAGCGGGCAACGCCGCTGGAAAATCTCCGCACCATTCAGCCCGAATTCTTCGCCAAAGGCTACGAGTATACGGCGACCGGCGCACTGCATCCGAGCACTCAAGAGGAGCAGAAGGTCGTCCAGTCCTATGGCGGGGAGATCATCTTCACGCCGGGTGACATCGTCTATTCCTCGTCCAAGCTTGTGAACCTCGCCGCGCCCGATTTGAAGCTCGAGAAGCTGATGATGGTCATGGAACGTGCGGAAGTCTCGTTCAACGACCTGCGCGGGACGTTGGACAAGTTCGCTGGCAAACGCGTGCACATCGTCGGCGACACGATCGTCGACAGCTACACGCACTGCGCCATGATCGGCGGTCAAACCAAGACGCCGACCATGAGCGTCCTGTTCGAGAAGAAGGTCGATTTCATTGGCGGCGCCGCCGTGGTGGCTGAGCATATGAAGGCGGCGGGCGCCAACGTCGTGTTCTCGACCGTGCTAGGCAACGACGCGCACGGTGCATTTGTCCTCAACGGCCTCGCCAAGTCCGGTGTCGACTGCAATCCGATCATCGACACAACACGGCCGACCGTGAACAAGAACGCGATCGTCGTCGGCGGCTATCGCCTGCTGAAGGTCGACACTCTCGACAACAGCTCGATCACCAACGCCACGCTCGAGAAGTTGACGAAGTCCGTCAACGAGACGCCAATCGACGCAATCGTCTACAGCGATTTCCGCCACGGCATGTTCAACCGCCGGACGATCCCGCGTTTCATCGAGGCGATCCCGGCGGGTTGCTATCGAGTCGGCGACAGCCAGGTCGCGAGCCGGTGGGGCAACATTGTCGATTTCAAGTCGTTCGATCTCATCACGCCGAACGAGCGCGAGGCGCGTTTCGCGCTA
>SXGT01026265.1_pt1 | contig 15672 bp, 4 predicted proteins | sample 3176221 | NCBI WGS metagenome assembly SXGT01 (sample SAMN11356862, study PRJNA531348) | freshwater metagenome | isolation source: freshwater sample F1-120 | place: China: Fuxian Lake, Yuxi | collected 2017-12-25
GCTGTTTGAAACTCGGCATAGACGTCGAGATGGCAGTGTTTTTCAAGTCGAAGTCAGTTGTTTTCCGTTAGAGATTGACGGTCAACCCGCATTGTTTTGTTCTTCGCGGGATATTACGGCGCGCAAGCAGATTCAAGCCGATTTGCAACGCAGTGAGGCCACCCTGCAACGGGCTCAGGAGGTCGGGCACATTGGCAGTTGGTTTTTGGATATTCCCAGTGGTAATCTGGAATGGTCGCTTGAAATCTACCGGATTTTTGGTGTTGATCCGAACGAAAAAATTACTCTGGAACGTTTCCTGGACTGTCTGCATCCTGATGATCTGGAAAGGGTTTTAGGCGCCTGGAATGCGGCCATGACCGGTGCTGACTATGATATCAATCACCGTATCCAACGGGGTGATGAGGTGCGCTGGGTGCGCGAGATGGCGCAGATCGATTTTGCCAAGGATGGAATGCCATTGACTGCAATCGGTACGGTGCAGGACATCACCGATACTCATCAGTTAACGGAAGCCTTACGCATCAATCAGGATCGATTGTTCTTTGCCTTGCAAGGCGCCAGTGATGGGCTTTGGGATTGGAATCTGGAAACCAACGAGGTCTATTTCTCGCCGCGCTGGTTTGAAATGTTGGGGTATGCAGCGGATGAATGGCCCCAGCACTTTGATACATGGGTTGCTTTGGTGCATCCGGATGATAAACAGCCGACTTTGGAGCATGTATCGGCTTATCTTGAAGGGCGAGTCAATCGGTATGAAACTGAATTTCGGATGCATCATAAGCAAGGCCACTGGCTATATATTTTATCGCGGGCGAAATTGGCGAAGGATCAGGCTGGAAAACCGTTATCGCCACGTCGATTGGTAGGTACTCATGTGGATGTGACAGAACGCAAACAGGCTGAACAAGCCCTGGCTGACTATCGCTTGCGTCTGGAAGACAGGGTACAGGCCAGAACCACCGAACTGGAGGCTGCCAATCGGCGCTTGAGTATGAGTGATCAACGCTTGTCTGCCATGTTGGCCATGAGCCAGCAGGTGAACGAGCTGAACGAAGATCAGTTGTTGCAATTAGGTATCGAAGAAGCCGTCAGACTGACCGGTAGTGAAATGGGTTATCTGCATTTTGTGAATGCAGATCAGGAAACCCTGGCACTTTATACCTGGTCGGCCAATACTTTGAAGCAGTGTACAGCGACTTACAATAGCCATTATCCGGTTTCGATGGCGGGCATCTGGGCGGACAGTGTGCGCTTTAGAAAGCCGGTAGTGCATAACCACTATCAGCAAATGCCCGAGCATCAGGGGTATCCGGAAGGTCATGCGCATCTGCTTCGGCATCTCGGCGTACCGGTACTTGAGGGGGACAAAGTCGTGCTATTGATGGGCGTGGGCAATAAAGCCACGGATTACGATGATTCGGATGTTAATCAATTACAGTTGATTGGCAACGATTTGTGGGCCATTGTGGTGCGCCGCCGTATTACCGAGGCTTTGGCGGTTGCCCGCGAAGCGGCTGAAGCGGCCAATCGGGCCAAAAGCACGTTTCTGGCCAACATGAGTCACGAGTTACGCACCCCCATGAACGGCATTTTGGGCATGACCAGTCTGGCTTTAAAGCGCACCGACGATCCTAAATTACGTGAGCAGTTGCAGAAGATAGATCAGGCTTCGCAGCACTTGCTGGCGGTGATCAACGATATTCTGGATATTTCACAAATTGAAGCAGAGCGCATGTGTCTGGAGCAGATTGAATTCAAATTACGCGATGTGCTGGAGAATGTGACTAACCTGATTAAACCCAAAGTCATGGAAAAGGCTTTGCAGCTGTTTATCGATATGGCGCCGGAAATCGAACAGTTTTCATTGTTGGGCGATCCTTTCCGACTCGGACAAATTCTTTTAAACCTGACCGGTAATGCCGTCAAATTTACCGAATCCGGTTCGATCTGCGTGAGTATCAAGATCGTTGCAGAGCAAGCCAGTGAAGTGCTGTTGCGTTTTGAAGTCAAGGATACCGGAATCGGCATTGCCGCAGCAGATAGTCAGCGACTATTTACCGCCTTTGAACAAGCCGATAGTTCGATGACCCGAAAATACGGCGGTACGGGTTTGGGCTTGGTGATTAGTAAACGCCTGGTGCACATGATGGGCGGCGACATAGGTCTGACCAGTCAGCCTGGACAAGGCGCCTGCTTTTGGTTTACGACTCGGCTGCCTAAAACCCTCAAACAGGTTGTACCAACCATGGTGGTAACGGAAAGCGCAGAAGTCCGCTTAAAAGCCCAATTTTCAGGCGTCCGGATACTGTTGGTTGAAGATGAGCCGATTAACCAGGAAGTTTCGCGTTGGCTGTTGCAGGAAGTCGGTTTGATGGTCGACTTGGCTGAAGACGGTGCTCAAGCGGTGGAAATGGCCGGACAAACTCAGTACGCGCTGATTCTGATGGATATGCAATTACCGGTGATGAACGGCGTCGAAGCCACTCGAATCATTCGCAGACTGGCGGGGTATGCCAATACCCCCATTCTGGCGATGACGGCCAACGCTTTTAATGAAGACCGGCTAGCCTGTTTTGCAGCGGGCATGAACGACCATATCGGCAAACCTGTGGTTCCGGATACGCTGTATGACACTTTGTTGAACTGGTTGACCAAGCTTGAATCATGAATCAAATGCCTCTCACTAATGCCGTCGGTGCCACTGCGGAACCGGATTCACGCATCAACCAGTTCATGGCGATGTCTCCCGCTGCGATTGCCTTTTTAAATCTGGATGGACAAATCCTGGAATTAAATCCGACTTTTACCCGCTTGTTCGGCTATGACAAAACCGATATTCCGCATATCGATGTTTGGTGGGAAAGGGCATTCCCCGATAGGGCATATCGTGAAGACAGGCGTCAGCAATGGGACATTGAAGTAGCTCAAACGTTTCAGCAAGGCACGATGATTCATAATTTCGAAGCCTTGGTCTACTGCAAAGACGGCAGTCAGGTTTGGATTGAAGCTCATGCCAGCTTTTCAGGGCAGGAAATATTTGTAATGTTGGCGGATATCAGCCGCCGCAAACAGGCTGAAGCAGATGCCCTCAAGTTTGAAAATGAAGCCGAAAATCAGCGCCGACAAGCCGCCTGGCTGAATTTGGCCTTGACTGCATCCCGAGCCGGTACCTGGGAATGGAAACCGGATACGGATCAACACGACTGGTCATCCGCCATCTGGGATTTATTCGGTTTGGATAGCCGGCAACACCAGCCCGGTTTTGAAACCTGGCTGAACATCGTTCATCCGGATGATCGTTGCCGATTGGTTGAAGCGATACAAAACGCTGTGAAAAATCGTGTTGATTTTATGGATGAATATCGCGTGATGATAGCCGGTGAAGCGCGTTGGCTTTATGCGCATGGCGCGGTTATTGATTCGCCTGATCAGCCATTACGTTATTTAGGCATTCTTACGGATATTACCCAGCACAAACAAGCCCAAATAGCCTTAAAGGAACGCGAAGACGTGATGAGCGCCATCGTGGCGCAGGCCGGGGACGCCATAGAATTGACCGATATGCAAAGTTTTCGGTTTATTGAGTTTAATGACGCAGCCTGCTCTCTGCTGGGCTATACCCGGGAAGAATATGCCAATCTGACTGTTTTCGATATTCAGGCCGAGACCATTGACAAGGAAATCCGTAGCCTGATAGCGAAGGCCGTTATTGGGCAACAGTTGCGTTTTGAAACCAAACATCGACGTAAAGACGGTAAAGTGCTGGATGTTCAGGTCAGCATGCGTTTGATTGAGCTGCATGGTCATCGCTATTGTGTGGCGATTTGGGGTGACATCACTGAGCGTAAAGCCCTTGAGGCTAAAGTCCGCCATATGGAAACCCGCTATCGCACCATTGTCGATCAAGCCGCACCGGATGCCATGTATGTTCATGATTTCCAGGGGGGCTTTGTGGAGGTGAATCGACGCGCTTGCGAAAGTGTAGGCTACGCGCGCGAGGAATTACTGGGGATGGGGGTGCCGGATCTGGATGAACATTTTAATCTGGCCAGCGCCCAGGCGGAATGGGAAGGCATTCATTCGGGTGAGACACGCATTTTCAATGGTCAGCATAGGCGTAAGGATGGCAGTACCTTTCCGGTTGAAATTCACTGCGGCATGCTGGAGTTTGATGAACAACCGCTTTATGTGGCTTTGGTTAGGGATGTCACGGCAGCTAAAGCCGCCGAAGCGGCGTTAAAGGCCAGCGAAAAGCGTTTTCAGGATATCGTTGGTGTTTCAGCCGATTGGATTTGGGAAGTGGATGTCAATGGCCGATTTACCTATGTCTCCAAATCCATTGAATTGCTATTAGGCTATCGAGTGTCCGAGGTATTGGGCCGTACCCCGTTTGACTTCATGCCGGCGGATGAAGCTGCCAAGGTTTCTGAAAAATTTAATGCCTTGATCCAACAACGGGTTAGTTTTAGAGATTTGGTGAACATCAATATCCACCAAGATGGCACTCTGCGTTACATTCAGACCAGTGGGACGCCCATATTCGCCGACAACGGCGAGTTTATGGGCTATCGGGGCCTGGATAGAGACATCACCGAGCGCAAGCATGCCGATGAGCAGATGAGCATTCTTTCGGAGGCGATCAAGCAAAGCCCCAATAGCGTGATAGTCACCGACCCGCAAATGCAAATCACCTACGTCAATGATGCGTTTACCCGCATAACCGGCTATTCCTACAAAGAAGTCATCGGCCAATCCGCTCATATGCTGGGAGGCGATACGACACCGCCTGAGACGCTAAATGCTCTTTATGCGGCGGTAGCTGCGGGTCGCTACTGGCAGGGTGAGTGTCACAATCGCAGGCGCGATGGCAGAATCGGCATCGATTTTTGCCATATTGCCCCGGTTCATGATACGGGGGGGCGGCTGACGCATTTTGTTTCGGTGCAGCAGGACATTACCTTGCGCAAAGCTATGGAAAATCAACTGGCCATGGCCGAGGAACGCTGGTCTTTTGCGCTGGAAAACAGTCATCAGGGCGTTTATGACTGGAATATTCCGCAGGATACTGTGTATTACTCGCCGATGTGGAAACGGTTGTTAGGCATTGAGGATATGTGTTTCGATAATAGTCTGGAAGTGTGGACAGCCAGAGTTCACCCTGAAGACCAGGCGATTCTGCAATCGTCTCTACGGATGCATCTTCTGAACGACCAACAAAGCTTTAAGCTGGAATACCGTCTGCGTCATGCGGAGGGTCAATATCTGTGGTTTTATGATCACGGCAAAATTGTCGAATACTCCGATGCCGGTATGCCGCTAAGAATGATAGGCACCATCACCGATATTACCGAGCAGAAGTTAGCCAATGAACAATTGGTGCGCTATGCCGATATGGTTAAAAGTGCGGCCACGCCATTGATTATGCTGGATCGAGATTTACGTTTTGTGGCCGACAACCCGGCGCATCGGGCCGTGATGAAATTGGCAGACCGTCCAGTGATAGGGCATTCAGTATCTGAAGTCCTGGGTTCCGCCTATGCCGAAGTTGAGCCCAGGCTTTTAAGTTGTCTGCAAGGAGAACCGCAGCATCATCAAGTTTGCATTGATTTGCCTGGCGAGGAGCGGATTACGTTGGATGCACATTTATTTCCGCATGTGGTTGAAGGGCGGATTATCGGTGTCGTCGCCGCGCTTAACGACATTTCCGAACTGGTTAACGCCCGTGAAGCGCTGGTTCTCCACCAACAGCACCTGGAAAAACTGGTTATTGAGCGCACGACCGAGGCGCGAGCAGCCGAGGAACAATTACGGCTGATTCTGGAGTCCAGCGCCGATGGTATTTTCGGTGCCGATCTGCAGGGTAACGTCACGTTTGTGAATCCGGCCACCGAAAAGCTGTTGGGTTATAGCGCCAATTATTTGTTGGGACGCCCCATGCACACCACATTTCACCATCACCCGGATGGTCAGGCGCATGCCGAAGCCGAGTGTCCCATCAGGACTTGTCTTGATGGTCAGGATTTGGTGCGGGTGGATGACGATGTGTTCTGGCGGGCCGATGGGATAGGGCTCCCGGTGAGTTATGCCGCTAGGCCCATGTATCGTGATGGTGAAATCATGGGTTTGGTGGTGAGTTTTGCAGATATTACCGAACGTAAAAAAGCCGATGCCGCTCTGCGAGAAAGCGAAGCGCGCTTCCGCCATCTGGCGGAGGCCGCCCCGGTTTTAATCTGGATGTCGGGGCTGGATAAGTTGTGTTATTACTTTAATCGGGGCTGGCTGGATTTTTCCGGGCGAAAATTGGAACAGGAAGTGGGGTATGGTTGGACTGAGGGCGTCCATCCGGAGGATAGGGCATACTGTCTGGATATTTATACGACGGCCTTTGATGCCCGACAACCTTTTGCCATGGAATATCGCTTGCGCCGCTTCGATGGCGAGTATCGTTGGCTGTTGGATAACGGGGTGCCGCGCTGGGATGATCATGCTAATTTTCTGGGTTATATTGGTTGTTGCAGCGACATTACCGATATCAAACAGGCTATGGAAGATCGCGATCGTGCGCGGCAAGCGGCCGAGCATCTGGCACAAATCAAGAGTGAATTTCTGGCTAACATGAGTCATGAAATTCGCACACCATTGAACGGCATGCTGGGCTTTGCCCAGATAGGTTATCGAGAAAGCGCCGGGCGGGATCAATCGCAAAAAATCTTTGCCCGAATCCTGGAGTCCGGCAGATTGCTGTTGAGCATCATCAACGATATTCTGGATTTTTCTAAAATCGAAGTGGGCAAGCTGATGATTGAAACCGAGCCTTACGCGCCGGCTGAAATTATCGAAAATATCCTGACGGTTTTCAGCCAACCCGCTCAATCCAAAGGTTTGGCGATGCATGCGATATTGCATCCGCAGCTACCTAAAGCTTGTTTGGGTGATCCGACCCGACTTTCGCAAATTTTGCTCAATCTGGTATCCAATGCCTTGAAATTTACTGAGCGTGGGCTGATCAACCTGGAAGCCAGACCTGATGGCGACAATTTGGTTTTTACAGTCAGTGATACCGGAATAGGTATGACGCCTGAACAAGTCAGCCGCTTGTTTATGCCGTTTGAACAAGCCGATGCCAGTACCACCCGGAAATTTGGCGGCACGGGACTGGGGCTATCCATTAGTCAACGTCTTGCAGGTTTGATGGGGGGAGTAATATTGGTCGAAAGCACCCCGAATGTGGGCAGTTGTTTTGCCTTGAAAATCCCTCATGTAGCAACTGATTTGTCGGCAGTACCGATTCCCATGACCAGCTATAACCTGCCTGTAGGACAGCGATTGCAAGGTTTACGGATTCTGGCTGCCGAAGACAATGAAGTGAATCAGCTGGTATTGCAGGATATGCTAAGCAGTGAAGGGGCTCGATTGACGCTGGTTGGCAACGGTCAATTGGCGGTTGCGGCTGTGCAAAAGACTCCGGATGCGTTTGATCTGGTTGTGATGGATGTGCAAATGCCGGTGATGGATGGAAGAGAAGCCACCCGCCGCATCAAGGTGATTGCGCCTGGTTTGACCATTATTGGCCAGACTGCGCATGCCATGCTTGAAGAACGAAATCTGAATCTGGCAGTGGGTATGGTGGATACCATTACCAAGCCGCTGATTCATGAGGATTTAGTCGCCATCATCCTGCGCTATGCGGGGTCGGTCACTGAGATTTCCACTGCTGAACCGATCGATTGGGATGCACTATCCAAGCGGTTTAATCAGCGTAATGAATTTATCGAGAAGTTGCTGAATACGGCGTTAAAGAGTCTGGAAAGTGTGCCAGCGCAATTGCTTGAAGCGGCCAAGCATCAGGATATGCAGAGCATGGCTTTTATCGGGCATAGCCTTAAAGGTACGGCAGGTAATTTTGGCGCGAACCAGTTACAGGAACTGGCCCGGCAATTACAGGATAGCGCCAGAGCCAGCGAGCCTGAATCGGTGAAACTGGCTGAACAATGTGCCGAGCTTTTGGAGGCTGTGTTGATTCAACTCAGGGAGAAATTGCAGAGCATCCAAGCGAGCGGTTGATGCGGCTTGATAGCGCCAACCTAATGCAAAACGTTTACCGACGACTGATGGCCAGGGCGGCAATTCGGCTTTCTATCTCCTGCATCATGTGTCGGTAGGCATCCCCCTGTAGACCGCCGTAGCGGCGATTGAATTCGGATTCAGACATGAATTCCGGCAAATCGTCGGTTTTAGGCATGATATCGGTTTCGTTTGCCGATTTTAGAAAGGCTTGAATGGCTTGGGCGGTTTTTTCTCCGCCGATGGCGAGTTCGCCCATCCGGGTTCCGGCCCGATCAGCAGCAATGTCATTAAATGAAAAGCCGCTGCCGTCCTTCGCGTCCTGAATTTCCTTATATAAGCCCAGCGCATCAGCCAGCGGTGAACCGGCGTCTGCGGCCAAAAAGGCCGATACCAGGTAATGCTTGGTGAAATCATCGCGGTTCTGTAGCAGCACACTGCGCCATTGAGGTTGCGGATGCTGGCGGAGATTGGGTAACAGTTTGCGCAAGTCTTTTTGATTGACGTAAAAAGCCAGTACCCGGATGACGGCGCGATTTTCCTGGATGGCATCGCTGGTTCGGCTGCGTTGCTGGGCTAATTGAAAGAGTGGCTGCAGCAGTTCGGTCAAGGTAAAGACCTTATGCTGGCTGTTCCGGATCAATTCGGCCAAACGTTGTTGATAAACGCCGATGAGCTCGCGTTCCTGATCTGAAGCTAAAACATTGCCAATTTTTGATGCCAGGTCCGGTCGCCATTGATAGGTCACCAACAGGCGTTGTGGCGAAAATTGCACATGTTTGAGCATGCCGATCAGGGGTTGAGTATCGATCTGCATGGGTAACGCCTGCAACATTAAATCGATCAGGCTTTGAGCGACCCAATCAGGCATGGCAAGCCCGCCTAGTGTCATGGCGGTGATTTCCGGTAATGCCTGGGTTTGTTTGAGCTTGAATTGCAGATTCAAATAACGTTTTGCTGTTTGGCCCGGCAGTGGCAGGCTGGTTTCGATTCGAGCCAGGCCTGATTCGAGTTTTAAACTGGCCGCGCCCTGCAGATATTGATAGGCGGCGTAATTCAAGGCCAGATTCAGTTCTTCCTGTCCGAGATTGGCTGTGGTGATGTGACCGGCTCTAACCCGGCGAGGATCGTTGCGATCAAATACCCGTTTGGCTTTATCGATTTGCTCAGGGGTCAGCAGGGCGCGGGTGTTTAGAGTGGGTTGGTCGTCGATGGCCAGTAAAACCATTGCCGCCAACAGGCATAACAATACGCTCAGCAATAACAACAAGCGCTGTATGAGCGAGAACATCCCTGCTTGGTGGTTGGCGGCTGAATTGATAAAGAGCCGTTAAGCCTCGGTGGTGACTCTTAGCACTTCTTCAAGCGTCGTGATGCCTTGCAAGGCTTTGGCTATGCCGTCTTCATACATGGTTTGCATGCCATCTTGTATGGCTTGCTGCTGAATCACATAAGCTTCTTCATGTTTCATGATTTGTTTGCGGATGCTGTCGGTCATGGTCAAAAACTCGATGATGGCCAGTCGGCCTTTGTAGCCGATGTGATTACAAACCGAACAACCCACCGGTTTGTGTAACAGGATAGGGCCTTCGGGTTGCCAGCGTCTGAGGTGCATTTCCTCGATCAAGGTGTCCGAAGCCGGGTGTGCTTGCTTGCAGTTTGGGCAAAGTCTTCTGACCAAACGCTGGGCCAATATGCCGTTGATGGTGGAGCTGAGTAAATATTCCTCCAGCCCCATATCCTGTAGCCGGGTCACACCGGCTGCGGCGTCGTTGGTGTGTAAAGTTGACAGTACCAAGTGACCGGTTAACGCCGATTGCACGGCGATTTTGGCGGTTTCCAGATCCCGCATCTCGCCGATCATGATCACATCCGGGTCTTGGCGGACGATGGAGCGCAGGGCGGACGCAAAGGTCAGGCCGATTTGCGGTTTGGCCTGAATCTGGTTGATGCCTTCCAGTTGGTATTCCACCGGGTCTTCCACGGTGATAATCTTGCGTTCCGGCGTATTTAGCTGTTTGAGTGCGGCATACAGACTGGTGGATTTACCGCTACCGGTCGGGCCGGTGATCAACACGATGCCGTGCGGTTGCGCCAGCACCTGCATGAAATTTTCCGCCTGTTTGCCGACAAAGCCCAGTGTGGCAAAATCCAACACGGCGTTTTCTTTGTCCAGTAAACGAATCACCACGCTTTCGCCGTACAGCGTTGGGATGGTGGATACCCGTAAATCCAGCTCTTTGCCGATCATTTGCAGTTTGATGCGACCGTCCTGCGGCAGGCGGCGCTCGGCGATGTTGAGTTTGGCCATGATCTTGATCCGCGATAACACGGCAGCTGTGGAAGCCACCGGCGGCGAATCGATGTCCTGCAGTACGCCGTCTATGCGCAGGCGTACTTTCAGGCTTTGCTCGAAAGGTTCGATATGTACGTCCGAGGCCCGGCTTTCCACAGCCTTTTGCAGAATGAAATTCACCATGCGGATGATGGGCGCCTCACTGGCCAGATCTTTCAAGTGCTCCAGATCTTCGTTGTCTTCTTGTTCAACGGTCAGGCCATCCACCAGTTGATCCATTTGCGATTTGCCTTCGCCGTATTGAATCTCCAGGGCGGCATCAATATCAGATAATTGGCCGACATGCGGGCGGATGGTTTTGCCGGTGGCTAATTGCAGGGCATGGGTCAGGTAGTCGTCTTCAGGATCCATCAACGCCACATCGATAACCTCATCTTCCGCCTGCAGACCGACGGCATGATGGTGTTTCAGAAAGCGTAACGACAATGCCTCGGTAAAAGGTGATTGTGACGGATAATGCTCCGGGCGCAGTCTGTCCAGTGAGTGGGTTTGGGCAAAGAAATCGGCCACATCGGCATCAGAACACAGGCCCAGCTTGATCAGCATTTTGGGCAACGAATCATCTTGCGCCGATTTTTGCATCCGCCGTGCCTTGGTCAAATCGCTTTCTGATAATTTGCCATTGCGTTTCAACAGGGTTAAAAACTCGGCGTATTTTTCGGCTGCTGTGACTGTTTCCATGATTAACCTGGCTGTATTGTCCTGACGGGATGACTGTTGTATTACTTACGAAACAACTCTTTAACTATTCAGCGTTTAGCGCTTAATGAAGCGATGCGCTTATCCAGCCTACGTAGGATCGCTTTGAATAGTCGCAAGCGATTTTAACCGAATCCTGAGACTAATCGGGCGTTTGATTTTGCCGCTGTCGAGGCGATCGATTGTGAGTCCATATCAGGCGCAAAAAAAATCCGGCATTGCTGCCGGATTGTGAGGAAGGAAATTGAAAGTGCCGTTAAGCACGTTTCGTAGATCACATCATCTGGATAAAGTTCAGTGTTAATAAAATTTTTTTCGGCTTCTTTTCATCATGTCGCGATTAATGAATATGTACTTCCCGAGAATTTGACTTGTCGCTTCGGCGCAAAGTATACGCATCTTGATCACCGGGAATCGGCGTGCCATTGCTATTAAGCTGGATCAAGGTGCCCTCGTCATAAATGCTGTATTGACGTTTGGGGGCTTCTTTATTGGGGGTCAATTCAAGGTGGTTTTTCTTGTCATCCCAATTGTATTTGCCTTTTTCGAAATACTCGCGAGCTGAGGGTTTGGCATATTGATAAACCAACAGATAGTTATTTTTCTGTTTGAGCGACAAAGTCATTTTAAGACCGTCGCAATCTTCCAAATCACAAGGTAAATAACCATAAAAAACCCCTCTAAATTTTGTAGATTCATCAGTAGGAGCATTATGGGCAGAGTGATCCATGTCTTTTTGATGGATCATTTCGCGAGCTTTAAGGGTTTTTTCCTGGAGTTGCTTGTCTGACTCTGCCCAGGTCGTGTTGACTGCGGTAAGGAGCGTGCCGAAAAAAATCAACGTCACATTTTTTGTAATTTTAGTTTTGAATGTTTGCATAAAAGATTTTTCCGTTTCTGTAAATGCACTGCGTTGTCTATAAATGCCCGAATATTCTTAATGAATAGATATTCATCGCGGTGGTGGTGCGCGTCAGTTGGTATTATTTACCTGATTTAATTTAACGTAATTAGCTACATTAGCTGCCGCATACTCGATGGAAGCATACCAGCATAATAAATGATATCAATATCAAGATACTCGTTTGTTTAAAACCATGCAGTTTGAATCGAGCAAGCGTGGTTGAATGCTTGCTCTTTTAAACTAATGATCTTTCTAAGCCTGCGTTGCTTGATAAGGTCCCAACGGATCAGCACCTAATGTGCCTATTAAGGATTGTAAATACGCTGGTTGTTTGATCTGTTCCAGTTTCTGTTTGGCTTGATGTTGGCGCTGTTGCAAATGCATGTCGGCCAGACTGGAGCTATGCGTGCTGTCGTTAAGCATGCTGTCCAGATAGTGGATATGGTTTTGCCACAAGCTTACGTCTCGTTGCTGTTTGATCGTCAAGCGTTCCTGATACCAGGCTGAATTGAGCAAGGCTTCGCGGGTAAATAAGGCTCTAAGTTCCGGATGATGCGCATCCATGCCTTGGTAATGGCCTTGAGCCATGATATGCAGCAAGGCATACAGGGGAGGGCAGGCGTCATCGATACTGCCATCATCCAGGTATTGCTGGGCGACTCGCTGTTGGGTTTCGACGATGTTATTGATGCCGTCGACGAATACCTCCAGATTTTGCCGTTCCGGTTGCAAAATTTCGTCGGTGAACACCGCATAAGGATTATCGAAAATTTTGCCCATCAAGCCGTGCACGAAATGGCTAGTAATACGGTACCCGAGACGACTGGCGAGCACCAAATTGCCGTTATGTTCAAAATCGGACAAAGGCTCCAGATAACCATGCGCCAGCAGGTAATCCGGTTGTCTTTCCGTACGTGATAGCCGAGACCAGATTTCTGGAATCAGTAGGCTGATATCGTGATCCACCCGAATGTCCGGACCAATATGCCCGGCTGAACTGGAGAATCCCGGATAGCCCGTGAGGATGAAAGACACCAGGGCATTATTCAGGTCAGCCGTTGGGCGTAGGGCGTTAAACGGGCCCTTAGTCAAAGCGCCTTCACTACCGGCACCGGTCGTAGACGGGGATTTGCCGGTTAGCGAACAGACAAAATCCATGAACAGTTCCGGTAACTCCTGGTAGTGAATCGGATTGTAGACAGCCAGTGCACGGATTTTGCCTTCCGGCGGATTGTTGCGTCTGCCAGTTAGAACGGCATCAACCGGATGACAGAGTGGGGCATGCAAAGGAATTTTGCGATGCAGGCGCGCACCCATTTCCGCGATGTATTTGCGGATGGGCTTGATCATATCGACGCGTGTTTCCAGGTAACGAGGATTTTTGGAAGGCTTGCCGCCGACCAATCTTGGATGTGCTGAAGACACCACGTAAGCCTGATTTTGTTCGTAAGCCTGCTGCAGAAGTTGTTGCATCGGTGCGGTGAATTTTGAAAATGTCATGACATCTTCAACAATACCCGAGAGCTTTTCATGATCCAGTGGTTCAAAATTGGCCATAAAGTTGCCGGGGGCAGCCATATTGGCTTCGGTTTGTTTATCGTAGCCGGGAATGATGGCGTCATCCGGACGTTGGAACAGGCGGTATTCGCAGTTGCTGACCAGTTTGACACTGGGTGAAGCATTGTCCTCGGGCAACAGGGCGCGAATAGCATTCGACGCAACCACCACGGATGCGGAAATATCATCTTCCATTTGGACTTTTTCACAGGCCAGATAATCCTGCCGCACTTTAAAAGTACGCCAGTCGCCTTCCGAATCAAAACCCACCCGCAGATAGGTGGCGACGATTTTGCGTTGATCCAGCTTCAATTCATGACCCGGGCCGCCATCAATGATGTCGACCGATAAATGGTCGCGCCAGTGCGCGCCCCATTCGCTGCGATAAAAACGTTTGATCAAAAACACCAACGCCAGGATATTGGGCGGGATGGCTTTCAGCCAAGCATTGAATTCAGCGTTGTAGGTCGGGGAAGGCGTCAATAGCTTGATGACTGAACCTAAACTACGCTGATCGCTTAGCACAGCTCGGCTATTACCGCTGTTGTGGGGGGTTAAAAACCGATGGGTGTAGTTTTTGTCAAAAATTTCCTGCACCCGATCCAGGTCGCGCATCAGGTCGTCGACAAACATCGGGCCATAAATCACCGCGTCTTCGATGGATTTGGAAATTTCCGATTTGCCGCCGCCGGAAACCGTGCAGGGTTTGTGGCAAAACGTGCCTTCAGCGACCGTACCCACCAAGCGCCAGGACGGCGCACCGGGATGCTTACACATTTCAATTTTGTAACCGTTGGGCTGGATATAAACTTTGCCCGGCTGCAATCGGATACTGTGACTTTGACCGTTTTTGAGCCAGCTGATTTTCTGATGATTCAGATTCATCCTTAAATCTTGCGGCACATAAATAATGTCCGGAAATTGATTATCGATAGCGTAACCTTCCGGTTGTACCGTCATGGCGGCGCCATAGTGGTAGGCCATATCATCAAAATCGTAGCCCGGTTCGCGGGTCAAACTGCCCACACCGAATTCATCACCGTGATTAAAGCGCCTGAAAGCCAGGGCGCCACCGGCATGTTCCTCTTCAGCCAGACCAAACAGGTTGGCGGCGTAGCTGATTTGAGTTTTGATTTCCTTTTTGCAATAGCCGTAATAATTGTCGGCCAGCAGCGTCACAATCACGCCTGTTCGGTCTCTTGCTGTTAATTTGAAGGCCTGACCATTGTTGTACAACTCATCTTCCTGCTGCCAACACATGCCATCGTGGCGTTGTCGTTCACTGGCGTCATCCCAATGCGGCAGACCGACATTTTTTTTGGTTAATCTGGCCAAATGAGGGGCCAGGATCACACACCCGCTGTGGCCACTCCAGTGATCAATGTCCAGACCAGCGTCACATTCCGGAAGCGCAGGATTGCCGCCGTTGCCGAAAATACTTTCCACAAAATCCAGATTGCTGACCAGATTACCTGGCGCAAAAAAACGGATTTCCATGGATTTTTCCGGTTCGATGCCGGGTATTTCCGGACAGACAATTGGCCGAAGCAACAGCGATGCAAACATGCGGGCCGGTTGCGGCTGATTGGCGGTAAACGGCACGATCATCATATCGGCGGGCGGATTGAGCGCCTGTTCCAGCATTTTGGCGAACGTCAGTTTAGGCACCTGTTTTTTGTCGCCAGGCACCGGGAGGCCGCCTTCGGCAATATGAAACGAGCCTTCGGTGGTGCGGCGGTCACTAGCCGGATTATGCAGTACACCTTGTTTAATCCGATAACTGGAAACGATCTCGGATTTAAATTCATTCGCGCCCAAAGGCAAAGACAGCTCGCGGGCCACGCCGTGTCTATCCAGTTCGAAGGTCATGGTGGGCAAGCTGGGGATTTTTTCCAGTGCCAGGTCGGCCAGATACGCGTCCAGAAAATTTTGGATTCTACGATCGGGTGGATATAACGAAGAACTGGCTAGTAAGCGGTTTTTTTCCAGGTAGCTGTTCAGCAAGTCCTGGGCGGTGTCCATGAATACGGCGGACTCCTGATCAATGCAAGTAGGCTGACCGCAGGATGCCAGTTTCAGATTGATGTAC
>SXGT01313665.1_pt1 | contig 15672 bp, 13 predicted proteins | sample 3176221 | NCBI WGS metagenome assembly SXGT01 (sample SAMN11356862, study PRJNA531348) | freshwater metagenome | isolation source: freshwater sample F1-120 | place: China: Fuxian Lake, Yuxi | collected 2017-12-25
GTTCTGGACCGCGCCGCTCGAAGACCCCGATCATCCGAAGCACGCCTGCGCGAGTGCCCTGACGATGCTGAAGGAGATCAGAACGCTGAACCTCAATCTGGAAGCCGAAGCGAAGGCGGAGAACCGTCCGTTCTTCGCCATCAACATCGGCATCGGTATCAACTCCGGCGAGGTCGTCGTCGGCAACATGGGTTCGACCCAGCGTTTCGACTACTCCGTGCTCGGCGATGCGGTGAACCTCGCCTCCCGTCTTGAAGGTCAGTCCAAGACTTACGGTGTGGATATCATCCTTGGTGAAACCACCCGCTCCGCAGTTGAGGACTCGTTCGCGACGATCGAGCTCGATCTGATCGCCGTAAAGGGCAAGAAAGAGGCGGTCCGTATTCATGCCCTGCTGGGCGATGGAGGCCTGAAACACGATCAACAATTCCGTTCGTTCTCGGCTGCGCATGCCGAAATGCTGTCCCTCTACCGGGGGCAGAACTGGTCGAAAGCCAAGACATCGATCGGCGATCTACGCCGATCGATGCCGGCCCTGTCCGGTCTTTACGACTTGTACAGCGAGCGCATTGCCACGCACGAGAAGCATCCGCCCGGCGCGAGTTGGGACGGAGCCTTCAGGGCGACCTCGAAGTGAATCGCGCCCCGAGCGCCCGGGCCCCCTATCAACCAAGATCCACCTGGCCGGGCCGCCCTCGCGAGCATGGGCCGTGTCTGCGCATGTCAGGGATCGGACTCAGGCCAGATAGTCGTGCAGGACGCGTCCGTAGGGCAGGGTCAGATCGGCTATGAAGTGACGGCCGCCGACGATGCGCTTGATCGGCAGGTCGGCCACCGGAGCATTGACGTGCGGGATAAGGTGAAGCCGCGCGGGACCGATCCAAGACCCCTTTATGGTTACGTCCGCCAGATTGTAAGCGACGAGCTGGGCGATCTTCGGAGTACCGTCGACGTGCGGGATCAGCTTAAGATTCACCTGCATCTTGGTTAGAGCCGCGAGCGTTCTGCCGGGATCGCGCGACAACGACTGGTGCTTGTAGGCCATCGTCCCCATGGCAACCGTTTCGCCGGCATAGCGGAGCGTCCCTGTCAGCGTGTCGCTGGCCACGAGAAGATCGGGCTTTGCGTATTTTTTGGGAAACCCCCATATCTCACGGCCGGCAGCGATCGGCGGATCGCAATCGAGATACATCTGGCTCGTGAAATTGCACGCCTGACCGTCGTACTCGCACGGAATGACCGTTCCGCTCTCGGTATAGCTGCCGAACCCGGAACTGTCGGGCATGCGTATCCACTCATAGTAAACGAGATTGTCGCCATGGGGGATCAGCGGCTCCGGCACGGCCGCACGCAACGCTTCCGCTTCGGTTTCGTAGACGACGATGAAGTATTCACGATCGATGAAGCGATAGGGACCATGCGGATAGCTCGGACTCGCCGCCGGCATCGACGGAAGGGACAAGAGATCATCCCTGTTCATTCGCGTTCTCCTTTGACTGGAAGCTAAAGGAACTGGGCCTGGATATCGGTCGACGATCGGACACCGATCTTGTCGAAATGCATTTCGATGAATTGCTCGGCTTTGGAGCGGCCGAGGCTGTGCAACTCCATGAGGAAGTCCCAATCAGCGTTGAGTTTCGAAGAAACGCCGAGATTTCCAAAGAACTTCTCCGCTTCGATGGTATGGATGTTAATCCGCTTCAGCCTGCCGCCATCGTCAAATCCGGAGTCGATCAATTTCGTCACGAAGTGAATGGCGCGCATCTCGCGTAACAGGCTCGAATTGAAGCTGAGGGTGTTGATCCGGTCTAGGATTGCCTGAGCGGTCGTCGGGACTGCCTGGATGGTCACGGGATTGATCTGAACGATCAACACATCCTGAGTGTCCGTATCGTAGAACAGCGGGTAGAGAGGCGGGTTTCCCATGTAGCCGCCGTCCCAGAAGTACGCCCCATCGATCTCGACCGCCTGAAACATAAACGGAAGGCAAGCAGAGGCAAGGACGGCGTCGGCGGATATCTCCCCGTCCTTGAAAACCCGAAGACGGCCTGTAAGCACGTTGGACGCACAGATGAACAGCTTTACCTTGGATTCACGACTCATATGCTGAAAGTCGACGACTTCAAGCAACACATCGCGCAATGGATTGAGGTTCATAGGATTGAGCTGATACGGCGACATCATACGGCTGAGCATATCGAGAAACTGCCAGCCTGGAGAAAAATCCATGTTGCCGTTGCCGACCATCTTGTCGAGTAGGGACGGCTGCAGGAATCCGTTCTTTGCTGCCTCGGAGATCTTGCGCCAGAACAAGCCCAGCGCCTCCCGCGCGCCGGCGTTGCCGCCTTTGGAGAGGCCGTAGGCAGCGACGCAGGCATTCATCCCGCCGGCCGAGGTCCCCACGATGCCGTCGATCTCCAGGCATCCATACTCGAACAGGCGATCGAGCACACCCCAGGCGAAAGCACCATGCGAGCCGCCTCCTTGAAGGGCCAGGTTGATACGCTTCGTTCCGCCTTTACGGCCACGGGCCGACGGAGAGGTCATTGGGAGACCCAGCCCCCCTCGATCGGCAATGCCGCCCCTGTTATCGACGAGGCGGCATTGCTGCACAAGAAGACCGCCAACGCCGCGACTTCGTCGGGCTCCACGAAGCGCTTGGTCGGCTGCGCCTTGAGCAGAACGTCCCGGATCACCGCCTCGCGCGTGATGCCGCGGGCACGCGCGGTATCGTCGATCTGACCTTCCACCAGCGGAGTGCGAACGTAACCGGGGCAGATAGCGTTGCAGGTCACGCCGAACTCGGCGGCTTCGAGAGCAGCGGTCTTCGTCAGTCCGAGGACGCCATGTTTCGCCATTACATACGCGGATTTGTACGGCGATGCGACAAGACCGTGGGCGGAAGCGACGTTGACGATACGGCCCCAGGAACGCTTCTTCATACCCGGCAGCACAGCCCTGATCGCGTGGAAGTTTGACGACATGTTGATGGCAACGATCGCGTCGTACTTCGCGATCGGGAAGGCCTCGATGTGCTCGACATGCTGGATTCCGGCGTTGTTGACCAGGATGTCGACGGCGCCGAAAGCCGCCTCGGCCTCGCTGACCATCTGGTAAACCGGCTCGGTCCTGCTGAGATCGGCCGCCGAGTGGATGACCGCGACGCCGTGTTCTTTGACAAGGCCTGCGCGCTGAACCTCGATCTGCTTTGCGTCGCCGAAGCCATTGAGCATGACATTCGCGCCGGCCCTGGCCAGGTGGATGGCAATCTCCAAGCCGATGCCGCTGGTCGACCCTGTGACGATCGCCGATTTTCCGGCCAGCGGACGAGCGGCTGAGACGGGCTTTGTGTCCGACATGTTTTCTCCTTATGACTGACCTTCGGTTGAGCGATGAGGACGATCTCCGAGAGCGCGCAAGCACGTACAGGGGTCACACGGTGCCGCCCAGCATTCACGCATTATCGATCGCCGCTTAATAACCGAGAGGCCACGCCGGCGATCGTAATCGCCTTGCATGCTCACGCCGGCCGCAACCCGTGCTGAAGGGTCGGTCCGGAGGTGCGCCATTGGTCAGCGCCGGCCGCTTGGTGCAAAGGTCGATGGGTTGTTTTGTCCTGCAGGCGATGGCGGGGGGCCGAGCGTACGGGCGAGCTGGGCCATGGCGGCGCGAAACTCCGCCGAAGGTTGCGTCGGAGTCACCACCCCCCCGGAGACGCTGACAAACTCGCCAGCCCCAACGGCTCTTTGGCTGCCGCCGCTCGACACCTCTACCGTCCCCGACAGGACCTCGACCTCGAACCGGGCCCGTTCGGCACGCAGATTGAACGACGTGCCACGGATGCCGATGCTCCCGGTGGGTACCTCAACGGTCACATTTTTCTTCGAGGCCGAGCCGACGAAGCGCATGGCGCCTTTGGTGAACTTGATCGTGCCATCGACCGCGTCCCGGGTTGGGTCGTAGACGAACTCATCGAGCCAGATTTCGGAGTTCTCGCCTATGCTCAGAATGGTGGAGTCGTTGAGTCTGAACTCAACGCCGCCCTGCACGCCGACGTTGATCTGCTCGCGGAACCGGACCTTGCGCTGCGGCTGCACCCGCCAGGCAAGACCGCCCCCCCAAACGTCCTTCACCACCTTCTGAGCGGTTCCGACGTCCTGGGCCACGGCGGCGTCCGGCGAAACCGCTGCGGCGAAAAAAACAGCCGCACACATCCAGCGGCAGAAGCCCTGCAGGGCCGCAACGACGGTTGCTGGCTGTTGCGATATCGGCATGGGTCTTTTCCGGGAGCCCCGCTATGGACTATTCGAGCTTGGCGGTTATGCTATGATGCCGAGTCACAGATAACGAGGGACATCTCTCTCCAAAATGAACGCAACGTTCGGACAACGCCGTTGCGCCACGGCTCGTCCGAAGCGGACAATCGCAGCTTGTCCGGTGATACCGTAGCTGGGCCTCAACACGCGACCGCCTGCCGAAGACCGCTCGTATTTCAAAGACTTTCAAAGACTTGGGGAGTCAAGGTACCATGAAAAGAAAAGCGGACCTCATCGCCGGATGCTTGGTAGTGCTCGCTGTTCTGACGATGTCGCCATTGAATGCTGGCGCGGAGCCCTACTATGTCGGTCCGCATAAGTGCGTGGAGTGCCACCGCGCCGAGCACGCGGTGTGGGAAGCAAGCAAGCATGGGACGTCTTTCCGTGACGTCCACCGCAAGCCCGAAGTCAAGGACATCATTGCAGCCGCCGGGGGCAACACCAACATGCGGCGCAACGACATCTGCACCAGTTGCCACTTCACAATGACCAAAGCCGACGCCGGCGCGACTGCCGCCGCCGTAGCCGGTCCGTCCTGCGAGAGCTGCCACGGGCCGGCTTCCGACTGGCTCGGCATCCATAACAACTATGGCAGCCCCACGGCCAAGCGGGATACCGAGACGCCTGCTCACAAGGCCGAGCGCCTGAAGAAGTCCTCCGAGGCCGGCATGATCCGTCCGAGCCAGCACTTCGACGTCGTCAATAACTGCCTGTCCTGCCACGGGATGGGCCGTCCGGGCGTTGAGCCCGGGACGATCGCCAAGATGATCGACGCCGGTCATCCTGCGGGCAGCGATTTTGAGCTGGTCCGCTACTCGCAGGGCACTGTCCGCCACCGCTTCTATCCGCCCAACGTCAACGACAACGCCGAGATGACGCCGGCCGAGCTGTCGCGCGTCTTCGTCACCGGTCACGCGGCGGCGCTGGTCCGGAGTTCGGCAGCCGCGGGGAAGGCGGGCAATCCGAAATTCCAGGAAACGCTGAAGAAGATCGAGGCCAGCGCGCGCGCCGCCCTTGAGTCGATCAAGAATCAGGTGCCGGAGGCCGGCGCGCTTCTGGCGCAGCCGACGGAGCCGAACGCCCGCAAACTCGTCGATGCGATCGCCGGCAAGGATTTGAGCCCGCAGGTCGGGGCCAAACTTCCTGCCAAGAGCAGCTACAAGTAGCCGCCCTTCATGCGGCCTGTGGGGGGATGCGCGCAATGACCTCTGAGCGGTCTACGCTGAGCCGTCCGCGACGCTGGGATGTACCATTCGGCGACGATATGTCGGATGGCGACGTCGATGCGCTTCTGGCGCTGCCGGAACTCGCGAGCGTCGAGGCCGGGAACTTTCCCGCCCACATCTCGCTGCGCGGCATCCTGCGCAACGACGCACGCATCGTCACGTTCGAGCCTGGCGACCTGGTGGTACGCGAGGGGGATTACGGCAACTCGGCGTTCCTGGTGCTCTCGGGCGGTCTTCGCGTCGTGCTGGCGCCGGGTCTGCCGCGCGAGCAGCTTGGGCGCCTGCCGTCGCGCAAGAAGGGCCTCTTCGCCGCGCTTGCCCAGCTCTGGCAAAATCGGCGCATTCCGGAAGTGCGCGATCCAGCGCGCTATCGCGCGATCCACGGCCGGGCGCGCCCCAACAACGGTCAAGCAAGTGCGCGCATCTTCCTGCAGGACGTGCCCGGCGTTCTCGACGAGCATCGCACCGCGAAGCTGAGCGCTGGCGACATATTCGGTGAGCTCGCGGCGCTGGGCCGCGTGCCGCGCTCGACTACGGTATTCGCAGAGGCGTCGGCGCGCCTGCTCGAGATCCGCTGGCAGGGTCTGCGTGAGCTGCGGCGCTACGATCCGGGCTGGAAGCGGCGGATCGACGAGAACTATCGCCGCAATGCGTTGATCACCCATCTTCAGGCGCATCCGCTGTTCGCCGGCTTGGAGCCCGACGCGCTGCGGGCCGTGGCCGATCGGGTGAAGTTCAAGACATACGGCAGCTTCGACTGGTACGTGTCGTACAAGCAGATGCGCGCGTCGGCCAGCAGTGCAGCCGAGCCCGCGGCTGACGGCGCGGCGCCGTCCGAGGAGCCGATCATCGCCGCCGAGGGGGCGCAGCCGGACGGAATCTATCTCGTGCGCGCCGGCTTTGCCCGGCTGTCGGAGCGGCTGGGCAGCGGCCGGCGCACCCTCACCTATCTCGGGGCCGGCGAGCAGTTCGGGCTGGCCGAAACCTACGAGGCATGGAAGACCGGCCGGCCCGTGCGGCTGGGTCAGAGCCTGACGGCGCTCGGCTATGTCGATGTCCTGCGCGTGCCGGCGCAAGTGCTGGCGAAATACGTCTTTCCGAATTTGCGCGAACCGCCGTCCCCGCCGGCGGCCATTGACCGGCCGATCGAGGACGACGCCTTTGTCGAGTGGCTGGTCGGCGAACGGTGGATCAACGGCACGCAGACCATGCTCATCGATCTCGAGCGCTGCGTGCGCTGCGACGATTGCGTGCGGGCCTGCGCATCCACCCACGGCGGCAATCCGCGCTTCATCCGCCACGGCCCGGTGCTCGACCGCTGGATGGTGGCAAATGCCTGCATGCATTGCCGAGACCCCGTGTGCATGATCGGCTGTCCGACCGGCGCGATCCACCGCCACGAGACTGCCGGCGTCGTGGTGATCAACGACGATACCTGCATCGGCTGCGGCACCTGCGCCAGTTCGTGCCCATACGACAATATCCGCCTGGTCGAGGTGGCTGACAGCGGCGGCGTGGCTCTGGTCGACGATGCCGGCAAGGCGATCGTCAAGGCGACGAAATGCGATCTCTGCGTCGAGCAGCCTGGCGGTCCGGCCTGCGCACGCGCCTGTCCACAGGATGCATTGCGGCGAGCCAGCGCCAATACGCTTCTGACAGGAGCGGCACGATGAGGGCGATGACCCGGAACGGCCTGTTGATATGGCTTGCGGCAGTCATTCTGATCGCCGGATTTGCCTATTGGCGGGACTCCGCGCGCCGGACTCTCGGCGACACCGATTTCGTCACGGGCTACGCCCTGCTCGCCGTCCTCCTCTTCCTGACGCTGTACAACACTCGCAAGAAGCTTCCGATGGTGCCGCTCGGCCGTGTGGCGACATGGTTGACGCTGCATGTGATTGTCGGGGTCTCGTCGCTTGTCCTCTACTGGCTGCACACTGGCTCGCTCTGGCCGCTTGGTTTTGCCGACCGTGTTCTGGCAGCGCTTTTCCTGCTTGTCTGTGCGTCGGGAATCATCGGTTATGGCCTGCAGCTGGCCATCCCCCGGCGTCTGACGCAGCACGGATCGGAGATCATTTACGAGCGCATCCCCGCAGAGATCGTCCGTCTCCGCGAAGCAAGCGAGCACGAGGTGCTGGCGGCTACGGACGCGTCTGGCCACGATACGTTCGGCCGATATTATGTCCGGACTCTCGCATGGTATTTCGCCCGGCCGCGCTTCATGGCGAGCCATATGCTGGGGAGCGGACGCCCCCGATTCTGGCTCCGCCGCCGCATCGAGACGATGGCGCAATTCCTCAGTCCGGCGGAGCGGCAGCATCTCGAGCGGCTTGCCGAGCTGGGGCAGGCGAAGACGGTGGTGGACGCCCAGTATGCGCTTCAGACCTTGCTCAAGGGATGGACGATCATCCACGTGCCGTTGGCCGCCGCCATGCTGGTGTTTTCCGCCTGGCATGTCATCCTCGTTCACGTGTACGCGCGATGACGACACGCGAGCACTTCCGCCACGACCGCAGCCGCTACGAGCGGCCGACGCTCGGCTGGCGTTGCGGGCGCGCTGTGCTGTGGGGCAAACCGTGCGAGCGCGGGCCGTCCGCCGAGGGTGCCTGCGGTCGCGGCGACGCCGGGTGCCAGCCGCAGCGCACCCTGGCCGTATGGCGCGCTCGGCTTTCCCTCATCGCAGCGGCCCTGTCGCTGGCGCTGATTGCGTTGCTGGTCGGCAATGAGGGGATGCGTGCCGACGGGCCCAGCTCGCTCGATCCCGGGCCCCTCTCCGCCGCCCATGCACATTTTTCCGGCGAGGCGGGCTGCACCACCTGCCATGCCGCTCATGGCCAGGGCGCGGCTGGGTGGTGGCGCGCGTTCTGGGGCCTGGGCAGCGGCGCGGCTCTGACCGGACCTGCCCATGGAACGGCGGGAATGTGCCTCGACTGCCACGGTTTCGGCGGTCGCGAGCAACTCGCACATAACCAGACATTCGACAAGCGGCCCGATCTGACCGCCACCAGCTGCCTGATGTGCCACACGGAGCACCGCGGCCAAGAGGTGGCAACGAGCGGCATCAGCGATGCGCAATGCCAGACCTGTCATACACGCAAGATTCATGACTTCGCCCGCGACCATCCGGCATTCCGGCCCAACTTTCCCTACGACCATGCGCGCGGCGTGCGCTTCGACCACGCCAGTCACATGGCCAAGCATTTCGCCGATCCGCGCCTCGCCAAGCTGGTTCCTGAGGGCGGCTGCATCGGCTGCCATCAGGTGCAGTCCGCCGGCCGCACCATCCGGCCGGCGGACTTCGAGACGGCGTGTGCTGGCTGCCATGGCGACGGCATCGCGCGGCGGGATTTCGTCATGTTCCGCTGGCCGGAGATCGAGAAGAGTGACATAGCGGCCGACGAGGTCGCGGAAGCCTGCGGTGTCGGCGGCGAGGCGCTGGAAGCGCTCCGCGGCAGGCTGGAAGCCGCACGGCGTGGCGAGCTTCCCGCGCCCGCGAAGCCGGCCGAGTTCTCGGCTGTATCCGCAGATCCGCCGACGGCCTTGACAGCCTACCTCCTCGGTGTGCCGGCAGATGAGCCCGGTAACTACGGGAAGCCCGTCCAGGATCTGCTTCGGGCCATGTTGCGCGACGGCGCTGACCCGTTCGTAAAGCTGGCCGGAAGCCGTCTTGGTCGGACGGCGGAGCGTCTCTTCGCAGGTTTCAATGCCGAGATGGCGCGACAGGCGGCCTGTGCCTGGGCGTCCAATCGCGAATACGAGCCCCCGGGTAAGGCAGCGTTGACGGGATGGCGAGGCGGCGCGCTCGACATCCGGTACGCCCGGCCAGCCCACGGCGATCCGATCCTGCGCGCCTGGATCGAGGCCCTGGCTGCCGCGCCGCGACCGACCGATGCGGAGGACGTCGAAAGACTTGCGGCGGCGCGCAAGGAACTGCTGGCGGCCGACGGTCCGGGCCAGTGTCTCAAGTGTCATGCCGCGCAAGGGCCGGCAGCCGGTCCGCTGCAGATGACATGGAACCATACGCTGGGCGCTGCGCGTCCCCTCACGCGCTTCGACCACCGCGCGCATGTCTCCCTGCTAGGACCCGAGAAGACGTGCACCGGGTGCCACAAGCCTGGAGCCGGCGGGTCAACTGCAGGCGCTTTCCAGCCGATCACGATCGAGACCTGCACAACATGCCATGCCGCTGGACGTGTTCGCGCCGACTGCCAGCTTTGTCACGTCTATCACCAGGATCATGCGTTGACGAAGAGGATGATGACCGATGCGAAATGAAATCCGAGCGCTTGTGGGCGGCCACCGCCTGGCGATTGCCGCCACGGCGACCTTCGCCGCCTTCGCCGTCGTTGCCATCGGCCTCACTATGCCTGCGGGGGGCGGCACGGCGGCTGCCGCAGAGAAGGATCCGCACGCCGACGTGTTAGCCGAATCGTCGTATCCGACGGCAGCGCAGTGCGGCTCGTGCCACACCCAGATCTATCGCGAATGGTCGTCATCGAGCCACGCGTACTCGTCGATCTCGCCGATGTTCCACAAGTTCGAGCAAACCATCAATAACCTGTCCTCCGGAACGATCCGCGGCTTCTGCGTGCGCTGCCATCAGCAGGTCGGGACCCAGCGCGGCGAGGAGCGCTGGCAGCCGCTATGGCAGCGCAGCCAGATCTCACGCGAGGGCGTCACCTGCATCACGTGTCATCGCGTCGCGGAGGAATATGCCAAGACCAACGGCGAGCGCATGATCGTTCCCGGCGACATTCATCAGGGGGTGAGCGGCACCGGCACCGGCTCGAAGCTCGACGAGGTGATCGGCCAGAAGGATTTCTACCGCGTCGCAACATCGCCACAGGAGCGCGGCAACCGCATCCATCTCGGCGTCGTCAAATTCGACCAGCTGGGCAAGTCGGAGTTCTGCGTCTCGTGCCACCAGGTGGCCGTCCATCCCGGCATCAAGCTTGAGGTGGTGTGGGATCAGTACCGCGCTTCGCCGGCCATCGGGCAGGGCGTAAGCTGCCAGGACTGCCACATGGGCAAGGTTCCCGGCGTCGCGTCTGGCTATGCCATTGCTCCTACGGCCGTGGTCAACGGCCGGCCGGTCAATCCGGGCCGCAAGCACAGCAATCACGCCTTCTACGGGCCCGGCTATCCGATTGCCCATCCCGGCATCTTCCCGCACAATCCTAAGGGCGAAAAAACCAAGATCGAGGACTGGCTGAAGTTCGACTGGCGCGCCGGCTGGGGTCAAGCCGCGTTCGAGGACAAGATTGAGAAAGGCCAGATCAAGGTCGATTTCCCCGACCCATGGACCGATCGCATCGATCGCGAGGAGGCACGGGAGATCATCGAGGAGAACCTTGAGCGGCTGGAAGAGAAGCGCAATCTCCGCCGGCAGGTGATGGAGAACGGCTCGCGCCTCGACGGCCCGTTTTTCGCATCGACGCCCCGGCGCGGCGAGAGCCTCTCGTTCAGCTACCGCATGACCAACACGAACCCCGGACATAACCTTCCCTCGGGCTCGCTCGGCGCCCAGCCGGAGATCTGGCTCAACGTCGCCTTGATCGCGCCCGACGGCAAGACCGTGTGGGAGTCCGGCTATGTCGACTCGCATGGCGACATGGCCGATTTGCATTCGCTCGATGTCCGCGCCGGTAAGGTGCCACATGACGATCAGCTGGTGAATCTGCAGACCAAGTTCCTGACGACCAACGTCAAGGGTACGGACCGCGAGATGTACCTACCCATCAACTTCGACATTGATCAGATCCCCTTTATCCGCCCGGCGACGGTACCGACCAGCATCCTCAACCATCCACCGTTCATCCGCATGGAAAGCCGCAGCATCCCGCCGCTGGGCGAGCGTGTCGCCAGCTATACCGTGCCGGCGCGGCTGCTGACCCAGCCTGGCCAGTACCGGCTCGCCGTGCGCGTGCGCAGCCGCGCCGAGCCGATCTACTTCATGAAATTCGTCAATGCGACGGCCGAGATGGAGCAGGCCATGAACGAGTGGATGGTCGATATCCATCCATATGCCGTCACGTTCGACGTCAGGTGATGAAGACGGCGCCACATGAGGCCGTCCCGCGGCCACTGATGCGCACGGCATGCGCAGCGGTGATGGCGTTGGCCCTCGGGGTTAGTTCGGCGCTTGCCGCCGATGAACCGAAAACCTCACCAGGGGTCGAGCGCGTGCCCTTCGATCCCAAGGCGTTCAAGCCGGATCCCAGCTATACCGACAAGCCCTATGATCCGGCGCGCCAGATCGACATCTATGGCGGCAAGCGGAACATCGAGGAGCCGCGGCCGATCCTCGAGCTAGGACGGCCGCTCTATCGTGAGGGCCCCCTCCTCGGCGGATACAACGTCGTCGGGCGCAAGAATCCGGTGAACCCCAGCCTTCAGGTCTACGGCGACTGGCGAACGGCGCTGGCCTACAACGACAATGGCGGTACGGAGACCGGACAGATCGCGAACCGGCTCAATCTCGACGTCGATCTGGCGCTGACGTCGACTGAGCGATTTCATGCGCTGTTCCGGCCGCTCGACCAGAACGGCGAGTTTACACGCTACGAGTTCTTCGGCGACGATCGGGCGCGCGGCAAGGGCATCCTGGACGGCAATGTCGACACCCTGTTCTTCGAGGGCGATCTGGGCAACATGCTCGCCGGGGTGAGCGACCGCTATCAGGATTTCGACCTTCCCGTGTCGGCCGGCCTCATGCCGCTGATCTTCCAGAACGGCATCTGGGCCGACGATGCGATTACCGGCTTCGCCTTCGCCATACCGGCCCGCAACAGCCGGAAGCTGGGCATCTCCAATATGGATGTGTCGTTCTTCGCCGGGTTTGACAAAGTGTCGACGCCGGCGATCAAGGACGACAAGAACAAGTTCGCCGATCATAACGTGCGGGTCTACGGCGCTGCGCTTTTCGTCGACTCCAACGGCGGTTACTGGGAGGCCGGGCTCGGCCGCGTCGACGGCGAAAGGGGATTCGACGAGTTCAGCTACAACAGCGCCACGGTCGCGTTCACACGGCGGTACGGCGGCTGGCTGTCGAACAGCCTGCGCGGGGTCTGGACCTTCGGCCAGGACCGGCAGCGCAATCAGCAGCAGAATGCCGACGGCTTCATCGCGCTGATGGAGAATTCGCTGATCACGGCGCGACCGCTGACGCTCGTGCCTTATCTGAACCTGTTTGCGGGGTTCGACCGGCCGCAGTCGCTGATTCGCGATGCCGGCGCCGGCGGTATCCTGAAGAATACAGGAATCCTCTTTGAGACCGACGGTCTGACCAACTTTCCGAAGCTCGACGACACGGGTCAGAACACCTACGGCGGCGCGCTCGGGCTGCAGTATCTTTTCAATCTGGATCAACAGCTGATTTTCGAGGTGGCGGGACTGCGGCCCATCGAAGGCGACCTCGAGCTCGGCCGGCCGGCGCGCGCTCAGCAATATGGATTTGGCGTGCGTTACCAGATTCCGCTGACGAAATCCGTCATCTTCAGGGCCGATATGATCACCGCGCACCGCGAGAAGGATACAAATCTGGCGGGTGTGCGCTCCGAGATCCGGCTCAAGTTCTAGGGGAGGGAGAAATCGTGGAGACGCTGGTTCCGGCCGCTGCGGGGCTCTTCCTGGTCACGCTAGCCGCCTACCTCTCTACCTTGGCGTTCCGCGAGTTCGCGGCGGCGCGCGCATTGCGCGAAACGGTCGACATGGAGCGGCGCCTGCTGGGTGAGCGCATCGCTGAGATCGCCGAACGGCGGCGGCGGGAACTGGAGAAGGCCGAACGAACCTGGGACGGTTTCCGCAAGTTTGTGGTTGCGCGCAAGGTCATGGAGACGAAGGACGTCTGTTCTTTCTACCTCGAGCCGCATGATCGCCGGCCGCTTCCGTCGTTTCAGCCGGGCCAGTACCTCACATTCCGCATTCCGGTTCCAGGGTTGCCCAAGCCGGTGGTGCGGTGCTATTCGCTTTCCGACGCCCCGAACGCTGGCTATTTCCGGGTGACGATCAAGCGCGTCGGCGCCCCGCCAAACAGGCCGGAAACGCCGCCGGGCCTCGTCTCGAGTTTCTTTCATAACGAGCTCGACGAAGGCGATATCGTGGATGTCAAGGCACCCTCCGGTCAGTTTCATCTGGACCCGCACGAAACGACACCGGTCGTGCTCATCGGAGGCGGTGTCGGGCTGACGCCTGTTCTCTCGATGCTGAACGCGATCGTCGATGCCAACGCTCGCCGCGACGTTTGGTTCTTCTACGGCATCCGCAATCGTGTCGAACACGCCATGGCCGATCATCTGCGACGGATGGCGGCGGAAAACCCGAACATCCACATGCATGTCTGTTACAGCGATCCGGCGCCCGAGGACCGTGAGGGCTTCGACTACCAGCAGGCCGAGCGTGTCAGCCTCGAACTGCTGAAACGCGTGCTGCCCTCGAACGCGCCGCATTTCTACATCTGCGGGCCGCCGCCCATGATGCAATCGCTCGTCGAGGGGCTGGCAGCGTGGGGCATCCCGGCCGGACACATCCATCATGAAGCGTTCGGCCCGGCGTCGGTGAAAAGTGCGGGCGCGGCATTGCCGGCCCCGCCCGCAGGGGCCCGGCCCATCGAAGTGGCATTCACGCGCTCGGGGCGCCGATGCGCGTGGGACGGCCGTTCGACCCTGCTCGACGTTGCTGAGGCCAATGAGGTGAAGATCGACTTCGGCTGCCGGGCCGGCAATTGCGGTACCTGCCTGACGGCGCTCAAGAGCGGGGATGTCGAGTATCGTAATCCGCCGGGAACCGCGGTCGAAGCCGGATCGTGCCTTGCCTGCGTTGCAGTCCCGAAGGGCAGCGTCGAACTCGACGCGTAGTCCGGAGCCGTCCCGGCCGGGAAGATACGGCCCCCGCCCGCCGGCCCGGCCTGAAGCCGCGTTCCGCCGCTCCCGGGCCGGTGCCGGCTAGAGCGTAATCCGCACGGATTGAATCGCGGGGGATTCCCCGACTCGGGTCGGTTGTGATTCAAGATGCTGGCTGGAGACGGAGGCCAGTATGAATGAAGCCGTATTCGGATGACCTTCGATGGCGAGCGGTGTCTGCGGTCGAGGAGGGCATGAGCCGCCACCAGGCCGCCCGGGTGTTCAGGGTGGGCGTGAGCAGCGTGATCCGGTGGGTGGAGCGTCATCGCAGGACGGGCAGCGTGTCGCCCAAGCCGATGGGCGGCGACCGCGGCTCGCGGATCGTGGGCGTGGATCGCGAGTGGCTTCTGGCGCGGATCGCGGCCGCCCCGGACCTGACGCTGGAGGAGCTGCGCCGGGAGTTGGCGAAGCATGGCCTGGCGGTGGGCTATGGGACGGTGTGGCGGTTCTGCGAGCGCGAGAAGCTGAGCTTCAAAAAAAACTCTGCGGGCCACCCAGCAAGACCGGCATGACGTTGTCCAAGCACGGACGCGCTGGCGCGAGCAGCAGGGGGAGCTGCAGGCCGAGCGGCTGGTGTTCATCGACGAGACCTGGGCCAAGGACAACATGAGCCGGCTCTATGGCCGCAGCCGGCGCGGTCAACGCCTCGTCGCCAAGATCCCTTTGGCGCGCTGACAGACCACCACCTTCATCGCCGCCCTGCGACAGGACGGGCTCGGCGCTCCCATGGTGCTCGACGGGCCGATCGATGGCCCCTGGTTCCTCGCCTATATCGAGCAGGTCTTGGTCCCGACCCTCAAGCCCGGGGATATCGTGGTACTCGACAATCTCGGCTCGCATCGCAGCGACACCATCCGCCAGGTCATCGAGGCCAACGGCGCCAGCCTCCTTTATCTCCCCAAATACTCGCCCGACCTCAATCCCATCGAAAACGCCTTCGCCAAACTCAAGGCAGGCCTGCGAAAGGCGGCCGAGCGCTCCACCGAGGCGCTCTGGAACAGGATTGGAACCCTCCTCCACAGCTTCACGCCCCAGGAGTGTGCCAACTACTTCCGGGCCGCCGGATATGCACCATCCTGAGCGGATTCTGCTCTAGGTTCTGTACTCATAAAGGGATTCCCCTGACGGGCCGGATGTGATTCAAGCTTCCAAACGACTGGGAGCTTGGATCATGGCTCGCTTTGACCTGACGGATGTCGAGTGGTCGCTGATTTCGCCGCTGCTACCGAA
>SXGT01675633.1_pt1 | contig 15671 bp, 16 predicted proteins | sample 3176221 | NCBI WGS metagenome assembly SXGT01 (sample SAMN11356862, study PRJNA531348) | freshwater metagenome | isolation source: freshwater sample F1-120 | place: China: Fuxian Lake, Yuxi | collected 2017-12-25
GGCGGGCCCACGACTGGCACCACCGTACCGTTCCGACTTTTGCCACTTAGATGACCGAAATCGCTCCGCCATCTCGGTGACTATCATGGAAAAGGCGCCGCTAGAAGCGGTGACGTTCGCCATCCAGTTTGACAATCGACACTGACTGTCGATAGTCAAACTCGATGGCAATTCGTCATTTGAGATGGCAACCGATGGCAACGTTGCTATCTGGATGACAAGTTATGTAGCCGACCTTGGTGTCGTCAGACCGATAGGCTCGGTGGGGCAAATTCCCGCTGTCGATTGCCAAAGAAGTGATCGGCAATTTGCCATACCAGCCGCCCCCCCGCCGCTGCTGTCGATAGTCAAAGTGGATGTCATTTGGTCATTTGAGATGTCACCAGATGTCGCAGATGACACTTCGATGATGAAGGCCTTAGCCGCCCTCCGTATCGCCCCCAGGGGTGGTGGATGCGGAGGCGCCACGTTGTGATGGGCGTTGATTTAGACGCCACCTGTCTCAGTCGTCTATTGATCGATCATCAGACGCATAATCGGGGCTGTCGCGGTCGCTATTACATGGGCGTGCTCCCGTCCAGTTTCGGTCGACAGGCAGATGACAACCCATCGGTGGCGACCGTGCGGCGGTTAGACGGCCTTGTGGACGGATCTGGAGGCGTCCGCATGCAAGTCCGTGATTCGGGTGTCGGCGATGGTCTCTGCGAAGGTGGTGCCGAACAACCCTGCGGGAGTGTGAAATCCGGGATGATGTTCACCGCCGAGAACACGGCGTGCGGCCTCAGTGGCGGCCAGGGGGGTGAAGGTGTATCCGTTGACGGTGTCGAGGACCGAGCGCGCCACCGTGCCGTCCGCTCCAGTGACTTCCACGGCGGCGTGGTAGCGGTTGGCTGTCCGCTGCTGGGCTGAGGGGCCTTCGGGAAGGGCAGCGAGGTCGCCTTGGGGGAAGGCGTCTCCGGATACGTGCACGAAGGTCTCGATGTGGGGGATGGCTGTGGCCCACCAGATGGTCACCAGGTCGGGAAGTGTTGTCGCAGAGCAGGATGTCGGTCCGCGCCCGAAGTCGAAGTCGCGTCGATCGTCAGGGTTGCGGGCCATGAGGTGACCGTCGAGGCGTTGCAGGCAGTCTGTGGTGAGATTCTGGGCGGCGCTGATGGCTGATCCCCGTGACATCGATCCGGCCACGTGTAGCGCGATGTGCAGGTGCTGAGGATTGTTGACGCGTTGTGCGGCGTGGCCGGCGAGGCAGCCGAGCATGGCGACGCTGCCGCCACTTCCGGGAAGGAACATGACTCCGGCGTCGCGAGCGGTCGCGTCGAGTTCTTCGGCCATGTGGTATCCGTCGAGTTCGGCGGCGATGTCGAGGTAGTGGGTGTGTGTGCGGATCGAGGCTTCCATGAGTGGTCGCGCGGTTCGCATGAACGGTCCGGCGCAGTTGAGGATGACGGTGATGTCCGACAGTGCGGCGTCGATGGCGTCGTCGTTGTCGAGGTCAAACGTTCGATGGTCGGCCCCGAGTTCGTCGGCCAGTGCTGAGACGCAAGTGTGGTTCCGCCCGCCCAGGACGAGATCGAACCCGGCTGCGGCGGCGTGTTCGGCAGCCATGCGGCCGGTGTAGCCGGTGGCTCCGTAGATCATCAGTGTGGGCATGATCAGTGCTGCCAACTCTTGTAGACGAATTCGAGGCTGTAGCCGTCGGGATCCAGCACGTTGGCTGCGTAGTAGCGCGGGTCGTAGTGCATCCGCGCTCCGGGTTGTCCGTTGTCGGAGGCGCCGGCGGACATGGCGGCCACGTAGGCGGCGTCGACCTGCGCTGTGCTGTCGGCGACGAATCCCACGTGGGCGGCGTGGCCGTCGGCCGTTCCGCGGCGCAGCCAGAAGATCATCCGCCCATGGGCGCCGAAACCTTTCAGGTCGGGGTGCCCTGGTGGGCCGTCCTTTCCGTCGTAGTCCAAGCGGGTGGTGATGCCCAGTGGCGCAAGTGTTGCGGTGTAGAAGTCGATGGAGCGATTCAGATCGCTCACCGACAAGAAGATGTGATCCAGCATGTCCGTGGTCTCTTTCCCCGTTAGATGTTGAAGCCGCCGGCGACTTCAATGTTCTGGGCGTTGATCCAGCGGTTGTCGTCGGCCAGGAGACTGGCTACAGCGGTGCCCACCTCCTCCGGTTCGCCCACGCGTCCTAGTGCGGTCTGGGCGGCAAGCAGGTTCTCGGATTCGTCGTTGAGGCCGCCGCCGAGTTCGGTGCGGATGGCTCCCGGGGAGATGGAGTTGGCGCGGATGCGGCGGTCGCCGAGTTCCTTGGCCAGGTACCGGGTGAGCACTTCGAGTCCGCCTTTGAAGCTGGCGTAGGGCGCTACTCCGGCGGTGGCCACGCGGGTGGTGGCGCTGGTCATGTTCACGATGTGGCCGCCGTCTGCGATGAGTGGCAGCAGAGTCTGGGTGAGGAAGAACGGTCCTTTGAGGTGGACATTGAACAGTCCGTCGAACTGTGCTTCGGTGACGGTGGTGATCGGGTTGTAGAGGCCGCAGCCGGCGTTATTGACCAGGTAGTCGAATGTGGTTCGGCCCCAAGTGGTTTGAAGTGCAGCGCGGACGTCCTCACCGAATGCCGGGAACGACGTGTTGTCTGCGACGTCGAGTTTCAATGCGACCGCGGTGCCGCCGGCTTCGGTGATGCGGTCGACGACGCCGGCAGCGCCGTCGGGATTGCTGTTGTAGGTGAGGATGACGCCGATGCCGCGGCGGGTGCAGGCCAGTGCGGTCGCTGCGCCGATACCGCGGCTGCCTCCGGTGATCAGGACGATGCTCATGGTGTGCCTTTCTCAAGTGGTGGTGACGCTGAGTCAACCAGCGTCGCCACTGCTGGGGAAGGGTGCGTCTTCCTGGGTGCGCTGCACCTAGGAACCAATTCGGGCCGATTAGATGCGTTCGTGGCGGCGGGTGGCGTCGAGTGCTCCCAGCAGGGCCAACGCGTCGGCGCTCGGTGATCCGGGTGCCGCGGTGGCCACCGTCAGTTGCTGGCCGGGGCTGCTTCGGACATCGAAGGTCTGGTAGCTCAGATGGAGAAGGCCGACGTCGGGGTGGCGGATCGTTTTCTGCGTGACGGTGAGGCCGGCCACTGCGTGGTCGTCCCACAGCTGGCGGAAGTCGGCGCTGTCGCGGTGCAGCCGGGCGATGAGCGCGGCGACTTCTGGGTCGGCAGGAGCTGCGCCTTGGGACAGGCGCAGGGCGCTGACCGAGGCTTTGATCACATCACTCCAGTTGACATAGAAGTCCTGCGCGGCGGGGTCGAGGAACAGTGCCGCCAGGACGTTGGGGTCGCGTCGCTGCAGTGGGGCGATCAGGGCGGTGGCGGCCGGGTTGGCGGTGAGAACCCGGAAGGCCGGGTTGGTGACGTAGGCGGCCGCTCTGGGGAATGCGGCCATGGTCTGGAGCAGCTCCGGGCTGATGGTCTCGGTGGTGCGTTCTGCGGTGGGGGAGAGCTTGGCCAGTCGGAAGGCATGTTCGCGCGCATCCGCCCTGAGGTGTATTGCGCGGCAGATCGCATCGATGACTTGGGCAGAGGGCGTGCGTTCGCGGCCTTGTTCCAGGCGTGCGTAGTAGTCGGCGCTGACACCGGACAAGACGGCGACCTCTTCGCGCCGCAGGCCCAGGACCCGTCTGCCGCCGACGGCGGGTAGGCCGACCTCGTGAGGGCTGACGCGGGCTCGTTGCGCGCGTAAAAAGTCACCGAGCTGATTGCGTTCAGAGGGTGAATTGTCAGGGGCCACGGTTGATCTCCGCTCCGCTGCCGATCTCGAATTGGGCCATGGTGTCGCGCAGGATGTCGGCAATGGTCGTGGTGGCCAGCGAGTCGCGCAGCGCGGTGGTGGCGCGTTCGTAGACGCGGGTGAGGACCGGTTGAATCCCGTATCCCACATAGCATTCGGCGTCTGGTGGTGAGGCGTGCATGCCGAAGATCTCACCGCCGCCAACGGCGTTGTAGACATCGAGCAGAGTGATCTTCGACGCATCGCGGGTCAGCGTCCAACCGCGGCTGCGGCTCGATTCCACCAGACCGGCTTCGCGGAGGTCGATCAAAGATCGCCGGATCACCACCGGGTTGGTGTTTACGCTGGTCGCGATGCGTTGTGAGGTGCCGACCTCTTTATCAGAGCCCCGGCGATCGAACGCGATCCACGTCAGCACGTGCACCGCCAAACTCATCCTGTTGTTCGTGCTCATCCCCGAGGGCCCATTCCGCTCCTCGTCGGGTTGTCCCGACGCCTGACTTGACTGTAACCAACTCTGTTACGTATGTTACCTGTAACAAAGACAGTTACAGAGCTGTAGCGGTCGGCCGGTAGACCACTCCCGCGTTTTCATCCCGGTCGCAGGCAGTCGGCGATTGGCGTAGCTGGTGGTCGACAGGCCGACGCCTTGAAACAACGGACAAGACAGAGGATTTCAGGTCATGAAGCTAGGACTGTTCGCCGTCAATGTCGGTGCCGGAGCCAGCGCAGCGCACGCCCGCGCCACTGCCGCCCTGGCCGAGGAGCTGGAACTGGAGTCACTGTGGGCCATCGATCACGTCGTGATGCCGTCGGGCTACGAAACTGAATACCCGTACGACGAATCCGGCAAGATGATGGGCGGGGCTGAAGAGGTCGAGATCGCCGACCCGCTGACCTGGCTGGCCTTCGCCGCTGCGGTCACCCGCGATATCAAGCTCGGCACCGGCGTGATTGTTCTGCCGCAACGCAATCCGGTCGTACTGGCCAAGCAGGCCGCCACCCTTGATGTCCTCAGCGAAGGGCGCTTACTCCTGGGCGTCGGGGTGGGCTGGCTCGTCGAGGAGTTCGATGCAGTAGGTGTTCCGTTCGCCGACCGCGGCCGCCGGCACGACGACTACGTGGAGGCGATGCGCGCCCTGTGGCGCGACACCAAAGCCAGCGTGCACAACACCTACACCAACTTCGACAACGCCATCAGCCTGCCCCAACCGGCAGGCCGCGCCGTGCCGATCGTCATCGGTGGCCGTTCCAACCGATCGGCACGCCGAGCCGCCGAAATCGGAGACGGCTACTTCCCCAGCATCACCGACCCGCGTCAACTCAGCCCGCTGGTGGACATCATGAACGCCGAAGCCGAACGGTTACAACGTGATCCCGCGGACATCGAAGTAACCGCGCCCTACCCCGGTAATCCCGCCGAACTCACCGCCGCGGGTGCCGGCGACACCGCAGCCCTCGATCGGGTCGTCGCGCAATTGCAGCAGTTCGCCGAACGCGGGGTGGCGCGGACACTGCTGGCCGGCCTTGGCGAGGACACGTTGCGACCCCTGCTCAAGCAACTCGCCGACCACATCGACCTCAGCTGAGAGCCGGCACCCACGACCACCCTCGCACCACACTGAAGGAGAAACACCATGGGACAAATCGACGGCAAGGTCGCGCTCATCACCGGCGGAAGCTCCGGCATCGGCCTGGCGACCGCTCGCAGCTTCGCCGCGGAAGGCGCCCAGGTCTACCTGACCGGACGCCGCCCGGAGGTGGTCGACGCCGCGGCCGCCGACATCACGTCCGACACCGGCGGAGACATCACCGGCGTCGTCGGCGACGTCTCCGACTTGGCCTCCCTGGACGCTTTGTATGCAGTCATCGCCGAACGCAGCGGCCGTCTCGATGTGCTTGTCGCCAACGCCGGCAGCGGACGGCCCATCGGCCTGACCGACATCACCGAAGAGCACTACGACACCACCTTCGATGACAACGTCAAAGGCCTGGTGTTCACCGTTCAGAAAGCTCTACCGCTGCTCCCTGACGGTGCGTCGGTGGTGCTGATGTCCTCCATCGCCGGGATCAGCGGCCAGCCCGGGATGAGCGTGTACGCCGCGACGAAGGCGGCGATCCGCAACTTCGCCCGCTCGTGGGCACTTGAACTGGCGCCCCGGGGGATTCGCGTCTCGGCGCTGTGCCCCGGACCGGTATCCACTCCTGGCATGAGCAACGTATTGGCAGAACTCGGTGACGAGGGAGCCGCCGGCATCACCACGCCGTTCGGGCGACTGGGCGACGCCAAGGAGATCGCTGCCGGCGCAGTATTTCTGGCCTCCGATCAGTCGTCGTTTCTCACCGGATCCGACCTCATCATCGACGGCGGCGCCAACATCTGAAGCCTGCCTCTCTGGCGCGGGAACTCGAATCGCGGACTTGGTCTGGGCTCACCGAGCACACCGACACCACATCCAGATGGAGAATTCAATGCACAACGAAACTCTGACGCTCGACATCTCAATGGTTACCTTCGACTGCACCGAGCCCGAGCGGCTGGCGAGGTGGTGGGCGGACGCCGTCGCCGGCGAGATGACCATCGCGGCGCCCGGCGAGTTCGTGACGGTCGCCTCGCCGCAGGGACTGCGGCTGGGATTCCAGAATGTGCCCGACCCGACGCCAGGGAAGAACCGGTTGCACCTTGACCTGCACTCTCATGACAGGGTGCGCGATGTAGCCCGGCTCATCGCCGCCGGCGCCACCGAAGTGAGCCGCGGTGAGGCAAGCGCGGACTTCGGGTGGGTGGTCCTCGCTGATCCGGACGGCAATGTGTTCTGCGTGGCAGGAGCGCCGTAGGACGGTTCAGGCAAGGAGGCCAGTCACCGGCACAGTTTCGTGCCGGCGACACAAGTACCGACTCATAGGAGCAAGAAATCATGAATCCGTTGTTTATTGACCAACCACGTGCCAGTGATGCCTCCGGTATGCGACGGGTGCAGTTCACCCGACTCGGTGGACCCGAGGTACTGGAAATGGTGCCGTTGCAGCTCCCGGCACTGCCGCCCGGGCACGTTCGGGTTGAGATTCACACGATCGGGCTGAACCGCTTCGAGGCCCTGTTCCGCCGCGACCACTACGTCATCAAGCCCACCCTGCCGGCGACCCTCGGTGTCGAGGCAGTAGGAACAATCACTGAGACTGCACCAGGAATCGACGGTTTTCAGACAGGGGATCGGGTCGCGGTCCTACCGATCCAGTCACCGACAGTGGGCACCGGCACTTACGCGACACACGCCGACGTACCGGTCGACGCCCTCGTCCACGTCGCCGCCGACCGGTCCGACGAGGAGGAAACCGCGACGTGGATGGCCAGTCTGCAGGCCTACACCCTCGCTACCAAAGTGCCGATCACCCCGGGTGACACCGTGATCGTGACCGCCGGGACATCCTCGGTGGGCACCGCGCTGATCCAGATCGCACACGACTTCGGCGCCACGGTGGTCGCGACGACACGCACCACTGCGCGCAAGCCCGAGATCCTCGCGCTGGGTGCCGATCACGCAATCGCTACCGACGACGAAGACCTCGCAGGCGTGATATCCACACTCACGGGCGGGCGCGGCGCCAAGGTCGTCTACGACACCGTGGGCGGGTCACTGCTGGCTGCGTTGATCGACGCGACCGCGCAGTTCGGCCACGTGCTGTGCTACGGCGCTCAGACTTCGCCCGACATCCGTGCCGCTCGCGTTGACGTGCCCCTGGTGTCGTTGGACCGCAAGTCGGTGTCGTTCGTCGACCTCTTCGAACTCGTGGAATTCCCCGATCGTCTCGCGGCCGCCAAGACCTACATCGGTGACGCCCGCGACCGTGGCGCGCTGATAATCGGCATCGACCGCGTGCTCGCGTTCGATGACGTGCAAGAAGCGCACCGTATCCTCGAATCAGGCCGCCTGGCAGGAAAACTTCTCCTCCGCGTGACCTAGATCCGCCCACGCAGTCCCAATGGGAAAGTGAAGTGGATGTGGCCGTGCGGCTATTCGAGAGTGCTAAACGGATGGAGTTGATTCGTTACACGGGCAACCGAGCGAGATCTGCACTGTGATCCATCAGGTCGATTCGGCCGATCTTGTCACGGCCTCGAAGAACAACCCAGTTATGCACCACCGTACCGTTCCAACTTTTGCCACCTGGATGACCAAAGCCGCTTCGCCATCTCCGTGACTATCATGGAAAAGGCGCAGCTAGAAGCGGTGACGTTTGCCATCCAGTTTGACTATCGACACTACCTGACCCTCTGCCTGCCGTGGCCTCGCAGAACCATCGGAAGCGCCATGTTGCACTGGGGCGATGGATCCGGAGTATTCCGAGGCAGTCACCGGGCGAACGCGCCGGGCGGGGTGCTCGGCAGGTGCCGACCCGGCGGACACCAAGAGGCAGGACAAGTCCATCCAGATCATCGTCGATGAGCGCGCGCTTGGCCCCGTCAGCGATGTCAGGCAGTGGGCCGGCGAGCATCTCGATGCGTTCCGCTGATCGCGGAGGGCGGCGAAGGACCTGAATACTGGCCTGTGCGCGGTGGATCAGCTGAGGCCGAGCGGTCCAGCCAGTTCGGCAAGCGCGGGAATCAGCTCGTCGGTTCCGGTGAGTACCTGCACGGGTACATGGTCGGCGCCGGCGGCCAGATGCTCCTTGAGCCTGGCCGCGATGGCATCGGTGCTGCCGTATACGACGAGGGCGTCGATCAAGGCGTCACTACCGGGCGCGGCGACATCGGAGTCGTTGAATCCGAGTCGCTTCCAGTTGTTCACGTAGTTGGTCCCCTGGAGGTAGGGGGCGAGAGCCTCGCGCCCTACGGCCCGTGCCTGCGCAGCGTCGGTGGTCAGCATCACCTTGTGCTCCGGGGCGAGGAACGCTCCCGGTCCGATCAGGGCGCGCGCCTGAGCGGTGTGCTGCGGGGTGGTCAGGTAGGGATGGGCGCCCGCGCTTCGCCGAGCGGCCAGCTTGAGCACCTGAGGGCCGAGCGCGGCGACGACGCGCTGGACCTTGGGCACGCCGTATTCGTCAAGTTTGGCAAGGTATTCGGTGAGTGCTTCGTAGGGCTTCTTGTACTGGGCGATCAGCTCGGGATGCCCGGCACCGATACCGAGCAGGAATCGTCCGGGGTGGGCTGCCTCGATGCGGTGAAACGACTCGGCGACCTGACCGGCGGACGCCGACCAGATGTTGACGATGCCCGTTGCCACCCTCAGTGTCGCTGTGGACTCAAGGATCGACTCAACCCAGTCGAGTTGGGCAGGCGGCGAACCGCCTGCCCAGATCGCGCCGTAGCCGAGCGCCTCGATATCCCTCAGTTGCGCGGCGGTCACGTGCTTCCACTGCTGAAAAAGACCGAATACCCCGAAGGTACCCAAAGCTAGATTAGTCATGGTCCAGTCAACCTATTGTCTGCTCCAAGATATTCCGAGATCAGTTGCAGGACTACGGATTCGGGTGAATAATCACCGCCGCGTGAGCAACCCGTCCATCGCATCGTCGTACTCCCGTCGGAGCCGCGCCACCAACTGTGCGGTGGGTAGCGTGGCGCCGATAGTCGCGATCCCTTGGCCGGCGCCCCAGATATCCCTCCACGCTTTGGCGTTGATGTTTCCGTCCGAGCCGAAGTTCATCGCTGAAGGTTCCGATATCGGCAGGTTGTCTGGATCGAGGCCGGCCGCCGAGATCGATCCACGGAGATAATTGCCGTGCACACCGGTGAAGAGGTTGGTGTAGACGATGTCTGCCGATGTGCTGGTGGTGATCATGTCCTTGTACGCCGGGGATGCGTCGGCTTCGTGTGTGGCAAGAAAGGCAGATCCGATGTACGCGAGGTCCGCACCCGCGGCTTGGGCGGCCAGAATCGATCGGCCGTGCCCGATGGCGCCGGACAACAACAGCGGGCCGTCGAACCACGTTCTGATCTCTTGTACCAAGGCGAAGGGGGAGACGGTTCCCGCGTGGCCGCCCGCACCCGCCGCCACGGCAATCAGTCCGTCAGCGCCCTTGTCGATGGCTTTGCGGGCGAACTCGTTGTTGATGACATCGTGAAACACCACTCCGCCGTACGAGTGGATGGCCGCGTTGATATCTGGTCGCGCGCCCAGCGAGGTGATGATGATCGGAACCCGGTGGTCGATGCAGGCTTGAACGTCTTCGTCGAGGCGATCGTTGGAACGGTGCACGATCTGATTGACCGCGTACGGCGCTGTCGGCAGTTCGGGGTGAGCGGCCTTGTGCTCGGCGAGCGCTGCGGTGATGCGTTGCAACCACCCGCCAAGGACAGGAGCCGGCCGTGCGTTCAGTGCGGGAAACGATCCCACGATGCCGGAGGTGCACTGGGCGATCACCAACTCGGGCCCCGAGCTGATGAACATCGGCGCGGCGACTACCGGAAGCGCGAGATTTCCGAGGAGCGCGGGCGGGAGGGACATATCAGAACCAGCTCGGCTGTGCGTCGATCGGGGACCGGTCGAGGCTGGACAGAAGGTCGAACTGCGGCCCGACCTTGGGCAGTTCGTAGGTGAAGAAGTAGTTACCGGCGGCGCGCTTACCGTCGTAGAAGTCACCGATGTTGTCACCGGCTGCGAGCATCTGTTCCAACCAGATCCATGCCATCACGACATGGCCAGTCGCTTCCAGGTACACGGTCGAATTGGCCAGCGTCACCGCGACGTCGCCGGCTGCCCAGAGTTTGGCGGTGACGTCGATCAGCCGCATCAGCGCCTCTCGCAGCGCGGCGGCGTATCGCGCTGTGGTGGGGTGCGTGTACGCCCGGTCGATCGTGGTGATGATCCGCTCGGCCAGCAGGGTGAGACCGGCACCGTCCTGCATCACGACCTTGCGGCCCAACAGGTCCAGGCCGTGAATACCGTGTGTTCCCTCATGGATGGCGTTGAGCCGGTTGTCGCGGTAGCCCTGCTCGACGTCGAAGTCGGTGGAGTAGCCGTAGCCGCCGTGTACCTGGATGGCCAAGTTGTTGGCCTCAAGGCACCACTGTGATGGCCAGCTCTTGGCGATGGGGGTCAACACCTCGAGCAACAGTTGTGCGCGCTGGCGGTCTGTGTCGCCGGCGGTGCGCTGTTCGTCGACCAGGCGCGTGCAGTACAGGCCGAGCGCCAGCGCGCCTTCGACGTAGGACTTCTGGGCCAGCAGCATCCTCTTGACATCGGCGTGCGCGATAATGGGCACGGCTGGGCGGACGGGATCCTTACCCTCGACGGAGCGGCCCTGGGTGCGCTCCTTGGCGTACTTGACCGAGGCGCAGTAGCCGGCGTAGCCGATGGCCGTCGCCTGCAGTCCGACCGCCACCCGCGCCTCGGTCAGCATGTGGAACATGTAGGCCAAGCCCTTGTGCTCCTCGCCGACGAGATACCCGATGGCGCCCGCGTCACCGGCAGGCCGGTGGGATCCGTCGCCGAAGTTCAGCAGCGCGTTGGTCGTGGCGTGATTGCCCATCTTGTGGTTGAGCGCGACGAGTGCCACATCGTTGCGGGTGCCATCGGCGAGGTACTTGGGGACGACGAACAAGGAGATGCCCTTGACGCCGGGGCCGCCGCCGGGGACCTTGGCGAGCACGAGGTGGACGAGGTTCTCCGCCAGTTCGTGGTCACCGCCCGTGACCCACATCTTGGTCCCGGTGATGCGGTAGGCGCCGTCCTCGGCGGGTGTGGCCTTGGTCGTGATATCCGCAAGCGACGATCCCGCGTCGGGCTCCGAAAGGCACATGGTTCCGAGGTACCGGCCTTCGAGCATCGGGCGAACCCAAGCATCGATGTACTCCGAAGTGCCATATTCCACAAGCAGGTTTGCGTTGCCGAGTGTCAGGAAAAGGTAGGCGGTGGTGCTGGGATTGGCCGCGCGGAAGAACAGCATCGATGCCTCGGCCACGACCGCGGGCAACTGCATCCCGCCGACAGCGTCGTCGAATGAGCCTGCGAGCAGGCCGGCCCGGCTGAACGCATCGAGTGCCTCTTTGATCTCATCGATCAGCACGACGGTCCCGTCGGGGCCCACCGTGGGTTTGATCTGATCTCCCTTTTTCCGGTGCGGGGCGAAGTACTTGGCGGCGATGTCGGCCGAGAGATCAAGGACCGCGTCAAAGGTGTCGCGCGAGTGCTCGGCGAAGCGTCGGCGGTTGGCCAGCTCGGCCACGTCGAGCCATTCGTAGAGCAGGAAGTCGATATCGCGCCGGGAGATGAACTCGGTCATTCGAGCGGACCTTTCGTACCTGTCGAATATTAGCGATCGCTAATAACATTAGCGATCGCTAATTTCGCACGTGGCTTCCGATCTGTCAAGCCGACGCTGTAGAGTTCGCTGGCCATGACCGCAGAGCGATCCGCCGCCCCCTCCGCCGCCGAGCGGATACGGCGTGCTGCGATCGAGGTGTTTGCCGAGGCCGGCTATGGCGGTAGCTCGACGCGCGAGATCGCCAAACGGTTGAACATGAGCGCGACAGCGATGTACCCGCACTACTCCTCCAAAGAGGAGTTGCTGTACGCCATCGCCCTCGACGGGCACAGCAGTTTGCTGGGCGCCCTGAGAGCCGCCAACGACGACGCCGATGCCGCCGCGGTCAACCACACCGAGAGACTGAAGTCGGTGGTGTCTGTTTTCGCGGCCTGGCTGGCGGAGAACCGCAAGCAGGCCCGCGTCGTCCACTACGAACTGCACGGGCTGACGCCCGCGCACCATCGCGCCATCACGGCCTTGCGTCGTCAGACGAACACTCTGCTGGCCGACATCGTCACCGATGGCGTGGCGGCCGGCGAGTTTCACGTCGACGCCGTCGATGAGGTGGTCATGGCGATCTCGTCGCTGTGCGTCGACGTGTGCCGGTGGTTCCCCTCGCGGCGGCACCGGGATCCCGCAAGACTGGGCGCCGTCTATGCCGATATCGTCGAGCGATTGGTGCGCTGAGTCAGCCATGAGGAACCCGTCAGCCGCAGGTGGGTGCGGTGGGGACCCCGTTGAAGCGGTCGGCGATCCACGCCATGCTGCGCTCGCCGTCGACGAAGGCTGTCAGCAGTGCGTTGGTGTTCATCTTGTTGAGGAACGGTGGCTGTTCGTTGGTCCATAGGGTGATGTCCGCCCCTAACGCGCACCAATCTCTGGCAGTTGCCACTACCGACTCGTACGGCGCGAAGGAATCCCACCGATTATGTGAAAGGTACACCGGACCAGTCGGTTTCACGTTGCCGATGCGTTGCATCGCGAGGATCGAATTGAGCGGCTCCTCCCGTACCGATTGATAGAGGTCCTCTTTGAACCATGGCTGCAGATGACGAAAGGCGTAGTCGATGCCGGTCTGCACCATGCACTGCCGACTGGTGTTGGCCAGCATCTCAGTGCCGCGCGGGGTCAGCGAGTCCGCAATCGGCTGCGTCATATCGGGATACGCCTCTTGTATCCCGCGTAGCACCCATCCCATTGATCCGGCGAGCTGATTTCCGTCTAGAGGCGGCAGCATGCTGGGCAGATCGGTCGTCGCACCGTTGGCATAGGTTCCGACCACGTTCAGTTCGGGTGCGTACGCGCCGGCCAGTTCGGCTGCGGCCAACGCAGAGTGCCCGCCGCCGGCCAGCCAGCCCCAGAAGGCGACCGGCCCGTCCGGATTCAAGGTGGTGCCTGGCAGTTTCATCGCTGCGCGCGCGGCATCATTGAGTGCCGTCCCGCCTGCCACTCGGTTGAGGAACTGTGGCGCCATCGGACCGTGCACTCCCAGTCCGACACCGTCGGTGACCACTATCGCGAAGCCCCGCGCCAGCAGGGTCGCGATGAACCCCTCTTCGAGATTGAACATCAGGTCGAAGCCGGTATCCAACGAGGCGTGAATGCCCTGGTTGAACAGGCGAGAGGGAGCGCACTGCTCTCCCATCCCATACGGGGCTGTCGCGTAGGCAAGCAGCGGGCGGGGTCCAGAACCGGGCCACGCGACGTGCGGTTCGATATAGGTGCCGGTGACGGCCACGGGGTGCCCTTGAGCATCGGTGCTGCGATACATGATTCGCGTTCCGGTTCCCACGAATGAACCCAACTGTCCGGAGGGCTCCAGAACCAGCCGGGACGGCTCTGTCCGGATGAGATCGCCAGGTGCGCCGTCGGGCAGCGGATTCGGTGGGGTATAGAACGCCAGATACCGTGACTCGTCCGCCCGGGCAGCCGGCATGCTGGCGATGAACGGCGACACTGTTGCGACGCACAGCGCGACGATCATGGCCCTTGAGCAGATTCCCACCGATCGGACTCTGCGACGACGCGCGGTGCCGCGGCGTAGAGAAGTCCCGCACTGCGCGCGGTTATGGGAATGCCGGCGTCGCGGGACGGGCCCATTCTCATCACGAGGAAAGGGAATCATCGATGGTGTCCTTCGGTTGAACGTCGTCAGACGACAGGTCTAGGTCAAAGGCTTTAGCGGAGTGCGAGTTTCGCGACGAATGGCGAATAGGGCGCATAGGGTTGCAACCGCCCGTGCTGTAGGAGCTGTGTGCCGGTATGTGCCTGATCAGTCGGCGACCTTCGGCACAGGCCGCAGCGGATGGCTATTTGAGCAGCGCTGCGAGTTCTCTGGCGAAAACGGTGATGGCGTGGTCGCCGGCGTCGAGCACGCCGGCCAGCAAGGGAAATGCATGTGGCATCCCCTCGTACTCGTGAGCGCGAACTTTGACACCGGCCGCAGCAAGTCTTTTCCCGTAGCGGTCGGCGTCATCGGCAACGGGATCGACCTGAGCGCTGACGATCACCGCAGCCGGGGCGTCGACCAGATCGTGGGTCAGCAACGGTGACGCAAGGCCGGAACGTCGATCGTCGAGATTGGGGATGTACATGTCGTACGCCCATTCAAGTGCGCCCCGGGTGAGGAACGGACCGTCGCCGTGCAGCTCGACGGAGTCACCGCTCATGGTCGCATCGAGTGCGGGACACAGCAGACCTTGGGCTTTGACCGGGGGACCGTCTTGCCGTGATGCGAGCGCAACGCTTGCCGCCAGTGCACCTCCCGACGAATCGCCGGCGACCGCCAGCGCTGCGGCGTCGATGCCCAGCGTGTAGGCATGCGCACTCACCCATGCAGTGGCATCGGCGGCGTCCTGGTGAGCACGGGGGAACGGGTCCTCTGGTGCCAGGCGGTATGCAACGGAGATCACGATGAGTCCGCCCTGCACGCAGAGCTTCCTGCAGAGCCGGTCGTGCGTATCCAGGCTGCCTCGTACGAAGGCCCCTCCATGCAGGTAGACAACGCCCGGCACAGCGGGTCCCGCCACAGCCGGGTGGTAGCGTCGCGCCGCGACCGATCCCTGGCGGACGGGGATGGTGAATTCCTCTACCGTGCAACGCTCATCGACGTCGCCTGCCAATGCTGTCAGTTTCTCGCCGGCCTCGCGGTAGGCCGCGATTGACATCTCCCACGGCTCTACGGTCGGACGCCCGGAGAGGGAATCCAACAGCTGCTGAACCTGAGCGTGCAGCACACTCATACGCGCCGTCGACCTCCGACAGGACAGGAGCTGGTGGCGAGGATCGCAGTCGAGGTCATAGGACGACTCGGAAGACCTGGAATTCGACGACGGGTCCGGGTTGGATGCGTCCCTGTCCGACGAAGATGCTCTGGTTGACCCAGGTGTATCTGGGGTCTCCGCATTCCAGGCGTGGGGTGGTGACGAAGTAGTGGTCGCCGAAGTCGGTGCCGCTGCTGCCGCCGCCGAGGGCGCCTGCGGCGGCCTCGTTGACCTCGACCAGGCCTTGGTAGCTCATGTAGATGACAGCGCCGTCGTCGGTGTAGAACTGGGCGCGCACATCGAGTCGTCCGTAGCCGTCGTCACCGGCCAGTAGCCAGTCCCCGCCGCCGGGGGCGGCGGTTCCGCTGAACCGGTTTCCGGTGACC
>SXGT01792798.1_pt1 | contig 15670 bp, 15 predicted proteins | sample 3176221 | NCBI WGS metagenome assembly SXGT01 (sample SAMN11356862, study PRJNA531348) | freshwater metagenome | isolation source: freshwater sample F1-120 | place: China: Fuxian Lake, Yuxi | collected 2017-12-25
CCCGCTGCTCGCGCCCCAGCAGTACGTCCTTAACCTGCACCATGCCGGCGTTGTTAAACAACAGCGTCGGGTCATCCTTGGGGATCAGCGGCGCACTTTTGACGATGCGATGGTTCCGCTGTTCGAAATACCGTAAAAAGGCGTTGCGCACGTCGTTGCTGGTCATACGGCTTTCCTCATACCAGACAAAGCCTCATTAGGCCCCTAGCCGTAACTGGCGCAGAGGGCCCTGTAAGCGGAACGAGAGTTCTCCACGGCTGTCAGGGCGCTTGCGTACCAGCGCCGCCAAGAGGTCCACTTCTTGTTTGTATACCTTTTCAGAACTGACTGTGACACTGATAGTAAGTTGACTATCCACCAGAGGAGTTTTCCAGCCCACGCTGCCATCCTTGGTCGTCAGCGTGAGTTCTTTGCTCTGGCACGTCAGTGACACCGTGCCGCGTTGTTTCTGGCTGGTCTTCAGCGTCCCTTGGAAATTCTCACACGCAATTTCACGCTGGAGGGGCACTTGCCAGCCCGGGATACCGAGAAAACCCAAGGCGCGGACCTGGAGAGTGATCGTGCTGTCTTGGACGGTGCCAGCCTGGCTCAACGTGAAGGCGGTATCACCGCTGAGACGCCCACGGATGAACACCTTGTCGCCGGTACGCAGCAGCGCGTGCCGTGCCACATCGAGCTCGACTAGACGGGTCTGCACCTCCCACAGTGGACCACCTTCCGCCTGGTGATAGCGCACCTGCCCCTCAAGGCGTCCACCATACAACTGTGCCGCAAAGCGCGCCTGCAGGCTCCGCGACAGCAGCGCCGCCCAGGCGGGCCTGACTGAGAGCGTCTCGATCTCCACCGCCGGGGCACTCGGGCTCAGAGGCTCGACCTGCATGCGCAGACCGTCGGCCTGTAAGCCCAACGGAAAGGCTGGCCGTAGCCGGGTGAGGGTCACCTGCCTCCCCTCTTGCGACAGCCATTCCACCAGCCGTTGTTGCAACAGATCATAGGGAAACAGCAGATAGACACAGACCACAAACGCCACAAGTGTGTACAGTGTATACAGCACGCTTTGCACAATAATGCGCCGGATAGACACCTCCCCGTCTTGCTACTCAACCTTAAAATACACCATAGCGATGGGGTTGGCCAGATCGATGGTACTGGCTTGTGTCGCACCACGCTTGAGCACTACCACCATTTTTTTCTGGATCACCCCCAACACCCCGATAGACTCGACGCGAAAATGCGTACTTTTGACATCCGCCACGGGCGTGAGGGCGGCGCGTAAGGTCGCGTCAGGCACGGCTTCGATCAGCGTCTTAAACTGCTTCGCCTGCCGTCGGGCCACGAGATCCTCCACCTGAGACTCTGGGCTACTCAGCCCAGGCTGCACCCCGGTCAACAGCGCCTTCAGGACTTCCGGGGAGGCGGTATTCAGATTGACTCTGGCACTTTGCTTCAGGGGATTCACGGGTGGCGTCCCTGGAGGTGTGGGAGTTTGGGGCTGCGGTGGTGCGCTCGCTCTGGGAGTGGGATTCGTCGTAGGCATGAGCGCTCCCGTAAAGGGCGTGAGGTAGATGTTACTCCCCAGATCAAGCCCTGCGATGGCCTCCGGTGGCACACCGGGAAACAGTTTCGCCAACGTCTCCAACTCGTCGAACCCGCGCACCAGGCGCAGTTCTCCTGGCGTCCGCATGCGGGCATTCGGGGGCTCGTAGGAGATAGGAAGACTGGTATAGTGTGATTTTTCAGCCCCACCTGTGCCTCGGGGGCTGTCATTCTCATCCATCCAATCGATCAAGGCGTCGATAATGTCTGGATCTATGGCAAAACTCTCCAAGAATTTCTGCATCACGGGCCCCCACGGCTGCGGAGGCTCCGGCTCCGATGTCCCATCGCTTTGGGGTAGCGGCATCAAGGCATTGAGTGGGAGCTTGCTATCTTCGTCGGTAATATGCAGGAGGACACAGCCTTCCGCCGCCTGCGGCCCATCTACCCCGCGCTGGGCCGCGACACGCTGTGCATCGGTCACGGGCGGGGCATTGGCCCCACTCAGTGCCTCCAAGCCGGTTGTGGCCTGTTCAATGAGCTGTTTGGGAGAAAAACACAGTGGCACTAACCCCAATTGATACCAGGGATCCTGCGGCCCATCACTGTCGGCTTTATCCGCCTGCAAGAGGGCCTGCGCAAACCGCACGCCGGCCAGCGCCAGATGGTAGGCCTGCACATCTTTCCCAGAGTTTGTGGCCAAATCCAGTTCGACTGAGGCATCAAAATGGTATTCCAGCACGAGAATCGTCACCAGCGCAATGACAAACAGGGTCATCACGAGCGCCAAGCCGCGCTCGTGACGGCGCGCACACCTCGGGCTGCGCTGCAGCCCACCACTTCTTGTCCAAGTAACCTCTGGCTTACTGTACACAGGAACCTCGTGTCACCAGCGCCACGGTGGTGATGAATGAGCGCTCATATTGTTGCGCATCACGCAAGGTTAAGGCCAAGCGTACTCGACATGGTAAGAGCTGCTGCGCCTCCCGGTTGGCCGGCCATTCGTCATGCTCCTTGGTGGCATCATAATACGTCAGCCCCAGCCCGACCGCGAGATCGGTGAGCTCAAGACGTATGGCCCGTTCGTGCTGGGCGCCTGACTCCCCAGAGCAGTCCTCCTCGCGAAACAGCGCCGACTTGCCTTGGGCATTCTCCGCAACATAATACGCCACACGGCACAGTTCATAGCTCGGAATCGGGACACGCGCCCGCCGGTAGGGAATAGTGAGAAAGTCCACACGATCATGACTCACACCAGGGCCCGCGGTCTGCTTCTTCCCCTGAAACGCCAGGACATCCGTTGTGCCTGTCGTGCCTGTCTTCTCAGGTGGCGGCAACGCCGCGCCAATTTCCTGGGCCATGCGCAGGAGAGCGGCGCGGCCCACACGATACAGTTCCATACTCTGACGGCCTTTGTCCACGCCGCTGGCCACGGCATTGAACATGGCAAAGATCACGCCCGCCACCAACGCGAACAGAAAAAGCGCCAGGAGCAATTCAACCAAGGTAAATCCTGCGCTGCGGTCCACGGAGCCCGGACGCTTAGCGTAAGCCATACGCTTCCAATACATAGGAGCGTGTCTGCTGCCCATCAAGCCAGAGGATCGTGACGTCCATCTGACGCACGACGACGGCTTTCCCCCCAGACACCTTGGCGTCTAAGGTATGCTCCGTCACCGCGCTCGCCCACCGAAACCGCGAGAGATCGGGGCCTTCAAAGGCCCCCTCCTCGGTGCCCGTTTCTGGGAAAGATCCCAGGGACGCCAACTTGCCTTGCGCCAGGAGGACAGCCGTGGTGATATCCTGGGACTGGAGCGTGGCGTCGAGCGAACGCAGATGCAGCCCCATAAATGACACGAGCACCAGGGCCACGAGGGCCACCGCGACCAGCACTTCCAGTAAGGTAAAGCCGGCAGCACACCCCTGGGGCTTAACTCCCTTGCTGTTCGACATATTCATCAAAGATTTTTACCCGGCCCGCCAGGGGCTCAATCATCAGCGTGACGCGTTGATTGCTCACCGTGGCGAGATGAATAACACTAGGTTCGACCAGACCTTCCGGAAAGAAATGGGTGACCGCCTCTCCCTCGCGCGTTTTCACGCCCTGAGGTGAGACGACATCGAGAACCCGGATGTTGGCTGGAAACACATACTCGCGCAACTCCCGACTCGCCTCAAGGCGACACGTCTCGCCGTCGAGGTAGCACACGGACATGACCTGGCGGTCAAGATCAAACGTCAGGCGATAGACGCGCTTGGTGAGCGCGGCATAGGCATACAGGTAACGCACCGTGCCTTGCACGATGTTGATCGTACTGCGCAGATGCTGCCGCTCCAGCGTCCCGACGAACCGTGGCATCACGGTGGCCATGACAATCCCGAGCACGAGGATCACCATAGCCAGTTCGACCAACGTAAAACCACGCGCAGCGCGACATGCGCCAGCTCTCGATATCCGCATTGTAGCCTTCGCCTCCTGCCGTGCCGTCGGCGCCAAGGGATATGAGACCATCAGGCGGGATCACCCCCACGGTCGGCCGGTGGACCACGCCGCCACACCTTCGGGCCGTGCTGGAGCCCATCCCATACTCCGGGTGCTGCGTGCGAACTTAGCGCGACACGCGCCAGCTCTCCAGGTCGGCATTGTAGCCCTCGCCTCCTTCGGCGCCATCGGCACCGAGGGATCTTATATCATAATCAGGGCTATGCTGACCCGGGGAAATATAGAGGTAGGCATTTTGCCAGGGGTCGCGTGGCAATTCCGTCTTGTCGAGATAGCCGCCTTCCGGCCAGCCCCGCGGGATCACCCCGACAGCGGGCTTGCGCACCAAGGCTTCCAGCCCTTGTTCGGTACTCGGGAAGACGCCGTTATCCAGTTTATAGCGCTTCAGGGCGTCTTCAAGAATGCGCATCTGTGCCTGGGCGACCCCGTAGCGCGCCTGGTCGGTCTGTCCCACGATGCGTGGCATGACAATCGCCGCGAGCAGGCCAAGGATAATGATCACCACCATCAACTCAATGAGGGTGAAACCTGCCTTCTGCCGTATGAACTGACGCATCGCCCTTCTCCTCCACTCCTACGCATATATACGACTGCGGGCGGCCTCTCCGCGTCCTACCGTCCGCACCGTAAGCGCCGTCAGCCACCCTCACATCCTTAACTAGCAACGCGTGTACGCACGCATTTATGCCCATGTGTGTATGGGCAAACCTTACCACAGGCCCTGGGCCTTGTCCATTGGCTGCCCCAGGCCAGTCAGGGCGTGCACCACGGCTTTCCCCTTGTCTTTCGGCACATAATTGCGTACGGTCATGGCTCTACAAAGCCGAAGGAGGTGCTATGGCCCCGTGGCGTTTACGTGCTGACTTACATACCCATACATCCTACTCTGACGGCTTGGATACACCAGCTGTCCTGGTGGCCAAAGCCGCGCAGCAGGGTTTACACTGCATTGCGGTGACAGACCACGATATTCTCACCGCCCTCCCAGAGGCCTACGAGGCGGGGGCTGACTGTGGCGTGGAGATCATCGCCGGCGTGGAATTGACCGTGCAGTATGGCGCCTACGATGATATTCACGTGTTAGGCTATGGTTTTGACCCCGCGGCGCTTCCGTTACAAACGCGCCTCGCCGCGGTGCAGGAGCACCGGGTGCAGCGCGGCATTGAGATGCTCGCACGTATCAATACCCTCTTGCAACAGGAAGGGAAAGCGCCGCTGGATACCCAGCGTGTCCTGGACAGCGCCCGCGGGGCGCTCACGCGGCCACATTTGGCCAAGGCGCTCATCGCCCGGGGCTATGCCCCGACCACGCAGCAGGCGTTTGACCATTTTCTCATCCCGTGCAATGTCCCCAAAGCGGCCCTGAGTCCAGAGGAAGCTTTTACCTTAGTTGGCCAAGCGGGGGGCGTGTGTGTGTTGGCCCATCCGGGCACCCTCAGTACCGATCCTGAGACCATGCATCCGTTCGTGGCCACGTTCAAAGCCATGGGGCTCATCGGCCTTGAGGTGTATCATCACCGCCACTACCCGGACGCCATCGCGCTGTTTCAGGACTGTGCCACACGCTATGATCTGGTGGCCACGGGTGGGTCCGATTATCACGGACGCCCCGAAGGCGCGGTGCTCGGGCAGATTGCGCCCGGCTATGCCATCCCGGAGAGCGTGCTACCTGATCTGCAACGCGCCCAGGCCAAGGGGCGGTAGACGCCGGGAATCGGCTTGACACCTCAGAAGAGGCTCTGCTAAGATTCGCTTCCCGAAGTGGCGTTGCTTCTCGACGTCTCTCCCTCAGCATTTGCACCTCGCCTTGCGCTTCAGGACATACACGCACGCCAAGTGTGTGACGACAGGCAAAGACTGATTGGCTGCCCCATGGGCAGGCTGTAGGAACTCGCGTATGCTCGATAGTGTCTGGCTTGTGCCGTTATGCCCGCTGCTTGGTGCGTTGCTCAATGGCTTTTTTGGCCAGTACTATCGCCGTGAAACGATTGGCCAGATTGGCATGGCGGCGGTAGGGTTGGCGTTCCTGCTCGCGCTCATCACCTTCATCACCTTCCTCAGTCAACCAGTGCCACAGTATCAGACCACCGTCTTCCCCTGGATTAGCGCCGGTGTCTATCGGGCCCAGGTGGGTTTTCTAATTGACGGCTTGTCCTGCACCTTGATGCTGGTTGTCACGGGAGTCGGCTTACTGATTCACGTCTATTCCACGGCGTATATGCACGACGAGGAAGATTACGCACGCTATTTTACCTATCTCAACCTGTTTGTCGGGGCCATGCTCATCCTGATCATGGCGGACAATTACCTGCTCATGTTCGTCGGTTGGGAAGGGGTGGGGTTGTGCTCGTACCTGCTCATTGGCTTCTGGTATACCAAGCAGAGCGCCGCCGACGCCGGCAAAAAAGCCTTTATCGTCAATCGCGTCGGTGACTTTGGCTTCCTGCTCGCCATCTTGCTCATGTTTGTGACCTTCAAGACCACCGACATGCTTGGCGTGCAAACCCAGCTGGCGCAGAGTCACCTGACCGGTGGCGTACTGACTGCCATTGCGCTGCTCCTGTTCATGGGGGCGATGGGGAAAGCGGCGCAGATACCCTTATACGTCTGGCTGCCGGATGCCATGGAAGGGCCAACGCCCGTCAGTGCACTCATCCACGCCGCGACCATGGTGACCGCCGGGGTGTACATGATCGCGCGCTCGTCACTGCTCTTCACCCTGGCGCCCGCTGCCTCGTGCCTGGTGGCATTTATCGGCATTGCCACGGCACTGTTTGCCGCCACCATGGCGCTGGTCGCCACCGATATCAAGCGCGTCCTGGCCTATTCGACGGTGAGTCAGCTCGGCTACATGGTGTTTGCGGTGGGGGTGGGAGCCTATACGGCGGGGATTTTCCACCTGGTGACGCATGCCTTTTTTAAGGCGCTGCTGTTCCTGGGAGCAGGCGCGGTCATTCACGCCCTAGCCGGGGAACAGGATATGCGCAAGATGGGCGACTTGCGGGGCGCGCTACCCACTACGCACTGGACCATGCGCTGGGCCACCCTGGCGATTGCGGGCATTTTTCCGTTTGCCGGCTTTTGGAGCAAGGATGAGATCCTGGCGGGGGCGCTGAAGATGGGGGGGCTCAACATCCTGTGGTGGCTGGTAGGGCTGCTCACGGCGTTCCTCACCGCCTTCTACATGTTTCGCCTGCTCTATCTGACGTTCTATGGCCCCTCGCGGGTGGAGCCCCACGTGGCGGCGCATCTACATGAGGCGCCGCCGGCCATGCGGGTGCCGCTGATGCTCTTGGCCCTGTTGTCGCTCCTCGGGGGCTTTCTGGGATTTCCGCCCGAGCACGGAGGGCTGCATCGCTTGCTCGCCCCCGTCTTCGCCGCGGCGGAGCATGTGCGGGGTGGGTCGCATCATTTTGGCTTTGGCGACGTGGTCCTCATGCTGATCTCGCTGGGCGTGGCGCTGGCGGGTTGGCGCCTGGCGCGGCGGGCCTATCTCGAAGAGCCCACCTTGGAGGCGCAGTGGATACAACGCTGGCAGGCGTTCTACACCCTCTTCGTCAACAAGTATTACGTGGACGAAGCCTACACCCGGTGGATTATTCGCCCTCTCTATACCTTCTCGGAGAACGTGCTGTGGCGTGTGGTCGATGTGCGCGGTATCGACCGGGTGGTCAACCTCGTGGGAAGTGTGATGAGCCTGAATAGCCAGTTTCTCAGTTACCTGCAAACTGGATATGTGCGGACGTATGCCATGACGTTGGTCGGCGGAGCGGTGTTGATGCTCCTGATGCTGCTCTAGAAGGATACCGCTCTATGGCCTTTCCCCTGTTAAGCAGTGTGTTGTGCGTGCCCATGCTGGGGGCACTGATCCTCGCTGGTTTCCCGCGTGCGAACGTCCAGGCGTTCCGTTGGGGTGCACTGCTCACTATGCTCACAACCTTCGGGTTGTCGCTGCTCTTGTATCCGCTGTTTGACGCGACCCTTCCCGGGATGCAGATGAGTGAGCAGGTGGTGTGGATTGCCAGTGTTGGTGTCTCCTACCACCTGGGCATTGATGGGATCAGCCTGCCGCTGGTGCTGCTCACGACCTTCCTCCTACCTATTGCCTTGCTGGGCGCCTGGCAGAGCATTACCACCAAGGTCAAAGAGTTTGTCATCTTGCTGTTGTTGCTTGAGACCGCCATGCTGGGGGCTTTCCTGGCCTTGGATCTCTTTCTGTTTTTCATCTTCTGGGAAGCCATGCTGATCCCAATGTATTTCATCATTGGCATCTGGGGCGGCGACAATCGCCTGTATGCCACGCTGAAATTCGTCCTCTATACCATGGCCGGCAGCGCCTTGATGCTCGTGGCTATTCTCGCCCTCTACGTTTTCCAGCAGCAATTCAGCGGCCAGTTGTCCTTTGATGTGCTGGATCTGTACAAGGTGCCATTGTCTCCAGAACAGCAAAAATGGCTCTTCCTGGCCTTCTTCGTCAGCTTTGCCATCAAGATACCCCTGTTCCCCTTCCACACCTGGCTGCCGGACGCGCATGTCGAAGCCCCGACCGCCGGCAGTGTAATTCTGGCGGGGGTACTCCTCAAGATGGGCGGCTATGGCCTGCTGCGCTTTTGTCTGCCGCTGTTCCCAGATGCGGTGGCCGCGTATGCTCCGGTGATTACGGGGCTGGCGGTTATTGGCATTGTGTATGGAGCGCTGGTGGCCATGGTGCAGCCAGACCTGAAGAAGCTGGTGGCCTATTCGAGCGTCAGCCATCTCGGTTTCGTGGTCTTGGGGATTTTTTCACGCCAGGCCGCCGGGATTGAGGGCAGCGTGCTGCAGATGGTGAATCACGGGCTGAGCACGGGCGGGCTCTTCTTGCTGGTGGGGATGCTGTATGATCGTCGGCATACGCGCTTGATCGCCGACTACGGGGGGCTCTGGAAGCCCATGCCAATCTTTGCCGTGTGCTTCCTCGTCGTGATGTTCTCGTCCATTGGTTTACCGGGCCTCAATGGCTTTGTGGGAGAATTTCTCATCTTGCTGGGGGCCTTTGAGAGTAATCGCTTCTTCGCGGTACTCGCGGTGTTCGGGATTATTCTCGGCGCCGTGTACATGTTATGGATGTATCAGCGCGTCATGTATGGCGAGATCACCCATGCAGAGAACCGGCATCTTCCCGACCTCTCGGGGCGTGAAATCGCCTTGCTGGTGCCGGTGATCCTGCTCATCGTGTGGATCGGGGTGTATCCGCGCACCTTCCTGCATCCGATGGAAGCCACCACGGCCCACTTGCTCGGACAGGTCCGGGCGCACAAAACCATGCTGGCCCATGACGAGCGGAGGCCCTAACCATGCTACCGATTTTTATGACGTTCCTGCTGGGAGCCGCGGTGTGTGTCGTGTTGCTCAGTCTGTCCCGCTTTGTCGGCCCGAGCCGGCCCACGGCGGTGAAGGCGTTGCCATTTGAGTGCGGCATGGAGCAGATTGAGACGCCAGGGGCACAGTTTTCCGTGAAATTCTCCGTGGTGGCAATGCTCTTTATTATCTTTGATATTGAGGTGGCGTTCCTCTATCCCTGGGCCGTGGTCTTCCGTACGCTCGGGCTTCCTGGGCTCATGGCGGTGGTGATGTTCCTGCTGGTGCTCGGGGTGGGTTTCCTCTATGCCTGGCAGCGTGGCGCGCTGGAATGGGAGTGAGGGTGGACAGATGAGCGATGCATCGGTGACCAGCACCAGACTGCAACAGCAGTTTGGCGCAGCGATTCTGGCGCAGCATGCCGCCCATGGGGATGACACGCTGGTCGTACGGCGTGAGGACTGGCGTGCGGTGATGCGCTTTCTGCGGGACGACCCGGCTCTGCGCTACGATTTCTTGATGGACCTCACCGCGGTGGATTATCTCACCCTTGGGCGTACGCCGCGCTATGCAGTGGTGGCCCATCTCTATTCCCTGCCCCACAACCAGCGCGTGCGACTGCAAGCGCCGGTGCCAGAGGACGACCCTCGCATTGATTCGCTCATGCCGGTGTGGGAAGGCGCCAACTGGTTTGAGCGTGAAGTGTATGACATGTTTGGGCTGACCTTTACCGATCACCCGGATCTGCGCCGTATTTTGCTGTATCAGGGGTTTGAAGGCCATCCTCTGCGCAAGGATTATCCGCAGGAGAAAGAGCAGCCGCTCGATCATAATGCCTTTGACCCCTCGTTCTACGTCAACAAGCAAAACGAGGACGGCACCGAGACACGCCATATGCTGTTGCACATGGGACCATCGCACCCGGCCATGCACGGGGTCATTCACATGACCCTGGAGCTGGACGGCGAAACCGTGGTCGATGGCGATACGGAAATCGGCTACCTGCATCGGGCCTTTGAAAAAGAAGCCGAGAGTCATACCTACACGCAAGTCATCCCCTATACGGATCGGCTCAATTACGTCTCGCCGCTGATTAACAATGTCGGGTACGTGCTGGCCGTGGAAAAACTGTTTGACGTGCAGGTACCGGAGCGTTGTCAGTATCTGCGTGTCCTGGTTTGCGAGCTGTCACGCATTACGGATCACCTGACCTGCGTGGCGGCCAACGCCATGGAGTTAGGGGCGCTGACCGTCTTCTTTTACTTTATCAAAGCCCGCGAAGAAATCTGGCGTCTGGTGGAATCCATCTGCGGCGCCCGGCTCACCACTACGTACACCCGCGTTGGCGGCGTCATGGCCGATCTCCCCGAGGGCTTTAACGCGCGTCTGGCGCATACCCTGGTCATTCTGCGCGAGGCCATGCGCGACGTGGAGCATCTTATCCAGCGAAACCGCATCTTCTATGACCGTATGCGTGGTACGGGCATTATTAGCCCGGCGGATGCCATCGCCCTGAGTTTTACTGGCCCGGTGCTACGCTCCACCGGGGTCAATTACGATGTGCGCAAGGCCTGTCCATATCTGGTCTACGATCGCCTGGAGTTTGACGTGCCTCTTGGCGAGCAGGGCGACAACTACGACCGCTACCTGGTGCGCATGGAAGAGATCCGTCAGAGCATTCGTCTGGTTGAACAGTGCATGTCTTCCATGCCCGCAGGCCCGGTGCAGCTCGATGATGCCCGCATGACCATGCCGCCCAAAGCGGATGTCTATGGCACTATTGAAGGCATGATGAATCATTTTAAACTGATTATCGAAGGCATCAAACCGCCAGCTGGAGAAGCCTATTTTCCGGTGGAGGGCGCCAACGGCGAGTTGGGTTTTTACCTCATCAGTGATGGGACGGGACGCCCGTACCGCTGCCGCGTGCGCCCGCCGTGTTTTGCGCTCATGCAAGGACTGCAAAAGATGCTCAAGGGCGGTATGGTGTCGGATATTGTGGCCACCTTTGGCACGATCAACATGATCGCCGGGGAAAACGATCGCTGAGCGAAAGGGTGAGGGATGACAGTGCAGTTCTCGCCGGCCAGCCAGGAGCACATCGCAAGCCTGCTGGCGCGCTATCCAACGCGGCGTGCCGTGATGCTGCCGGCGCTCCACCTGGCGATGCAAGAGTTTCCCGCTATGGATGACGAGGTGTGTCAGGCGGTAGCTGACCTGTTACACGTGCCCATGGTGGATGTCAAAGGTGTGGCGACTTTTTACTCCTTGTTTCCCACCGAGCCGCGTGGGCAATACAGCCTGGAAGTGTGCGTCAACCTGTCGTGCTCACTCAATGGCGCCCGCCGCTGTCTACGGTATCTCGAACACAAGCTCGGGATCAAAACGGGGGAGACCACCCCAGATGGGCGTTTTACCTTGCGTGGCATGGAATGCCTGGCGGCGTGTGATCAAGCCCCAATGATGTACATCAACAACGCGGCCATGTACACGCATTTAACGGAAGAAAAACTCGATCAGCTCCTCCAGGAGCTGGCACCGTAAGCGGGCGTGTCACGCCTGGCAGCGAGGATGCAAGTCTGACATGGAAAAGGTTCTGACGCAGCATATTGGCCTGCCGAACCTGTGGACGATGGACACCTATCGCTCCCTCGGCGGCTATCAGACACTCGAAAAAGCGCTCCGGGACTACAAGCCGGACGAGCTCGTGACGATAGTCCGCGACGCGGGTTTGCGCGGACGCGGTGGCGCGGGCTTCCCTACCGGCGTGAAATGGGGCTTTTTGCCGAAAGACAACCGGCAGCGTTATCTGGTCTGCAACGGTGATGAGTCCGAGCCCGGCACCTTCAAAGACCGCCTGCTGATCGAAAACGATCCGCATCAGATCCTCGAAGGGTTAATTATCAGTTGCTATGCCGTGCAGGTGCGGCTGGCGTTCATCTATCTGCGCGGCGAGTTTTTCCTGGGAGCGCAGCGCCTGCAAGCGGCCATTGACGAGGCCTATGCCGCGGGCTATCTCGGACCAAACATCCTCGGCACCGATGTGTCCGTCGAGGTGCTCGTGCATCGTGGCGCTGGGGCCTATATCTGCGGCGAAGAGACCGGCTTGATTGAGTCCCTAGAAGGCAAACGGGCCTATCCACGCATCAAACCACCATTCCCGGCCAACATCGGGGCCTTTGGCATGCCCACTGTGGTCAACAATATCGAGACGCTGGCCAATGTACGGCATATTGTGGAGCGCGGCGCCGCGTGGTATAACAGCATCGGGCCGGAACGCAATCGTGGCATGCGCATGTGGTGCGTCAGTGGCAAGGTCAAACATCCGGGGGTGTATGAATTGCCGCTCGGGATGCCGCTACGCGACATCATCTTCAAGCATGCCGGGGGGCTGCACGAGGGGCGGACGCTGAAAGCGGTCATTCCGGGCGGGGCCTCGGCACGCATTTTGACCGCCGACGAAGCTATGGCTGTGGACAGTGATTTTGACGCTCTGCAGCGCGCTGGCTCCATGGGGGGCTCTGGCGGCATGATGGTGCTCGATGACACCGTGTGCATTGTGCAATCGACGTTGATCCTCGCCGAGTTTTACCACGATGAATCCTGCGGCCAGTGCAGTCCATGCCGTGAGGGCACGGGCTGGATGGCGAAGATTCTGCATCGTATCGAACACGGCGACGGGCGACCGGGCGATATCGACTTGCTGCTGCACATGGGCACCAATATTTTTGGTCGAACCATCTGCCCACTGGGCGATGCCGCGGTCTGGCCGGTGGAAAGTGCCATCAACAAATTCCGCGCCGAATTTGAGTATCACCTACGGGAAAAGCACTGTCTCCCAGGGACCACATCAATTCTGTAGCGCCAGGATGTGCTCCGTGAGGAGACTGGCCGAGAAAAGGAACGATGATGACCGCGACAAGCCACGCACCGACCGCTGAGCCAGTCAAGGAGCGTCTCTTCTATGGCTGGATCATTCTGCTGGCCTGTTTTATGGTGACCACCGTCGCCTCGGGCACCATGATGGGGTTTGGGGTGTTCATCACCCCGATGGCCGAAGACATGGGGTGGTCGCATAGTGCCCTGTCGTTCTCGTATGCCATGTCCGCCATGGTGACCGGCGTTGGAGTGCTCATTATCGGTTCCTTTATGCATACGCACAGTGTGCGCTTCATCTTCTTCATCAGCACCATCGTGCACTGCTTTGGCATCTACATGACCAGCACGGCGACCTCTATCGAAGGCTTTTATTTTTGGTACGGTTTTATTGCCTCGGCTGGGCGCAGCGCCTTCTTTCTCTCCACCACGACGCTGATGACGCGCTGGTTTGAGAAACGCCGTGGCCTGGTGATGGGCATCATGATGTCGGGCAACGGTGTGGGACCGTTCGTGTTCTCGCCCATCATTACCTGGATGATCTTCCAGTGGGGCTGGCAAACGGCCTACGTGGTCTTGAGTGTGGTGATGACGGTGTTCCTCACCGCGAGTTGCGCTTTGATTCGCAACCACCCGCATGAGATGGGGCTGACCCCCTATGGCCACAACCCTGATGCGGCCCCGGTCCAGCCACGTCCCGTGAGTCCTACCAAGGTGTCAGGTCCACCGCGCAAGGAGCGCTCCCTGTGGGGAGACGTGCTGCGTATGGAAGGTTTTTGGGCCTTAGCGAGCATTAACTTTTTCTGCTGTCTGTGCCACTCCATTCCCCTCGTGCACGTGGTGGGTTTTGCGCTCAATGCCGGGCTGTCGGCCTTTGCGGCGTCTTGGGTCTTGTCGATCATGAGTATTTCGTCCGTCATTGGTCGGATCTATTGGGGGATGTTCGCCGACCGCCATGGGGCGCGTTTTGCCCTGACGATTACGCTGTTTATGCAGGGCGCGCTCATCTTGTGGCTGGTGAACACCCAAGATCCGGTCATCTTCTTCCTCTACGCGGTGCTCTGGGGCTTTGGCTACGGTGGCGTCGGGACACAATATGGTATGGTGTCGCGTGAGGTCTTTGGTCAGCGGCTCTTTGGCCCCGGCTATGCCGGGCAGAATGCCTTTGCCATGGTGGGGATGTCGGTAGGCGGCTTTCTCGGGGGCTACCTCTTCGACATCTCCCATGGGTATGTGACCTCCTGGCTGATCAGCTTTACCGCGGGCCTGATCTCCTCGTTCGTCGCCATGGACCTCCTGGTGCAGAACGAGCGCGCCAAAGCGGCACAGGCCGCGGCTGCGGCCCCGGTTGTGCAACCACTCCCTGCCCCAGAGCCAGCCGCCTCCGCGGTCTAAACCCGGCGCATGCCCTGTCATCTCGCACAGATTGCGGTTGTTGGCCTGTGTGACCCTGGGAGCACGGGCGTCCTGCCCGCTTTGGAAGCAGGCGAGACGCCTGCGCTCCCAGGAAAGCCTGCCGTCCCCTGTGCCTCAGACCGAGGCATAGGGGTGATGGGTGCTCCAATGTCGTGCGACGTCTTCACGCCTACAAATCCACACGTCTTGATGCGCCAGAACATAATCCAGAAAGCGTTCAAGCCCCGCCGCACGGCTCGGATGGCCGCTGAGGCGCATGTGCAGCCCCACGGACATCATCTTGGGTTGGCTGGCCCCCTCACGATACAGCACGTCGAAGCCATCCCTGGCATAGGTAAAAAAATCATCGGCTGTGGCGAATACCCCGCGCCCAAATTTGGAGTCGTTGACGCTCATGGTGTAGGGCACCACCAGATGCGGACGCTCCGCCACCACAACCCAGTAGGGCAGTTCATCATTATACGCATCAGAATCGTAGAGAAAGCCGCCTTCTTCGACCAGCAGTCGGCGTGTATTCACACTCGGACCATAGCGGCAGTACCAGCCGATGGGACGTGTCCCGAGCGTGTGTTGGAGGGAAGTAATGGCCCGCTGGATGTGCTCGCGCTCCTCCGTGGCGCTGAGCTCATAATGTTTCTCCCAGCGCCAACCGTGGCAACACACGTCATAGCCCGCCTGGACAATCGCCTGGGCCGCCGGAGGATGACGCTCCAAGGCCAGCGCACAACCAAAGATGGTCAGCGGCAGTTGACGCGCCTGAAAGAGCCGCAGGATACGCCAGAATCCTACCCGGCTGCCGTATTCAAACATCGATTCTGCCGCCAGGTCGCGTCCCCGGACTTCCTGCGCGCTCGATTCCGTCAGGGCGACCTCGGAGTAGCCATCCCCGTCGGCAAATGAGCCCTCCGAGCCCTCTTCATAATTCAAGACAAAATTCAGCGCCAGTCTGGCCCCCTTGGGCCATTGCGGATCAGGGAGGTGGGCGCCGTAGCCGATCAGATC
>SXGT01235673.1_pt1 | contig 15668 bp, 14 predicted proteins | sample 3176221 | NCBI WGS metagenome assembly SXGT01 (sample SAMN11356862, study PRJNA531348) | freshwater metagenome | isolation source: freshwater sample F1-120 | place: China: Fuxian Lake, Yuxi | collected 2017-12-25
GTCGACGCCCCACGGCGCGTCGGCGACGCCCGCGCCGGCGGCGAGCGGGTCGCCGCTGCCGAGCGCGAGGCCGCCGAGGTGGACCGCGCTCCCGACCTCGACGCCGACGACGTTGGATTGCGGCATGAGCTTGGTCGTCGGGACCGGCGGCCGATCCGCGCCCTCCTGCGTGCAGACGCGGAACGGGAAGAGGTGGTTCGACGCGTGCACGACGATGACCTCGTGCACGCCACCCCCGGGCCGAGGCGGATCGCCGAGCGTCGCGCCTCCCTGCGGCGCCAGCCGGGTCTCCGCGGACTCCCCGCACGCGACGCTCGTCATGGCCACCCCGACCGCGACGGCCGCGACGGACACGAGGAACGCGGCGCGCTTGCGGAGCACGCGGCCCGGCGACCTCATCGCTCCGCGTCCGTCCCCGCGTCGCCGAGCGAGTCTGGATCGCGCACCGGGATCGTGAGGAAGTGGAGCGCGAGGCCCGGATCGACGTCCTTCCGCCCGGCGAGCGTATCGTCGCCCAGGACGAGCAAGACGAAGTTGGACGGCAGCCGGTAGAACGCCTGCGGCAGCGAGAGCGGCGCGGTGAGTCGCTGCGTCTCCGCGAGCGTCTGCGTGAACGGCTTCGCAGCGCCGACCGTGAGCGCGAAGCCGTGCGTGCCGTAGCTGTCCACGGTGCCGGGGAAGCTGAACTCCTGCGGCTGCGGCGGGGTGATCTGCGTCCGCGACGGCTCGGCCGAGAACGCCTGGAGCTTGTTCGCGAGCTCGCCGAACTCGACCTTCGACTTCGCCTTGCCGATGGCGTCGCGCACGGCGTCGGACAGGACGAGGACCTGCGCCGCGAGCTTGTCGGGCCGGGTCTGGACGGGGGTAAGCGTGAACGTGGTCACGCGCAGGTTGCCGGTCGCCGCGGTGAAGCCCGCCCCGCAGACGCGTGTGTCCAGCTTCGGCGGGCCCGTCTCCGCGTGGCAGCCCTCCACGGACAGCAGGTAGACCGCCGGCTGCAGGAAGACGCCTCCCGCGTTCCACGTGACCTGCCAGTAGTCCTTCCCCTCGACGAGGGGGTACTTCAGGAGATCCCTGCAGAGCACGTCCTTCAGGTTGCGGAGGCGCGCCTCGTCGAAGAGGTAGATCCGCTGCGCGTCGAGCGCGGTCCCTGCCTCGGGCCGGCCACCCTCGAACGTGGCGCCGTCGGACGGGCCCGCGTCGAACACCGGGGGGGGGGCCGCATCGGTGACGGGCGAGTTGATCCTGGCGTGCATCGCGCCGACGTGGACCGCGGTGCCCACCTCCACGCCGACCACGTTCGACTGCGGCATCACCTTCGTTCGAGGCTCGGGCACGAGGTCGGGCCGGTTGCCGAAGCAGACCCGGAAGGGTGGCAGGTTCGGGGACGCGTGGACCAGGATGACCCCGTCGGAGTCGGCGCCGAGGGTGGCGCCCGCGCCGTCGCCCGATGCTCTCGGGGGTGGCGTGGCCGAGGTGGGATCCGTCTCGCCCGCGAGGAAGCTCGCGCTGGTCATGCTGGCGCAGGCCGGCGCCGCCGCGGCCGCGAGGGCGACCGCCACGGCCCGTCGGACCGTCGCGCCACGTCTATGGATCCACTCGCGCATCGAAGGAGAGCCTCACAGGAGAGAGACCGAAGTCGTACCGAGCAGAAAGCGTGCCCGGCGCATGCCGGAGGATCTTGCCCAGGATTCGAGAGAAACGCGATCCTTTGTCGGTGCCAACCGTGACACGGATGTCGCGGCTCGCTCGTCTGCGCCTCGCCAAGGCGCCTGCAGCGCGAGTCCAACCTTGGAGGATGATTGGGCTTTGTCGACGAGCTCGGCGGCGTGGTCGGGCGGCAAAGATGTTGCGGAGGAGCCGCTTGTCGCGCATTCTTGTTCGAGGACGAGCGGCCGTTTGCTTTGCTTGAGGAGACCTGTCCGTGCCCGAGCCTAGAGCTGGCTTGATGGTGACCACCAACGTGCGGCTCGTCCGCCCCCTCGGCGAGGGCGGGATGGGCAGCGTGTGGGTCGCCGAGCACACGGGGCTCCACACGGAGGTGGTCGTCAAGTTCATCTCGAAGGAGTTCGCGAGCAACGAGGAGGCCCTCACCCGCTTCTCGCGGGAGGCGGCGGCGGCGTCGCAGGTGAAGAGCCCGCACGTGGTGCAGACGCTCGACCACGGCGTCACCCCGGACGGGATCGCCTACATCGTCATGGAGCACCTCGAGGGCCACGACCTCGAGGCGCACATGGCGCGAGGGCCGATGCCCGCGCAGGAGGTCGTGGCGATCGTGCAGCAGCTCGCGCGCGCGCTCGAGAAGGCGCACGCCGCGGGGATCGTGCACCGCGACATCAAGCCCAGCAACGTGTTCCTCTGCGACGCGGGGGACGGCGGGTTGTTCGTGAAGCTCCTCGACTTCGGCATCGCGAAGGGCGGCAACATGCCCAAGCTCGACGGCGGCACGAAGACCGGCGCGATGATGGGCTCGCCGTACTACATGAGCCCTGAGCAGGTCGTCGGATCGCGCGAGCTGGATCACCGGACGGATCTCTGGTCGGTCGGGGTGATGGTCTACGAGGCGCTGACGGGTGTGCGGCCGTTCGACGCCGAGACGGTGGGGGCGCTCGCGATCCGCATCCACTCCGAGCCGCTCCCCCTCCCGTCGCGCGTGAACGCCAAGCTGCCGGAGGCGTTCGACCACTGGTTCGCCCACGCATGCGCGCGGCCGCCCGAGGAGCGCTTCGCCTCCGCGAAGGAGCTCGCCGATCAGCTCGCCGCCGCGCTCACGGGACAGGTGCCGAACTCGGTGTCGTTCAACAAGCCCGGCGGGCGGGTGGAGCTCGACTTCGCGAACGCGAAGACCACGCTCGATGCGCAGCTCGCGACCGACGCGCGCCTCGGTCTCCACACCGCGAACCAGACCACGCCCGGGGCCGGGCGATCGATCCAGAAGGTCCTCGTCGGCGTGGCCGTCGTGGTCATCGGTTTCGCGAGCGCGTTCGTGGGGATTCGCCAGATCCGGCGGGATCCAGGGACAGGAACCGCGGCAACCAGCGCGGCCCCTGCCAGCGCCGCGACGGAGAACGCGACGGCGCCACCGTCGGCCAGCCCTCCCCCGGGCGCGCCAGCCGATGGCACGCCGCCGACCACGTCCGCCGGCGCGACCAGGCCGCCGGGCCTTCCCCCGGCCTCCCCGCCCGTCGTCGCCGCGAAGAAGACCCCGAAGGCGACCCCGAGCACGTCGGTCTCGGCCGCGCCGACGGTCGCGCCGCCCGTGCGGACCGCGGATCCACCTCCGTCGAGCAGCGGCCATGACATCTACTAGACGCGCGCCCCGCCTGCTGCTCTCGCTCGCGCTCACGGCGGCCGCGCTCGGGACGCCCCACCTCGCCGCCGCGCAGCCGAAGGACGCGACGTCGATCGGGACGGCGCGCGATCTCTACAACGAGGGCCTCGCGCTGCGCGACAAGGGGGATCTCGGCGGCGCCCTGCAGAAGTTCATGGCGGCTCACGCGCTGGCGCGGACGCCGATCACCGGCCTGGAGCTCGCACGGACGCACGCGGCGCGCGGCGAGCCGGTCGAGGCGCGCGAGGTGTGCCTCGGCATCGGGCGCACGCCCGTGTCGCCGGAGGAGACGGCGCGGTCGGCGGAGGCGCGGCGCGACGCAGCGAGGCTCGCCGACGAGATGATGCCGAAGATCGCGAGCCTCGAGGTGCGCGTCGTGGGAGTGCCGCCGGGCGTCACCGCGCACCTGGTGATCGACGGCAAGGAGATCCCGGAGGTCGCGATCACGGCCGCGCAGAAGGTGAACCCCGGGGGACACGAGGTGCTCGCGCGCGCCGGGAAGGGAAAGGCGACGCGGCAGAGCGTCGTGCTGACCGAGGGGGAGTCGCGGACGGTGGAGCTGAGGGTGGAGCCGCCGCCGCCCGAGCCGGGCGCGGCGGCGGGAGCGGGGGCGGGAGCGGCAAGAGGCCCCGTCGAGGGGAAGCGATCGGTGTTCGTGCCCATCGGCGGCACGGCGGCGCTCGCGGGGTTCGCGATCGGCTCGGTGACGGGGCTCATCGCGATGGCGCGCAAGTCGGACCTCGACGACGCGTGCCCGGGCGGGAAGTGCCCGCCGTCCGAGCGAGACAACCTGTCGACGGCCAAGACCATGGGCACGGTGTCGACGGTGGGCTTCGTCGTGGGCGTCGTGGGCGGCGCGGTACTCGTGTATGGGCTCGTCGATTCGCCGAAGGCGCGAGGCGGAGGCGGACCGTCGGTCGCGGCCGCGGTGGGGCCTGGCTCCGTGGGGATCCATGGTCGCTTCTAGGCGCCTCCGCGACCGCCTCGCGATCGCGGGAGTGATCGTGGGCGCCGTCGTGACGGCGGGGACGCTCGCGTGCAACAGCCTCATCGGCCTGTCGGACTTCACCGTCGTCGACGACGCCGGGGCGGACGCGCGCGCGGACGCGGCGGACGGCAGCGCGGACGCGCCCGTGGACGCCGCGATCCTGGCGCCCGAGGGGAGCCTCCCGGCGGTGTGGCCGGACAAGAAGATGCCGGACAGCACGCAGGGCGCGAGCACCAAGCCCGATTACGAGATCGACGTGCGGCAGACGATCACCTTCGACAAGATCACGACGCGCACCTGGATGCACGCGGACTTCGACGGGATCACCACGTTCGAGGCCGCGCGGAAGAAGTGCGAGGAGCAGAAGCTGCAGGGCGCGGAGTGGCGCCTCCCGAGCCGCATCGAGCTCGTGAGCCTGCTCGACACGAGCCGGACGACGGGCACCCAGATCGACCCCTCGGCGTTCCCGGGGGCGCGCAGGGGGACGTACTGGACCGCGTCGCCCGTGCGGCCGCTCACGAACCCGGTCACCTTCTGGTCGGTCGACTTCACCGAGGGCAACGTCAAGATCGGCGCGGCGTCGTTCGTCCGCTGCGTGAAGGGGCGGGGATGAAGCGGTCCGTCCTCGCGCTCACGGCCCTGGCCGCCCCCCTCGCGCTCGTCTCGCCGGTGCGCGCGATCGCTCCCCCCACGCAATACGAGCCGTACCTCCGCGCGACCGCGTACATCACCGACACGGGGACGACGCTCACCTGGCACCGGCTCCCCGTCCTCGCAGGGGACGTGCCGAAACCGCTCAACCTCGAGGACGCGAAGAACGCGTGTGAGCGCGACAGCCCCCCAGGGGCCAGGCTGCCCACGATGAAGGAGCTGCTGACGCTGGTGGACGAGGATCCCGTGCCCCAGTACCAGGGCAAGCAGACCGTCTACCCGACCATCGACATCCAGGCGTTCCCGGAGACGCCCGTGGACCGCCCGTACTGGACATCAACGCCCGCCAAGGACACGGGCGCCCTGACCGTGAGCTTCGCGACGGGTAAGACCGCACCGTACGTCGGGAGCGTGGAGCTGTACGTGCGCTGCGTGCGCAACGTGAAGGTATCGCTGTAGGCGGCAACCCACGGGGCGCCCGAGAAATGCTAGTCACGGGCCCACCATGACCCACCCGCTCGTCGTCACGCTCGACCGCCGGAGCGCCCCGCGCACCATCTTCTCCGGAGACCGCCTGATCGAGGTCGACATGCCGCCCGGCACCCGCGTCATCTATCCGCGGCCGCCGCTCGCCCCGCTGAAGGACGTGGACGCGGCGATCCGCCACGCCATCACCCACCCGCTCAACGCGGAGCCGCTGCACGCGAAGCTCCGCCCGGGCATGAAGGTCGTGATCGCGATCGACGACATCTCGCTGCCGCTGCCGCCGATGCGCCGCCCGGACGTGCGCGAGCGCGTGCTCGAGATCGTGCTCGCGCTCCTCGCCGACCACGGGGTCGAGGACTTCGAGATGATCATCGCCACGAGCCTCCACCGCCGCATGACGGCGGACGAGGTGCGCCACATGGTCGGCGACCGGATCATGGACGCGTACTGGCCGCACCGACTGTACAACCACGACGCCGAGGACTCGAAGAACATGGTCGAGATCGGCGCGACCGATCAGGGCGAGGTCGTGGAGCTGAACCGGAAGGCCGTCGAGGCCGACCTCGTGATCTACGTGAACCTCAACTTCGTCCCGATGGACGGCGGCCACAAGTCCGTCACGGTGGGCCTCTGCGGGTACAAGAGCCTCCGGGCGCACCACAACCCCAGGACGATGGAGGACTGCTGGTCGTACATGGACCCGTCGCGGAGCGCCCTCGCCACGAGCGTCAACCGCATGGGCAAGATCACGAACGCAGCGCTCGACGTGTTCACGATCGAGACCACGGTCAACAACCGGATGTTCGACCGCCCCCTCGAGTTCCTGTCGAAGAACGAGGACGACCTCACCGCGACCGAGCGCGCCGGCATGGCCGCGCTCCGGTTCACGCTCGATCGCGTGCCGCAGCCAGCCCGACAGGCGATCTTCACGCGCGTACCCTCCCCCTATGGCGTCACCGGCGTGTTCGCAGGCGAGACGGAGGCCGTGCACGCGGAGACGATGAAGCGCTCGTACGAGCAGTACCTCGTGCCCATCGAGGGCCAGGCCGACATCCTCGTCACGGGCGTGCCGTACATCTCACCCTACAACGTGGGCTCCTTCCTGAACCCGCTGCTCGTGCAGGTGATGGCGAACGGCTACCTGTTCAACCTGTACAAGGGCCTGCCCCTGCTCCGGAAGGGAGGCACCATGATCATCTGCCACCCGTGCACGGACCAGTTCGACAAGGAGCACCACGCCCCGTACATCGAGTTCGTCCACAACCTCCTGCCCGAGACGCGCGACGCGCACGAGCTCCATCGCCGGTACGAGAAGAAGTTCGCCGAGAACCCCGCGTACATCCAGATGTACCGGACAGGGCACGCCTACCACCCGGCCCACGCCTTCTTCATGTGGTACTGGGGCGAGGCGGGGCGGCAGCACACCGGGCGCGTGATCGTCGTCGGCGCGGACAACGAGTACATCCCGAAGCTGCTCGGCTGGGAGACGGCGCGCACCATGGCGGAGGCGCTCGACAAGGCGCGTGACACGGCGCCACCGAGCCCCGACATCACGATGCTGCACGTGGCGCCGATGCTGATGGCCGAGGTGAGCTAGGGCCGCCAGACCGGCACGTTCACGTCTGGCACTTTCCGTTCTTGCAGGCCACGCCGGGCGCGCAGGGCTGGTCGCAGCCGCCGCAGTGCGCTGCGCTCGATCTCGCGTCCACGCATATTCCCCCGCGGCGGTTCGAGGCGTGGCGAGCTGGGCCGATCGCCCGCGCCGGTGCTGGGTGACGTGTCGACGGCCTTCCCGAAGGGGCTCGCGATGAAGGAGTGGCTCAAGGCCCAGGGGGCGCTCTCGGGCGAACAGCTCCCCATCGTGGACGCCCGGCACAACCTGAACGCGGCAAACGCAGGCGCGCTCGACTGGATCTCGGTCGTCAACACGCACTCGCTGCCGACGCCGAACGCTCGGGCCGTCCAGTACATGACCTTCAACACCCCGATCGGCGCGGTCGAGGCGGACGTGTGCGGGCGCGTCATGTTCAGCAACGTGCACGTCGCGTCGGGGCTGCAGAACGGGAAGCTCGACGATCCGCAGGCCACGTTCCCCGAGGGATGCCAGACCACCGACCTCAGCCCGCAGCAGAAGGCGCTCGCGTTCATGCTGCTCGACCTCTCCTCCTGCGTGCAGAAGGACGACGGGGCGATCATCGTCCCCAAGTGAGCGCACACGCCGCCGCCGGGAGGCGGTGGCGGCGCGACGCAGGAACGAGGACAGCGGGGAGGCGGCTCGACGGGAGGGGCGGATCAGGGCGCCGTCGTTCGCGTCGGACACTCGCCGTCGCCCTGGTAGTCACCCAGTGTCCTGAGCTGGGTGTCGACGTAGTCGTAGGCGGTGATCTTGCCGTCGCCGTCCTGGTCCTTGACGCCGGTGATGTCGTACGGGCCGGTCGGCTTCTGCGGAAACGCCTCCGCGGCCGCGCAGGCCTTCAGCTCGTCGAGCGTCACGTCGAGGTTCTTGTCCTTGTCGCAGATCTCGAGCCACGCCGCGCGCCGCTCCGTGATCTCGGCGCCCTGCGTCACGTTCGTGAAGAAGTGGTGGTCGCCGTGGATCGTCGGCTTGACCGCGATGGTCCCTCCCGCGGGAACCGCGAAGCCCGGGAGGTTCTCCGGGGACGCGCAGTCGGCGAACGTCGTCCCCGCCCTGAAGCCCCACTTGAAGGAGAGCTTCTTCGCGCCCTTCTCCGCCGTCCCCTCGAAGTAGACCGAGTATCCCTTCGACGTCATGAAGTCGAGGTCCGCCTGCGTGGTGGGGGGGAGACGCTTCGCACCAGGCCTCGCGTTCGGGATGTCGAACGAGACCTTGTCCCATCGCGCCGCCGCGACGTCCTTGAAGTCGCGGAGCACGTAGCCGTCCGTGGGGGCGTTCCTGAGGTCGAGCACGAAGACGGTCGGGTCGGTGAGCACCTCGCCCGGGGCGACGGTCCGGCTCGCCTTCACGTTGCCGAGCGCGACGAGGAAGCGCTGGTAGCGGATCGCCCACCCGTCCTTGATGTTCTCGTCCCCGGTGCCCGGATCGAGCCCGTCCGGGATCGAGGCCTCGGCGACGACGAAGATCTTCGCCGTGCCGCTGCCGCCCGCGGTGCTCGAGCATCCCGCCGCCAGACACAAGAGCATCCCCCACCTCGTGCGTACCTTCATGTGCGTCTCCTTCGCGTGCATGTGCGTCTCCTTCGCGTGTGGTGTCGACGACGGGCTACTGCGTCGTTTCCCAGTGAAATTCCGGTGGTCTGAGGTTCTTCAGGCTGACGAGGATCGCGTCGTGACCGTCCTTCCCCGGGGCGACGACGTAGGGCCGGTCGGGACTCGCCTCGATCCGCGCAAAGTCGAGCGCCTCGAGCCAGACCTGGGCGTCGAAGCGCACCACGAGCCGCGCGCCCGGGCCCTTCACGTCCGCGATCGCGGGCGCCGTCGAGATCGCGCGCTGCCCCTGGTACTGCGGCGCCACGTCGAGCGTCACGACGAACGGGATCTCGGCGCCGGGGCGTCGGGCCGTGCCGCGGACGACGAGGGAGTGCCCGTCCGGCGCCTCGGGGCGCGCGGTCGCCGACGTCTGGGTGTCGAACCAGTCGATGCCCAGGTCGTACGACACGCTCTTCACGGGGCCGGTGAAGCCGCGCACGACGCCGAGCGGCTGGCGCGGCGCTCCGAGGAGATCGATCCGGCTCCCGCTCCGGATCTCCGCGATCGCAGACTCGCACTCGGTAGGGGCGCCGTGCGAGGCGGCGCAGAAGTAGGCCGGCCCGAACGCCAGGTGGCCGTACAGGAGGTCGATCGTGTACTCGCCTGACGAGAACGTGCGGGAGAGGCGGACCTCCGCGACCGCATCGTACGTCACCTCCTCCTGCGACGCGCGGAGGCACGCCGCGACGCCGAGGAAGAGGAAGAGAAGAGGAGCGAACGCCCGCCTCATAGGTACAAGGTCCCCGAGAGCAAGAGGGTGCGCGGCGCGCCCGCCGACACGTGGCGCGCGGGGAGGAACGAGGGCGCCTGGCGGGTGTTCCAGTTCGACACGAATGCGTACTCGGTGTCGGCGTAACGCCGGTCGAAGAGGTTCAGTACGTCGAGCGAGATCTCGAAGACGCCGCGGCGCGCGGCGACGCGCCCGTCGACGATGAAGACCACGGGCGATCTCTGCCCGTACGGCAGAGGCCGCTCGGAGAGGAACGTGGACCCGTAGCCGACGGTCCCCGTCACGGCCTTGCCGAGGAGCGTGAAGAGCTCGCCGGTCGCGCTCACGTCCTGGCGCACGACGACGGGTGGGACGTAAGGGAGGCTCTGCCCCTCCCGGTACGCGGGCGACGGGTTCGACGGCGTCGGCGTCGGCGGCTCGTCGAGCGTGGCGTCGACGAACGTCGCGCTCAGCGCAGCGTGCAACCACGGGCGCGGGCGGCCCACGAGGTAGCCCACGAACCCGCGGCGCGTGGTCGGACCGATCCGCTCGAGGCGGCCCTCCTTCGCGTCGAAAGCGAGATCGTAGGAGAGGTTGGTCTGGTAGGCGATCACCGAGGCGGACCCCAGCTCGCGAGGCAGCCGCGCGGTGAGCCCGAGCTCGTGGCTCCTCACCTTGGCGAACGGCGCTTGCTCGCCGTCCTCCAGCTGCCGCGCCTGCGGAGAGCGGAATCCCTCCCCGTAGGAGACGTTCGCCCGCAGCCACGGGAGCGGCTCACCTTCGAGCGTGGCGCGCGGTCCCCAGACGAGCCCGCCGGCGGTCCGACGGAACCCGGGAAGGTGGGTCTTGTGCGAGAACGACGGCGTGAAGTTCCCGAGTTCGTCGTTCGCTTCGAAGAAGAGCGCGTCCGCGCGCGCGCCGGCCCGGAGCTTCACGTACTTCGCGCCCGCGACCAGGCCGTCGGCGAAGAAGCCGATGTCGGTCGCGCGTATCTTCGCTCGCACGCGCTGATCCCAGATCTCGTTCTGGGGCGCGCGAAGCAGGCTCTGGGTCTGCGCGATGATGGAGGTCTTGAGCTCGGTGCCGACCTCGAGCTGCGCGCTCACGAAGTCCAGGGGATCGACCTTCGCGCTCCGGTACGCGGCTCCGCCGCCGAGGGTGAGGTCCTCGTTCGTCTGCTCGACGAGATCGCCGCGTCCGACCCACGAGGGCTCGACGCGCGAGCGCTGCGTGTAGCCGGTGAAGTCGAGCGCGCTCCGGTAGCCGCTCGTCGCGAGCCAGATGCCCGCGGTCGCGCGCGCGCCCTCGTCGCCGCGCTTCTCGAACGTGAGGCCTATCTGCGCGCGTGACGTGGCGGCCGACTGGGAGCGCGCGGCCGGATCGGGGTACGCGTCATGGAAACCGATCCGCCCGGCGTCGATGTCGTCGCGGCGCACGACGCCGGCCACGGCCGATCGCGATCCGTACCCGCCGACATGGAGGAGGAGGCTCGACGTCGCGCCGGTCGCGAGGCGGTACTGCGCCAGCGCGCTGCCGCTCGTCGCGCCGCGCACCCCCGGCCCGAACCCGTCGGTGCTCTTGAAGGCTGCCCCGGCGAAGGTCTCCTCCGAGAGGCCGCGCGGCGCGAGCACGGCCGCCACGCGATCGGTGCCGAACGAACCACGCCCGTACTTCAGCATGAACCCGCGCTGTTCGACGCCGAGGTCCATCTCGGCTGTGCCCGCCACGGCGAAGTCGCCCTGCCGCGGATCGTAGACGCCCTCGATGACACGGAGCGATCGCACCACCTCGGGCATCACCAGGTTGAGGTCCGCGTACCCCTGGCCGTGGATGTGCGATCCCTGGTTCATCGGGATCCCCGAGACGCGGAACTCGACGTCCTGCCCGTGGTCGGCGTCGAACCCGCGGAGGTACACGCGCTGCGCCACGGACTCTCCCTCGGGGTGAGAGACGTACACGCCGGGCGCGGTCGCGAGCAGGTCCGAGCTCGACGCGTGGGGGGCGGCGCGGAGGATGGGTCCCTCGATGCGCACGTCCGACGCGCCGCGCGATGGTGGATGCGCGGCACCCTCGACGTGGACGTCCTCGTACCGATCCGCGGACGGGGGTGGCGGACGCGGCGCGGCGACGCCTCCGGCGACGGCGGCCTCGTGATGCGGCACGATGTCGGGGGCCTGCGAGGGCGGGGCGAAGTGGAACGGCACCTTGATCCGCGCCGCGACGGGCCGACCGTTGCGCCGGGCGGGCTCGAACGTCCACTGTCGCATCGCGGCCATGGCCGCCTCATCGAGGGCCTTGCCGCCGGACTCCGCGATGGAGACTTGGGCCACATGCCCGGTGGCGTCGATGGTGACGAGCACGACGACCTGCGCGTGTTTCCGATCGGCGAGCGCCGACGCCGGGTACTGCGCGTCGACGTGCGACCTGGCGACGGGCGGCGTCACGTCGTCGGCCCGCGCGGGCGTGGCCGGCGCGACGAACGCGACGAACGCGACGAACGCGACGAGAGAGTACCCGGTGCGGCAGCTGAGCAATCGTAGCATTTCGTTTTACGTCATAGAAACAAGGCCGAGGCTTCGCTTCAATTCCACCGGCGTTCATGGTATTCGGCCCAGCCGCGCCGGTCAAACAATATTATACCGCCAGCGGGCACCCCTCGTGGCGTGGGCGGAGGGCCAGCCCTGGCGTCGGGGAAATCGCCCCGGCTCGCGAGCGGCACGTTCGTGCCTGCGCCATGGTACGCTCCGCGGATGATCCGCAGCCGCCGTCGAGCGCCCGCGCCCTGGCATACCTCGCTGATCCTGCTGGTCTCGGCGGGGTGCTCGTCGAGCAACGCGAGCACCTCGACCGCGGGCGTACCGGACGCAGGGGCACCGAACGCGCCCGCCGAGGCTGGGGCCGCCGTGGAGGACTCGGGCGCGCTCCCCCAGAAGTACATGCCTGCAGGATACACGCAGGTACCGTACCTGTCGGCGACGCCCGTGCGGAAGTTCGCGAAGGCCGAGCAGGTGGTGGACAGCGCGCGCGACTACGTGGCCGTGCTCGACACGGCGGTCGGTCCCATCGTGCTCGACCTGTTCGAGAAGGACGCGCCCGTCACGACGAACTCGTTCGTCTTCCTCGCGCTGAACCACTTCCACGAGGAGACGTTGTTCCCCCGCGTCATCGAGGGCTTCATGGCGCAGGGGGGCGACCCCAACACCGTCGCCGGGAAGCCGGCCACGTGGGGGACGGGCGGGTGCGGGTACACCTTCGGGCTCGAGCTCAAGGCGAACCTCTCCTTCGATGGGGCCGGCGTGCTCGGCCAGGCCCGCGCGGCCTCGCCGGACTCGAACGGCTCGCAGTTCTTCATCACGCTGGTCGCGCGCAAGGATCTCGACCAGAAGTACACGGTCTGGGGGAAGGTCACCGAGGGGCTCGACCTGCTCCCGAAGATCGCGCGCGGCGAGCCCCCCGCGGCGCCTACGAAGATCACCGAGGTCCGCGTCGGCGTGAAGTGACGTCGGGTCAGTGACGCGCTTCCCCGCCCGCCTTCGCCGCCTGCGCGAGGTCGCCGTCGCCGAGCTTGCGCGCGAAAAGATCGAGCGCCATGCGCTGGCACGAGAGGGCGAGCGCGGGATCGTACCGGTAGCCCTCGTCGCGAAGGAACGCGTGCGCCCCGTTGTACTCGTGCCAGGTGAAGGTGACGCCACGCGTCGCGAGCGCCTGGTGGACGATGGCGCGACCCTCGGCCGGGACGTGGGGATCCTGCCGACCCCAGATCATCATGATCTCGCCGCGGATGTCGCCCACGCGGTCGAGCGAGTCGTCGCCGCCCGAGCCGAGGCTCCGCTTGTGGATGTCGGTGGCGTAGAAGCAGACCGTGGCCAGGATCTCGGGGTTCATCGCGCAGCGGAAGGCGAGGTGGCCGCCGATGCAGATCCCCATCGCGCCCGTCTTGCCGGTGCAGTGCGGGGAGGCCCGGAGCCAGGCGATGCAGGCGCGCGCGTCGTCGTCGTACGCCCGGACGGGCTTGCCGATCTTGTGCGCGTTTCCGCGCGCCGCGCCCGCGTCGTCGTAGGCCAGCTCGGAGCCGGGGGCCTCGAGCTCGTGGAAGATCTCCGGCACGATCACGACGAAGCCGTGGCCCGCGAGCATCGCTGCGGTGCGCTTGATGGGGCCCGTCTGCTGGAAGATCTCGGAGAACAGGACGAGGCCCGGGTAGCGCCCGGGGGCCACCGGCCGGTACACGTAGCTGCGCATCGGGCCTGTGGGCGTGTCGAGGTCGACGGCTTCTTGCTGGAGGATCATCGAGTCCGGTCGTACCCGAGCGGGGAGCGACGTCAAGGCACGCGACGGGAGGGCGATCGACGGTGGCTTCGCTACGCGGCAGGCGTCGTCCGTCCCTGACGGGCCGCGTCGCCGGCAAGCTCCAGGAGCCAGCGCCGGTCCTCGGGGTCCTTCGTCAGGCTCGCCGCCTTCTTGAACGCGGCGGCGGCGGCGCGGTAGAGGGCGCGCGCCCGACCCTGCTTGCCGGGGGCCTCCGTCCGCGAGGCGACGATCTCGCACGCCTTCCCGAGGGTGGTCCACGCAGCCCGCCGCGCGGGTGCGAGCCGCGTCGCCCTCGATGCATGATGCAACGAACGCGCGGGCGATCGTCTCCGGCTCCACGCACGGGACAGCTCCTCCGCGACGATCGCCGCCTCCGTGTCGTCCGCGCCCTCCCGCGCGATCACGTACGCGCGCTCGAGCATCGCCGTCGCGCCCTTCGGATCCCGCTTGATGACCGCGGCGGCGCCGTTCACGAGGCGCCCGATCTCGTCGTGCGCCGGGTTCGTCGCGGGTGGCTTCATGGGCGCTCCAGGGTACACGAGGCGCCGCCCGCCGAGACAACCTGTGGGTGCGTGGCGATCCGATCCGCCCGGCGGCGTGTACACTCGGTCGGATGACGGTCACGGCTCTCGGCCCCGACTACGCCGAGCCTCGCACCCTGAAGGACGGGAGCGCGATCGTGCTCCGCGCCCTGGCCCCGACCGATCGCGCCGCGCTGCGAGAGGCGCTCCGCGATCTCTCGCCCGAGTCGAGGGCGCGCCGCTTCCTCGGCGCCGTGACCGAGCCCTCGGAACGGGCGCTCTGCTACCTCACGGAGTGTCGATCAGGTGGACCACGTCGCGATCGCCGCAGTCCGCCCGTCCCACGATCTGAAGACGGAAGAGGGGCTGGGGGTCGCTCGATTCGTGCGCGTCGCGGGGGAGCCCGAGGTCGCCGAGGCCGCGGTCACCGTCGCGGACGATGCACAGGGGAACGGGGTGGGCCGGCACCTCCTGACGGAGCTCGCGCGGCTCGCCCGCGAGCGCGGGGTTCGCCGCTTCCGCGCCGAGGTGCACGCGTCGAACGAGCCCATGCGCGCCATCCTCCGGGGCGTCACGGCGCGGGTCGTCGAACGAGACGCCCACACGATCGTGTTCGACGTGCCGCTCGACGACGCGGGCGTGGAGGAGCCGGGGCCGATGGCGGCGCTACGCGCGGCGGCACGCTCGATGGCGAGCAGCGTGAAGCGCGTCCTCTGACGGTCACGCGCCCGCGACACAGCGCGCCAGTTCCTCCAGCACCACCTCCGCGTTCGCGAGGCTCCCCGCCCCGCCCTCGAACCGCCGCGACAACCGCATGTCCGGGGTCAGGCGCCAGGGGCTCCGCGGGGCGCGCACGAGGCGGGTGATCCGCTCCGCGTCGAGGGGCGTGTCGGCGGCGAGGTGCAGCGTCACCTGCCTCGGCGTGGCTTCGCAGCCGAGCGCACGCAGGCGCCTGAGCTCGGTCTTCAGGACCATCAGCTGCACCAGGCGGCGCGCCGCCTCCGGGGGCGGGCCGAACCGATCCTCCATCTCCCGCGCGAGCTCCATCACGTCGGCCTCGCCGTCCGCGCTGGCGAGTCGCTTGTACAGCGACAGCCGCACGCCCGTGTCCGCGACGTAGTCCTCCGGAAGGAGCGCCTCCACGTCGAATGACAGGTCAGGGTCGATATCGTGCACCACGGTCTCGCCGCGGAGCTCGTGCACGGCGTCCTCGAGCATCTGGCAGAACATCTCGAAGCCAACGGACGCCACGTTCCCCGATTGCTCGCCGCCGAGGAGATCCCCCGCCCCGCGCAGCTCGAGATCGAGCGAAGCGATCTTGAACCCGCTCCCCAGCTCGGCGTGACGCTGGAGGGCCTCGACGCGCGCGCGCGACTCGTCGGTCATCGCGTCGTCGGGGGGGACGACGAGGTAGCAGTAGGCGCGCTCCTTCGAGCGGCCGAC
>SXGT01839692.1_pt1 | contig 15668 bp, 20 predicted proteins | sample 3176221 | NCBI WGS metagenome assembly SXGT01 (sample SAMN11356862, study PRJNA531348) | freshwater metagenome | isolation source: freshwater sample F1-120 | place: China: Fuxian Lake, Yuxi | collected 2017-12-25
CATCCTCAATAAGATTGTAAGCATTCACTAACGGTTGTGATAAGCAAGGAGTGCCATCTTCACCCATTGCATAATAATCTTGATTTTGCGACCATTCCATTTCGTTACAATGCTTCGCAAGAGCTTTTAGAGCCTGCCGCAATTTACCATTCTTTTCACGGAGGCGGGTAATTTCGTCGGCAGCGTCATAATATAAGTTTGGTTTGTCTTTTATAATCATTGCAGCCATTGCACGGTTAAGCAGTCGTTCTACAATATCAGTCATCGTGCCACCTTATTGAGTGCTTTGAGATCATCAGACTCGGACAATACCTGAAGCCCACCTTTGTTATACAACGGCATAACACGCTTGGCTTTTGCCAGAATAGCGTTACGGGTTTCTTCACTCTCTTTATGTATATTGGTCATAACACCACGCTTGGCCGTAGCATCAGGCGCAGCATCACAAACCTCTTGAATAGATTTCTCATAGTGCCGTGTAGAACGCTCTACCTGTAATGAAGCGGAATACTCAGCCCGCCATTTGGCGTCTTTTGTTTTCTTAGCCTTGATTTGTTTGGGAGCAACACCCATCTTGGTCAGCCAAGCAACATGCTCAGAATTGTCATGCTTGCGAGGCTTACGTTTACGGAGATTAGTGGTGGTGTAGTATGCTGGTAGTAAAGGCATTATTGTTCCTCATCAAATGATTTTTCTTCCTCTTGATACTCTTTCCAAAACTCATACTCACCTTCCAACTCCTCGGCAAGGTGCTCTGGAAGATGATTACGCCATTCATCATCGGAAAAGTCATAATCATAGCACTCATCATTACCATTGGCATATTCACCAATATAACCCATACCATCTTCACGATAAGAAGCAAAGACGGTAAAACCTAAATCTTCCATCTTCTTATAGAAAGCAATAGGCGGAGACCATGCGGTATCAAAACCAACCTCAAGACCTGTAGGTGTTTCAAGGCCAATAAAACCTTCAGCAATATCCCACTTGGTACCCCAGTTCTCACAATGCCAGTCATACCAGTTTTTTTCTTGATCCTCAGGCAAAGGAACAAACTCGTTAAAGAAATTACCTTCCTCAATTGCCTTTTTGGCACGGGAAATCATGTCTGGATTATTGTGGGAGAGAGATAGACTATTAGAACACCAGTTAGGCATATTACACATATTAGGCATATTACACATATTACATTCCTTTCATAATATAACGTATTATAGCAGAAGGAAACTGGTGGGTCAATGCGACATATTGTCGCACCCTTGTGAATATTATATAAAAGAGATAAATAATCGTGTTTTTTATCTGCTAGGTGTGATTGGAAAATGTTGTCATTCAAGATCCCAGGAATCAATGACACCACGAGGAGATACTGATCCGGCTCCACCGAATCCGCCAGAAGCAGCCGATCCTCCCATGTTCATTCCTATACCACCCTGTGACCATGTTGGTCTAACCCAACTATACGCTGGGACAGGCGGAGGATTGCCAACTAACGAACCACCGTCAGGTGTTAGTGAATGATAGATCACAGCGCCGTCAGAGACTTGTGCGTTAGCAACCGTGGGGAATACCACCATTGAGAGCATCATCAAATATTTCATCATACATTTCTCTTCTTTTTTCTTTTCTGCTTGAACTTATACCATACAAGATACACAGAACCAATAGCCATCATTACACGTTCTTTGAGAGTGTAATGACCTTTCATCAACTGGACTTTCATAATGTTATTATCTTCCTGCAAAGCAGTAATCAGATAAGCAGCCTTACGTGGAACAGAATAACATTGGACATTGTTATCCTTCTCAACCCAATCAGCCAACTTGTGTAGCGAATCTATAATCTCGCTGTAGTCTGTTTCATGTCTAATCATATGTCACTTTTCCTGATTGGTCTACACTGAAACCAGCACGAATGGTTAGTCCTTCTTCTTTCAGTTGTTTCACTAACTCTAGTTTGTATTTCAGTATGTTATCTCTATTCAACTCTTTATCTTTTACATACTCAGCAAACCGTCTATCAAACACTTTCTGAGTAATAGAGTCCATCATTTACTCCCGAATAGCGGCTTCAATTTCAGCATCTATTTCATCATGCGACATATTCGGAAAAGCACGGAGCATATTCACACGAAACGCTGCTCGTAACTTCTCATTCTTAGCACGGAGGGCAGTTGTTTCAAACGCCCAAGCAGCACGGATTTCTTTTATTTCTCTGTTTAATCTTTCAATGATATCGTCACTCATCTCACAACTCCGCTTTCATCATTGTATCACTACCTTTACGAATACGGTTCAAAAGGAACTGTGTCTTGGGAGCAATACGATCCATGAAATACTGGGATGTGTTATGTCTATCTTTGTCATCAGTTGCTAGGCAAATCTTGATATGAGCAAGACCAAGCAATACGATACCAAAAATCTCCATGTAATCGTAAGCAGCCGAACCAGCATTGTTTGGATTCTTTAGTCCATTCTCAACTAACCATTCTGTTGCCATCTTTAGATCATTCAAAGATACAGTCATTGGTTGAACGATGGGATTAATATCATTCTCATGGGCACCAGTTAGAAACGAGGCACTATCTTTCAAGAATGTTCTTATACCCCGCCCAAAGTTCTTAGGAAGTTTACGACCAACAAGATCCATTGCCTGTATGCCGTTGGCACCTTCGTAAATCTGAGATATGCGAACGTCCCTAACAATCTGCTCCATACCCCATTCTTTAATGTAACCATGACCACCAAATACCTGTTGTGCTTTTACGGCGTTCTCAAAACCGCAGTCGGTAAAAAAACCTTTAAGTATAGGTGTAAGAAGTCCGAGTCGTTCTTGACCTGCTTCTGACTTGTCGTCAACGAGCAAGGCTGCTTCATATAAACACAATCTTGCTGCTTCGTTGAAAGATCGTATATCGAGTAACATACGACGGACATCAGGATGGTTAATAATAGCCACAGCGGGGCCTTTAGGATCAGTGATTCGAGAACTTTGAATCCTCTCTCTAGCATATTCCAAAGCATTTTGATAAGCCAACTCCGATTGTCCAAGTGCCTGTAGAGCACAGTTAATACGTTCCTCATTCATCATGTGGAACATTACATTTAGGCCTTTGCCTCTTTCACCAAGTAGATAACCAACAGCACCATCATAGTTCATAACACAAGCAGGTGATCCTTTGATGCCCATCTTGTGTTCAATAGAACCAACTGATAGTTTATTATGAGTTGTATCAGCAAGTATCTTAGGAACAATAAACAGACTAATGCCTTTTGTTCCTTGTGGATCACCTTCAACTCTTGCTAATACAAGATGAATAATGTTTTCTGTTAGGTCGTGCTCACCACATGAAATGAAAATCTTTTGACCTGTGATTTTATATTCAGCACCATTATATACAACATCTTGAGAAGGAACTGCTTTTGTCTTTAGCAAACCAAGATCAGTGCCACAATGTGATTCTGTCAGGTTCATAGTGCCTGTCCATTCACCAGATGCCATCTTAGGAACATAGAAATCTTTTTGCTCTTGAGAGCCTTCTGCTAGAATAGCAGTAATAGCACCCTTTGTAATACCAGGGAACAAACTGAATGCCATATTACCCGAACAAACAAACTCATTGACGGCTGAGAATAGAACATTAGGCAATCCCTGACCACCATATTGTTCTGGCACATCTAATGCGCCCCAGCCACCTTTAGCAAACTCTTCATATGCTTTATGAAATGAATATGGAACATTAACTGGTTCAAATACACCCAGTTCACATCCGTTGTCACCATCAGCATTAGTTGGAAAGATAACCTCTTCACATAACTTGGCTGCTTCATTTAGAATAGGTTCTGATAGATCGTTATCAAACTTTAGAACATCACGAAGAAGAAATAATGCGGATTCAGTCGGTGCTTTGTATTTCATGATAGTCCCTGTAAGCCTTTCTCTTCCAAAATCCTTTCCCATGTTTTCTGGTCAAAGGTTGGAACGTCGGTGAATAGAAAACCTTTATCTTTTTCTTTTTCTTTCTTCTCAAGATACTCCATCCATTCTTTCACACGCTGCATTTCACCCTTTTCAAAATCTCTTGAATGACTAAAAATCACAGGCCATGCCATGTGTCCATCAATAAGTTTCTTTAATTCGTTCCACTTATCCATTCTTCATACTCTCTATAATGTCGTCTAATGTGTATTGTGGTTGGAAGTTCAATATCGTTTCTGCCACCTCAGTATTAGCAACGAGGCGAGGAACGTCTCCGTTTCTTCTATCCTCATAGACTATATCCATCTCACCATTATGAATGATTTCATTTACTTTGTCAACTACTTCCTTGACAGAATAACCTGTACCTGTTCCGATGTTAGATACAATACTAGCACCGTTGCTTATATACTCATAGGCACGAATATGTGCTCGGCAGATATCTACCACATGAACATAGTCACGAATACAAGTTCCATCTTTTGTGGCCCAAGTATCTCCATAGATTGTTGCTTGCTTGTTTTTGACTAATAGAGGAATAAGGTGAGTTTCTGGATCGTGTTCTTCGTATAGATTGGCTTTGACATTTCTACCACAGGCATTGAAATATCTTAGCCGTGCTATATTCATATCACCGATGTCTTCCAATATGTTTTCACACATTGCTTTTGATTTGCCATATACTGATGTTGGTTGTAGTTTAGTATTCTCTTTGAGAGTCACTATAGGATTAGCGGACTCACCATACACAGCGGCAGTAGATGAAAAGATAAAGTTCTTTACTTTGTTTCTTCGTGCAAAGTCGAGGGCTCCAAGTGTTGCCCCGATGTTGTTTCGGTAATATGTGTATGGGTCTCGCTCACCCTCTTCCACTGAAATGTATGCGGCAAAGTGGAAAACGCAGTCGATGTCTCTTGACGTTGTATAAAGGGGATTGATAGAAATATCAATGGGGCTGTAACCATCATACAAATGCCTAAGATGCGGTTTATCAACTTTATCTACTCCTACAATTGTGCAATCTGGATATGACTGCCGCAACTCGTAGCACATATGGCTGCCGATGAAACCGTTACAACCCGTGACTACGAATGTTTTCATTTTTTCTCCACCACATGCTTGAGGCACATACGAATCGAATCATCAACTTTCATCTTTGCTTTCCATCCTAATTCACGTTCTGCTTTTTCACAATCAGGAATACGAACCAGAACATCGTTTTCATAATTACCAACTGTTTCATAAAGCAAGAAGTAATCATCAAACAATCTATACTCTTTTGATGCAATGTCCTTGATCTTCTCTGCTAGAACTCGCATAGAGATAGGCTCAGGATTGCCAAGATTGTATGTCTCATTATCTGTCTTGTTAGAGAATGAATGATCAGCAATAGCAGCGGCTACCTCATCAATCCACGTGAAGCAACGTACCTGACTACCATTACCGATGATAGGCAGAGGATGCTTTCTCTCAACCACAATGTTTTTGATGTAATCAGCAAACACATGGGAGATGCCAACCTCAGCATCTTCACTCTTCTCATATGGTGTAATGATATTGAATGGACGCCAGATTGTATATTTCAAACCATGCTGCTTGAGATATGCTTTTGATACACGTTCACCAACAAACTTAGATAGACCGTAATCTGTATATGGTGCTAGATTAGTATCAACGATATCTTCCGCAACAGGATAACCAATCTTCTGTGGACAATTCTCATATACCATAGAAGATGAAATATAGATCACCTTAAGAACACCATTCTTAACAGCAGCCCTAAGAACATTGTCATGTAGTGTAATGTCTTTATACATCTCACCACAATACTTGTTGAAGCCTGAAACCCCATATATGGTGGCAGCAGCCTGGATGATACAGTCTGGACGAGTATTCTCAACCAACTTTTCTACACTAATGCGGTCAGTAAGATCACACTTGATAAACTGATAGTCATCACCAGCAATACCAAGTCTGGCTCCGTATCGTGCTAGATTATCAACACCGACAACCACATATCCTTTCTTGAGCAGTAAAGGAATAACTGCCTGCATCAATGAACCTTCACTACCCGTCACTAGAACTTTCATAGCTTATCTCCTGCCTTATATATGCCAGTGTTACTTAACTTGCTTTTTGGAAACATCTTCCATAAATCAGCAATGATACAATCGTATCTAAAATCTTCTGTCTTATATCCAAATGTTTCTGGATCAAGAAAATGATCATGTGGTGTCATAACAATCACCGCATCAAATGTCTTATTGTTTGGTATGTTCATATCTTCAATATGCATAGGGTCAACCATGTATGCTCGAACACCATGCTTCTTACATACCTTCTTCATCTTGAACGATAGACTGTTTCTTGTATCGTCACAGTTCTTCTTGAATGTAGCACCGAGTATCAATACATTCTCAATATCAGGATTCATTTCTCTGATACGGTTGAAGAGATAATCAGGCATGCCCTCATTGATAAGGAAGCTAGTTTGAATAAGATCGCCGAAAGGAATATCAGAAAGAAGAAAACGACCGTCTTTAAAAAGACAGGGACCACCGACATTAGGTCCAGGATGTGGTACATCCATTCTCGGATAGTCGTAGTTACATGCGTCAATAACTTTATCAATGTTTACTCCATGCTTTTCACCAATCATCCAGAACTCATTGGCAAACGCAAAAGTAACATATCGATACATGTTAGTCATCAACTTGCCAATCTCCGCCTCTCTAGGAGACAGATGGAAGATTTGATTTGTGATAAACGAGCTAAAGAACTCTTTAGCAACGTCAAACGAACGAGTTGTAAAAGCACCAACGATCTGTGGTAGCTTAGTTGTTTCTACAATAGACTTGCCTTGAACAACTCTCTCTGGACAGAATACAAGATGATACTCTACTCCATCAATCCAGCCATGCTTCTTAGCAATGTGTTTACGAAGAACCTCTGTTGTTCCTGGTGATACAGTTGAACGAAGAATGATCAACTGTCCTACATTCATACGAGGAATAAGAGTATCGTCAACAAAATTAAAAAGATCATCAAGTCTCGCATTACCTTCTCCATCAACTGGTGTGCCGATCATAATAGCGACAACATCAGCCTGTTTAATGTAATCAAAGTCTGTGGTGAATAGTAGTCTTCCGTTATCTAAGTTTTGTCTTAGTATTGTGCCAGCACCTTCTTCAACATAAGGAACGATGCCTTTATTGAGAGCATGAACATTTTCGTGATTAATATCAATACCAAATACACTGTGACCAGCATTCGCCAATACACAAGCAAAAGGGAACCCAACATGACCACCCGCTCCAATAACTGCTACTTTCATTGTCTAAGCCTTTCGCAATCTAATTTTGTCAAGCAACCGTTCACGGCGCTCGCACCATCTAGGTTCACAACATCATATGCTTTGATGCCTTCTCTTGAACCTATCCAAAATTCATCATACATTCTTACAGGCGCTTGTTTGATCCAAGCATCTGTAGTTTTTTGTTGTAAGTCATACCACCATTTCTTGATGGTTGGATCACGCAGTTGTCTAATGTGATTAGATGTTGCCCACCAGAAGTTACCACAGAAATGTGGCGATGGTTCTTCGTGATAGTCACCGCCAGCGATATCGTAACTCTCTAATACGTTCTCACAGAATTGCCAGTTGCGTAACACAGCCCAGTTCATAAAGCCACGCCAGTAAAAGTATTCCTTATGTTTGACGATGTTATCAGGATTAACATTGAAAGAATAAGATGTAGAACCTTTTGAATGAAAGTATAAAACCTTCATGTCTTCGGTCTGACAATCATTCCATATACGTTGTAGAGTAATATCTTCCGTGCATGACTTGTAAGTGTTTCTATTATAGAGCATGTCTTGGTCATTGTCAAATGGATTCTTAACAACCGTTAGTTCCATAGGAATGTTATATGACTTACAAAGATTGAGGAACATACGAATACGTTCATCATCTTGTCCAATACAAGTAATTTTCATCTTTTTCAATTGCTGATTAAGACCTGAGTCTTCCACACATTTCATTTGTTCTAGAAAGATGGAAGACCAGATTAGTGGATCATCAGTAAGATGGATATGATAGTATGCTACAATGTCACTCATTTATTTTAAACTCAGGAAAGTATCTTACAAAGATGTCTTTATGTGTATGTGGTGGCCTAATCTCTCTAATCTTACCTACAATCTCATCATAGAAGTTCCAAGCAAGAGGAACGAAACACATACGATTGTTCTCAAAGTAATTGAGTGTCATGTATGATGCCGAGAAGATTGGCACAGACATACCTGGAGTAAAGTGTAGTTGCTTGAGAGGATTATCATCAACGATAAAGTCTGGACCCTCGTTGGCAAAGTTCATTAGAGTGTTACCCTTGGCAGGAGCACCGTAGCCAACAACTTTGATACCTTGAGCACGATAACCTCTGATTATTTCAGCAAACTTATCAGCAATGAAATAGCATTCCTCGGCGTAACTCTCATATGTATCTGGATCATATAGACCATACATTTCTTCTTCAACAATCTTTTGTTCAATCAAAAGTTTTGCTTCTTTGACTTTTGATATAACAAAGATAAGACTACCACCATGAATAGGATGCTCAATAACATCTATTAGATGTAATCCAGCACGATCACACAATGCTCTTGCCGATTTAATATTATAGAATGATAGATGCTCATGATAGATTGTATCAAACTCACCATTCAATATCATGTTAGCCTGAGATACGGAACAGAATAGTAATGTATCCTCATGCATACGTGGAGCAATGTTCTTTAGTAGAGATAGTTGATCCGCATTATGAGCAAAGGCATTTAGACAAGTGATAACATCAAACTTTCTATTACCAAACTCATTGCCTGTAAAGAATCCACAATGAACAGTATGATGAAGAGAAGATATTGGATGCAAGTTTTCAGCAGGATCAACGCCATATCTGGAGGCTCCCGTGCCACCCCAGGCATTTAGAAAACTACCGTCATTGCATCCAATATCTAACACTGACTCTGGAGTAGAGCCGTATTTCTTCACAATCTGATCAACAAGCCAATTGAAATACTCTAGTGAGGTCTTTGCTGTACCAGACACATAAGCATAGTCCTTGAACATTAATTCTGGATTTACTTGATGTGTTAGTTGAACATGAAAGCAATGCTTACAGCGATTGATTGCTAGAGGAAAGATTTGCTCAGGCGCATTCTGTTCTTTCTTATAAGAGTTAGCTAATGGTTGGGAATTGAGATCCAATACAGGAACCAAATCGCTAGAACCACACGCAATACATTCTGTAATCGGACGACATTCCCAATCCATAGTTTACTCCTTAATCCAGTACCACGCATCTTGTTCTGGTAGATGAATAGGTGTTGCTCCCATCTCTGCGGCAAACTCATCTACTGCACGACCAACACCTTCGATGACACGATAATCATGTCCAGCGAATACACCACCCTTCTTAATCTTTGGCCAGTAGTTTCGGCAGTCCTTTAGAACCTGCTCATACTCATGTAGTCCATCAATAAAGATAAAGTCAAATGCATCATCAGCAAATAAAGGAATAGCATCATCAGATGTTAGACGATAATGTTTCCAACGATCACCAAACTCTGCGGTACGCCGACGCATGTTTTCATACTTTTCATCTTGTTGGCGCTGACTGATATAACCTTCAGGATACCAATCTTGATATGCCTGATATGGATCTACACCAAACAGTTTCAAGTCTGGTCTATTCTTGAGAAAGAACCAGCTTGTTGGTGCTTCATCAACACCAATCTCAATACCAACTGGATTCCTTACATTCTCTAATAGAGGAAGAACATCTTTACCAGATACCCATTGAGGATCTGGCAACGGATCAATAATAGTATATGTTACACCGCTCATTCTGTCACCTCAATCCATTCAGGGTTAGCAAGTGACCAATCGACCACTTCTTTAATACGTTCACGTAAAGTATATTTTGGTTCCCATCCAAGTGACTTCATATATTCACCTGATAGTCCATAACGCAAATCGTGACCAGGACGAGAAGTATGAAAATCAACCATTTCATATTTTAGTTCTTTATCTTCTGCACCAGCAACATACTTTGCTAGTTCTAGATTGTTGATTTCTTCTTTACCAACAACATTGAACTTAGGACACTTGGCTCCACCGTAGTCTGCCTCATGTACCTTTGCTTCCTGCTCTGGTGTTAGATGTAGTAGGAAATACATAGCATCAGCAACATCGGCAGCATGAATATAGAAACGTGAACCAGGAACTGTCTTTGATGGATCAGAGTGAATCGTTATAGTTTCTTCGTTACGAACCTTGCGAATACACATTGGTAGAAACTTCTCTGGATGCTGTCTCTGACCAAAGACGTTCATTGTATGTGTGACGAATATAGGCAATTTATATGTGTTCTCAAACGAAACACACATCTCTTCACCAGCAGCCTTAGAGGCTGAATAAGGATTCGTTGAGTTGTAACGGTCACGTTCACCATATGTAATCGTACCAGGTGCAGGACCGAATACCTCGTCGGTGCTGAAATAGATGAACCGCTCGAGGTTCTTACACTTACGAGCAAAGTTTAGAATGTTGACTGTGCCAACAACATTGTCCATAACGAAAGACATTGGATCTTCAATGGAACGATCAACGTGAGATGATGCTGCCATGTGTAGAATATAATTAACGTCGCCAAGAAAGTTTGCTTGTAGAGATGTAACCTCGGCACGAAGATCACCATACACAATTTTCACTCTCTTGCGAGTTTCTGTAGGATAGCGACGAACAACGTCATCGAGACGATTTAGATTGCCAGAATAGTCAAGACGATCTAGTGAGACAATGTTCCAATCAGTTTTCTGTAAGAACAAGTCAATAACGTGATGCCCGATAAACCCGGCACCACCTGTAATCAATAGTGTTTTACTCATTTTCATAGACTCCCACGGGCGAGACATAACCTTCTACGCCAATCTTTTCCACTTCATAAAGTAAATCTTTAGGAATGTTTTTATAGTAAGAGTTCTCCGCATCGATACCGAGATTGGCGCAATCGGTAGCAATGTCTTGGATAACTCCTCTGTAGTTATGTAGTAGAGCATAATCCATATGCCAGCAACGAACAACAAACAATCCTGTAAGACCGAGTTGATCTTTGACAGGACTGTTTGACTGATGATGCTTTACAAAGACATACTTGTTCTCATAAGCAGGATCATCCCACTTAAAGTTTTCGTTTATCTTGTATCTACCAGACAACTTACAGATACGCTTTGCCTTGATGTTATTGTATTCTGTTTCTAGAAAGTAAGAAACAAACAAATACATTGAACGAGTCTCGGCGATACTATTACCAATACCATATTGAGCAATGTTCTTCGATATCTCTGTGATACCAGGCACGTGACCTGTCAGAGCAATCCTAACATTGCGATCTTTCAACCAATTGATCTTCTCTTCCTCGATAGGGAGATACGATCCATCAATAATATATTTTATATTATTTGGTACGTATTTGTCAATAGATAAGATTGTCTCCTGGGTCTGTTCCCATCTAACATCATTCGAGTAGAGAGAACGCCCAGTAACATTTATTGCACTGTTGATAAAGAACACTACATCAGTTTCATCTATCATTTGTCACCTGCATGGAACTTATTAGCTGTAGCAACATTAGACCGTTCACGAATTAGTTGCTCAATCTCAGGATTGCCTTCTTGTTCCTTTGTAGGAGCAAACAATGCCTTACCACGAGGATCTGCACCAATAGGAGCAGGCTGAACGTAATAAGCAGCAAGAGACTTACGAACGACACCATCAGGACACTTTAGTTCTTTAGGTAATCCGTGCCAACTATTCTGTGTCGTGTCAAAGATAACCGCACGATTGAACTTGTTCTCAATTGTCTTGACTAGATTCTTTGGTCTATGCTTTTCATTATCATGCGTCCATATCTCTAGTCCACCTTCCCATTCTGGCTGCCAGTTTGGAGTCATGTAGATAATGATGTTTAGCTTGCGCTGTTCACCTAACTTAGGATGAATGTTATAATCTAGATGGACATTATTTTTACCACCTTTGGTATGCATATGCCAGCCGCCACCATTCAATCCATAGTCCATCCACAACTCATATGTGTTAGGATTACCAACAAGACCTCTGACATTGAATAGAAAGTTGAAACGACCAAGCATAGTGAATGCCTGATAAGTTAGCTTAGGGAACTTGTCCCATTTGTTAAAGACTTTCTTATTCTCAATAGCATTGTTGTAATAACCAAGAGCAGGATCATTATAATCAGGAAACTCATTAGCTAATTGTTCAGCAATGTGTGGTAGAAAAAAATCATCGATAACAACATGATTGAATGGAAGACTATTTTTAAACTGTTGTGATACAGCCATCCAATTGATGTAACGTGTCATGCTAGTCATTTTTATAGGCCCTTATAGTCTGTTGAACATCCGAATACTGATAGTCAAGACCAAAGTTATCTCTCATATACTTTGGAAAGAAATCTCGCATCAGATATTCCATCTCTCTGAAACCATCTTCTTTGTTATATGTGCTCTCATCTGGTAGCATATGTCGGACAGTTGTTTCGTGGACAACATGTGCGGAGGCTTGTAGATAATAGCAAAGAACCTTATCAATACCCCAATCTGATTTCTCATAACGATAGTCATTAAGAAAACGTAGAACCTTACGATAGATGTCGTTACGAAAGAACGGAACACCTAACTCAATAAAGTTTGTTTCTGTAAAAGCAAACTCTGGATTATGCTTTAGACAATCGTATGTCTGGAATGAGGTTGTTGATTGCTGAAACAATCTAAAGTCGTATCGGCGGGCATATGCTAGTGACTTATTGATTGACTGAATGTCTGTGGCATAATCATCATCCCACACACCAATGTAATCATAATCTTCCCAGTTGATAATCTTTGATACCTCTGGCACAAGATTCCACTTTAGTCCTTTACGACGAATGATGTAGTCGTATGTTCCTGGCTCTGGCTGAAAGTCATTATAGACTACCACACATGTTTCATATGTTCTCTCTGGCTTTGTAAAACGCCAGTGATTGTCTTTATCATAATCTTCGTGATGATAGATCGGACGACCTGTGGGAGTAATGATTAGGGCTTTGTTCATTTGTTGATCACACCTTGATATACATTATGTTGAAACCAGTTTAGAAAGTTATCAGGATTAAAGTTTCTGACAAACTCATCATCTCTAAACATAGGCTGGAGATACATTTGATTGTATGCGTCCTTGTTAGTATATAGCCTTACAATAGCATCAAAGAACTCTTGTTCACTAGCATAGTCATAACGATTGAGGAATGCTCTAGGATTGAAATCTAGTGCAGCCGTTGAACTACCCCAATAGATAGGAACAGTCTTGGCACAAAGAGCCTCAAATAGTTTCTCTGTGCAGTAACCAGGATAAGAACTATTCTCAAAGCAAAGGTTGAACTTATAGTCGCTCATAAACTTTACTTTATCAGCAACCGTCTCTGGTCGCCATCCACCAGGCATGTTATTGAACAATGGACCAGCAGCATCTACCTGAGCAATGTGAGATAGTATATTGAAATAGTCATTGCGATACTTACAGCCAGGATTCTTGACAACAAAGGAACAGAACTTTTTACTGTCAAAGTCATCCTCGTGTCTTGCTTTTCTATTCTGCCAAATCTTATGGTCATACTCATAGATTAGATAAAGCGGAAGGCGAAACATACGACTACTTGTCGGATGATCAAATGAGATGGCAAAGTCACATCTATAATCAGACGGACGTTGATTCTCCCCTGTGTAGAAGATACGAACACAGTTTTGATATCTTAAATTACTTTCACCAAAGTTTCTATCACCAAATATAAGATAGTCCGGGCGCTCATCATCCCGGACAATCTCGAATCGTTTTGATAACAGACTAGTGAAGTATTCTTTGGCACCATCAAAGGTATCAGCAAAGCCTAACCTTAGTGTGTTTTTAGTGTTATCACTTCCTCGCATTTGCCATCACCATATACTTTCTCAACAATGTCTCTAATAGCAGGAACACGATCCCATTGATGGACAATCGTGAACGGTGTGTAGTTATTTGTCACAAGATCATCTTTAACGACAGGCTGTGTGTCTTTATACACTTTTATATATTCATCAAGTTTAGATGGGTCCTGTCTAATAATCTGTCCGATATCACCAGCACCAGCTTTGACTGCTTCTAGTGTAGTGCCAAGTTGAACTGCCCATCCACTTTCGTTACTTGTTCTTACAACATCCAATTCATAGACAGCCAGACTAATGATAAAGTTAAAAACAGCCTGATCAACAATAGGAATAGGACGATTAACTGACTGAAAGAAAATCTGTAATAGTAGGTCTTTCACTTCGTTATAAAAACCGGCAATCGTTCCTACATTATAAATCTCGTTATCTTTCAACTCATCATATACTAATGGACCGAATGTGTCAAGTAGATTTTTACTACCCCACGGTTCATCCTTATATGCTAATCCTTCTGATGCACACACTATAGATGCTGCACCATACTTCAGGTTCTTTTCAAGATACTCCGTTGGATCTTTCTGAAAGATAACATCTCTGGTATCTGTGACAGTAACAAAACGATATGTATCCTTGTTCTTACGTAGGAAATCCCAGATGAAAATGAATCGTTCTACATGCGGAGGAATGTTATTATCTGTTTTAGCAATACCACCGTCTTCAGTTCTTTGACCGTAAGCATATACTTTAACATCTTGATCAACTAGTTTCTTTACTGTCTCACCAGACATGTTAGTAGCAACAAGAACAATGTCACCTTTAAATCCTGTTTGCTTGATTGAGTTGACCCAATAACGCAACTGATCCCAACTGTAGTTACTTGCTCCGCCAATGATTAGGTCTTTAGCCATGGATACTTTCCTTCATAATATGCTTCTTGTGTTTTGTTACCTGTCTTGAAAAACTCTTCTGTTACTGATTTAGGATTACCATCTAGACGATAGCAAAGTGTATGCTTACCATTTGTATCATACTTGGCCTTGTCTTTTACTGAATAAAGATAGTGACGATCACCACCCCAACCATGATGCCAAAAATGACATGTAGCCTGAATGAACTCTCTCTTAAAACAGAATGATGATGTATCGATTAGGAACTGCGGTCCGTGCGGTGAGTGGCGTGACATAAATATTGGCCATTTACCAAGACTTTCACAATTGTCGTCCAGTAGATACGTCCGCTCTGGGTTGAAAATCTTACGGAGGGAGAAAGAAAAATCGAGGTTCTTACTTTCGATTGTTTCAATGAGGGATTGAACGTGATTAGGTTCATACCAATTGTCCTCGTCAAGAAAGAGAATATAATCTGAATTGATTAGATGTGGATAAGCAGCATAGATACGATGTCCGTAGAAGTTGCCACCAGTCTTACCTGTGTTCTCCGGTGAGATAACAACTTGTGTACCTGGTCGATCGGGTTGACCGAGTTGCTCGAATACAGAATTAACATACTCACGACCATCAATAACAATAAGATGATTACATTTGTATGTTTGATTTGCTACGCTTTCTACGGCGTCTTTTAGTTTAAGTGAACCAATGGTAGGTGTAATAACCGTTACAGGCTTTTCAATCACAAGTTTCATAGTA
>SXGT01031696.1_pt1 | contig 15667 bp, 10 predicted proteins | sample 3176221 | NCBI WGS metagenome assembly SXGT01 (sample SAMN11356862, study PRJNA531348) | freshwater metagenome | isolation source: freshwater sample F1-120 | place: China: Fuxian Lake, Yuxi | collected 2017-12-25
GCGCTGGTCTTCACTTAGCTCAATCCATGGGGCGGGCGGGTCATCAGGCTGACGCGTCATTTCCCGCCCATTTACAATGGTCATGGTGTTGCGCAACAACTGCCTGCCGTTTCGTCGATTCATATGAACATCATAGAAAGCAAAAGTTCCCTAACCTTCTTATGGCCCTAATGTGTTTTACCAAACTCCGACTGCCCATACCAAACCCTACTAGGCCAAAATTTTCAGGGCGCATCCGCCTGTCATTAGTATCGTGAAGAGCTCAAACTACCTAACTTCCTTAAAACATGCTGTTTGTAGGTACTAAAAGCAGAGATTATTTTCATGAGGCCTAAAGTTGATGCCAAACTGAGCACGTCACTGCTTAACTGCACCGTCCAGAATACCTTGTATGTACCAGCGTTGAAGGATGCTAAAAAGAAGAATACCAGGAACAATGGCCATAATATAAACTGCAGCGCTTCGAGGTGGAGCCCATTCGCCAAATGCCCCAAAGGTAGTTACCAGAACTACTGGCAAGGTACGCATGTTCTGGTCAACAGCCAACGTTGCGGCTAAAAGATACTCACCCCACGAGGTAACAAAATTGACAATCACAACCACAACACATGCATTAGTCACAAGCGGAAGTAGAATTTCTAAGAGAATTCGCCAAGAGCTAGCACCGTCCATCCTCGCAGCCTCGACCAGTTCTCTCGATATTTGGAGGAAGGCTCCGCGCATAATAAATACGCTCACAGCTAAGTTTAACGTGACGTAAGGCAAGATCAGACCTATCAGAGTGTTAAGCAGACCCAGTGAAGTTTGTATCTGATAGATTCCCAAGAGCGAAACAATTCGCGTAGGAAAAAACAAGGTACCCAAAAGAACCCCTAAAACCAACTCCCGTCCTGGAAGCCGAACATGAACCAAGGCGTATCCCGCTAACACCGAAACCGTGGTGGAAAAAAAGATGGTAGCCAATGAGACAACTATGCTGTTCGAAAAATTAGTTACTATGTAAGGCAAATGCTCAACTACATAACTATAGTGCGTGTAATCAAATCTACTGGGCCACAATGTACCTTTAGCCGCGTCCTCAATACTCTTTATGGAGAGAACTAACACCCAGCACAAAGGTAGAAGAACTACCAAGCAAAAAAAAATTATTGTGCCGTGCAAAATACCGAGCTCGACACCAGATCTTAACTTTACACTCCTGTTAATATTTTTCATGGGATAAAATATCTTAATACCTAAATATTCAAAAGTTCTTTGCGCAAGAAAGCAACAACCCGCGCCAAAAGTTTAGCGGCATAAAGGTGGTCGATAATCTTAACGTATTTGTATCGCGAGTGGAAATCCCTACTTCAATCTTGGTCTCTGAATACGTAAAGCATCGTACTAACTACACCTAACATTACAATCGCCCCCAGCCAACCGATAGACGCGGCATAGCCTTGGAACCACTCCCCCAACTTGAAAGAAAGTTGGTACATGTAAACCGTCCACGTAAAGGTGGGCATTCCACGGCTTAAGCCACCCATAATCAGAAACTCATCCACGACAGCCATGGCAGACCCAAACCGTAATACAACCAAGATTAGCATTACCGGCTGCAATCGCGGTAAAGTGACGTACCAGAACATTTCCCATTCACCAGCGCCATCGGTGCGCGCTGCCTCGAAGAGTTCTTTCGGAATAGCTGCTAATCCTGCAAGAAAGAACATGGTGTGATAACCGAGGCCCCACCATACCGCAATGAACGCTATAGCCGGTAATGCTAGTGGCGAATCACCAACCCACTGGGGGGCCGACCTAAACGTAAAAACTCTAAGGTAATCAACTAAAATTACATTTACGGGTCCGATTTCGAAGTCAAGAAGCCAGCGCCACAAAATAAAAATCATAGCTCCGGGTATAACCGCAGGGATCAAGAGAATCACCCTGTAAATAGTGGAAAGTGTTGGTTGAGATACCCGGTCAACCAAAATAGCAATCAACAGGGGTACACAAATGCAAACCGGCACAAAAATTACAGTAAAGGTCGCTGCCCGCAACAGTCCAACATAAAAAATTGGATCCCTTAGAGCATTAGCGTAGTTCTCAAGACCGACAAATTTGGAGGGGGATTGACGTATGAAGTGATAGTCGGTAAAGCTCATCCACAGCACTCCCAAAATGGGCGCCGCCTGAAACATCGTAAAGAAAGCTAAACCTGGTGCCAAATACAACCAGTTTGCAAAATCACGCGCCCTAGCTGAGTTTATATATTGAGGAAATAGGTAACGAGCCACTTTAAGTTGACCATTCTTTGAAGGAAACTTCAAATGGAGATGCACGCCAGCATTTGATAAGTTTCAAGGCAGGGAGCTTACCAATCCCTGCCTTGAAACACTGCTCACTATTCTGCGTAGCTATGCGGTTTTCTTAATTTCAGCCTGTACGGCATCCTTGGCTTCCTGCATAACCTTCTTGACATCCGCCACCTCACCTTTGAGGTATTTTTCCCAAATAGGCTGACCAATGAAATTCTGGGTAAGACCAAATGAGTGATTGGGAATAGCCTTGGCAACATCCAACTGACCGCGCACAAGCGGTACCCACTTCTCCTTGACAAACCAATCGCTCTTTTCTTTTTCCCAAGCCGCATAAACCGATTTGTATGGGGGCAATTGACCAGGGTGCCCAGAAGCACTACCAGCAACAGAATCTTTCCAAATCTGAGGACTGTAAGTCAACTTCTGCATGTACTCAGCCGCCTTTTCTTTATTCTGTCCATAAGTGAACAAGCAACACCCTGTTGTCCAAAACACCGTGGATCCCTTAGTACCCTTTGGTGATGGCAGTGCCCCCAAACGCAAAGCCGACTTGTCCCCCCATTTTTCAGCAAACCGTAGGGGCGCATTTTGATATTTTATGTAATAGGCAGCAGACTCAGCAGCAAAAGCAACTTCGTCTGGAGTCTGGTTAATTCCACCATCAGTAGTACCTGGCTGGAGCGCATTAGCTGCAGAAAATGCCAACATATTCTTCATGATTTCTAAAGCTTGGATTGCGGGTTCACTAGTAAAATCATAAAGTGGCATACCACTTTTGTCACCATCCATCACATAATAGCAGTCAGTGCTAATACTATGGGTAATTGGAATTAGAGACCGCCATCCATGCGCATCAAATGTGCAGCCGTAACGCGCCACCCCTTTATCCAATATTATCTTTGAATTTGCAAGAAACTCTTCCCAAGTCCCAGGTACAGCGTCAGGTAGACCGGCTTTCGTTGTCAGGGTTGAGTTTTGCGCACCGACAATAATATCTAACAAGAACGGCCAACTGTAGAGCTTTCCTTTGTAAGTGCACTCTTCGCGGATCGAGGGAAGAATATCGTTTAGGACCTCCTTTGGTATGTAAGGATCCCATGGCTCAATTGTGCCCGAATCAGCGAGGTTCGCCATCTCCGCCATGGGTGTCATCCCTAGATAAATGTCATAGTTACTTTGTTTATTTTTCGCGGAGACGATAAAAGCTGCGGTGTCGGCGCCTTCCACAGGTGCTATTAAAGTCTCAATTCCAAACCCTGGGTTGATTTCGTTTTTGATCGCGGGGTGAAGATCAATAATCCATTGGTAAAAAGTTGGCGTGAGCGCCCGGGTTGCTGCAGCGGCAGCTGGCACAGCAGTCGAGGCAGCAGGCGGGGCAACTGCTGCTGGCGCAGCGCAAGCCGCCAGTGCCGAGGCACCCACAGTTGCGGACAGAGACAGAAACTTTCGACGACCTAACGTTTTTTTAGCCATAATTACCTCCCAGTAATACAGTAATCTTAATCTCCAATGCGCACCTTGTCAAGTGGCAATTTTTCGAGTTTGGCCCTACCTGTGCCTGGCATCAGGCCTTAACTTAGGGAACACTCAAGCCGCACCTGAAAAAATAGAAAAGCAAAACTTCGTGCGGAAAACTTTGTTTCAGTCCGCCCAAGACAAAGAGACTGCAGAGAATCTTTCTAGCTATGCATAATTTCAGAAGCATGCTGGCCAATCGCTTGGCTTTGGGGCACGGGATGCTTCAGCAGCTTTACTTCGAGACTGTCACAGCGGCTTGGGGACAACTGTCTTAAGTTGAACCCAACCCTAGCCAATGCTGGAATACATCCAGTACCACAGCCTCCAGAACATCCACGCCAATACCAGCGCTAAAAACTCACGATGTTTCGCCCGAGATCAAGCCATTGCCAGCCATAAGTCCGCCATCCACGTTGAGAACAACTCCGGTAATCCACCATGATCACTGGAAGCCAGAAATAGTGCACCGTTTGCAACATCTTCAGGCTCACCAACCCGTCGCAGCGGATACCAGCGAGAAAGCTTAGTGAATACTTGAGGGTCGCGGTCAATGCGCTCTTTCCAGGCTGGCGTCCTTATGGTGCCAGGCGCGGTGCAATTTACACGCACACCATATGGACCGTACCTCACGGCCAGATTCTGGGTAAGATTGATCATGCCAGCTTTTGCCGCTGCATATGCATCCTCACCAATCCCTGAAAGACCGTTGACGGAACCTCTGTTGATAATCACCGGTTGCGTTTGCTCGATCATTCCGGAAAGCACAGCTTTGGACGGGAGCGGTGTTGCACCTCAGAAGTGATGCGGCGGTAGCCTAAGGTAGGAACCTATCCCGCCACCGCGCGGGTCGATGCCTTGAGCATTTCATGGTGAATTGTTTGTAGCTGGCGATATCGCGTGCTGCGCGAGCTGTCCAACACAGGGTATGCCAATATCTTGGGGTATTTGCTTCTCTCTTGATTGTCTAAACATCGCTTTTGCTCGGCCAGGATCTCAAGAGCGCCGAGGCACTAATTGCAATCTCTAAATCCAAACTAAAGTTGCCAACCAACCGCTCCCTCCAAAAGATGAAGCCTTTTTGCGGATCGGCCAGCTCACTACGAGGGAGGACGCTGGCTACTGTGAAAGTGAAGAGGGGTTTCCATTTTGATACCAAGTCCGACTTGAGGTTGTGTTCTTTTCAAATCGGTGGCAATCTTCTGCCCCCAATAGTCTCCAACACTTTAACACCCTTGAAATCTGTGGTGGGCTCAAGGCTAAGTTACGGTGGCTTATACTTGGCAAGCAATTTGCTGAGCTCACCTTGCTTTCCTAGGTGAATTTATTAGGTTTCTACCACATAGCTAAACCTCAATCCTACGCAGGGGGAAAATATGAAACTCACATCTAGGCAGCTGCTGTTGAAACTTGGACAAGGCGTAAAAGTTGCCAACCTGTGCAGAGAGGCTGGGATAACACGCAAGGAATTCCGCGATTGGTGGACGGTCGAGTTGTCCCGGCGTGTGCCTTCGCCTGAGGGCGCAAGAACCATTGCCTTGTCAACAACAGGAATGCCACGGATTGAGCGTGACGGGTGGGGAATCCCGCACATCTACGCGGACAATGACATTGGCCTATTCTTTGCTTTTGGCTACGCTATGGCACAGGACCGTTTATTTCAGATGGACTGGCTTAGGCGCAAGGGCACGGGACGACTTTCTGAGATCATTGGTGCCGCAGGGCTAGAGAACGACATCGCTATGCGTACTATAGGCGTCAACCGCATCGCCGAGACAGAGGTGAAGCTGCTACCGACGGAGGCGAAACGCCTGCTTGGGTCCTTCTCAGACGGCGTAAACACTCTTATCTACGATTCTAAAGGGAGCCTCCCGATCGAGTTCGACCTGCTGGGGTATCAACCGGAGCCGTGGTGCCCGCTTTCTTCGTGCGCCATCACCGGAGAGTTTCGGGCGTATCTCACCGTCCGCCTGCCTGTCTTTTGCATTCCGGAGGTTGCACGGCGGACCCTCGGAGGCGAAAATCGCCTGTGGCGTGCATTTCTTGAAGGCGAGGCAGACAATGAGTGTATTCTGCCACCGAGGTCGTACAGTGCGAGGCGAGCAGGTCCAAAGCTGGTTGGAGCTTCGATAGGCGACCCTTACGAGGGCCAAGGGTCAAACAATTGGGTGCTCGCAGGTAAGAAGACGAAAACTGGCAAACCGCTTCTGGCAAGCGACCCGCACATCGCGTTCGCATCTGTTTCCTGCTGGTACGAGGCTCACCTTTCAGGAGGCTCATTTAGCGTGACCGGTATAGCATATGCTGGAATTCCGGCGATCATGTTTGGCCGCAACAAGAAACTGGCATGGGGCATCACAAATAACATCTGCGCGCAGCGCGATATTTACCAGGAGAAGACGGACTCGCGACGCTCTGGGTATTTCTTTTACGACGGCAAGTGGGTGAAGGGTCGCGAGGTTATAGAGATGATCAAGGTAAAGGGGAGACGCGTGGTTACAAAAAGAGTAATGTGCTCTCGAAACGGGCCAATTGTGGATGAGCTTTTGCCCGATCAAGCGAAAAACACTGGTCCGGTCTCGCTCCGGTGGCTTGGCTCAATATACTGTAATTGGATGGCTTCCATGTTGAACATGGACCGGGCACAGAACATCCGTATGTTCCGCAAGGCAATGGCTGGGTGGCAGGTGCCGACATTCAGCCTCGTAATCGCCGACGTGGGCGGTAATATAGCCTATCAGGTAGGTGGCAACATTCCGAAACGGAACATCTCGGAGCGCGGGTACCGGCCAGGCTGGGAGCCGGGGCACCAGTGGAAGGGCCTAATTCCCCACGGAGGACTGCCGCACATAAACAACCCGAATCGGGGATGGATAGCAACCGCGAACAACCGCCTTGCTCCGAACGACTACCCGTACCCCCTCTCCGGCGTGTGGAGCAGCGGGCACCGCGCGAGACGTGTGCGGCAGATGATCGAATCGAAGCCGAAGCATGACGTCGCGAGCCTAGTATCGATGCAACAGGACGCGCTTTCGCTCCGTGCCGTAGACTGCCTGCCAAGTCTTCTCACTGCTCTAAACGGATCTAAGGACAAAAGGGTTCAGAAGGCGTCAGTGTACCTTAAAAAGTGGGACGGTAGGTATGAAACTACTGAGGTGGGGCCGACGCTCTTTGAATCATTTTTTACGTTCTGGAGCCGCGAAGTAGCGTACCAGCGGTTCTTTGACCGCAAAACCGCCGATTGGGTAGCCGGGGCAATTGGTGGACTTTCGACGCGGCTACTTACTAACAATAGAGCGGGCTGGTTCAAGAATCCATCCGACCGCATGCCTGCCATAGAAAAAGCCCTTCTCAGTTCCGTTGCAGATCTAGAGATGCGTTTTGGCAAGGACATGACAAATTGGACTTGGGGTACGGCACACAAGATCGTGTTACGCCACATCCTCGGGGAAGTGGGTGATTTGGGAAAATTGCTTAACCGCGGTGGTCAGCCTGTGAAGGGCAATGGAGTGACCGTCTGCAACACGGGATTTGACCCAAATTATCTCGCACCTATGGGCGCAAACTATCGCATGATAGCGGACATGAGTACCAGCCCGCCAGGTTTGTGGGCCGTGGACGCGCAGGGACAATCAGGACACCCCGGGTCGCAGCACTATTGCGACCAACTTTCTGCGTGGATCGACGGACGTTATCACTACTTGCCCCTAGAGCGAGCTGAGGCATCAAAACATACTCGGTATATTCTGACCTTTGCACCTGTGAAGGGGTCAAACTCAGGTGCACCTCCGAAGAGACGCTGATGGTGTAAAAAATTCAGCCCTAAGACGTTTTAGCTTGCGCAAGTTTGGAGTGCAGTGTCAAGGAGTAGCGACACGTATCCGGCAAAATGCGGGCGGACTATTAGTTGCGGTAGATTGCATTTCATGTGGCGCACCAGAGGAATTAAACTGTAAAACAAAACCGGCAAAAATACCGTAAAACTTCCTGGCATGGTAAATCCCAAATGTCAGGGGTCACACTATGACCTTTTGAGTTGGGTCGCCGATGCATCTTTGTGCACCCACTTCGGAGTCCTACTATGAACCTGAATTCGCCGTGGAACGCTATGTGCTACGTCCTGCATAATATTAATGAAAAGACATTGGCTAACTAATCTTAACAAACATCGCCCGATATCAAGCCATTACCAGCCATAAGTCCGCCATCCACGTTGAGAACAACTCCGGTAATCCACCCTGCATCACTGGAAGCCAGAAATAGAGCAGCGTTTGCAACATCTTCAGGCTCACCAACCCGTCGCAGCGGATACCAGCGAGAAAGCTTAGTGAATACTTGAGGGTCGCGGTCAATGCGCTCTTTCCAGGCTGGCGTCCTTATGGTGCCAGGCGCAATGCAATTTACACGCACACCATATGGACCGTACCTCACGGCCAGATTCTGGGTAAGATTGATCATGCCAGCTTTTGCCGCTGCGTATGCATCCTCACCAATCCCTGAAAGACCGTTGACGGAACCTATGTTGATAATCACCCCTTGCATTTGCTCGATCATTCCGGGAAGCACGGCTTTGGAGCAGAGGTACACACTTTTCAAGACAATATCAAGATTAAGATCCCACGTGTGCTCGTCAATAGTCAAGATGTCACTACCCCGCGACATACCAGCATTATTGACCAGAACATCTACACGGCCAAATGCATCAATCGCTTTGCCCACCATCATTGCCACCTCGGCAGATCGGGACACATCGACGGTAACTGCGATCGATTGGGAACCGGTTTCCAAAAGCGACCTCGAAGTAGCGATAGCGTGCTCTGCTACGCGATCAGCCACCACCACGCAGGCACCCTCCGCCGCAAAGCGCATTGCGATGGCACAGCCGATCCCGGAGCCAGCCCCAGTTACAATTACCACCGATTTATGTAATTTCATAACTGTTGCAATCTTAGCATAGCGCCAAGCGTTTTTTGAAGGAGCCTTAATCAGGTGCAAATCGCAATCGCACAAATAATTCACGAATCAAACACGTTCAATCCGGTCGAAACAACTTTTTCGGCGTTCACCGTGCGGCGCGGCCAGCAAATCATCGACTTTTTTAGCGGTGCCCACAACGAGATCACTGGATTTTTGGAAGGGGCTGAAGCCAATAAGTACGATGCATTGCCAATGTACAGTGCGATTGCATCGCCTTCCGGGACGGTAACCGCCGAGGCACTTGCAACAATAATTCACCAGCTGCTCGCGGCACTGCAAGCCGCCCTTCCATTTGACGGGATTTTACTGGCCCTGCATGGAGCATTTGTTTCCACCACGGAGCCAAATGCTGATGGCAGAATTATCCGCGATGTGCGCGCATTGTTTCCGTTGTTACCTATTGTCGTTACCCACGACCCTCACTGCAATGTGAGCGAAGTGGTGCCCACTTTTGCTGACGCGCTCCTCATGTACCAAACCAATCCCCACATTGACCAGCGCGAACGCGGATTGCGGGCCGCCAAAATAATCGCAGAGATGGTGCGTGGCACAGTGAAACCCACGCAAGCGTTCAGGCAGGTTCCTCTGATGATCAATATAGTGCATCAGGAGACGAACAGCCTCCCCCTGCGGGATTTATGGCTGGAAATGCGCGGCTACGAAACGAGGCCCGGAGTACTCGCGGCAAGTATTTCGTTGGGCTATCAATATTCGGATGTGCCTGATATGGGAACTGCCGTGTGCGTGGTGACCGACCGGGATCAATTTCAGGCAGACTCGATAGCGGATGATCTCGCCTCAAAATTATGGGCGCTCCGCACCGATCTGGATGTCCAAATTCCCACCGTGGCGGGCGCAGTTGCGCTGGCAATGGCTGCAACGGAAACCCCCATCGTAGTTGTAGACATTGGAGACAACGTGGGGGGCGGCAGTGCGGCCGACAGCACTTTTGTGTTGGATGAATTGCTGAAGCAGGGCGCGGATGGGTGGGTGGTGGTATTGAGCGACTCACAGGCAGCGAGGAAGTGTGCCGATGGCGGTATCGGCTGCAGGGTCACCATTGATGTGGGTGGAAAGACTGACAACCTACATGGCAAGCCAGTCGGGTTAACAGGATTAGTAAAATGCCTGCATGACGGAAAATATGAGGAGCGAGCCGCACGACATGGCGGTATCCGCTGGGGCAACATGGGGCTGACGGCGCTGCTTGAAATACAAGTGCGCCCAGGCGCGGCTGCCAGCTATATTTTGTTGACCAGCCTACCTACCGCTCCTACAAGCCTACATCAACTCACGGCACTTGGAATTGACCCGCAGTACATGAAGATACTTGTGGTGAAAGCTGCTGTGGCATGGAAGGCTGCTTACGCGCCAATTATGAAATCGTACATAGTTGCCGACTCCCCGGGCGCAACACAGGTAAATCCAAAACGGTGGCAATATAACAACACCCCCAAGAATTTGTGGGGGCAGGAAGGTTGGTAAAATAAGCATATGAGCAATCTAATTCAAAGACCCGAGGGTAATTTCAGCTTTGTGCCTGCACATGGCACCTATTGCAGCGATGTGATCCCCCACAGTGGGTTCCAAGTTGTGCATGCAACATTTGTGCAGTCAGTGCCGCTTGTTGCCGGGTTTGAAGCCATCGAGGCTCACTTGGCTGGCTGCGGGCGCCCTGTTCAGGCACTTTGCGGGCTCGAATTGCGCATCAGCCAAGCCCTTGGATTCCGGGATTTTGACACATTCAACCAGAATTATGTGGCCTTGCTTGACCAATACCGACTAAGGAACAATGAGGGCGAAGCAACCCGCGCGACAATGACCCGCACCAACGTGGCACCAGAAACACCCGCTGCCAAACCAAGCGAGCCAAGCATATTTGCATTTTCCTATGTGGTGCCGGGCTCACGGTCTGGCAGCCGCAAATCGTTTGTGTGCTCGGGGAGTGGTGAATTGGCCGGCACCGGGCGCGACAGCATCGTTGCCCTCGGCGACACCTCCCCAGATGGTTTGCGCGCTAAAGCCCGCTGGGTGATGCAGAATTATGATAGGCGCATTGCGGGCCTCGGGCTATCTTGGGCAGATGTAACATGTATCAATTTATATTGTGTGCATCCACCAACTTCTTTTCTAGAACATGAGATGTTGCACGTAATGGGTCGCCACGCGTGGCTTGGTGTGCATTGGTATTACGCCCGCCCGCCGATAATTGAAATAGAATTTGAGGCGGACCTGCGTGGCGCAGCGATTGAGGAGTATCTGTAGTGCTTTGCCTTTTAAGGTGGCTGCCCTGAAAATAACACGGGCTTTCAGCGCACATCTTATTCTTGACCTGTATTTCCACAAGCAATTTACCGCAAGCTAGGCTATGGCGCGGTAATTCGCGACCCTAGCCTCACCATCATTGTAAAGTGTCCACGGTTTATATTTGAGAAAACTTTCTTAGCACGTTTCCAGTTATTCGAGAGACATTGTTATCGCCAGCGTTCGTTAAAAGACTGCCGCTCCAATTAATCGAGCCCACGGAAAACACTGCCCCACCATTTGGCGCTTCCAGCAGAGTAATGTCAGAACGCACCCGCCAGTCCTCCTGACCCCCATGACCCGGAAGTACCATGGTGAGATCTTCAATTACAATTTGGTAGTAGTTCGTGTGTCGGCCTTGCGAGGTTGCCAGCCGAATCACTTCTGATGGCGATCCATTCGCGAGATCAAAGCGATCAATCTCGTCTCCAGCCGCGCCGCCCATAATAAAACCAAAATCACCAATCACATCCTCGGAACCAATTCCTTCAAATACCCACGCAGCACGGGGATCGCGACTGGCCGGAAGTCGATCGTATCCCTCGGCACCCCCCCAGCCCTCAGAGGCAAATCCAACTCCGACAAGCTGATTAGGCGCCAATCCGCGATAGCGCCACAGTCCCCCCTGTTCGCCAGTAAAACTCAGGTTGGTCTCAGCGGGTTCAGAAGTGGACGTGCGAGTGCCATTGATGCCGCGGCGCACCTCGATTAAGTGGGGCCTGCCTTCAGCAATTGCCGTCACCCAGTAGAAGCCGTTTCCACCAAGATACATGAGGCGGCCACCCCCCGCAAGGTATTCAGTCAGCGCCCCAAGCATCTGAGATGTCCAATACTCCGGGTGACTTCCAGTAATGACAACCTTGTAATTCTTGAGCGCATCAACGCCCTCACGGTGGACATCCTCGTCAACGGCAACATCATAATTAAACTCGTTTTGCTCCAGCCATTCGATAAGGAAAAGATCTGCACTAAAGTGGCGTGGGCAACCATTTATAAAAAGCTTAAACTGGGGGCGCATTGTTACTATTGGCCGTAAGCGGGACGAGTAAAAAATTCCGGTGCCATCAGGGTGTCTATCGTAGACGGACGAGCCCAGCTCCGGGTGGCCGTCCAGCCACTTTTCACGTTCGGTCATCTCCACTTTCAGGTCAGTGGTCTTTGCGAGGAAATCCGGGTCAAGCGCTGCGCTTTTGAATAAGCGGTCATTAGCATACGCCAAATACGTATTTGTTGGTGCCAAGAACAGCACTGGTGCGGCGCTCTCGTTGGAAGCAGGCCGAATGTAGAACGGGATGTACTCAACACTCTCTCCCGCATACAGTCGCGCAGCGTATAGCCCAGATGGCAGGTCAGCGGGCACTTCATAAACAAAATCAACTGACCACCCTGCATCCTCAAGATCATCTTCGTGGTAAGCGATCGCACCGTACATCTCAGGCTTCAAACGAAAAGCCACCTCACTTCCATCAAAGTTGGCCCCTGTAACAGCGCGGGAGGGCTGATTCACAATGGAACCATGAAAACCATGCGGCCCAAGATCCTTTATTACTGTGCCGATAATATCGATCGATGGGTCCCAGTTTGCCACCAGCCCATTGACCTTGGAAGGATCACCCCAATTCCAGATCTGCCTGAGTTCCCCATCTGAGAGGGCGCGGTCCCAAATTCTGCAGCGATCAATTTTTCCATTAAAAGCCCCGATAGGCGCAAGTCTTCCGTCAGACAAAGGTAAAAGCTGGCGCGCCCCAATCAAAAATGCACTGTAAGCCGCGTCGCGGGGAACGCCCGTTACCGCAGCCTGTGAGCCACCCACCTCCTCGGGCAGCCACAAGCGCTTCAACATCGCCCAATCGAGTTGTAGCAACTGCCTCGCCGAGTCGTAGCGCACACCAATTGAGTACCAGCGGTTCGCCATCACAACCGGTGCACCAGCCAGACAGATACTTGCACCACCGACGCCAAATTGAAACGAAATGTGTCCATCCCCGTCAATCTGAAGCAAATATCCATTTCCGGTGGCCGAATCAAATTTTGAGACAATTCCCTGCGCGTGCCCTCGCTGAGGTATCGAGGCACAAATCCATGTCTGTATCGTAAAGCTGGTGGTCAGCCTTAGGGCTGGTTCAACCTCCACCAATGTGTAAGACCCAATTGCAATAGGCTGCTGGCGGCCAGCATACCTGGCGTTGAGCGGGCTTGAAATAACGGTGTCCCGTGCCAGTTCCGGGGTATCGAAAAAATGATCGTGCCGGATGATTGCAGCCTCGTAGGCAGCGCACGAGGTACTAACATAAAACCGAATCTGCTCACCAGGCCGAGCACTTAGACGGTCAGTGTAAGCAATAATTTCCACAGGATTCCCTCCCAATCATCGGAAAGCATTCGACCATCTCAGGTTCAATCCAGTACATTCGCCAGCAGAATAACACTTTCACGGTTGACTTACACAGGTCGTCTCATTACAGGTCAGGATAACACAATCCAACCGACAACCATCAATGCTGCGCCAAAACTGCACACAGAGAATGAGCAATTTGTGTTCCAATGTCTGACGTACAATCCCTCAGAAGGGACTAAGTAGCAATCAGGCTGGTACCACACAGAAACAGAAAACAAACAGACAGACATAGCCTAGGAACCTTTGCATCACGCAACTAGACTTACCACAGGAAAAAAATGAAAAACACACACCATACCGACCTCAGAAATATAGTGCAGCGCTCTCTCGCCGCACTTCCGCGGATGAAGCTTGCCGCCTTGCCAACGCCACTCGAGCTGCTACCACGTTTGACAGCTGCTTTGGGCGGACCACAGATATTTGTGAAGCGGGATGACCTCACCGGCCTTGCGTTCGGCGGCAACAAAACCCGGCAGCTTGAATTTGTGATGGCCGACGCGCTCACGCATAGCCCAGAAATATTTGTTACAGGAGCAAACATACAATCCAACTGGTCGCGCCAAGCAGCCGCTGCCGCCGCGAGACATGGGATTCCTATCGTCCTAATGCTGCGCAACACCGATGCAAAAGAAATTCAGGGAAATGTTCTATTGGACCTATGGTTGGGCGCAGAGATCCACTTCGTGGATGAGCCAGACATGACAAGAATGGCCGGGCATGTTGATGGCATGGTTGAAAAACTGCGCTCTCAAAAGAAGCGTGTATTAAAGCTTGATTCTTGGTCGCCGCTAACTGCAGTCGCCTATGTAGACATGATGGTTGAGCTGCATCAGCAATGTGAGATGCAGGGCGTTGCGCCTACGCGAATCTGGCTCGCCGCTGCAGGGCCAACTCAAGCTGGAATAGAATTGGGGGCGAAGATGTTAGACTGGGATGTTCACATCACTGGTGTTGCGCCGCTGCGGTGGACAGATGCTACTATGCAGGAACACACCGCAAACTTTGTAAATCAGGCTGCGCAATTACTCGGCACCAAAATTCGCTTCGCGCCACACCACATCGACAATCGTGACGGATATATTGGAGCAGGCTACGCAATTCCCTCTACCACGGGTATGGCCGCAATGCGTCTAAGCGCACGCACAGACGCCCTGCTGCTCGACCCCGTTTACACCGGGAAAGCCATGGCGGGTCTAATTCACGCAATAGAAGGCGGGGAGCTGACAAGCAAAGATACAGTGATTTTCATCCACACTGGAGGCTTGCCAGCTAACTTTGCGTACCGTGATGCTATTCAAGAAATGAGCGGGCACTAAACTTCCGCATTTGCATTGTTTATCCGCGCCCGTAATTCCACAAGCACCATGTGCGTGTTATGAAGTCATCTTCGCGGCCGCCCATCCAGCACTAGGTTCAAATAAAATTTTGGGGTGGCCTGGCGCACCTGCGCGTGCGCCCCCGCCTGCTGCTGACGCACTCGTCATCCCGCCCGCAGCTATCAATTGTCTTCGGGGTTTTACTTTAACTGCAGCAGCATGACCGACTCTGGCGGCAAGTTGACCACATCTCCGTTCTGAAACGCGGGCAGCGCAACCTCCTCAGCGTTGTGCGCAGTATCAAACAGGTAAGCCTGGGTGAGTTGCAGGCTGTCGCCACCCCGAATTTGCAGCGGCATGCTCACCGGCGGCTCGCCGCGGTTGATAAGCATCAAGGTCAAACCGCCATCCTGCCGCTTTGCAGCCAGCAGCGAAACATACTGCGCCGGCGAAAAAGAAAACACCAGCTGATTTCCAAACCGGCGGTACATTTGATAAACGTAATAGCTGGGCCGCAGATTGTACGAATCCATCAGGCCGTGCCCCGCTGTGCGGGACTTCAACATCCAGTAGGTGATGATTTCCGGGCGCTGCTGAATTAACCGGGCCAGCACATCAGCCAGCCAGATCGCGTTGTAAAAACTGTCGGGCGTTGTCTTTCCGCCGGCCGCGTTAGTTGTGTGGGAATTAAATTCCGTAATGCCAACCGGCTTGTCCGCACCGGTTGTGACGCGTATGAATTTATGCAGGTTTGGAATAATGCGGTCCCATTCGGGAGTGTTATCGCGCAGGTCGGCTTTTGAGGGGTAAGGGCAGGTCTGGCACCGGAAATCAACCGGGAAAGGGTAGCGGTGAAC
>SXGT01361368.1_pt1 | contig 15667 bp, 13 predicted proteins | sample 3176221 | NCBI WGS metagenome assembly SXGT01 (sample SAMN11356862, study PRJNA531348) | freshwater metagenome | isolation source: freshwater sample F1-120 | place: China: Fuxian Lake, Yuxi | collected 2017-12-25
AACGAGATCATGAAGGAAGTGATATCGCGCTCGCTGGGGCTGAACAAGGCGTGAACCTCATTTCATTGGCCCCAGGGCGGAGAGGCGCTCCCACCAACGGTTCTGGAATGTTTTCGGATGGAGTGGAGTTGCAGTACCGATGGGCGCAACCCGCCTATTCCGCCTTGACGTTGGCTTCTTTGACTACCTTGTCATAAGCCGGCATGTCACGCCGCATGGTGTCCGCCAATTTGGCACTGCTCCCCCCAATCGCCTCAAAACCGAGCGCTTCCAGGCGCGCCTGAATTTCTGGCGCCTTGAGGGACGCGTTGAGCTGGGCGTTGAGGCGGTCGAGCACGGCCCTGGGTGTGGCTGCAGGTGCGCACAGGCCGAACCACAAGGAAGCATCAACACCTTTGACTCCCAGTTCGCCAAATGTCTGCACGTTCGGTACCAGGCGTGAGCGCTCTTCACCGGCGACGGCCAAAGCTACGAGCTTGCCCGACTTCAGGTGCGGCAACGCATTCGACACGCCGGAGATGGTGAGGGGCACGCGCCCTGAGAGTGTTTCCATCATTGCCTGCTGTGGCCCCTTGAAAGGCACGTGGGTCAAACGGATGCCGGTGGCGCGTGACAGCATTTCGGCAGTGAGGTGCGCAGCCGAACCGACGGCAGGTGAGCCATAGGTCAGTTTGTCCGGATCGCGCCTGCCCAGCGCAATCAACTCGTTGAGGGTTTTCACGTTCAAGTCAGCGCTGGCCACCAGCAGATTAGGCGCTGACGCAACCAGTCCGACGGAAGCAAAGTCCTTCTCGGTGTCGTAGGGCACCTTGTACAGGCTCGGCGCGATGGCAAGCGTGTTGGAGGTCAACAACAGGGTGTAGCCATCCGGGGCGGCCTTGGCTACTGCGTCGGAGCCAATGATGCCTCCGGCGCCGCCCCGATTCTCGGTCACGAACGAGGCACCCATCGCGTTGCCCATGTGCTCGCCGAGCGCGCGTGCCAAGAGGTCGGCCGCACCACCTGCACCAGCCGGCACGATGATCTTGACTGGCTTGGTCGGATAGCCCTGCGCCAGCGCGGTAAGTGGCGTGCAGATCAAGGCTGCCAACGTCAGGCAGGCATGCAGGAAGCTTCTTGGCAACAACGTTTTCATCGGTTCTCCGGGCTTTCGTGGAATGGGTGACGTTCAATGCGTATCGCTGACGATCAGGTCTTGCGCAACTTTGGGCGGGCCAGGTGGAAATACGCGAATCTGATCGCCCACCAGAATCTCCATGCGATCCTGGGCCAGCTCCACCGGCAAGTCGTAGCCTTCGCGCACGCGATGCAGGATGTCGTATTGGGTGACCCGCCACAAGCTGATGTGATTGAGCAAGGTCAGGCGCGGCCGTGTTTGTTTGCAGATCGCATTCATCTGCGTCGGATCAGTGTGGATCGAAATGATGCGCCGGGTGATCTCGTTGGCCGCAAGCTGCTTTTGCGAGGCGCCGGCAATTTCGTGGATCAGTACGTCACAGCCTGCAGCGTGCGCGAGGACACCGGGGCAAACCGTGGTGTCGCCCGACAGCACCACGCTGCGCCCATCACAGTCCACGCGAAACCCATAGGCCGGTTTGACGGCGGGGCCATGGTCCACCAGAAATGCCTTGACGGTGACACCGTCTTCGTCAAACACCGTCTCTTCGCCGAACTCGTGCACATCAAAATCCTTGCCGGACGACAAGGCCGTTTCGTACTTGCTGCGCGCGGTCAGGTCGAAGTGATGCAACTCCTTGAGCCCGTCGAGCATGCGGCGTGTGCCCTCAGGACCAAATACCCTAAGGGGCTTTTTCCGATGCAGCACGAACCAGCCGGTCATCCAGAAATCCGGCATGCCGCAAATGTGGTCCGAGTGCAGATGCGTGAAAAACACGTGTGTCACATCCGGAATCGGAATGCCGCATTCGTACATGCGCTGCAACGTGGCTCGACCCACATCGAACAGGAGCCAATTGCCCTTGGCACGTATCAACGTGGAAATGCCATGCCGGTGAACCGAGAGTGACGGGCTGCCGGTGCCCAGCGTCCAGATGTGCAGATGCTGATCGAGGGGGGCGTTCAAATGAACGCCGTTGTACTGATGGTCTGTCATGTGTGGTTTTCTGTCCGGCTTGTGGCAATGCTGCCCTGGGCTCAATCTAGCAGGAATCAATCCGTCATTGCTGCGCTGCCGCAAAATATGAATTTGATCGGGCTTCAATCAGTTGAACTCGCATCTGCCCGTACAATCTTCGGTATGAAAATCTTCCGCCTTTACACCAAGCCTTCCGGCGAATCCGCCATTGAAGTGCGCCAGATGCCGATGACCGATGCCGAGCGGCCAGCCTCCCCTACCTTTGCCGTGCAATCGGTATTTTTCCGCAATACGCCGCAGGGCAATGTGGAGAGTTATCACAATGCGCCGCGCCGCCAGCTGATCTGCATTACCTCCGGCATTCTTGAGGTAGAAACGAGCGAAGGTGTGCGGCAGATCCTGCAGCCGGGTGACCTGATCTTCACCGAGGACTTCACCGGCAAGGGGCACATCACGCGTTCCCTGCGCGGGATCCGCGGCTTCATGCATCTGGTGATGCCGGAGGATTTCTCGGTCGACAGCTGGCCGGTGGTCGGCTGATCCGGGGCGTCGGCGCCCGGTGTGCCTGGCAAGCGCGAGAGGGCCTTTGCTGCTCGCCGGATAGTGTTCTAGCCCTGGATCACCAGGTCCGCGCCTTTTTCCGCCATCGCCACCACTGCCGCATTGGTGTTGCCGGACACCACCGCCGGCATGATCGAAGCGTCAATCACACGCAGGCCTTCCAGGCCACGGACGCGCAAACTCTCATCCACCACCGAGGCGCTATCAGTGCCCATGCGGCAGGTGGAGGTGGGGTGGTACACCGTCTCACCGGTGGCGCGGCAGAAAGCCAGCCATTCGTCATCGGTTTGCACATCCTTGCCTGGCGTGCGTTCCTCAGCGACATACTGGTTAAAGGGCGGCGTATTGACGAGTTTGCGCAGTTTCTTCAACCCATCAACCATCATGCGCCGGTCATTCTCCGTATCGAGGTAGTTGTAGAGAATGGCGGGCGCCGCCGCCGGATCGGCCGATTTGATGCGCACATGGCCGCGCGATTCAGCGCGCAGCTGCGAAACCGAACAGGTGAACCCGGAGAACGGGTCGAGCACGCCACCGCGCTTGGCGATGGAAAAATTGATGAAATAGAACTGCGCGTCCGGCCGCGTCAATTCCGGCCGGGTGCGGGTGAACGCTGCGGCGTAACCGGCGCTTACTGTCAACGGCCCGCGCCGCTGCGTGAGGTATTGAAGGCCGATCTTTGCCTGGCGCCACCAGCTGGCCATGTCGTCATTGAGCGTGATCGGCCGGGTGCAGCGCCAGAAGGTGCGCACATAGTAATGATCCTGCAGCCCTTCACCGACTTGCGGCAGGTCATGCACCACCGGCACGCCGTGCTGTTGCAGCAGGGCCGCCGGACCGACACCGGAGAGTTGCAGCAGTTGCGGGGAGTTGAAGGAGCCGCCGGCCAGAATCACCTCGCGCGCCCGTACCACCTTGCTTTGGCCGTGCTGGGTGTACTCGGCGCCCACTGCGCGCTTGCCTTCAAACAAGATGCGGGTGGCGAGCGCTTCCACCTCTACGCGCAAATTGGCGCGCTTTTGCGCCGGCCGCAAGTAGCCCACTGCCGTGCTGATGCGCCGGCCGTTGCGCGTATTGGCCTGGTAGTAGCCGGCGCCTTCCTGGTTGGCGCCGTTGAAGTCATCGTTGCGTGGAATGCCGTTGGCCAGCGCCGATTCGATGAAGGCGTCGCACATCTCGTGCCGGTCCGGCAAGTCGGATACGGCAAACGGGCCGCCGGTGCCGTGCCAGGCATTTGCACCCCGGCTCTGGTCTTCTGCCTTGATGAAGTAGGGCAACAGATCGTCATAGCTCCAGCCCGGCACGCGCCAGTCGTCAAAATCCTCGCGCTGGCCGCGAATGTAGACCAACCCGTTGATCGAGGAAGAACCGCCCAGCACCTTGCCGCGCGGGGTGAAGATGCGGCGGCCCTTGCAATGCGGCTCGGGCTCCGATTCGTAGCTCCAGTTGACGCGCTTGTCGGCGAAGAGCTTGCCGTAACCCAGGGGAATGTGGATCCACGGGTTGGTGTCACGCGGGCCGGCTTCGAGCAGCAGCACGCGGCGGCGCCCGTCCGCTGTCAGGCGATTGGCCAGTACGCAGCCGGCCGACCCGGCACCGACGATCAGCGTGTCGACTTCAGCAGCGGGGGTGGTCATGGGGGCAGGAGCGGCCTAGATCAGCCCGTTGTACGAGCCGCCGTCCAACTGCAGGTTCTGCCCGGAGATGAAGCCGGCCTGGGCACTGCAGAGAAACGCGCAGGCATCGCCGAATTCCCCGGGCAAGCCGAAGCGTTTCGCGGCTACCGTTTCGGTGATGCGCCGCCGCGCTTCAGCCATGTCGATGTTGTGCTGCTTCATCATGCGCTCGGCCATGAAGCGCTGACGCGGGGTATCGATGCGCTCAGGCAAGAGGTTGTTGATGGTGACGTTGTCGGCCACGGCCTCCAGCGAGACGGATTTGGAGAATGCCGTCAATCCGGTACGCGCGGTGGTGGAGAGCGCCATGTGCGGCCGCGGGCTTTTCACCATCGCCGAGGGGATGTTGACGATGCGGCCGAATTTGCGCCCACGCATGCCCGGCAGGAAGGCACGGATCAGAAGGATCGGCGCCAGCATGTTCGATTCGAGGGCGGCAATCCACGCATCGTGGTGCCAGTCTTCCAGCTTGCCGGGCGGCGGGCCGGCATTGTTGTTGACCAGGATATCCGCTTCAGGGCAGGCATCAAACAGGGTCTGGCGGCCAGCCTCGGTGGTGATGTCTGCGGCCACGCCCAGCACCGCCGGTGCGCTGCCCTGGGCGTCGGAGCCGAGTTCCGCCGTGATGGTGGCGATGGCGGCAGCCAGGCGTGCCGGGTCGCGGCCATTGATGAACACGATGCAGCCCTCGCGCGCCAGTGCGGTGGCGCAGGCGAGGCCCAATCCTTGTGACGATGCGCAAATGACAGCCTTGCGGCCCTTGATGCCCAGATCCATATTGTTTCTCCAGCTTTCCGCGAGCGATTAATTCTTGATGGTATCGATGCCGGCCGCCTTGATCGCGGCCGCCCATTGCGGGCGCTCGGCCGCCATCAGGCGGTTGAAGTCCGCCGCCGGCATGACGACGGGATCGAAGCTCATCTCCTTCATGCGTTTGAGGAAGGTCGCGTCCCGGGTAAGGGCCAGTACTTCGCCTTCCAGCGTCTCCTGAATCTCGCGCGGCGTCGACGATGGCATGAAAACACCGTACCAGTTAACGATATCGAGGTTGGCCAGACCGGCTTCGGCCAGCGTCGGCACGTTGGGAAAGGCCTCCAGGCGCGTCGATTCCAGGGTGGCGAGGGCGCGCAGGCGCCCGCTTTGCACATGTTGCCGGACCGATTCGGCTGACTGCACCAGCATCTGCACCTCGCCTCCCAGGAGGCCAACCACTGCCGGTCCGCTGCCTTTGTAGGGCACGTGGGTCATCTGCATGCCCGCCTTGGCGCAGACGATCTCGGCGACCAGGTGCAGGGTGTTGCCCAGCCCGGGCGAACCGAAGAACAGCTTTTTTGGTTCCGCCTTGGCCAGGGCAATCAGTTCCTTCAGTGTATTGGCCTTGACGTTGCTGTTGATCACCAGCAGCGCCGGGTTGCGCCCGACCAGGCCGGCGGTGACGAGGTCACGGCGTGCATCGTAGACCGGCCGGGGTTCGAAATTCTCGGCCACCGTGATCGGCGTCGGTGGTGAAAACAGCAGTGTGTGGCCGTCCGGATTGGCGCGCACCACGCCCAGGGTTGCCACCTGGCCGGAGGCACCGGCAATGTTCTCGACCACCACCTGCTGGCCGAGGCGCTGCGACCAGATATGGGCCATAAGCCGCGCCACATGGTCGGGCCCGCCGCCGGGTGGTGAAGGTACGATCAGCTTGACCGGGCGGGTCGGGTATTTGCCTTGCGCAAACGCGCGTGGCGTGAGCGCCATGCCGCCTGCGCCAAGGATGAAGCGGCGACGCGTTTTGGTCATGATGTTAGACATGATGATGGCCTCCGTGTTCGTGGTCATGCGAGTGCCCATCGTAATCGGGATGGCTGTGGCCGTGGTGGGTATGGCGCTTCGATTTCGGTGCGATGCCGTGTTCGCGCGCATCGACCGGGCGGTACTTGTGTTCGGCCGCGCCGGCTGCGGTCTGCACACCGGGTTGCGTGCCGGCCTGATGGTCCTGCGCATAGTGCAGGCGCAACAGGTCCATGCCGTAATCATTGCCGTTAGGCGTGCGCACGATGGTGTGAATATGAAACTTGGCCGGCAGCTCGTTGGTGAGGAACACGCCGGAGTGGTGATCAAACTCGATCATCACCACCGGGCTCTGGATGCGGTAGTAGAAGGTGTCGTCTTCGCCCGTACCACCGATCCAGCAGAAGTGCGTATTGTCGAGATGGCGCTCCACTTCCTCGATGCGCGCGGTGCGCGGGCCTTCGGGCAGCGGCACGAGGTAGGCGTTGACCAGGTCAAGCAATTGCCGGCGCTGCGCTTTCGAGAAACCGGCCACCGGCGCGCCTTCATAAGGGACCACACGGTTGTCCTGGAATGCACCACCCAGATGCAACTGGTCGGCCCGGTGGCGCCGCGTGGGCGGCATATTGCCGCCGGTGGTGGCGTGGTAGATGATCGCCTGTTCCTGCTGCGTGTTCGAGAGCGCGCGGATCAGCGCCAGGCCGCCGTTTTCCTCGTCCTGGAACAGCCGCCTGCCTCGCAGTGAGGCACATTCGGGGCCTTCGTCCGCATAATTCGGCTCGGCGCCCATGAATGCCGGTGACAGCACCATCTGCCCGCCGATCACCAGGCAGTTAAGCGCAAGGTGGTGGCCGGAGAGTTGCCAGCCCCACGGCTTGGTGGCCGCATTGGCTTTGTCCACGGGTGCGCCGAACAAGGTGAAGTTGTAGCTCCACTCGCCCAGCACTTTGGTGTTCATCGCCAGTTCGCCGAGAAAGTGGTTGAAACGCATCACGTCGCGCGCTTTCTCGTAACCGGCGCCCGATAGGCTGGCGCGCATCACCTCAAGGATTGCCTCGCGCAGTGGCAGGGGCACCTCCTCGAGTCGCAGGCCGTAGTGCCACACATACATCTCGGTGTTGTTCCAGCACCGCCATTCGCGTGCGTCGAGCGGCAGCATCAGCGCCTCGCGTTCAACCGGCGTGGCAGCGGCAATCAGGCGTGCGGTCGCTTCCACCATCGCCACGGTTGGTGCGCCGTGATCGCCCCGCTCGTACAAGCCGGTCAGTGGCGTGCCGTCGGTGGTGATGCCTTTCATCGGTTCGCCGTAGAGCACCTCCCAGGGCTTGAACAGCAGGTCGCGTGGAATCGGGTTCGCATAGCCTGCTGCGCCGTGCTCATGGGCGTTGCGGCCGTGCATCGCCTTCACGCGCGGGTAGTCGAGCGTGGGAACAAACGACCGGAAATCCGTCGGTTTCTTCATCGCGTGCCTTCAGGGGTTGCCACGATTTGCGAACATCGCCAGCATAGCGGTCTGGCGATCTTTCCGCTACCGCTGCCGTCGGCACGTGGGCAGCCTTACTCGAGTTTCAAGCCGATCTTCTGGATCACCGCCCCCCACTTGGCGCGTTGTGCATCGAGAAACGTGGCGAATTCCTCCGGCGTGCTGCCGACCGAATCGCTCCCTGCATCACGCCGGAAGGCGATCACCTCGGGCATTTTGGCTACTTGCGCCAGTGCCGCGCTCATGCGGCTCACGATCGCCGGCGGCGTGCCGGCCGGCGCCAGCACCCCGATCCATACCAGCGGGTCGAACGCGGGCATGCCGGCTTCGGCAAACGTCGGCACATCCGGCATCAGCGGTTGCCGATTCTTGCCTGAAATGGCGAGCATGCGCAGCCGTCCGGCCTTGACGTTGCCGACCATCGGCAGCATCGCCTCGAGCATGACGGAGGTTTGCCCGGCCAGCAGGTCATTGAATGGTGCCGAGGTGTTGTAGTGGATGAAGCGCAGGTCTGCCCCGGAAAGCGAAGCGAACCAGGCCCCTGCAAGGTGGGGTACGGTGCCGATGCCGAAAGTGGCTGCGGTGGCGTGGGCGGGATTCGTTTTGGCCAGCGCCACATAGGCTGCCACCGTCTGCGCCGGTACCGCGGCGTTGATCGTCAACGCATAGGCTGTCGTGGAGAGCAGGCTCACCGGCACCAGATCACGCTTGACGTCGAACGGCAGCTTGGCATACAGCGAAGGTGCGGTGGCGAGGCTCGGCGTGCCGACCAGAAAGGTATAGCCATCGGGTGCGGCCTTGACCACAGCCTCGATGGCGATACGGGTACCAGCCCCGGGCCGATTCTCCACGATGATGGTCTGGCCGAGCAGCGGCCCCAGGCGCGCGGCGATATTGCGCATGTCGACGTCCGGCCCGGCGCCCGGCGGTACCGGCACCACGAAGCGAATTGGCTTGTTTGGATACTCCTGTGCGGCGGCAGGCATGGCCATGCCGAGCAGGGTCAAGCACAACGCGCCTACAAGCGTGCGCGCAGCGTGAGTGGAAAGTGATCTCATGGTTGTCTCCTCGGTGGGGTGTGCATTTCTTCAGGCTGGAATGGGTTCTGCTGAAGATCGTCGCAGGGCCGCGCTGAGGCGGTCAAGCAGGTGGTGTGCTTCGTCTTCAGATGCGAAGGCGCCGAACACGTAATGATCGGGACGCACCAGTGCACCGGTGCAACCGGCGGCGCTCAACCAGGCGTCCATGACGCCATCGAGTTCATGCACCTGCAATACCTCTCGTGCTGACGTTTCGAAGGCCACTACCATCACACCGGCGTTCCTGGCGGCAACCAACAGCGCCGGCGTCACTGCGGCCATTACCACCAGGCGCCAGCAGGGGCCGGTCACGTCATCCAGCCGTTCTGTCGCGGTGCTGCCGGCGCGGTGTACTGCTGGCTGCGGAAACACCTTGCCGGCCAATGGCGCATCGGTGGCGATCAACCCCGCGGTCAGGCCCGGAATCAGGTCTTGCCGGATCAGGGTTTGCGCTTCACCATTGCCCAGTGCCAGCATGGCGTCATCACGTGCCTGCGCTTTCACCGGGTCGCGCTCGGAAATGATGTTGCCGAACTCCTTGGCCAGGCGCGTGGTCTCGGCTACATGCGGCCGGCGTTCTTCAGTGTAGGTATCGAGCAGTGCTTCGGGCGCCTCTCCGCGCAGCACCGCGTCGAGTTTCCAGGCAAGGTTGCCGGCATCGCGCAAGCCCTGGCACATGCCCTGCCCGAGAAACGGCGGCGTCTGGTGGGCGGCGTCGCCGGCCAGCAACACGCGGTCGCGTCGCCATTGATGCGCGATCAGGGCATGAAAGCGGTAGGAGGCCGAGCGCCAGATCTCTGCCTCGCCGCGGCGTAACCAGCGGGAGAGCAGCTCCCAGAGCCGTTCTTCGGGGATCTCGCCTTCACGCTCTTCCCCCGGGAGTGTCATGAATTCCCAGCGCCGGTGGTTGCCCGGGCAGGTGATGAAGGTGCTAGGCCGCTCCGGCTGGCAGTACTGCACGTTGGTAGGCGGCAGTTGCGCCAGATGCTCGGGACGGACCTTCACGTCCACCACGGCCCAGGCGTGGTCGTAGTCGAAATTCTCCAGGCCGATGCCAAGCGCACGGCGCACCGGGCTCGACGCGCCATCGCAGCCCACCACATAGCGCGCGGCGTGCCGCACATCGCGCCCCGCCTGATCGCGCAAGGTTAGCTGCACGCTATCCGGCGCTTGGGAGAAGGTGGCGAGCTCACGACCGAGTTCAACCGTCACGTTGGGCGTCTGCGCAATCGCTTCGCGCAGTACCGCTTCCACACCCGGCTGATCACAGGTGTAGCCGGGTGCCCATCCCTGCGAATACGGTGGGGGCATGCGCTGCATGCGGCGAATTACGTGGCCGCCAACCCCGTGGTACTCACCGTCTTTGAACGGCGCGACATGCGGTTCCAGCGCTTCGGCCAAGCCCACATGCTGAAAGATGCGCATGGCGTCGTGGTCAAAGCCCACGGCACGCGGCTGCGGGTAGATCTCGGTTGCCTTGTCGATCACCAGTACCTTGAGGCGGCGGCGGCCGAGCAGGCCGGCCAGGGTGGCGCCCGTCGGGCCATAGCCGATGATGGCGACGTCATACAAAGCTTGCGCTTCTGCGCTTGCAGACTGCATGCGGGTTGTCTCCTGCCGCCTCAGTTTGGTTACGGGTGTTGCTGCGGTGCCGTGGCGGTTATCATCACCGCTCTTTGCGATTGATCTTCGGTTTTTGCATCAGGCGCGCCAGAGTAGCGTTTGCGCTCAAGCGCGTCCAATGAAAGATTTCGAGCCGCGCGTTGCGCGGAATTCAACATGGCGCGGCGACACGGCAAGGTTTCCCTTGAGAATATCCGCATGCTCGATGCGATCGACCGCCATGGCTCGTTTGCGGCGGCGGCGCAGGAATTGTTTGTCGTCACCTCCTCGATCACCCATGCCGTGCAGAACCTGGAAGAGCAGCTCGGCCTGAACCTGTTTGACCGCTCGGGCCGACGCGCACGCTTCACTCGGGAAGGCCGCTTGCTGCTGGACAAGGGGCGCCACCTCCTTGCCCAGGCCAACGCCTTCGACGAGGAAGTGCAACTGATCACCACCGGCTGGGAGGCCGCGCTGGTGGTGACGCTCGATCAGGTGATCGGCACGGCGCCACTGATGCCGCTGGTCGATGGCTTTTTCAAGGCCGCACCCCACACCTCGCTACATCTGCGCCGCGAAGCCGTGGCCGGCACCTGGGATGCTCTGCTGTCAGGCCGGGCCGACCTGATCGTCGGTGCGCCGGCTGGTGGTCCGGCGGGGGGCGGTTTTGAATCCGTTCCCATGTTCGACTTTGATTTCGTGTTTGTGGTGGTGCCGAGTCATCCGCTCGCCAAATGGAAGGGCATGATTCCCAATAGCGAGATTGCGCAGCACCGCTCCGTGAGTATCGGCGATACCACCCGCGGTCTTCCTCACATGCAGCGCGGCTTGCTTGATAGCCGCCACAGCCTTTCGGTGCCGGACACCATGGACAAGCTGCAGGCAATTCTGCTCGGCGCTGCCTGCGGCTTTCTGTCGCGCCCACTCGTCAAACCGCACGTGCGTGCCGGGCGGCTGAAAATCCTCAGGGTGGAGACGCCGCACCCGCCCAATCAGGCGGTGCTCGCCTGGCGCGCGGGTGAGAATGGACGTGCGTTGCGCTGGTGGATTGAGCGGCTATCCAACCCGGCGTTTGCGGGCAAGCTCTTCTTCTAGACCACCCGGGTTCAGATAAAGCGCGTGCTCGGCTTCATGCCCAGGTAGTGTTGCCCGGCAGTTTGCAGGTGCATCGGGTTCGACTGTATCTGCTGCGTCACGGCCAGCATGTCGCGCAGGCGCCGCTCGAACGGGTGCATCTCGAAGATGGCGGTGGCGCCGGCATCATCGTAGGCATCCTGCGCCACTTGGCGCACTTCGCGAATCGCATAGGTGCAAGCCAGGCGCATGGTGACGCGGTGTTCATAGGCGTGCTCCCCGGTAGCGCCGCAGTGCTCCCAGGATTCGCGCACGCTCTGTGCCAGCCAGGCGCGCATCGAGGCCAGTCGCGCTTCGGAGGTGGCCACGCGGGCCTGTATCACGCTGCTGTCCCGCAGCATCTGCGGGGCGCCGGAAGGCGTTTTCTGGTTCGCCAGGGCAATGAATGAATTGAGCATCGCGCGCGCAATGCCCAGCGCCACGGCGGAAAAGCCGGTCTGGTAGACCATCGTCGGTGAGAAGCGGTAGAGTGTGCCGGCTTCGCGCCGCTCGGTTTCCACATCGATCTTTGCATCGACAGGTTGTTGCTGGTCGCGCCCGACGGCGCGCGGCACCACGCAATAATCGGCCGGTACAAACAGGTCTTTGACCGCGTAGGTGTCGCTGCCGGTGCCGCGCAGGCCGAGCACGGCCCATTTGTCATCGACGATGGTGACAGCCTTGCGCGGGAACAGTGCAGTGCGTTCTACCGGCGCGCCGCTGGCGTGTTTCTGCGGTGTGCCGTTTGCATCGGTCACGACGCAATGGCCGCCGACCCAGGTGGAGTGGCGGCTGCCGCTGCCAAAGCCCCAGGTGCCGCTGACCTTCCAGCCGGCACCTTCTGGCGTGGTCACCGGCGTGGCCGTGCAGGGTCCTTGCGGGAAGCCCCAGGAAAGCACCGCCCGTGCACCGTCGAACATGGCATGCGCCGCCGCCGGCTCCATGTAGGCGGCAGACATGGCGCAGGCATTGCTCTGCGCCACGCTCCAGGCCGCGCTGGCGTCGCCCTGCGCTATTGCCTGGATCACCTGAAAGAATGTCGGCAGGTCGAGTTCCGCACCGCCGATGGAGCGTGGCAGCAGCATGCGGAACATCTTCGCCTCGAAGAGTGCATCCTGCACATCGGGCGGCAGGCCTTTGGCAGCATCAATGCGCGGCGCCGCAGCGTCAAGAAGGGGCGTGAGTGCGCGACCCTTGGCAAGCCAGTCCTGGTCGATGCCCGCCGGTGTTGCCGTGGAGAGGTCCTTGGGGTTCACGCCGAGGATTCTAGACCAGTCCTTCGCCGTCCATCACTTCGCTAAGCGTTATGATCAGCGCGCAATTTGGAATTCGACCCATTTGAGGAGAACCGGCATGAGCAGCACCCTTCCCCCCATTCGCCGCATCGTCACCGAGGACGATGCCCAAGGCGAGTCCTTCATCGCCGCCGATGGTGCCGCCACTGCCGTGCGCACCGTGGCCGAGCGCCCCGGCTATCGTTCGGTGAACGTGTGGCGTACCACCACACTGCCACCGGCCATCAACGAGGCCGACAGCATCGAATCGCACAAAGGCATTCTGCCGCCGCAGAGCGGGACGATCCTGCGCATCATCGATTTTCCGCCCGAGCATCCGGACCCGGCCGAACGCAAGCGCCAGATCACCGCTACCTTTGGCGGCATGTTCCACGATGCCACCCACGACAAGCGTGAGGGCGCCCACCCGGGCATGCACCGTACCGATACGGTGGACTACGCCATCATGCTCGAAGGCGAGATCTGGGCGGTAATGGACAAGGGCGAGACCCTGATGAAAACCGGCGATGTACTGGTCCAGCGTGGCACCAACCACGCCTGGGCGAATCGCTCCGGCAAGACCGCGCGCATCTGCTTTGTGCTGATGGACGGGGCGCGTTAGTCGGGTATCGGCCTGAGAGGCGCTCCCACCAACGATTTCAAGGCATTCCTGCCTGAGCCGCCGCGACATCTACTACTGGAAGTGCGACCGGCCTGCGGCATTCCATGGCACGCAGACGCGTAACGATGCAGCAGCGCTTGAAGCGCCGCTGCGCGAGACGCTGTGCGCACATTTCGGCACAGCGCAAGTCGTCCTCAGCCCTGGCGCGGGGCAAGGCAATCACCTTACCTGGAACGCCGATGTCGACGGCCAGCCCCTGTTCATCCGCGCCGAGAACGGCCCCGAGCAGGATGGGCAGCTCGCGATTGAATCGGCCTTGCTCGATCGGATGCGTGCATTGGGCGTGCCCACCCCGCGTGTGTTCGGTGTTGATGCGACCCGAAGCCGCGCGCCCTTCGCCTGGCAGGCGCTGGAACGCATCAATGCCCCGGACCTTAACCATTGGCACAAGCAGGGCACGCTCGACGTGCTGCGCACCGCTTTCGCCATCGGCGCGGCGGTGGCTAGCTGGCAGCAATTAACGTTTCCGGGCTTCGGACCGCTGCACGGCGACGCGGCGCTGCAGGGCTGGCACGCGCACTATGCCGACTATCACCATCTCCAGCTGGAGCGGCACCTCGACTTTCTGGTGGCACGCCAATTCCTCACCGACGCCCACGGCCGCGAGCTTCTCGCCGCCATCAAGGATCACGACAGTTTGCTGCATCTGGACAGCGGCGTGTTCGTGCACAAGGACCTAGCCTTGTGGAACGTGCTCGGCAGCACCGACCGGATTGCGGCCTTCATCGACTTTGACGACGCCATCAGCGGCGATGTGATGGATGATCTTTCGCTGCTCGCCTGTTTTCACGATACTGCGTTCGTGCGGCACGCCTTCGAGGGCTACCAGAGCCTGCGCGCACTGCCGCCCGACGCCATGCGACGCTTTTGGCTGCATCTGATGCGCAACATGATCGTCAAGTCAGTGATACGTGTCGGCGCTGGCTACTTCGAACGCGACAGCGGCTTTTTTTTAATTGGCGCCAGCGCCTCGGGCGCGAGCCTGCGCGAGTTCACGCTGGCGCGTTTGATGACGGCACTGCGGGGTTTGCGCAACGCCAGCCCGCTCGAGATACTTTCGAAGCCCTGAAATCTGCCCTTGCGGGGCGCACCGGCGCTTGCATGCGCCGGCCGTTACGCAGGCTGCCCGCATGCAGGCCGAAACCCCTGCTTCACCCCGCCAAGGGTTCCGGGCCGATGCCCGCCTAGACGCGGTACTTCTCCAGCACCGCACGATCAATCGTCACGCCCAGCCCCGGGCCGGAAGGAATCGTCACCCAGCCATCCTTCTGGACAATCGGCTCGGTAATCAGGAACTGGCGGAACGGATGCGAGGAGCGGTCGTATTCGAACACCGGCTCCTGCGCGAACAAGGAGTGGTGCGCCACCGGCAGCGCGGCCATCACCTGCAGCGAGGCGGCCTGCGCAATCGCCGAGCCCCACACATGCGGGTTGACCGCCACGCCGTGTGATTGCGCCAGCGCCGCAATGTGGCGCGCCGCCGTGATGCCACCGCACGAGCCGATGTCCGGCTGGGCGATATCGACACCGCCCGCCGCAAACAGCTCGCGGTAGCCAAACAGGGTGTGCTCGTTCTCGCCACCGGCAATCGGCATGGTGAGCTTCTCGCGCATTTCGGCGTAGCCGCGCACATCTTCAGGCACCACCGGCTCTTCATACCAGCGCAGCTTGTAATCGGCCAGCGCGCGGCCTAGTTGCAGCGCCTCGGCGCGGCCATAGGCGTGGTTGGTGTCGATCATCAGCGTGATGCTGTGGCCCGCGCTTTGCAGACCGTCGGTGGCCTTCCTGATCACCTCCATGCAGGCGATGTCATCGTCCACCCCGTAGCCGAGCTTCACCTTCATCAGACGAAAACCGGCATCGTGGTGGCGGATCGCTTCTTCGGCGAGGCGCGCCGCTTCGCCCTGCCCCTTGATGCGGTAAAAGCCCGTCGCATAGGGCTCCACCTGCGTGCGGAACGCACCGCCCATCAACTGGAAAATCGGCACGTTATGACTGCGCGCGGCGATATCCCAGAGCGCTATGTCGATGGCGCTGATCGCCGCCACCACCGAGCCCTTGCGGCCGTAGTCGCGCGTGGCGTGATACATGCGGTGCCACAGCACTTCGGTGTTGCGCGGGTCGGCTCCGAGGATCAAAGGCTTCAGTGCATGTTCGAGGGCGGCCGCCGCAATCTCGGGCGGCTCCAGCCCTTGCGCAAACGCCTCGCCCCAGCCGGTGATGCCTTCATCGGTCGATACTTCCACCAGCGTGGCGCTGCGCTGCTTCACCCAGCCTTGCGAAAACGCGAACGGCTCGGCCAGCGGGCTTTTGAGCACGTGCACAC
>SXGT01856772.1_pt1 | contig 15666 bp, 13 predicted proteins | sample 3176221 | NCBI WGS metagenome assembly SXGT01 (sample SAMN11356862, study PRJNA531348) | freshwater metagenome | isolation source: freshwater sample F1-120 | place: China: Fuxian Lake, Yuxi | collected 2017-12-25
GGCGCTACGACGGCCAGCGCCAGCGTCAGCGCCATTCCGCCGATACACCACTCCCAAGCCGACGCGATGGCCCGCCAAATCCGCATAAGAGTATTGCGCCGCGGTTGGGTCGCCAGGTTTTCGATCACTCCAAGGCATCTCACTATTCCCTGTTCGGATGATCATTTCGAATATTGGGGCAATAAAATTGCTGCTTCGCCGAAGTAGAAATGTGGTACACGGGCCGGGGACTGGCTCATTTTCCCGGCGAATTCAAGAAAGCTGTCTCGTGCTGTTGGGTAGTTGCCAAACGTGGTTCCCGGGAAAATGTGCCTGTCCCCCTCTTTTGGCCCGTGAACAGTTACGAAATGTGGACGGGAAGGGTATCGGACGTTAGGAGCTCATCGATGGGGGCCAAGAATCTGGTCTTCGGCGGCTTGTGCCTGACCGGCGTGCTGGCGCTGGCCAGCAGCCTACGGCCCCGGGTTACGCCGGAGCAATGGCAAGACTTTGACCCAGCGCCTTACAAACAAGCGGGCTTTAAGGAAGCTGTCGCAAAAATCAACCGGTCTTTCCGAGAACTTTGGTTGCAGGCGGGACTGGCTCCGTCGCCCAAGGCCGACGACCTGGCAATTGCCAGACGTGTTTCGCTGGCCCTGACCGGCGCCATTCCGTCCTTGGAAGAAGTCCGCTTGTTGCAAAGCCGCGACGAAGCACACCGCATCGATTGGTGGGTCGCGGGGCTGCTTAAGGATCGCCGCGCCAGCGACTATCTATCCGAGCGGTTTGCACGGGCGTTTGTCGGCGTCATCGACGGACCGTTTCTGGTTTATCGCCGCCGCCGGTTTGTCTCCTGGCTGTCGGAAGAGATTCACAACAACCGGCCCTACGACGAGTTGGTGCGCACGTTGATCGCCAGCGACGGACTGTGGACCAGCGAGCCGGCGTCAAACTTTATCACGGTCGCGATCAAGCCCGACGACAACGACGTTGGCGTGCAAGAGAACGTGTTGGCCTCGCGGGTTGCGCGGTCGTTCCTGGGCGTGCGGCTGGACTGCTCGGAGTGCCACGATCACCCCTTTCAAGAGCAATGGAAGCAGTCGCACTTCAACGGTCTGGCGGCGTTCTTTGGCCCGGCCGAAAACTCGCTGGTCGGCGTCCGCGACGGAAGATCGACGTACCAGGTCGAGGACCGTGACACGTTGGAAAGACGGACGGTCGAACCCTCAGTGCCGTTTCTGGCGGAACTTTGCCCCGATGCGGGTCTGCCAAGGCAACGCCTGGCCCAGTGGGTGACGCATCCGAAAAACAAAGCCTTCGCTCGAGCGATCGTGAATCGGGCCTGGGCGATCATGTTTGGTCGTCCGCTGGTCCAGCCAGTGGACAACATTCCCAGCGAAGCGCCGCTGCCGCCGGCCCTGGACGTCCTGGCCGACGATTTCGTGGCGTATGGCTACGATTTGCAGCGGTTGCTGCACCTGATCGCGGCGTCCGAGGTTTTTCAGCTCGACAGTGCTGCCGATCCGAACCGCCCAGGGCAAGAGTTGACCGAACGGCATGAAGAACTGTGGGCCACTTTCCCCATGATCCGTTTACGTCCCGAGCAGGTGGTTGGCGGTGTACTGCAGGCCGCGTCACTCGCGACGTTGGACTATCAATCGCACGTTCTGTTCCGCGCCATCAAGGCGGCCAGCACGAACGATTTCGTGCAACAGTACGGTGACTTCGGCGAGGACGAGTTTTCCGATCGAGGCGGCACGATTCCGCAGAGATTGCTGATGATGAACGGCGAGCTGATCCGCGACCGGACCGTCGAGGGCTTGTTGCAAGCTTCGTCGCGCATCGCGCAACTTGCGCCCGACGATGCCACGGCGGTGGAAACGGCGTACCTGGTCGTGCTGTCGCGACGACCATTGGCCGAAGAGTCGGCCCACTTTCAGGCACGCCTGCGCGGCGCGCAATCCACCGACCGCAACGGGGCGATGGAAGACATGGTCTGGACCTTGCTCAACTCCACAGAATTCTCATGGAATCACTGAATACTCGCCGGATGTCGGCCTTGGCAAGCGTGCCCACGGCCAACGTGGGCGTAGCATCCGACCTGCTGGGCAGCGGCTGGAATCGCCGCACCTGGCTGAAGACCGCGTCGCTGGCCGGTGCCGGATGGCTGACGCCGTTGGCTTCGATGCTGGCTCGCGCCGATGAACAACAAGGCGGACGTCAGCGCGCTCAGTCGGTGATTCTGCTGTGGATGGGTGGCGGCGCCAGCCAGCTGGAGACGTTCGATCCTCACCCAGGCAAAGACATTTCCGGCGGTACGCAAGCGATTGAAACAAACGTATCCGGCGTCAAACTCGCGGCCGGTTTGCCGCGGTTGGCCGAGCAGATGGATTCGATTTCCTTGATTCGCAATGTTGTCACCCGAGAGGGGGACCACGAGCGCGGCACGTACCTGGTCAAGACCGGTTACTCGCCGCTGCCGGTGATGGTCCATCCGACCCTCGGCGCAATCCTGTGCCATGCGTTGCCGATCGGCCAGACCGATATTCCGCGGCACGTCTCGATCCTGCCCGGCCAGTGGTATGGCCGCGGCGGTTTCCTGGGCGACCAGTTCGATGCCTTCAAAATCTACGATCCGCTCAACCCCGTCCCCGATCTGGCTGCCCGCGTGCCGGACGATCGGATGCAAAAGCGCCTCGACGACTTGCAAGTGGTCGAAAACGCATTCGCCCGTGGTCGCATGGCTCGCGCAAAAGCGACACTGCACGCCGACACGGTGGCTCGCGCGCGTACGATGATGACCAGCGACCAGCTCGACGCTTTCGACGTTTCCAAGGAAAGCGCGGAACTGCGCGCGAAGTATGGCGAGACCCCTTTCGGCCGCGCATGCCTGACCGCCAGGCGATTGACGGAAAACGGTGTGCGTTGTGTCGAGGTGACGCTGCAAGGCTGGGACACGCATGCCAGCAATCACGACGGTTGCAAAACGCAAAACAATATCCTGGACTCGGCCTTCGCGGCGCTTATCGCCGATTTGAAGGAACGCGGCCAACTGGAGACGACGATTGTGATCTGCGCTAGTGAATTCGGCCGCACCCCGTCCATCAACGGATTCGGCGGCCGCGACCACTGGCCCGGGGGTTTCACCGTGGCGCTAGCGGGTGGCGGTATCCGCGGCGGCCGGGTCTTAGGCCGGACCGATCCCGATGGCGCACGGCTAACGCCGGCGCAAGGCCGCAAGATTGCGGACATTCACGCCACGATCCTCAAAGCGGTCGGCCTCGACCCCACGGTCGAAAATATTGCCCCCGGCCCGCGACCGATCAAGCTCAGCGAGGGAAGCGCCATCGCCGAATTGCTGGCGTGACGCGGGCAATCGGATTCCCTTCTTTGGGTAACCGTGCACGGGCCGAGGGCTAACTGATTTTCCCGGCGAATTCGCCAGAAGTGCATCGTCCTGTTGGCGGGTTGCCCAACGTGGTGCCCGGGAAAATGGGCCGGTCCCCCTCGCCTGGCTCGCGAACGGTTACCGGTTCTAAATCGCGCTGGCCCTTCCGAGCAGTTCCGAGAGATCTCAATAGGATGAAATGGGACTTGAACGATTGTGAGAATCCTGTCGCAGTATCTTGCTGCAAATGCTATGGTAAGCCATCCGTGAGGTCGCAGACCCGATGGACCAGCCAACCAACATTGCGGCGCAGAGCGACAGTTTCCCGTTGACTCGTCGGCAACAACTGCGCAACGTCGCAATTTTTGCGCTGACCAATGGGCTGGTTTATCTTGCAGCGCCGGTTGTTTATGTGGGCATCACGCAGGCCAGCTTGATCACGGCGATGGGCTATTCCGATACGGTGGCCAATTTGCCGACGTCCGCCATGTTCGTCGCTGCGGTGCTGCCGATTATCGTCGCGTGGCGGTTTCATTCGGTGGCGGCAATCAAGCCGGTCATCATTACTTGCTATTCGATCTCCGCGGTGAGCGGTCTGGCAGTGGCGGCGCTGCTCTACTTGCCCAGCCCCAATTGGCTGCGGCTGACGGCCGTGCTGCTGCATTGCGGTTTGATCGGCGCGTCAGGCTCCGTGCTGAATCCGTTTCAATGGGAGATGATCAGTCGTGGTGTGGCGCCGCAGCGCCGCGGCCTGGCGTTTAGTCTGACGTTTGGAATTGGTCCGCTGTTTGCCGTGCTCGGATCTTTGATCGCCCAATGGGTGCTTTCCGGCAGCCTCAATATACCTTGGTGGTCGGGCTCCGAAGGGGTGACTGTTCGGAGTCTGAATTTTGCGCCACTGCAGTTTCCCTGGAATTTCGCGGTCCTGTTCGCCGCTACCGGACCGATTCTCGGTTTGTCGGCGCTGCTAACGACCATGTTTGTGTTGCCGACGGTCGCTGAGGAGCCCGACGGGCCGACGTGGGCGTCGGGCTTGCTCCAAGGTGGCCGCGAGTTGGTTGCTGATCGGGTGCTATTGTTGGCCCTGCTGGCCTACGTGCTGATCGATTGCGGATCAACGATCAACAACAACTTATCGCTCTACACCCGAGTGGCACTCGATCAACCGGCCGAGGCGTATGTGGGCTATCAAAACGCGCTGCGGTTTTCGTTCAAGGTGATCGCCGGACTGTTTCTCGGTTGGTTGTTAAGCCGCACGAATGCCAAACTAGGTATGTTAGCGACTGGCGGAATGATTCTCTGCGGCATTTTGTGGGTGCTGCTGATGCCGCATGCCTGGTATTTGGCGTGCTTCGGCCTGATGGGCGCCGGCGAGTTGTACGGAGTGTACTACCCCAACTACATCATGAATTGTTCCCGCCCCCACCGCGTGCGGCACAATATGGCCCTGCTGCCGCTGCTGGGATTGGTAACCGGTCTGACGCCAATAATGTTCGGCGCGATTTCCGATGGCTTCGGCCTTCCTGCCAGCTTCATGGTCGCCACCGTCGTGGTCGGTACTTCGCTAACGGTGATCGCGCTGGGATTACCCGCCCGGCCCAAGCCACTGTGGGATAATTCGACAGAACCCAAACCGGATGCGGGCAGCGGCAGAAGGAAGTCGTTGAGTCTCTAGCGCTGAACAAGCAGGCCATTCGATGGTGCCACCGCCCAGACTGTGCCTTCGAGATGTTAGTGCCCTTCTCCTGACACCGGCGGCAACGCGAAACACAGCCCGAAGCGGGCGGCTGGGACACAGCCACCGGCGGCGCGACAATCGGCCAGCGGAGCCGGCAGCCGGGCGGTGAGAACGAGGAGAATCCTATGCATGCGCGTCAGGCCTCCGTCTGCATCACCTGCGCTTCGATATCCAGGCCAACGCGCTGGCTCCACGCCAGGAGCATCCGTTGGAACCCCGGGCCAGGACGGCCGCTGCCGATGGGGATGTTGTTGATCGTCGTGCAGGGGGCGAGGCAGTAAGGCGTGGCGGTCAGCCAGGCCTCGTCGGCGTTGACCACATCGTAGGGCTGGAAATCCTGCGCCACAAACTCCATGCCGATGTCCGTCGCGAGTTCCTTTACGGTCTGCAGACTGACGCCCCACAGGATGTTGCGCGTCGTGGGTGAGACGATGGTGCGGCCCTTGACGATGAGGAAGTTCGAGCCTGCGCACTCGGTTACATTGCCATCCAGATCGAGCAGCAACGTGATCGCGCGCGGAACGGTTGGTGCCGGAACGTGCGCGTCATCTCTGTGAGCGTCGCACCGAGCACAAGGCCCAGATCATAGATGTTCAGCTTCGCCCGCGAGGCAGGAACGAAGCCGTCGTTCAAATACACGATAGGTTCGGTCATGGCGCAGAATCAATTGCTTCGTCGGCAGAGTCAAGAGGTGGCATGGTCGGATGAAAATCAGTGCTTCGTTGGCCAATGCTCGGGGATCATCGGTCCGTGCTGTCACGGAGACGACAAAGCTGATGTGTACGCGCAATTGTGCCGTATCGTCGATGATTGGCTGACAACGCTCACGAGTGGGGGCAAGCCATTGCCACCACCGACCGCTGGCCAGGGCATGGCTCACAAAATCGCCTAACAGCGAATGCGGGGGAACATTCTACGATCGTGGCCTTGGAGCAGTATCCGACCTTATGGGGATGCGCGGCAACCCATATGGCATTATCACGTGGACGCACTCCGCGATCACTCGCAGCTCCTCAACGTGGTCTGGGTTGACCCAGATCGCGCGGAAGTCCTTGTTCCGCGGCACCAGTTGAATCGCAGTGTGGGTCCATGTGGCGTCGTTGCCGGATTCCGGATCCTCGACCTTGAGTGATCGATATTCCTTCACCGTGTACGAGCCGCCCGTTTCGGGATCGCTGATCGCCCAGTGCTGCACGAGCAGGATCTTGCCGCCGCGGCTGCCCGCCACGTCGCAGCGAAACACACAGTACGAGCCGTCCGGGATCAGCGGCTCCATCGATGTGCCAAACACCTGCGACACGAAAAACCGCTCGTCGCCCTTCACGCCCGCCGGCGTCGGCACCCAGCCGAGGCATTCCGCGGCCACGCTTGGGCCGAATTCGCTCGCGGCGGCCTGCAGGTCATAGAGCGGCAGCCACTCCTTGTATGGCATTCCGGGCGGCGAGGGCTCAATGCGGAGCGTGCTCGAGCCCGACTCGCCTTCCGTCGGCCTCGCCGCCTGGTCCGCAAAGGTGCGCGACGCCAGTCGCAGCCGCGCGCGTAGATACTCCCTCAAGGCCGGATCCGCGCACCACACGAAGCATCCCTTGCGGCCGCGCGAGAGCAAAACCTTGTAGGTGTTCTTGATGATGGCCTGCACCTTCTCGTGCACCCGCGCGGTCGCAGCCGCGTCCCCCTTCGCCTCCGTGAGGGCCTTCTTCGAGCCCTTGAGGGAACTATCCGTCTTCGCCCGCTTGGCGGGATCGCCGACCACCCTTCCGTTTTCGTACCGCAGGTCCGGACCGATCAGCACGCCCAGCCAATCAAACTCCACGCCCTGGCAGGTGTGCACGCAGCCGACCTGGTCGATGCCATCCTGCGATGTCGCCCAGTTCTCGCCCATGAAGTTCCACGGTAGCGACAGGCCGTCGGCCTGCACGTGCTTCACATGCCCATGCCGCTGGCGGCCCTTCTTGGGCCACTCCCACGAATAGCCCGCGATCAGCCGGGCCTTGTTGGCGGTGTTCTTGGCCTTGAGTGCCGCGTACATCTGCTTGGCGTCGTCAAACAACTGAAACTCATACTGCTCGTCGGCCCAGTTGTCGAAGTTGCCCGTGGCCCGCAGCTGCAGAGCGTCGTCGAGCCAGTTGAGATAGCCGTCGGAGCCGCCGCAGCGGAACTGGGCCGTGAGCGTGAAGGGGCCGTGGACATTCGCCTTGAACTTCTTCGCGGCCTGCCGGATCCGCTCCTCGCTGCCCGAGTCGTTCCACTGCACCCGCTGCGTCTCGTCGAGGAAGAACACGCTGATGCGGGCCGTGCGCACCATGTCGTCCACCATGCTCTGGCCCTTGTATTGGTAGGCCTGATCCTTGAGCCGGTGGGCCTCGTCCACGATCAACACCTCGTGGGTTTTGTCCTGCATGAAGTCGGCCGTGTGAAAGCTCCACGACGACCGAAACAGCGACTCTCCATCCTCCCGATAATCGCGGCGCCGCTTCGTGAGCTGCTCGGCCAGCGTGTCGCGAAACGCCTTGTTTGGCGCGACGAGAAACCCCAGCCGCTTCGACGTGAGCACCTCGGCCAGCAGCCGTACGGCGATCACCGATTTTCCGGTACCGGGCCCGCCGTGCACGATGAACACCTGCCGCTTGGCGGCCGTCGCCACTCCCGCGATCGCATGCCGGATGATCTGGAAAGCTTCGTTCTGCGTGTCGAGCAGCTCGAATTCCTCGTTGCCGTCGAGCATTTTCCCCACGCACTCGATCAGCGCCGGGGCCGGGATGAGCCGCCCCTTCTCCAGCAGATAGAGGACGTCGTGCCGCGACCTGTGCCGGACGTATTTCTCGATATACCTCGAGAGGGCATCGGTATCGTCGGCGAGGAAGAGGTGCGTGTCGTCGACGATCTGGCGGTAGCGGGGATCCTCGAGCGGTTCCGGCTTTCGGCGCACGAGGTTGAAGAGGTAGGCGGCCGAGTGGATGCCCACGCCCTTCTCCGCGATGTCGGCGTTGAACCGCAGAATCAGCCCCTTGTATTTGCGGGCCTGCACGCAGGGATGCTGCGCGAGCGACCCGCCGCCATAGGGCGACCAGACGAGGTCTGGCACGTCCGACTTGTCGGCGTCACTCCAGGCCTTGAGCTCGAGAACCAAACCGTTGTCCCTCATGCCATCGTTGCCGGCCAGCAGGACATCCACCCGCGATCGGCCGGCGGCGGAGATGTGGTATTCGATGGCCACCTGCATGTCGTCGTCGACATCGGCCCGCCGAAGCGCGCTTGAGAACCGCGTGTATTCGTCCGCCCACACACCGCGGTCGGCGGGCACACCCCCCGTCTGCCGCTCGAAGCCGTCGATCAGCCGCCGTTCGAGCCGGTTCAAGTCGACGTCTTCGAGGAAGTGCCGCTTCGTTTCGGCGTAGATGATCATTGCGGCCCCAGCTCCGTATATTTCCGGGCGTTGCCGCGGGCGAGGGGGACGGGATATTTCCGCTCATTGGCGGCGAGCTTGTCGGCGATCGCCTTGCCGACATCGATGTCGAGCCGATCGGCAATGAGGAGTGCGAAGAGGAAGATGTCAGCGACCTCTTCAACGATGGCGTCGCGCCTGGGTCCCGCCTGCACGTCGCGGTCGATCTCCTTGTCGGTCTTCCACAAAAACCGCTCCTGCAACTCTGCCGCCTCGATGGCAATGGCAGCGGCGAGGTGTCTGGGAGTGTGGAACTGCGACCAATCGCGGGCATCGCGAAAGCGGCGGGCCTCGGCCCTGCGCGCCTGCCAGGACTCAGAATTCTTGCCGGTGGAACGGCGGCGTGCGGTGGGTTTATTCATGCCGGGGAGTGTATCGCCCAAAGAAGCGGCGCGTCCCGTGCCACGTCTGCTCAACCGGCGCAGCGAATCTCGCTTCTTCCCGCCTCTCAAACGCCGCGACGAAGCTTGGGTCTCACTAGTTCGTGACAAATTCGCGGCGGGCGTCAAAACACTTTCCTTCCTTCGACGATGTTGACCAGCGCGGACTGATACGTATTTTAGTCCAGCCGCTGCACCTTGTAAGCGTCTCGGGACCGCTATTTTGGGTTTTCTTGACGCCGAACCGCCTGAGCCGCCCATGGGCCCGATTCAGGACATAGTAAGCATAGCCACCCCCAATCCATCGCGCTCGCCTGAGCATGAAAACAGACGAATCCACATACCCGACAACACGCATCACTCAAGGTCGAAACGACTGGCCAGGTCTTACCTTGTGCGACTCATTCATTCGCGACGTTCCTCCGGCTTACGCCGACGCATCCTGAGCTCTTTGATTTTTGATTTGACAACGGGCCGTTTGTGACACAAGGTTGTAATGTTCGGAGTTCGGCTGTCGCCGCGCCAGCCAACGTACCTCCGGGTCATTTCCCGCCTTTCTGTTCTAGCTGCTTCAGTCGTTCTCGCCATTTTTTCTCCGGCCGAGCCGGGGGTACCACGTCCTCTCGCTGTCCTCGATCAAAATTGGGGTGTCCCTATGTTGGGTCGTTTGCGTTCGCGCCGCGCGCGTCGCGGTGCTATTGTCGTGCTAGCCGCTTTCATGATCATCGCCATGCTGGGCATGATCGCCTTCGCGATCGACGTCGGCGTGATACTGCTGCTCAAGACCCAGTTGCAGGTGGCTGCCGACAGCGCTGCCATGGCGGCTGCCGCCGTGCTGGGCGGAGAGAGTTCAGACCCAATTGGCACCGGCCAGGAGTTTGCCGCTTACCACAAGGCGGGTGGCAAGGCCGTGACGCTGGGCGCAAACGACATCGAGTACGGCACCTGGGACAGCACCGCGCGAACATTTACTCCGTCTGAATCCGTAAGCAATGCCGTTCGCGTAACCGCTAATCGCAACGCCTCGACCGGAGGCAATAACTTGTTTTTTGGCAGGCTCTTCGGCGTCGATCAGACCACCATTCAAGCCCAAGCCGTGGCGATGGGTAACCCGCGAGACATTTGTTTCGTCGTCGACCTCTCCGGTTCGATGAATGATGACTGTGATCCGTGCTGGGCCACCAAGGCCATCAGCGACCAGTTGACGCCGCAGGGCTACCCCACCGTCGCCAGCGATATGATGCAGGACATATTCACCGATTTCAACTTCGGCACTTTCCCGGGTACGCTGCAGCACGTTGGCGAGCCGCTCAGCGTCACGCAGGACAGTAAAGCGTACGCGCGCCTTACGTCGAATACGGGCCCGCTGACCAGCGCGTCGATTCCCAGCACCTACCGAATTTCTTCCAGCAATAGCGAAGCCACCCGGAAGTCCAAGGCTTACAAGTGGATGATCGATTACCAGATCGCGGTCATCATGCCGAACGCCAATCCCACGCCCGACAGCAGCACGAACTATGGTTATTGGGAAAAGTACCTCGACTACATCATCTCGAGCCAGACCGTCAACAGCGGCGTCGGCACGCCGCCGAGCAACCGCGGCACTTTGCCACCCAGCCAGGATAGCGATCAGATCAACGACTTTAACAATCCCAACAGCACATCGTACCCGTCGGCTGGCACAACGGAGCGGGACAGCTACCGCAACAAGCTTGGCTATCGCACCTATGTGCAGTTCATGATGGACTTTGGCCGCAATGGCAGGCCGGATGGATCAAACTACACGCCGCTCTCCACGGCCAGCGCGGATTGCCCGTACCATTCCGAATCGACGGCGGGTGGCACGTTCAGCTTCCCACCGCGCGAGCAGCCGACCCATGCCTCGCGCCGGTCATTGATCGCCGCCATCCAGGAGGTGAAGACGCGGAATTCGACGATTTCTGACACCAATCAACGCGACTGGGTTTCGGTGGTAACCTTCGACACCGTCAGCGGCACGGTATTGCGTAAAGCACTGACCTCCGATTATGACGCCGCCATGCAGATCTGCACCACGTTGCAGGCGGTAGCCGACGACCAGTCCAGCACGGCCACCGAAACCGGGCTGATCTATGGCCAAAACCACATCAAGCCTTCGACGCAAGGAGGCGCGGGCCGAATCAATACGCAAAAAGTGGTTGTGCTGTTGACCGACGGTATGGCCAATCTGAAGACGTCCAGTGACGGCACCGTCGGCGCTTATCGCACTGCAAATCCCAGCAGCGACTGGTACGGCGGCGGCAGCTATACCGCAGACGCGGCGATGATGCAAGCCAACAGCATGGAGTCGGCGCACTGGAAAGTGTTTGCGTTGGGGATCGGCTTGGGGACCAACTACGACTTCATGGACCGCATGGCCCGCATGGGCGGCACGGACAACGAAGACGGCCAGGCTCCGCGAACCTCGGGCAATCCGGTCGGCTACGAGTCGGAGCTCAGCGAACTCTTCCAGGATATCATCGAAAACCCCGCGGTGCGGCTGGTGAAGTGACACCGCCTGCACGCGCGGTGTGATGTCAGGCCTGGCATGAATACGTCGAGCGCTCAGCCAAGTGACGCCAGCGGCCGGGCAATTTGCAGCGACTCTGCCTGGGCAAAGCAGATCCCCCTGTCGATTGGCCGCGTCCTCAGAAGCCGGATTGGATGGACGACGCCACCTACGCGCCAATGCCAGCGTACCTGCGGTTGCGCGAAGTGCAGGTGCAAGTGGCCGAACGCGGCTTTGGCGTCCGGTCGCTCGTGGTGGTGACCACCCTCCTGGATTGAGTCACCTATCCGGCGGATGAGTTGGCAACGCTCGATCGTCGTCGCCAGACCTACAATCACATGGAACAACCCCGCGCCGCCTTGCGGAAACAACCACTTGAGCTCAACTGACGACGCAAAAAGAGTTTCCGAAGACGACAGTGCCATTCGGTTGAGGGACTTTTTCCTCAACCTTTCCGCCGTGTTGCAGTTGCCGCTCAGGCGTCGAAACGCCTTGAGTAAAGTATCGACCGATGCCCTCGGATCGCTGTTTCGATAGGTTGGTCGTTAGGTCCATGCGGATTGAGAATGTGATACCCTTGGCGCTAACTCGGTTGCGGCCTCCTGCTTCAGCAATTGGCCTGTTCTGGCCGGGTGTCTATCAGCTCGTTGCGGCTGCATCCCAGGGCCGGCGGCCCTTGCGGCTGCGGCTGATCGGTGGGGGGCTCTTCCTCTTCGGTGTTGTCAGCCTTTCGGTTGGGGTTCTGCCCAGAGAGCTGGCCCAGTGGTTCCTGGCGCCGGCGGGCGCGGCAATGGTCGTCAAGGGAACGCTCCTGATGGGGTTTCCCGGGGCGCTGAGGGATAATCCGATGAGGATCTCGGCTGACCCGATCCGATGGAAAGTGAAATGCTGCCTGCGCGCTGCAATCGGCCGGGCCTTGGTGTTTTGGGGCCTGATCCTTGCGTGGCCCTCGGGCTGGCGTTTGCTCGGTGCAGCAAGCGGAGCCTGACAATCGGCTGAAGCTGACCGGGGCCGCCATCCTGGTTTCGCGCGGCATGAAGGTCTTGCAGGCGGCCCCGGCAGCTTATCCTTCTCGCCACTCAAGCGCGTTGGAACCTCGGCGACGCGGGGGATCGGAACCACGAAGGACGCGAAGGACGCGAAGATGGAATTCGACGACCTATACAATCGGGTTATCGACTGTGCCATCGAAGTTCACCAACATCCGAGACCGGGGCTGCTGGAATCCACCTGCGACTAATTCAAAGACAGTCGGCTCGATTGTGGATACCGAATTGACATTCTCGTGGAAAAGCAACTGATCGTCGAATTGAAGAGCGTCGAAAAGATCAGAGGAATTCACGAAGCCCGTCTGTTGACGCACACGAAATTGGCAGGTGTCAAGATCGGATTACTGATGAACTTCAACGTGACAAAACTGAAAGATGGCATTAAACGTTTCGCTCTCTGATCACTTCGAATGGCACTTTCGCTTGCGGCGATTGAACTTACGTCGCCGCGGCGGCCAATCATTTCGCGCGGGCCTGATCGAGCGGCTCCATCAGCAGGTCGTGCGGCTTCGGCCGGCGAAAGTCGCGCAGCGCCAGTAGTCTCTTTTCACTGCGCTGATCGCGCGGAATCGCCCAGGCGTCGGCCACTTCCGGCGGCATGGTGGGCGAGCAGCCGATCGACAACCCATTCGTACGCATCCGGCGATTCGTCCACAAGATACGCATCGATCTTGCCCAGCGTCGGCGGCAAGCCGCTGAGATCGAGCGTAACACGGCGCAGGAGCGTCGTCTTGTCCGCATCGGGTGCCCTTGTCCAAATCGGGTGCCCTTGTCCACATCGGGTGCGCTTGTCCGCAGCGGGTGCCATTGTCAGGCCTTCGCGCTGCAATCGCGCTGCCAGAAAGGCATCCATCGAATTACGAAAGCTGACGGCGGAAGGTGCGGTTGTGGGAATTCTGCCTGTGATGACCTGGGGACTGGATGGATAGTTCTTGCTCATAAAGCGAATACAACTCATCTCCGTATATTCACATTCGTTGGTCGCACTTGGAAGTGGACGATTAAAACAACTCTGAAATGATCGTCCCGCTGTCAATTGCCGGCACCGGTCGGCCCGAGCGATTGAGAAAACACGTTGACGGATCGACACCTAAAACGTGATAAATCGTGGCATGGAGATCCCCCGGCGTGACAGGCCGTTCCTTCGGACGCTCGCCATGACGGTCGGTCGCCCCGACAACACGACCACCCTTAACCCCGCCCCCTGCTACCAGCACAAACATCGCGTCCGCCCAGTGATCGCGGCCGGGCTTGCCTACGCTCAATGGTGGCCCGCCGTTGCCACCATCGTTCATCCGCGGCGTGCGACTGAACTCTCCACACATTACCACCAGCACCTTTTCCGACAATCCACTATCGCTCAAATCCTGTAGCAACGATGACACTGCCATATCGATCTTGGGTAGATGGGTTTCCATGGAAGGCTGCAAGTCCCAATGCTGGTCCCATCCCCCCATGTGGACAGTGACGAACATGCAACCGGCTTCCACCAGCCGTCTGGCCAGCAGCGTGGACTGACCCCAGGTGTTGCGTCCGTAGCGGTCGCGCAATGCGTCGGGTTCGGCCCCGATGTCGAACGCCTTGTTAGCTACCGAACTCGTAACGAACTGGTATGCTTGAGATTGAAAGCGATCCATTGCATCGAGCCCACCAGATGCATCGACCTCGCGACGAAGTCGATCTAAATGCATCAGAAGATAACGACGGTCTTCTAGTCGCGTAATGGTAAGCCCATCTGCAAGTCGCACATTATTGACCTTAAAGTTGGCCCCATTGGGATCGCTGCCGGTCTCAAAAGGATGGTACTGCGGGCCCAGATAGTTGCCGCCGAAAAAGCCCGGCCGGAAATCGTTCACCCTCGCTTCCGGAATCGCCACATAAGGCGGCAAGCCGGGACGCCGCGGGCCGCAGACTTTGGCGGCAATTGAGCCGATCGACGGATTTTGTCCAATGGTGTCCCCCGTTGGACGGTCGCGCGAAGTGAGTACCAGGTGCGAGCCACCTAAATGATCGGAATCCCCATGATGCAACGAACGAATGAGCGAGAACCGGTCGGCCACCTTCGCCTGCAGTGGGAGCATTTCGCAGATCTCAATCCCCGGCACGTTGGTCTTGATCGGTCGCCAGATGCCACGGATTTCTGCCGGCGCTTCAGGCTTCATATCGTAAAGGTCAAGGTGGCTTGGCCCTCCGTCGAGCCACAATAGAATGACAGACGTATCTTTTTTACTTTGGACAGCGGTCGCGGTTTCGTTTTCCGCCCGGGCTTTCAACACAGATGATAGACCAACCGAAGCCATACCCGCCACGCCGATCTGCACGAAGGTTCGTCGCGTCACGGCGTCGCCATAATTGCCGGGGGAGCCGGCCGAAATACGAAACATGAATGCCTCCTATGGAATTTCTGTGCGCTGCATGGATTCTGAATACTGTGATTTCTATGCCCGCGAGAACAGTGCGGTTTCCATTGCTGAATTTAGATAAAGCAATTAGAATGCTCCACAATAAATTCACCGTCACATGGAGGCTGTTGGGGTGACTCAATTGCGGCGCCATTAGACCCGAGTGTAGGCTCACGGTGCAAGCAGCTAAACGAATAAGCCATCATCGATTGGTCGCAAAGGTCTTGGCACGCCCCCCAGGAATACCGCATCCAACTCAGCTGGTTCACAAGAACGTTCTGACCCGTCTTCTTTCCCGTTTTCTTTCCCTGACCCGTTTTCTTTCCTGGGTGGCCTCGATCGCAAGGCTATTCCAGTCCCAATTCAGAACCTTTCGCGAGGCAGCTGAAAAAGCTGCCAAATCGTTCAACCCGCTCCGCGTTGAGACGGTGCTTACCAGCAAAACTGCCTGCCGCAGGGTGCCCCTATGAAAATCGTCGCTATCCACGACCAAACCATCGCCATCGCGTCGCCCATGCGCAATGCCTATATCAACTTCTCGCAGATGACGGCCTCGGTGGTGGCGCTGGTCACCGACGTCATCCGCGATGGCGCGCCGGTAGTCGGTTTCGGGTTCAATTCCAACGGTCGCTACGCCGCCAGCGGCATCTTGCGCGAGCGTGTTATCCCGCGGTTGCGCGCCGCCGAACCGGCCGCACTGCTCACGGATGACCACGGCAACTTTGACCCATTCAAAGCCTGGAACCTGATGATGGCCA